>Ga0066683_10000147_pt1 | contig 16785 bp, 14 predicted proteins | sample GraSoiAngelo_132_FD_62296 | JGI IMG/M metagenome (GOLD analysis project Ga0066683, IMG submission 62296) | Grasslands soil microbial communities from the Angelo Coastal Reserve, California, USA - 14_0929_02_40cm | ecosystem: Environmental > Terrestrial > Soil > Grasslands | place: USA... | reverse complement strand
CGCCTTCCGGCCGCGTCGTGAACCGGAGCGCGATCCCGCCGAGCAGCCGCCAGCAGGCGGGGAGCTGCACGCCGATCTGCAGCAGGGAGCCCGCCACCGTACCCCAGGCGAGCGCCAGCGCCAGCCGGTGCAGCTGCAACTCGAGCGACAGAGCCCGGTTCGCGAGCCACGTTCCGGCCGCGACCATCGCCGCGATCCCCGCGATGTTCCACAACGCGGGCGCGGCGTACGGCAGGAAGAAGCGGCGATGCGTGTTGAGGATCCCGAGGCACCAGGCCGAGACGACCATCAGCCCGGTCATGGGGAAAAGGATCCGGACCAACGTGATCGTGAGGTCGCGGCGCGGAGCGTCGAATCCCTTGGCGATCAGCGTCGTGATCGCCGGAGCGAAGCCGATGCCCAGCACGGTCAGCACCCCGGTGGCCAGCACCAGCAGCCCCAGCACCGCACCGGCGAGGGCGCGGGCGGCCCCCTGGTCCTTGCGCTGAGCGAGGGTCGCGTACACGGGAATGAATGACGCGGAGAGTGTGGCTTCCCCGAGGAGATTGCGGATCGCGTTCGGGATGCGGAGCGCGGCGCGCATGGCATCGGCCGCGACACTCGCATTACCGAAGTAGTACGCGAAGACGCGCTCGCGCACATAGCCGAGCACGCGGGTCACGAGGATGCCGGCGGCGACCTGCGCGGCGTGGCGGCCCCCCCCGCCCCCCCGCTCGCCCCGCCCGGCGTCCGGCACCTTCAGGAGCGTTTCTTCTTGGGATCTTCCAGCAAGCGCTGCACGAACTGCAGCTCGTCATGCATCCCGGCGAGCGAGCGCGTCAGGTCCGCGAGCTCGCTCTCGAGCAGGTCGATCCGCCGCTCCAGCGCTTTGACGTCGCCGCCACCCGCCCCGCCCCCCTCGCGCCCCCCTCCCTCGAGGCGCCGGGCGATCGAGCGCCCGAGCGGCGAATCGACGAGGATGGCCGCGATCGGAATCATCAGGGCCACGAGCAAGATGACCGCTAGGACCCACATGGCAGGGATTCTATGAGGCGTCCGCCCACCGCGCCACCTCTTGCTGCAGCGCTTCAAGCAGCCCGGGACCATAGCGGATCAGGAACGACGCCAGCGTGAGCACGCGTTCCTGCGGCTCGCCGCGCGGCGCGAGCGTCGCTTGCGCGCGGGCGAGCTGGCGCAGGAGCGTCTCGTTCTCCCGCTTGAGGCTCGCGAGCAGCTTCTTCTCGATCTCCTGGGTGGCGGCGAGCGCGCCATTGCGCGCCGACTCCACCGGTCGGACAAGCGTGGGGTCGACACGCTCCACAACCGGGACCAGCCGCGCGTACTGCTCCGCGATGCTGCGGCGCAGCTCGGCGAACCGGGCCTCGGTGTCGGGTGGCAGGGTCTCGCGCACGAGGCGCGTCTCAAGCTCACCTGGCCTCCCGTTGAAGTCTTCGAGCCGCAGTCCGTGGCGCGCGATGAACTTGTCCACCCGTGCCTCCACGAGCACCCCGGACCAGCGCGGCACGGGCACCTGTCGCGCGATGCCCCCCCCGCCCCCCCCGCCCGCCCCGCCACCCACGACGTCGTACAGCGGCGCGGCGTCGGGGAGGTACTCCAGCTCGGCGGGGCCAGCGACGTAGGCGACCGTCGGGAGCAGCACCGCCTCGACGACGGGACGCAACAGGACGTTGGGGGAGAGCCGGTCGGGGGTGTCGCGCGCGATCCGCTCGAGCTCGGCCCGGGTGAAGCGCTCGCCGCTGCGCCGCGTGACCCAACCGTCCCCCTCGGCGCGCAACCGGTCGCGGCCCAGCCGCGCCTCCACGAGGACGGGCGTGTGACCGTCCGGGAGCGTGACGGAAAGTGCCGCGAGGACCGCGGGCGCGGCGGTCTGCTTGGCACCATGGTCGTGAGCCCGCAGCACCACCAGGCCGTGTGGTCCGAGCAGCGCGTGCAAGGCCTCCGCGAAGGCGTCGGCGAGCGTTGCATCGGGCCGGTAGGCCGACCCAAGCCAGCCGAGCACGTGGGCCTTGAACTCCGTCTCCGGCGTCGCCGCGCGCAACCGCTCAAGGGTCGCCTCGATCTCCACGCCGCAACGCTCGCGCGCCAGGGGCAGGAGCGGCGCTTCCGGGGGGCGCTCGCGCAGCCGCAGCTCCGCCAGGTCCCCCTGACTGTCCACGATCCACGTGTGGTTCGCCTCGGCGAAGTCGTGATCGTCGCCCGCGACCCAGAAGACCGGAACGACGGCCACACCACCCTCACGCTCGAGCCGGCGGGCGAGCGCGATCGCCGAAAGCGCCTTGTAGATCGTGTACAGGGGACCCGTGAACAACCCCGGTTGCTGGCCGGTGGTGACGGCGAGGATGTCTCCCTGGGCGAGACGCTCGCGGCCCGGTCCCGGCAGCGCCGCCGCGACCACCGCGGGCGCGACCCGGCGCGGCGCAACCCGCCGCTCCGGCACCACGAGCGGCGCGAGCAGCGTCGGGACGATCCGAGGTATCACGCTTCCCCTGTCTCTCCGAACACGTGCGCTTGGAACGTGAGAACCTGTGTTTCCGGTTCCCGCCAGGCGTCCCTCGCGAGCCCCGCCTTGCGGCAGACCGCGGCAAGAAACGCGTCTGGTCCCCAGTGGTGCTCGCGAGCCACCTGAGGAAGCAGCAGCCCCGACGCGCCGCCGCGACGCACCAGCAGACCGTCGCGGCCGATGACGATCCGCTCCGGCACCGCCGGCGCCAGCACCGTGGGCTCGCTCAGCACCGAGATCTCGATCCGGAGCGCCCCCAGCTCCGACGGTGCCACCGGCGGAAACCGCGCGTCGTCGCGCCCGGCCGCCACCGCCATCTCGCGCACCACGTGCGCGAGGGGCCGATCCGCCCGCATGTGCCCCACGCAGCCGCGCAGCGCTCCGTCGGCCGCCAGCGTCACGAACGCGCCGCACAGCTGCCGGACGGCGTCACCTTCGGGCAGCGCCGGCGGCTCGGTCCCGGCGAGGGACGCCGCGAGCGCGCCGCGCGCCAGCCGGAGCAGTGCGGTCCGGTCGGCCGCCGTCAGGTCAAGCACCGCGATGGTAGGGCTCTCCGCGGCGGATCGTATACGCCCGGTACAGCTGTTCGAGCACCACCACGCGGGCCAGCTCGTGGGGCAGGGTCATAGCGGATAAGCTCCACACAACTTCGGCTCGGTGGAGCACTTCGGGGGGCAGCGCATCGGCACCGCCGATCGCGAACGTCACGTCGCGGCCGTCCGCCTCCCACCGCGACGTGCGGTCGGCGAGGCCGCGCGACGTCCATGCCTCGCCCGAGCGCGAAAGCGCTACGAGGCGCGAGCCGTCGGGAATCGCCCCGAGGATCCGCGCCTCGTCCTTCACTTCCAGCTCCTCCACCCGCGCGTAGCGCCGCAACCGCTTCAGGTAGCCGTCACGCGCCGCCCGGAGCGCCGCGTCCTTCATGCGCCCCACCGCGACCACGCGGTAGCGCATCAGGCATACATGCCGCGCAGCCGGTGCATGGCCGCCACTCGGTCTACGGCGAGCATATAGCACGCGATCCGGTTGCTCACCGTGTGCTTGTCGGCCATCGCCATGGTTTCGGCGAACGACCGCGTCATGATGCTCTCGAGCCGGCGGTTCACGGTCTCCTCGTCCCAGAAGTAGCCGCCGCGGTCCTGGACCCACTCGAAGTAGCTCACCGTCACGCCGCCCGCGTTGGCCAGGATGTCGGGGATCACGAACACCCCCTTCTTCTCGAGGATCTCGTCCGCTGCCGCCGTGGTGGGGCCGTTGGCGCCCTCGCAGATGACCTTGGCCTTGATCTGCCCGGCGTTCTTGCGCGTGATCACGTTCTCGGTCGCCGCGGGCACGAGCACGTCGCAGTCGAGCGTGAGCAGCGCGTCGTTGGCGACCGCCTCGGCTCGGGGATAGCCCGCCAGCTGACGATGCTCTTTCACCCACTTGATGAGGTCGGGCACGTCGAGCCCCTTCGGGTTGTGCAGACCTCCCGACTTGTCCGACACCGCGACGATCGAGGCTCCCTCCTTCGCCATCAGGTCCGCCGACACCGAGCCGACATTCCCGAAGCCCTGCACCACGATGCGCGCTCCCTTGAGCGACTGGCCGACCCGCGCGAGCGCCTCCCGAGTCACGAACATACAGCCCCGCCCCGTCGCCTCACGCCGCCCGAGCGAGCCCCCCATCTCGACGGGCTTTCCCGTGACGACCGCCGTCACTGTGTGACGAGTGTGCATGGAATACGTGTCCATGATCCAGGCCATCACGCGCTCGTTCGTGTTCACGTCCGGAGCGGGCACGTCGGAGTCGGGCCCCAGCGTCTCGATGATGCTGGCCGTGTAGCGCCGCGTGACCCGCTCCAGCTCGCCGAGCGACATCGACGCGGGATCGCACACCACCCCGCCCTTGGAGCCCCCGAACGGGATGTTCACGAGCGCGCACTTCCAGGTCATCCAGGCCGCCAGCGCCTTTACCTCTTCCAGCGTCACGTTCAGGTCGAACCGAATGCCACCCTTCGCCGGGCCCCGCGACGTGTTGTAGAGCACCCGGTACCCGGTGAACACCTCGAGCTCCCCGCTGTCGCGGATGATCGGGACGGAGACGATGATCTGCTTTTCGGGATGGCGGAGGACTTTGTAGAGGCCGGGATCTAGCGAGAGGAGCTGCGCGGCATGGTCGAAGCGCTCCATCATCGCTTCGAACGGGTTCTCCTCAGCCAGGAAGGTTTCCTTGTCCGGCCGGATGACGGCGGGTTGCGCGTCCGACTTGATGGCAGGTTCACTCATGACCGTGGTTGCCTCGCCAGTACCGCCTCGAGGGCCTCCTCCAACAGCCGGCCGCCCCACTCCCAGCGCACATCCAAGGCGGCGACCAGGGGCTCGGGCGCCCGCTGCGGCCAGCGGCCCCGGAGCTTAACGGCGTCCTTTTCGGTGACTACAACATAATCCGCCCCCGCGCGCTGCGCGGCCTGCACCAGCCGGTCGATATCGCCCAGCGGATAGGGGTGATGATCTTGGTACGCCACAAGTTGCACGTCGGCACCGAGGGCACCGAGCTGCGCCGCAAAGCTCGCGGGATCGGCGATCCCCGCGGCAGCCAGGACGCGCCTGCCCCGCAGAACGGTGGCTGGCTGGCTGGTTCCCGACTGCAACCCCTCGAGCCGCTCGCAGGCCAGCTGGGCCACGCTCACCGTCAGCCCGGGCCGCCGAGCTGACAAGCGAGCCGCGAGCGCCCCGGCTGCGTCGCTCGCCGCGCGCTTGCGCGTCACGACGACGCAGTCGGCGCGGCGCAGCGCGCCCCACCCCTCCCGCCACGGCCCCGCGGGCAATGCCCACGGCGCCACTTCGGCGCTCTCAGCGCTGACCACGAGGATGTTCAGATCTCGCGCCACCCGCAGCAGCTGGAAGGCGTCATCGAGCAATAGTACCCGGGCGCCCTCCGTGACAGCCCGCCGTGCCCCGGCGCCACGGTCCGGATCGGCGACGACCACGGCTTCCGGCACCAGCCGCCGGTGCACCAGCGGCTCATCGCCGCCGTAGCCGCGCAGCAAGACGGCGGGCCGGCATCCCCGCGTCGCGTAAAAACGCGCGATCCACGCTGCGAGGGGCGTCTTCCCCGTCCCGCCGACCGAGAGGTTGCCGATCGCCACCGCGGGCAGGGGCAAGCGCTCGGTGGGAAGCAGACCGCGCTCGTACGCCGCCGCGCGCAGCCGCATCGTTGCGCCGTACGCGAGCGCCAGCGGGATCAGCGGCACCCGCGCGATCTTCGCCGCGGCACCGTCCCCCCACACCCAGCGCGCGACGCGAGCAGCATTCACCCGTCCCCCGTCCCCCTTCCCTCTTCGCCACCGTAAGTCACGTCGTGCAGCGCCCGCTCGACCTCCGCGATTCCCCGCCGCAATCCGTCCTTGCCATCAGCGATCTCGAGTGGCGGACTGTACACCACGTCGACGGTGGCGAACGGTCTCGGGATGCAGAGCCGGTCCCACGACTGAATCCACCACGCGGACGACGCGCGCGCCCCCATCGCGATGACGAAGGCGCGGGCGTGCTGCGCCGCAACCAGCGCGCCGGGCTTCACGCGCTCTGCCGGTCCCTGGGGCCCGTCCGGCGTGGTTCCAACCTCAGTGCCCTCCTGCAGGTAGCGGATCAGGCCGCGCAGCCCCACCGCCCCGCCCCGCCGGCTCGAGCCCCGTACCACCTGGTAGCCCCAGCGCTCGCACAGCTCGGCGAGGTAGCCGCCGTCCCGGTGCCGGCTGATGAGCAGCGCAACCCCCTCGCCGCGCCGGCTGTGGATGAGCGGCAGCAGGCGGCTGTGCCACAGGAGATAGACAATCGGCCGCCCGGCGGCGCGCGCCGCCCGGACGTGCTCCCAGCCCGCCACGCGGTACCGCCAGGTGCTCGCCAGCAGACGCACCAGACCCGCGGTCACTCGCGCGACCAACGGCTCAGCCCACTGGAGCTTCACCCCACGAGTTCCGCGGCGAGATCTGCTACGCGCTGCGCGGCGCCGGGCGGCCCGAGTCGCTCACGCACCAGGGCCAGCCCCTCCAGCTGGCGCCGCGCCGCGGCGCTGTCCCGCTCGAGGAGGGGCAGTACCCTCTCCGCGAGCGCGGCCGGCGTGACTGCGCCTTGCAGCAGCTCCGGGGCGACCTCGCGTCCGGCGATCAGGTTCACGAGGCCGACGTGCGGTACCCGCAGCAAGCGAATCGCGATCGCGAACGAGAGGGGATGCAAGCTGTAGGCGATCACCATCGGCACGTCGGCGAGCGCCGCCTCGAGGGTCGTCGTCCCCGCCTTACAGAGCGCGGCATCGGAGGCGCCGAAGACGGCCAAGGGATCGCCGGTATGGACGCGGATGGCGCCTGGCGCGGGGTACCGTCCCACCGGCGTGCCGGCAACCACGACCTGAACGTCGCCGCGCCGCGCGACAATGGCGCGCGCCGCGTCGCGGAACGCGGGCCACAGGCGGCTGACCTCTTGCGCCCGGCTCCCCGGGAACAGGCCGAGCACGGGACGCGCCGGATCGAGGCCCAGCATACGCCGGGCCTCCGTCCGCTCCGGCGGGAGCGGCCGATCGCGCAGCGGATGGCCGACGAAGGTCGCGGCCACCCCGTGCTCCCGGAAGAACCGTTCCTCGAAGGGAAGGATTACCGCCAGCCGGCGCACGGACGCGAGCCAGCGCACACGCCCCGGAGCCCACGCCCACATCTGGGGCGCGACATAGTACAGCACTGGCACGCCTACCGCCGCGGCCGCCGCGGCGGCGCGTAGGTGATAGCCGGGGTAGTCCACGAGGATGGCGAGGTCGTAGCGCCCGGCCTCGAACGCCGCACGCACGCGCCGGAGCAGGCGGAAGTGCGCCGGGAACTTCCACAGCGCCTCGACGAAGCCCATCACCGAGTAGTGCTCCATGCGATCGAGCACCGTCGCGCCCGCCGCCTCGAGGCAGGGGCCGCCGAACGCCTCGACCTGGGCGTCGAGGCGCCCCCGCAGCGCGGATACGACAGCCGCGGCGTGCGCGTCGCCCGACGGCTCGCCCGCCGAGACGTAAATGCGGACAGGCCGGTTCACGGTCGCGCCGCGGCGAGCGGCGAGGCCTGAACTGCGTCGGCGACCCGGAAGGCCAGCGCCAGGGCCTGCGCCCCGGCGGCCCCCGATACGACCACCTCGCCCTCGCCGCGCACCGCGCGGACGAAGCTCTCGAGCTCGAGCCGGAGCGGCTCTGCCTCGGAGGCCTGGAGCGGGACGTGCTCGACGATGGCTTCGAGCGTCGTCGCGCCGAGTGACTGCCAGCCCGGCTTCAGGCGATAGAAGTCGCCGCGGCCCTGCGCCAAGTCGAGGGAGAAGTAGCCGGTGTGCTGGAAGATCCGGAGCTTGCGGGTGCGCTCGCGCGAGACCCGGCTCGCGGTGACGTTCGCGACCGCGCCGTTGGAGAACTCGACCCGCGCGTTTGCGATGTCCACGTGGGGCGTGAGAATCGCGACCCCGGTCGCCCGCACGTCGGTCACGTCCGAGCGGACGAGCTCGAGCACGAGATCGAGGTCGTGGATCATGAGGTCGAGGATCACCGCCACGTCGGTGCCGCGCGGTTGGAACGGGGCCAGGCGCTCGGTCTGGAGGAACCGCGGCTCCTCGAGGTACGGCGCGGCGGCGCGCACTGCGCGGTTGAACCGCTCCACGTGCCCGACCTGGAGCACGGCCTGCGCGGCGGCGGCGCGCTGCACCAGCTGCTCCGCGCCCGCGACCGAGTCCGCCAGGGGCTTCTCCATCAGCAGGCCCCGGCCCCGCTCCAGCACCGCCAGCCCCACACTGGTGTGGGCCGGCGTAGGCACCGCCACCGTCACCGCTGCGACGCGATCGAGCAGTGCGTCGAGCGAGGGGTAGGCGACCGTTTCCAGCTCACCCGCCACCTGGGCGGCCCGCGCCGGATTGATGTCGTAGATCCCCACCAGCTCGGCGCCCGGCAGTCGCCGCAGCAGCCGCACATGGTGATAGCCCAGGGCTCCGGTGCCGACGACCCCTACGCGCACCGGCCCCCCCGTCACACCAGCACCCCTCGCTGGGAGCCCTCGATGAACCGGAGGAAGTGCTCGATCTCGGGGACGCTCGGCAGCTCGGAACGAGCCCGCGCGATCCCCTGGCTCACGGTCAGGTCGGAGTTGAACAGCAGCCGGTAGGCGCGCTTCAGCGCCAGCTTCACCTCCGGCGCGAACCCGGCCCGCTGCAAGCCCACCGAATTGAGCCCGTACAGATGCACCGGGTTGCCCACCGCCTTGGTGTAGGGCGGCACGTCCTGGTTCACCCGGGACCCGCCACCCACGAACGCGAACGTCCCGATGCGCACGAACTGGTGGATCCCGATGAGCCCGCTGATGATGGCGCGGTCCTCCACCGTCACGTGACCGGCCATCTGCACCGCGTTCGCGATGATCACGTCGTTGCCGATCGCACAGTCGTGTGCGACGTGCACGTACGACATCAGGAAGCAGCGCTCGCCCACCGTCGTCTTCCCCGTGGCCGCCGTCCCCCGGTTGATCGTGCAGTACTCGCGCAGGACGGTGCCATCGCCGATCTCGACCCAGGTCTCCGCCCCCTCGTACTTGAGGTCCTGCGGGTCGTTGCCGATCACGGTTCCGTACCCGACCTTCACGCCCGTGCCGAGCTTCGCGTTGCGCTCGATCACGACGTGCGCTGCGAGCACGCAGCGGTCACCCAGCGTGACCCGCGGACCGACGATCGTGTACGCGCCGACGGACACGTCGTGGCCGAGATGCGCCGTGGGATCGACGAGCGCGGTGCGGTGAATCACCGGTCGGTGACCATGGCCATCATCTCCGCCTCCGCCACCACCTGGCCGTCAACGTACCCCACGCCCTTCATGCGGCAGGTCCTGCCCCGGAATTGCAGCATCTCCAGCTCGAAGCGGATCTGGTCTCCCGGAACCACGGGCCGGCGGAACTTCACGTTGTCGAGCGACATGAAGTAGACGACCTTGTCCTCCACGTTCTGCCCCTCGAAGTGGGTCATGAGCAGCATCCCACCCACCTGCGCCATCGCCTCGATGATGAGCACACCCGGCATGATGGGATGACCGGGGAAATGGCCCTGGAAGAACTGCTCGTTGATCGTGACGTTCTTGATGCCGACGATGCGCTGCTGTCCTTCGATCTCGATGATCCGGTCCACGAGCAGGAACGGATAGCGATGGGGGAGCACGTCCATGATCCGCCCGATGTCCATCTTGGGCGGGCCCGCCCGCTTCGCGGCGCGCGACAGGGCGCGCGCCAAGGCAACGTTGCCCTTGTGGCTCGGTCGGGTGGCAATGACGTGCGCGCGGATGCGGGCACCGGTGAGCGCCAGGTCGCCGATGACGTCGACCGCCTTGTGCCGCACGAACTCGTCCGGCCAGCGAAGCTTGCCGCCGTTCACGATGGCCCGGTCGTCGAGCAGGATGGCGCTCGCCTGCGACGCGCCCTTGATGAGCCCCTTTGCCTGGAGGTCGGCGATCTCGCTCGTGAAGCCAAAGGTGCGCGCCGGCGCGAGCTCGCGCGCGAACACCTCGGGCGTCACGTCGTAGCTCCCGGCCTGGCGCCCGATGAGGGGATGCGGCCACTCGATCGTGACCGTCAGGCGGAACTCCTTGGCCGGCGCCACGACGTACGCGCAGTCCTCTTCCGTCACCGTGAACGGCGCCTGCACCCTCAGCACCACCGGCTCGCCACCCACCTCGACGGGCCCCGCCTCCGCGAGCGCCTGGAAGTACGGCTGCACGCTGCCGTCCAGGATCGGCGGCTCGGGCCCCGAGAGCTCGACCGTCACGTCGTCGATCTCGTGCGCCGCGACCCCTGCGAGCAGATGCTCGACGGTGTGAATCGTGGATTCGCCGCGCCCGATCGCGGTGCGCCGCTCGACCGCCTCGACCTCGGTGAGGCGCGCGGGGATCTCCGGTTTCCCCTTGAGGTCGACACGGCGGAAGATGATCCCCTGCCCCGCGGCCGCGGGGAGGAAGGTGGCCTCCGACGCGACCCCGGTGTGGAGGCCGGTGCCTCGGAGGGAGGCCGTGCGGCCGATGGACCGCCTAGCGTTGGGATTCATCGGTCGCGCGCACCAGCGCCTCGAGCTCGTCGACGACCCGCACCAAGCGGTAGAGCGCGCCCTGCGCCCGCAGGAACTCACGGTGGCTGCGCGCCGGATACCCCGACACGGTCGCGCCCGGCTCGATGTCGCCGATCACGCCGCCCTGCACCGTGACCCGCGCGCCGCGCCCGATCGTCACGTGGTCGGCGACCCCCGCCTGGCCGGCCAGGAACACGTCGTCTCCGACGTGCGTGCTCCCCGCGATCCCCGCCTGCCCTGCCACGAGACAGCGGGCGCCGATGCGCACGTTGTGGCCCACCTGCACCAGGTTGTCGATCTTGGTCCCGGGACCGATGACGGTGTCGTCCACGCTGCCGCGGTCAATCGTGGTGTTCGCCCCGACCTCGACATCGTCCCTGATGATACAGCGCCCGACCTGCGGGATCTTTTGCGGCAGCTCGCCGTTCTTCCCCGGAACGTAGCCGAACCCGTCGCTCCCGAGCCGCACCCCCGCATGGAGGATCACCCGGTTCCCCACGATCGTGCCGCTGTAACACACGACATGCGGATAGAATAGCGCGTCGTCCCCGATCTCGACGCCGTCGCCCACCACGCAGCCCGCGCCGAGGCGCACGTTCTTGCCCAGGCGGACCCGCTCCCCCAACACGACGTGGGGACCGATCGCGACGGGATCCTCCCACGCGCTCGCGCGGCCGATCACCGCCGTGCGATGGACCCCGGGCTCCCACACCGGTTGGGGATACAGCACGGGAATCACCGCGACGAGCGCGACGTGCGGATCGGGGACGACCACGCGGCAGGGGGGCCCGCTCGCCTCGGCGGCGAACTGCGGCTTGCAGAGCACGACGGCGGCTTTCGACTGTTGGAAGAAGGGGAGATAGCGCTTGCTGGCAAGAAACGACAGGTCGCCGGGACCGGCCCGGTCGAGCGGCGCAATGCCGTGCACCGCGACGTCCGCCGCGCCGACGAGGCGCCCACCGGTCAGGGCGGCGAGCTCTCCCGCGGTGACGCGCCGCGCGCCCGCCGCGCTCACGGCCCCTCGCCTACTGGCTCTGCTTCAGCCGCGCTAGAACCTTGCTCGTGACGTCGAGCGATGGGTCGGCGGCGATGATGTTGCTCCCTGGAGCGTCGGCGTCGAAGATGACCGCGTAGTTACCCTCGGCCCGCAGGCCCTGGATCACGGCGTTGATCCGCGCCTGAATCGGCTGCAACAGTTCCTGTTCGCGCTGCTGCGCCTTCTGCTGCAGCTCGTTGGAGCGCTGCTCGAGCCGCTGCTGTCGCTCCTGGAGCTCCTTTTGCTTCGTCTGTTTGATGGCGGGCGACAGGGCGATCGACTGCTGGTCGAGCGCCTGCCGGGCGGAATCGAGCTGAGCTGCGAGCTTTTGCACCTCGTTGCGGTAGCCTTGGAGCTCGCGGTTGAACGTTGACTCGGCAGCCTGGTACCCGGGTGTCTGCGACATCACCTGCCGCGAATTGATGAAGCCGATTTTGAGCATGGGGCCGGTGCTTTGGGCCGCCACCGGGTACGCGCCGAGGAACCCGAGCCACATCCATACGCCGACTGCACGATTCATAAGTGTCTCCCGTCGAACCGAGCCGGTCCCGAGCGGCCGTTCAATGGCCGCCGACTCCGGAGTTATTGGAAGAGGACGTTACCGAGTCTGAAGTGCAGCTTCCAGCCCGGTGCCGGCCGTCCGAGCAGGTCCGTGCGGTCGAACCCGTACGCAAAGTCGATCCCGATGGGACCGAGGGGCGAGACGACACTTACCCCGACCCCCGCGCTTCGGAACAGGTGGCTTGGGTCGAATTCCGAAGCCCGGGCCCACACGTTCCCCGCGTCGGAGAACACGTCCAGGTAGAGCATCTGCGAGACCCGTACGCCAGCCTCGCCCGTCATGCTGAAAAACGCCTTCCCGAACGCTCCCGCGCTTGCCACGCCGCTGCTCGCGTTGGGGTCGTACCCGGTGGGCGTGATCGAGAACTCGTCGTAGCCGCGCAGTGGGACGCCGAACTGGGTGCCGCCCATCGTGAAGAGCTGGTTCACGAACGGCGCGTTGCCGAACACGAATCCGGAGCGTGCCGCGAGCGCCAGCACGAACTTGAGCTGCCCCTTCCCCCGCGCGCCGATTTGACCGAGGGGCGCGTACCAGTGCCCCTCGAGATCGACGCGCTGGAAGTCCCCGGTGCCGCCGAGCGGGCCACCGCTCTGCGAGATCCCTACCTGGTGGACGGTCCCGGCGGTCGGGAAAGGCATGTCGATGCGGGTGTCCCGCATCAGGGAGGCGCCGAGGGTGGAGCGCAAACACTCGTTGCAGCTGTACAAGGCCGCCAGCCGGGCGCTCGAACTCGAGCCCGTGAAGGTCTGGAGGTCCAGGGCGTACGAGAGGAACAGTCGCGTGTAGCGGTCGCCCAACGCGGGAATGCCGAATTGGAGGCTCGAGCCGCGCGTCTTGAGCGTGCCGAGGTTGGAGATCTGGTATCGCACTCGATAGTCGTGCACGTTGAGCGTGCCGGAGATGCGGGATTGCCGCAGCGCGGGGTCGGTGTACGACAGGTCGAACTGGTTGATGTTCTGGCCGAACTGCCACTGAAAGCGGCCCTTCTTCCCCTTGCCGATCAGGTTCGGTTCTTCGAGCCCGATGAACCCGCCGAGACCCGTGCCCTGGCCGAGGGAGGCCCCGAAGTTGACCTGGCCCGTGTGCTTCTCGGTCACCCGGAAGACGATGTCGATGTCGCCCTGCTCATTGGCGGGTCGCGTGTCCGGGAACGGCAGCGGCTGCTCGAAGAAGCCGAGGTTGGAGATGTTCTGGTACGAGCGGATCAGCGCGTCCTGCCGGAACACATCGCCCGGCAGGACGACGATCGCGTCACGGATCACCCGCTCGCGCGTGACGTCGTTGCCGACGATCTCCACCTTGTTGACGATGGCCGGCTGCGCCTCGTTCAGCACCCACCGCAAGTCGACCACCGGCTTCCCGTCCGAGTCGGTCCGCCGCGCGACGCCGGACCGCAGGCTCATGTAGATGTAGCCGCTGTTGAAGTAGAGCGTCTGTACCTCGCGGGTCGCGTTGTCCCACTTCTCCCGGCTGAAATAAGGGACGCCGGCGCGCGCTCCCCCGAGGCCGAGCACGCCGGTGTGCGCCCCGCTCTTGAAGGGATACAGGGCTTCCAGCTGCTCGGTCGAGAACCGCCGGTTGCCGACGATCTCGAAGGTGCCGACGCGCCGCGGTTCGCCCTCGCTCACCTGCACGACTAGCGTCGCCTTCCCAGTGCTGTCGTTGACGAGCAGCGTATCCTTCAGCACCTGAAAGTCGACGAAGCCGCGATCGCCGTAAAACTTCGGCAGCCGCACCAGCAGGTCCTCTCGCAGCTTGTCGTCGTCGTAGGCGCCGCCGCGGAACCACCAGAACCCCTCCGGCTTGGTCTTCATCTGCCCGACCAGCTCACCGTCACCGAAGTGCGTGTTGCCCTGGATATCGACCTGCGACACGGCCACGCGGCGGCCCTCGTCCACGTCGAAGACGATCCGTACGCGGGTCGAATCGGTGTCGTAAATGCGCAGCGTTCGCACAGTGGCGAGATAGTAGCCCTGCGCCCGATACAGCGAGTCGATCCGCCCGGCGGCGCGCACCACGGCGGCAGGCCGGAGGGCGCCCCCCTCGACGAGCTGCACCTTCGCCCGGACGCTGCTCTCGGAGAGCCGTACCACACCGCGGAGCGCCCACTTCACGAGAAGGGGGTTCTCCCGGAGCTGCAGTATGAGGAGCTGGCGACCGCCGGCAACTTGCTGCAAGACCCGCACGTCGGCGTACAGCTGCGTGGCGTACAGGGCCTGGATCGCGCGCTGGATGTCCCGGTACCCGACGGCCCGCCCCGCGGTGAGCCCGCTCGTCTCCAACGCTTGCGCCGGCGTTACGCGGTGGAGCCCCCGCACGACCACCGAGTCGGGACGGAAGGCGGCCGCGCGCTGCGCGCCGCAGGGACGCGGGGCGAGCACGACGGCACCCACGACGATGGCGAAGGAGAGCGGGCGGTTCACGCCTTCGAGCCGGAGAGCGCGCGGAACGCCAACCGTTCCTTGTCCGGGGCCACGTCGACTTCGATCTCGTCGCCCCGCGCGAACTCGCCGACCAGGATCTTCTCCGAAAGCGGGTCCTCCACGAACTTCTGGATCGCGCGCTTGAGCGGCCGGGCCCCGTAATGCTCGTCGTAGCCGCGCTCGACGAGGAAGTCGCTGCCGGCGGGCGTGAGCCGCAATGTGAGCTCTTCCTCCCCCAGCCGCTTCTGAACATCCTTGAGCAGGATCGCGACGATCTGGGCGATGTGCTCCCGGGTGAGGGGGTGGAAGACGATGACGTCGTCCAGGCGATTCAGGAACTCGGGATTGAAGGTCTTGTTGATCTCGTCTTTGACCTTTTCCGCGAGCTTCTCGAACGTCGCCCGGGGGTCCGGCTGCGCGAAGCCCAGCGCCTTGTTCTTGACCATGTCCCGCGCGCCGACGTTCGAGGTCATGATGACGACGCTGTTCTTGAAGTCGATCACCCGCCCGTAATTGTCCGTCAGGTGCCCTTCGTCCAACACCTGGAGCAGGATGTTGAAGACGTCGGGATGGGCCTTCTCGATCTCGTCGAGCAGGACGACGGAGTACGGCTTGCGGCGCACCGCCTTCGTCAGCGTGCCCGAGTCTTCATAGCCGACGTACCCGGGAGGCGCGCCGATCAGCCGGCTCACGGAAAACTTCTCCATGTACTCCGACATGTCGACCCGGATCAGGGCGTTCGTGTCGGCGAACAGGAAGCGCGCCAGCGCCCGGGCCAGCTCGGTCTTCCCCACGCCCGTCGGGCCCGAGAAGATGAACGAGCCGATGGGGCGCTTGGGATCCTTGAGGCCCGCCCGGCTGCGGCGGATGGCCTTGGAGATCACGGTGATCGCCTCGTCCTGCCCCACAACCGTCTGGTGCAGCTCGTCTTCCATCCGCAGCAGCCGCGCGGTCTCCGCCTCCCGGAGGCGCGTGACCGGAATCCCCGTCCAGCGCGAGACGATGAAGGCCACGCCTTCCTCGTTGATCGTCGGCCGGTGCGTCTGGCGCTCCTTTTCCCACTGTTCCTGCTTGCGCCGGATGTCGGCCTGGAGCTCGCGCTCCTGGTCGCGCAGGCCGGCCGCCCGCTCGAAGTTCTGGTCGCGGACCGCGGCCTCCTTTTCGCCGTTGATCTGCTCCAGCTTCTGCTTCAGGGCGGCGACCTCGGGGGGAGGCACCTGGGTCGCGAGGCGCGCCCGCGCACCCGCTTCGTCGATGACGTCGATGGCCTTGTCTGGCAGGAAGCGGTCGGTGATGTAGCGCTCCGACAGCTTCGCGGCCGACTCGAGGGAGTCGTCGGGAATCACCACTCGGTGATGCTCCTCGTAGCGCTTCCGCAGGCCCTTGAGGATCTCGATCGTCTCGTCCACGCTGGGCGGATCGACAATCACCGTCTGGAAGCGGCGCTCCAGCGCGCCGTCCTTCTCGATGTACTTGCGATACTCGTTCAGGGTCGAGGCGCCCACGCACTGGAGCTCGCCGCGCGCCAGCGCCGGCTTCAGCATGTTGGAGGCGTCCACCGCCCCTTCCGCCGCGCCCGCGCCCACCAGGGTGTGCAACTCGTCGATGAAGAGGATGATGTTCCGGTTCTGCGCGATCTCGTTGATGATCGCCTTGAGCCGTTCCTCGAACTGACCGCGGTACTTCGTCCCCGCGATCACCGCCGCCATGTCGAGCGACAGGACGCGGTGATCCTTGAGGGCATCCGGGCATTGGCCGCTGGCGATGAGCTGCGCCAGTCCTTCGACGATCGCGGTCTTGCCCACTCCGGGCTCCCCGATCAGCACCGGGTTGTTCTTCTTGCGGCGCGACAGGATCTCCATCACCCGCTCGATCTCCTTTTGCCGCCCGATCGTGGGATCGAGCTGGCCTTCCGCCGCGAGCTGCGTCAGGTCGCGGCAGAAGTGGTCGAGCGCCGGCGTCTTGGACTTCTTCTCGCTCTTGGGTTGGGCCGGCGGCGTCCCCGAGGCGCCGGAAGCGGGCGCCGACGGCATCTCGCTCCCGAGCAGGCGCAGCGTCTCGGCCCGCGCCTGCTCGAGGTTCACGCCCGCGTCGGTCAGGACCTGCGCGGCGATGCCCTTCTCCTCGCGCAGCAACCCGAGCAACAGGTGCTCGGTCCCGACATA
>Ga0066683_10000142_pt1 | contig 16895 bp, 10 predicted proteins | sample GraSoiAngelo_132_FD_62296 | JGI IMG/M metagenome (GOLD analysis project Ga0066683, IMG submission 62296) | Grasslands soil microbial communities from the Angelo Coastal Reserve, California, USA - 14_0929_02_40cm | ecosystem: Environmental > Terrestrial > Soil > Grasslands | place: USA... | reverse complement strand
CGGTCGTGGCAGGATGTGGATCACTGCACTGAGTGAGACGCCACCGGCGGTCGCCACAGTGAGCGACGTCCTTCCGGCGATGGCGGAGTCCGGCACCACGGTCGCGATCGTAAACGACGTCCAGTCGGAATCGGCGACGGTAACGTCGACGGTGCCACCACCGATGCGCGGGAATCGCACCTTTCCCGGCGCGGTTCCGAATCCGAAGCCCTCGATCACGAAGCGTTCACCGCGGGCGATGATCGGCTCGATGGCCCCGTCCATGTAGTCGATACGCGCGGACGGGAGGTTCGGCGTGGTCCCACCCCCGCTGCACGCTCCGGCAGGTGTCGCGATGAGCGCGGCGGCCGCGGCGGTAAGCAGTCTACCGATGACCGTTCTCTCCGCGGATGAAGCGCAACGCTTGCGCGAGCTGCTCGGCGAGGGCCGACAACTCGGTAGCGCCATGCGCGAGATCCTGGATGGCGCGGAGCTGCTCGGCGGCCGCGGCGGCCACGGCTTGCGCCTCCTGGCTCGACGTCTGGGCTCCGCTGCGCGCCTGCCCGAGAGTCTCGGTGATCTTTGTGGCTAGTTGGGCGCTCTGGCGTCCGACCTCCGCGACTTGTTTGCCGGCGTGGGCGGTCTCGGCCGCGGCGTCCGCGATGCGATCGAGATCCTGCAACCAGGCGGCGGAATTCTGGACGACCTGGCCCAGATCGCCGCGAATTCGTTCGATCAATTGCGCCGCGCGATCCAAAGCGCGGCGGGTGTCCTGCACCGACTTGCCGACGTTCCGGGCCTCACGTCCGCTGGCCTCCGCCAGCTTGTGCACCTCATCAGCCACGACCGCGAACCCGCGGCCGTGAATTCCGGCGCGCGCCGCTTCGATCGTGGCGTTGAGCGCGAGGAGATTGGTTTGATTGGCGACGAACCCGATCGTCTCCGAAAACTTTTCGACTTGCGCCGCCACGTCGCGCAGTCGTCCGACCTCCGCCGCGCTTTCTTCGGTTGTCGCACCTAAGTCCCTCAGTTGACGGACCGCATTCTGGGTCCCGGTGCGCACCCGGTCGGCCGTCTTTTCCATCTGGGCGCCCGCGTCGCGGGTGCGGTCACCCGCTGCCGCGAGCTCGGCGGCGCTGTCCTTGAGTTGGCCGGCTTCTCGGGCAGCCGTGGTGACCAGGTTCGCCGCTTCTCCCGCACCATGACTCGCCCGCTGAGCCGCGGCCGCGACCTCCTCGCTGGAGGCGTGGATTTGTTCGGCGGTCGCGGTCAGTGTCTGCACGTACTGCGTCGTCTGATCCGAGGCGCCGGTCACCGGTCGCAGCGAACCATCGATCGCGACCATGAGCGCGAGCTGGGGTGCCAGCAGCTCGAGGAGGTCCCCGTCGGACTGGCGGTACATGGCGGGATCTGAATGCCGGACGCTCCACAACCCGACTAGCTGGCCGGCGTGATAAAGCGGGACCAGCATCTCGGAGCCTGGCGTCTCGGCACCCGGTACGACGACTTGATCCCGGGCCAGACCATGCGCCACCACCGGTCGCCGCAGTCGCAGTGCCTCGCCGGTGAGACCGGCATCGGAGTCGAATCGGAACGTCGTGCCGGGTTCGGCTGCCGTGTCGGCTACAAGCTCCATTTGGCGGGTCCGTGGGTCGTAGCGGGCGAATCCCATTTGCTCCCACGGTACCAGCTGGCGCGTGAGCTCCTGCACTCGTTCAAAGCTTCGGGATAAGGTGAGCTCCGCGGCGATGGCCTGCGCCAGACGCTGAATCAGATTCAGCTCATCGGCGCGGACGCCGAGTCGTAACACATACAGACTGCCCGCCGTCGCGAGCGCCAAAACGCCGGCGAGCAGTATCCGAGCTCCGAGCGGAGTCGTCCCATGAAGCAGCGCCAGCCAGGCGAGCGCCAATACCGCCGACATCAGATAGACGATCGATTCCCAGCGCAGCGTGAGACGCGCATCGACCCACGCGATGGTCTGGCCCAGCGCCAATTCCAGGTAGAAAGTGCCGTTCACGATGATCGGCAACAGGACGACCGTGATGATCACCGGAGCGAGGTTGTCGATCCCGAGCGCCGCCCCACCCTGTACGCCGCTCAGGCGTGCGTACATCAAACCGACGAGCGTCGATCCCATGGTGAGATGCGTGGCATTCCCGAGTCCCGCCCGGAGCGGCAGCCGCCGCAGCAGCACGTCGCCGCCGAGCATGGCGAATGGCGACACGATCGCCGCGAACGCCCAACCTCGATCGAGGATGGCGTAGAGCATGACGCCGAGGACGTAAGAGGAGAAGCCGTTGCCGGGGAGCGCGATGCCGTAGCGACGCGTGAGCGAGGCGATGAGGACGAGCAGTGCGCCGGCGAGGGGCAGATTCTCGCCCGCAGGCACGCGGCCGCTGGCGTAGGCCGCGAGCCCGGCGCCGAAACTGGCAAGCGCGGCGAGAGAAACGGCGACACGGACGACGAGTGCCGGTGCCGCCGCGATCCGCGAGAGAAGCCGCATAAGGCTGTGGCGCAAGGTCGGCGCCGTGGCGCGGTGTGTCAAGCGCGACTATCGTTCACGCCATGACGGTGACAATTGAATACTGCGTCATTTGAAACTACGAACCCCGGGCCACCGGTCTGGCGGCCGAGATTCGCGACACCTACCCTCATGCCGAGGTGCGCCTCATTCAGTCCTCGGGCGGCGTCTTCGAAGTGGACGTCGACGGGCAGCGCGTGTTCTCCAAAAAGGCCGTGAGGCGGCACGCTGAACCAGGTGAAGTTGTGCGGCTGATCCGCGAGGCGGTCGTCGGCAAGCAGTGAGAATTGCGATCTCCACCGGCGGTGGCGACGCGCCGGGGCTGAACGCCGTCATCCGGGCGGCCGTGCTGGCCGCGGTCCACCGCGGTTGGGAGTGCTTCGGAGTCAAGCGTGGCTTCGGCAGTCTGCTCGGCGAGTCGGACCTCATTCCCCTCGGTCCTCACGAAGTCCGCGGCATCACCCACCTCGGCGGTACGATTCTCGGCACCTCGAGCCGGGGCGATCCACTCAAATGGCGAGTGCAGCGTTCCGACGGATCGTGGGAAGAGCGCGACCGCTCGCAGGAGCTCCTCGATTCCTTTCACGCGCATCGCCTCGACGCGCTGATCGCCATCGGCGGAGAAGGCACACTGGGAATAGTGCATAGCCTATGGAAGAAAGGACTGCCGGTCGTCGGCGTGCCCAAGACGATCGATAACGACGTCGGCGGAACGTCGTCGACCTTCGGCTTCGACACCGCGGTCGCCACCGCGACCGACGCGATCGACAAGGTCCACTCGACCGCCGAGAGCCACGAACGCGTGATCGTGGTCGAGGTCATGGGGCGCCATGCCGGCTTCATCGCTCTGAATGCCGGCGTCGCCGGCTCGGCGGACGTGATCTTAATCCCCGAGATTCCCTTCGACATCGACAAGGTCTGCGACAAGATCCGGCGCCGCGAAGCGGAAGGCCGCCATTTCAGCGTCGTCGTGGTCGCGGAGGGCGCGCTCCCTAAAGGAGGCACGGTCTCCCTGATCGATCCCGAGCACGAGCGGCTCGGCGGCATCGCGGACAAAGTGGCGCACTCGATTCAGGGGATGACGGGCAAGGAGACGCGTTCGTTGGTGTTGGGCCACCTCCAGCGCGGCGGCAGTCCCACGACGTCCGACCGTTTGCTGGCGCTGCGGTTCGGCGCGGCCGCCATCCGCATCGTCGCAGAGCGCCAGTTCGGGATGATGGTTGCGTTCCAACCGCCGGGCATCGTGGCCATTCCTCTTGAGCAGGCCATCGCCCAACCACGACGCGTGCCGCTCGACTCTGACACTATCACCACCGCCCGAGATCTCGGCATCAGCTTCGGAGACTAAACGATCTCTCGCGACCATTTTCTTCCTCCCGACCCCCAGGCATTCCTCGCTGCCGAACCATCGACCGGTCGGGTCATCGTCATCGCGCCGACGCGCGCGGCATGTGAGACCATCGAGCTCGCGCTTGGCCTGAAGCTCGAAACCCTCCTCGAGCGAGAGCACGGCGACGACATTCGCCGGCTGGCGGGGTCCGGGCAGGGATTCGGAATCGTCGCCGGCACGGGCACCGGCAAGACGCTGGCGATTCGCAGCATGGCGGAGACAATTCTGCGAGCGCCGCTCAAGGTCGGCGTCGTCAACCGCGAGCGGGAAGCCACGCCCGAGACGCCGACGTGGAACGTCGTGATTGTCACCACTGGGATCGCGCGGCGCTGGTTCCAGGACGGGCTCATCACGGCTCAAGACACTTTGGTGGTGGATGAAATTCATCAAACGTCGGCGGAAATGGAGCTGTGCCTTGCGCTCGGGAAGCGCGCTCGCTGCCGCTTTATCTGGCTCTCGGCGACGGTGGATCCGAGCTTCTATGCGCAGTATCTGACTTCCGCGGAAGTGCTCGAGACGCGCGCCTTCGATCCCGCCAAGGCCGCCCAGGTAAACGTCCTCGCAGAGCAGCCGCTGGAGTTCTTGAACGATCGGTTCACAAAAACGGTCATGCGCGAGCGTCGGGGCGTCGCCGTCTTCGTGCCAACCCGTGCCGAAGTCGAGCAAATCGCTACGGAGCTGGGCGATCGCTGGCCTAACCTCGCGACGGCGTTTTACCACGGCGGCGAGCCGATTCGGGTGATCCGACCCTTTCTTGACGGTTTGGTCAAACGTCCTTTCCTGCTGGCGATGACCGCCGCAGGACAATCCGCGCTCAATATCCGCGGTCTCGATACGGTCGTGATCTACGATGCGCGCTATACCAACGTCGTCGAGCGTGGCAAGAACGTTCTGACGCGCGCGTATCTCGGCGCCAACGAAATTCTGCAGATGGCCGGACGCGTGCACGGAAGAGTCCAGGGCGGCGAAGTCTACATCCTCAGCGATCGGGACCTCGAATTCGCAGACCTTCGGCCGACAGCGCCCGAGTTCCAGCTTGCGGGTGACGCCGAGCGCGTGGCGATCACCTGCGCGGCGATCGGCGTCGATGCTGCGGAGCTCGACCTTCCCGTTCCGCTCGACCGCCGCGCCTATCGCGAAAGCGTGGCAATGCTGACCGAGCGCGGTCTCATAGGCCACGGCAGGCTAACGACTTACGGGAGGGATGTCGAGGCCATGCCGGTGGAGCGTCCCTGGGGCGAGCTCCTGTATCATGCGGAGCCCTCGCTTGTGCCGCTCGTCGCCGTGGCGTCGAACATCGAGTCGCTGCATCGCATGACGCGAGAGGAACGTCAGCTCGGTGGCTTGATCGTACCGGGCTCCGATCACATCACCGCATACAACGTCTACGCTGAGGCCGTGAACAAACACGGTTACCTGGGCGAGGTGTACGGCCTGCCGCGCCATCTGTTCCGAGAAGAGGACATCGAGCGGTGGGCTGAGGAGCGCGGGGTGCTGGTGAAGGCGATAGAGGACATCGCGCTCGGTACGGCGTCCGTCTATCGCCAGCTGGAGCTGCCGTTACCGGCAACGTTGCCGTACGGCGATCGGAAGACGTTGGAAGTCTTTGCTGACCTTGTGGCCAAGATCATGCCCTTCGACCTAGTCATCGACGAACAGACCGCCGATGGCCAGGAAGCTCGGGTCAGCCGCAGCTCCGTCTGTGGCAGCTGGGGCGCCATCGCCGGGACGTTGCGGTATTTCGCCGACCGGTTCGGCGTGCCGCGCGCGAGCATCGAGGGCACGCAGATTCCCGAGCGCGCCATTCGCGGTTACGCGCGCCGCGGAAGGCCGCAAGCGGTGTTCGAGCGGCAGCGCCGGCGCGAAGGCCTGATGGTAGTGCGTGCCGTGGAATACTTCGGGTTCACGCTCGATCGCGACGTCGAGCCCCTACCCAGTCCGTTCCCGGAGGAGCTTGCGGACGCGGCGCGCCAGGCGCTGGTACAGGCACTCCTGGCCGGTGAAACGCCGCACCCGGACCAGGGTAAGGTCCGCCGCGCGCTCGAACGGTTCGGCCATTATTGGCGGCGATCGGGGGGACAGCTCAGCCAGGCGCGGAGCGAGGAGTTATCGGAGCAGATCGCGGCTCAGCTCACGCGTGTGCGCTCCTGGGATCAATTCATCGGCACGCGGATCGTCCTGGATCCCGACGCAGCGATCCCCGAGCGGGAACGGCATCGCCTCGATTCCCTGCCCTCTTCTGTATTCCTGTATGGCGACCGCGTGCCGGTGGATTACGACGTCGAGCAGGGCGTCGGCGGCATCGTCAGGTTGCGGCTAAAGGAAGGTCAGGCCCGACGGCTTCACCCGAAAGACCTCCCCGCGTTTGACCGACCCGTCCGCTATACAGTGACGCGGGGAAAGCACGAAGCCGTGCGGGCGAGCTCGCTCGATGAGCTACGTTCGGGCTTGCGCACGCTCGAGAGCGCACATCGGGCGCGCCTGATGCGGGCGGGTCGAAGAGGGCGGCGTCGTAGGCGTTAAGATTTCTTAGTGTCCACGCCGTTAACAAAGCCGCTCATAGTACGTACTCATAGAGAACGCGACGGCGCAACCCGAAACAAGTCAGCAACCTTTTGCCCTATGAGCAGGTCTCATCTTGACACGATCCTATGCGATCGCCCGGCGCAGCCTGAAACCACGACGCAATCCTGTATGAGGGATGCCAACCCATGATCGACAAACCCGTCAGTCCTGCGGGGAATTCCCCCGCAACATTCTCGCCCCTCGTTCGCGCGGTCATCGATTCCGTCAACGAGGGCATCGTCATCTTCGATCCGCAGGGGCGCGTGCTCTATGCCAACGCGTCGGCACGCCGGGCGATCGACGGAAATGGCGACATCCGCAATCGACTGCAGAGTCTCGGCGCCAGATTCTCTTCACTCAAGAACGGCACGCAGAATCTTGGTGAAGCAGCCATTCTTCCCTCAGCCGGCCCCCTCACGCTCGCCGAGCGCGAACGCCAGGCCATCACCGACACGTTGCAGGACACGAGCGGGAAGCTCGCGGAGACCGCGCGCCGGCTTGGGATCAGTCGCACGACATTGTGGAGACGCCTGAAGGCCTACGGCATGGACGGCTTTCGCCCCACAGCCTAGGGTCCTAGCTTCCCCCGGGGATGGGATCCCCGGCCCCGCAACCGTTCGTCATCGAAGAATACGTCCGTTGGTCCGACGTGGACTTCGCGGGAATCATCTTCTACGGTTCGTACGTGCGGCTGTTCGAGATCGCCGAGACGGAAATGTTTCGGCATTGCGGTCTCGCGTACGCCCGCATGTTCGACGAGTACGACATCTTCCTTCCGCGCAAAGCGGTTCACAGCGAGTTCTACTCGCCCGCGCGACTCGATGATCGTCTGCGCATCGCCGCGTACGTCGGCAAGGTCGGCACCAAGTCGCTCACACTGCATTTCGATGTGTTGCGGACGAATGCCCCCCCCGCCCTCCCCGTGTCGCTTGGCGCGGCCGGCTGGATGGTGCTCGTCTGCGTCGATCGCAAGCAGCTGAAGCCGCGCCCGCTGCCCGCCGGACTGATCCGCGCGCTCGCTCCGCATACGTTGACCCCTGAAGCGGCGCGCTCTGCACTTGGAGTTCAGACATCGGCGCGCTGACACGGATCTTCGCTCTGCTGGTGCTCGCGACTTCCTGCTCGGGAAGCGCCGAGGACCCGATTCGGGTACAGGGCATGGTGGCTTTTCCGCCGAAGGACACCGTGCGCTTTGCGTTGCCCGCGACGCTGCGCCGTTGCACCGATCGCCGGTCGATTCTCCTCCAGGGATTTGATCCGCAAGGCAGTGGCGTGCTCGCGCGCCTGCGGTTTCGCGATTCGCTCACGTCGGGCGCTTATCCGATCACGGCGCTGGGGGACACGATCACCACTCCCAGCGCGAATGCGGCGCTTCGGTATCTGCTGCGCGACGTGCCACATGAATTCGCTTTCGATACCGGCAGTGCACAGGTTCGTCGCGACGGCAACAGCATCGGCGTTCGGGTCACCGGCTCGGGGATCGAGAACGCCATTCGCACTCCCGCACGCATCGAGTTCCATGACGTGCCCATGTCGAACCACACCGTGTCCTGCAACTACCAACCATGACCGCGTCGGGAGAAGTGCGCGTCGGGTTCATTGGATCGGGGTTCGCCCGTCGCGTGCAGCTGCCTGGACTTCGGTTCGTTCCGGGCGCGCGCGCAACGGCCGTCGCGAGCAGCCATCGCTCCAACGCGGAAGCTGCGGCGCGCGAGTTCGGGCTGCGCGCGTACGACGACGGTGAAACATTAGCGCGGGCGTTGGATGTCGATCTGGTCGTCGTGTCGTCGACGCCCGATTCGCACGCGCGATACGCGATTGCCGCGCTGGAGGCAGGGAAGCACGTGCTGTGCGAAAAACCGATGGCGATCGATGCATTCGAAGCGGCGCAGATGGTGGCAGCATCTGAACAGCATCCCGACAGCGTGGCGTGGGTCGACCACGAGCTTCGCTACGAACCCAACCGACGCCGGGCGAGAGAGCTGATTCGGTCTGACGCCATCGGCGAGCTGCGCCACATCGAGCTGTCGTTAAAGCCATACCTGCGCGGGGACGGCCGCCCGCAGGCTTTCGACGCGCCCTGGAATTGGTGGTCCGACGCATCGCGCGGCGGTGGCATCCTGGGCGCGGTCGGGTCGCACCTCATCGACCTGTTCCGGTTCTGGAGCGGCAGCGAGATCACGCACGTCGCCGGGTTGGTCGAGACGTTCGTCAAACAGCGCAAGGACGAAACGGGTGCGCTCCGTGTGGTTACGGCGGATGATTTCGCGAGCTGCGTGCTCCAAACCGGAAGCGGCGCCGTCGCCACAATCACGTTGAGTGCAATCGCACACCACGGACCGGGCCTGCTTGGCCGGGTCACCGGTAGCGACGGAACGCTGCTGCTCAGCGGCGAAACGAAGCTCGAGCTCGGCAAGCCAGGCGGTCCACTCGAAGACATCTCGGCCGCCGACGATCTTTGGGAGAAAACCAAACCCAACAACATGTGGGCGCGATCGTTCGTGCGGCTGCTGCGAGACATGGTCCATGTGATCCGCGGTGGCACGCCCGACGGCGAGCCGGCGACGTTCCGCGATGGCTGGCAGATTCAACGCGTGCTCGACGCGATCCGCGGTGGCCGCGGCGTCCAGTTAGATTGAGCCCCGTGGAACAGACGTATTACCGGAAAGGATTCGGTCTCAAGGGTGCCATCGAAGGCGCACTCGCCGCGGACTACCACAGCCGTGTGGTGGATGCGATTCGCACGGGGGGCTACAGGCTTACAGTAGGGGACGTCACCTTCCGGCTCGCTGGCGAATTCGGGTTCTGTTATGGCGTAGACCGCGCGGTGGAGTACGCGTACGAGACGCGCACGAAGTTCCCTGCTAAACGCACGTTCCTCGTCGGCGAGATCATTCACAACCCGCACGTCAATCAGAAGCTCGCCGCGATGGGTGTTCAATTCCTACACCGGCCCGAGGAGCGCGACGGGGAGTTCGACTTCGGCGCCGTCACCGCCGACGATGTCGTGATTCTTCCCGCATTCGGCGTGACGGTCCACGACTTCGAGCGGCTGCGCACGATCGGTTGCGTTCTCGTGGACACGACGTGCGGCTCGGTGCTCAACGTCTGGAAGCGTGTGGAATCGTACGCGCGCGACGGCTTCACTGCGCTCGTCCACGGCAAGAATTATCACGAAGAGACGAAGGCGACCTCCAGTCAGGTCACGAAATATCCGGGCGGCAAGTATCTGGTCGTGCGCGACATGAAGGAAGCGCGGATCGCTTGCGACTACATCGAGGGGGCAGGGAGCAAGGAGCAGTTCCTGAAGCAGTTCAAGGGGAAAATGTCACCAGCCTTCGACCCTGATCGGGACCTCGAGCATGTGGGCGTCGCGAATCAGACGACGATGTTGTCGGGCGAATCGCTCGCGATTGCCGCGGAGGTGCGAAAGAGCATGGCTCGCCGCTGGGGCGATGCGGCGGTCAGCGAGCATTTCCGGACATTTGACACGATTTGCTCGGCGACTCAGGAGCGGCAGGACGCGGTGCTCAAGCTGATCGCCGAGCCACTCGACCTCATGGTGGTGATCGGCGGATACAATTCGAGCAACACGACGCATCTCGCCGCCATCTGCCAGGAAAAAGTGCCGACGTATCACATCGAGGATGCGGCGTGCATCGACATGGAGGACGGCAGCATTCGCCACCGTCCGGTGGGTACCCACACCAATGAAGAACGCCGTGAGCATTGGCTTCCTGAGGGAGGGGGTCCGCTCACGATCGGCGTGACCGCAGGTGCCTCGACGCCGAACAACAAGATCGGTGAGACCATCGAGCGCATCGCGGCGCTGCGTGGGGTCACATTGCACGAGGTTCTCCGCTAACGCAGTTTCGGGTATATTTCGGGTCCTATGCCGCTGTCCCGCTTTCATCCTGTCATCGAGCGCTGGTTTGCCAGCCGCTTCGCCGAGCCGACCGAGCCACAGCGTCGCGCCTGGCCGGTCATTCAACAGGGCGGCGATGTCTTGATCGCCGCGCCCACCGGTTCAGGCAAGACGTTCGCCGCTTTCCTGTCTGCCATCGACGGACTGGTACGGCAGGGATTGAATGGTGAGCTGACAGACGAGATGCAGGTGGTCTACGTCTCGCCCCTCAAAGCGCTGTCGAACGACGTACAGAAAAACCTGTCTGAACCGTTGGCCGAAATCCGTGCGACCCTGGCGGAGCAGGGGCTGCCGGACGTGGAGGTGCGGACGCTGGTCCGCACAGGCGACACGCCGCAGTCCGAGCGGCAGGCGATGCTCAAGCAGCCGCCGCACATCCTGGTGACCACGCCGGAATCGCTCTACCTCATCCTCACGTCCGAGCGCGCGCGCGAGATGTTGCGCTCGGTGCGCACCGTAATCGTCGATGAGATCCATGCGGTAGCGCGCGACAAACGCGGCAGTCATCTATCCCTGTCGCTCGCTCGACTGGATGCCCTGATTGGGAAGCGGCCTCAGCGAATCGGGCTCTCGGCCACGCAGAAACCGATCGAAGAGATCGCCCAGTTCCTCGTGGGCACCGGTCAGCCGTTGCCCACGATTGTCGACGCCGGCCACATCCGCAGGCTCGATCTGGAGCTGGAGATCCCATCGTCGCCGCTCGAGGCGGTGATGTCGGCGGAGGTCTGGGAAGAGGTCAACACCCGGATCGCTGAGCTGATCACGCAGCATCGGACGACGCTGGTGTTCGTGAACACTCGGCGCCTCGCCGAGCGTCTCACGATGCACCTCTCGGAACGGATCGGCGCCGATCACGTCACGAGCCATCACGGCAGCCTGTCGCGCGAGAAGCGGTTCGAAGCCGAAGAACGACTGAAGCGGGGCGAGCTCAAAGCGCTCGTTGCCACCGCCTCGCTCGAGCTGGGCATCGACATCGGCAGCGTCGACCTCGTCATCCAGGTTGGCTCGACGCGCTCGATTGCGACGCTGCTCCAGCGCGTCGGCCGGGCAGGGCATCGCCTCGGCGCAATTCCGAAAGGGCGGCTATTCCCCCTTTCGCGCGATGAGCTGATCGAGTGCGCGGCGATGCTCCGCGCCACCCGCGAGGGCCGGCTCGATCGCCTGATCATCCCCAACAAGCCGCTCGACATTCTCGCCCAGCAGATCGTCGCGGCGACCGCCGGCGAAGAGTGGGATGAGAACGAGCTCTACGAGCGGGTGCGTTCCGCGTATCCGTACCGTGAGCTCACCCGGGCGGAGTTCGACGCCGTGGTGCAGATGCTGGCGGAAGGGTTTACGACCCGGCGCGGCCGGCGCAGCGCGCACATCCACTACGACGGGATCAACCGCAAGCTCAAGGGGCGGCGCGGGGCGCGCATCGCCGCCATCACGTCGGGCGGCGCGATCCCCGATCTGGGGGATTACCGCGTCATTCTCGAGCCGACCGAGACATTCGTCGGCACGTTGAACGAGGACTTCGCGATCGAGAGCACGCCGGGTGACATCTTCCAGCTCGGTAACACCTCGTACCAGATCGTGAAAGTCGAGTCGGGGCAGGTTCGCGTGGCCGATGCCAAGGGACAGCCACCGACGCTGCCCTTCTGGCTCGGCGAAGCGCCGGGGCGCACGAACGAGTTGTCGGAGGAAGTGTCGCGGCTGCGGCAGGATATCGCCGACCGGCTGGACGATCCGCCGGCCGCGATTCAATGGCTGGTCGAAAGTCTCGGACTCAACGAGCCGGGCGCCCGGCAGATCGTCGAGTACCTCGGGGCGACCCGGCAGATCCTCGGCACGATCCCGACGCAGCAATGTCTCGTGCTGGAGCGGTTCTTCGACGAAGCGGGCGGCATGCAGCTCGTGCTGCACGCGCCGTTCGGCAGCCGCATCAACCGCGCGTGGGGACTCGCGCTTCGCAAGCGTTTCTGCCGCAGCTTCAACTTCGAGCTCCAGGCGGCGGCGACCGAGGACGCCATCGTCTTGTCGCTCGGTCCGCAGCACAGCTTCCCGCTCGAGGATGTCTTCCAGTACTTGAAGCCGGCGACGGCCGAACACCTGCTTGTGCAGGCCATGCTCGACGCGCCGGTCTTCGGTACGCGGTGGCGCTGGAACGCGACACGCGCGCTCGCCGTGTTGCGATTCAGAGGCGGGCGCAAAGTCCCCACGCCGCTGCAACGGATGGAATCCGAGGATCTCGTGGCGGCGGTGTTCCCCGATCAGCTCGCCTGTCCCGAGAATCTCGTCGGCGACCGCGAGATCCCCGATCACCCCCTCGTGAATCAGACGATCGCCGACTGCCTGCTCGAGGCGATGGATTTCCCCGGTCTCAAGCGGATTCTCGAGGGAATGGAAGCGGGACAGCTCACGATGATCGCCCGCGACACCTCAGAGCCGTCGCCGCTGTCGCATGAAGTCCTGAACGCCCGTCCCTACGCGTTCCTTGACGATGCACCGCTCGAGGAGCGCCGCACCCAGGCGGTGCTCACGCGTCGCGGTCTGGACGTGAAGACCGCGGACGAGTTCGGGAAGCTTGATCAGTCCGCCATCGACCTCGTGCGCGAGCAAGCATGGCCCGATCCCGAAACCGCGGACGAACTCCACGACGCGCTGCTCATCATGGGCGCCGTCCCAAGCGTCGAGGCTGGAACGCACGCGTCCTGGAAGGACACGTACGACAGCCTGATCAGCGCCGGCCGGGTGACCACTGTGGATGGACGGTTGTGGGTGGCGACTGAGCGGTTGCCCATGGTACAAGCCGCGTTCCCGGACGCTCTGAACGAGCCGGTCGTGACACCGCCGGAGCGCGAGCGAGCAAGAACCTGGAACAGGGAAGACGCGATTCGCGAGCTGGTGCGTGGGCGGCTCGAGGTGGTCGGCCCGACCACCGCCGCGGACATCGCCGACGCTACCGGGCTTCCTACCATTGACGTCGACTTCGCGCTCGCGGCGCTCGAGCACGAAGGCTTCGCTCTTCGCGGCCGCTTCTCTGCCGGAGTGCAGGGAACCGAGTGGTGCGAGCGCCGGCTGCTGGCGCGGATTCATCGCTACACGCTCGACCGGCTACGCAGAGAGATCGAGCCGGTCGCCGCGGCGGACTTCCTGCGGTTCCTGCTCCGGTGGCAGCGCCTCGCGCCGGGATCGCGAGCCGAGGGGCCCGAAGGTTTGGCTGCGGTGCTCGACGTCCTCGACGGCTACGAGCTCGCCGCGGGCGCCTGGGAATCGGAAGTGCTGCCGGGGCGGCTCATGGATTACGATCCGCTCTGGCTCGATGGACTGTGCCTGTCGGGCGAGATCGCGTGGGGACGGCTCACCGCAATTCGAAATGCGGAAGTCGGAATGCGAAATCGCAAGGCCGGCCCCGTCCGTTCCACGCCCATCGCCCTCTTCCGGCGAGACCGCGGTGAGATCTGGCGGGCGGGAAGTCCCGAGATCGATCCCGCGACGCTCCCGCTTTCTTCGACTGCCAAGGCGATGCTGGCGGCATTCGAGCAACGCGGCGCGCTCTTTTTCGGGGATCTCGTCAACGCGACGGGGCTATTGCGAACCGAAGTCGAGAAGGGACTCGGCGAGCTGGTTGCATGGGGGCTGGTTTCGTCGGACAGCTTTGCGGGCCTGCGCGCGTTGCTGGTACCGTCCGATCGGCGCCGGCCACTGGGTGGAGGCTACCGGCGGCGCGGCAGAATCGCGCCGTTCGGCGTCGAAACGGCGGGACGTTGGTCGCGCACGCACGCGCGGCCACCGATTCCCGGGGAGGACATTGCTGAAGCCATCGCCTGGCAGCTGCTGCGGCGTTACGGCGTGGTCTTCCGCCGCCTGGTGCAGCGCGAGACGCTGCTGGCACCCTGGCGCGACATCCTGCGCGTGTACCGCCGGCTCGAAGCGCGCGGCGAGATCAGGGGCGGGAGATTCGTTGGCGGGTTCTCGGGCGAGCAATATGCGCTGCCCGAAGCGATCGGGCTGCTCCGCACGACGCGCCGCGAAGGTGGGGACGGGGAGCTGGTCGCGATCAGTGGCGCGGATCCTCTGAACCTCGTTGGGATCCTGACGCCCGGCGAAGCGGTGCCGGCGATTACCAGCAACCGTGTGCTCTATCGTGACGGCGTACCGATCGTTGTGAAGGAAAGCGAAGGCAAGGAGCGCTTCCTCGTCGAGGCGCCAACTGAGGAGCGCGACGTGCTGCGGGCCGCGTTGATGCGCCGCCGCCCAGTTCCTCTTGTTCGCACGTACCTAGGCAAAAGCCGGGCGGGTTAGCCACCTCGCCCGGCTCTTGGGGCACCCCAGACTACGCTAGAATCTCGAAGCGGTCAGCGTCACGTCGCCGTCCTTCCACGCCTGGTGGAAGCGCGTGTCGACTGCTGAAGCCTCCGCGTCCTTCCCCTGGGCGCGCAGCGCCTGCATCAGCCCGAACAATGCCCAGCCATTCTCCGGAAACCGCTTCAAGTCCTCGCGATACACGACCTCCGCCTCAGCGGCCTTGCCCTGGCGCAGGAGTACCGTGCCGAGGGAATGACGAATTGGGTAGTACCAGGTCGGCGGCTCGAAGTACAGCATGGCATCTTCGATCGACAGCGCCGCTGTGTAGTGCTGCGCCGCCTCATCGAGCTTCCCGCTGCGCTGCGCGATCTCACCCAGCAAGGCGTGCATGGCGATATCCGCAACCGGTTTGTCGGCGGGTGACGCCGCGGCATCCGCTTGCTTCACCTGCTCGAGCTCGGCAGCCGCATCAGTGGTCTTGCCGGTTGCCGCGAAGGCGACACCACGCGCGTAATGCGCCATGAGGCTGGCGTATTTCAGGTCGGCCGGGGGCAACGGCTGAGCAAGGACCTCTGACCAACGGCCGAAGTTGACCAGCGTCAGATCCAGGAAGGGCACAAACGACTGCACCATCGGTACGCTGCGCGCGACTTCCAAGTTCGTCTTGGTCTGCAGCGTACGGGCCGCCTCGACCGCCTGCCCGCTGCGGCCGGCCATCGTCGACGCGAATGCGAGGAAGTGGAGATTGTGCGGAAAGTACGCCAGGGGGTACACGCCTTGCGGTTTCTGCCCTTCGATGAACATCTCGTCGGTATGCACGGCGTGCACGTTGCTCTCGACGGCATCGTTGTAGCGTCCGACGCGGATGTAGATGTGGGCCGGCATGTGGACCATGTGGCCCACGCCAGGCATCAGCGCCGCGAGGCGCTCGGCGCAGGGGACCGCTTTCTGCGGACTCACGGCCTCGACTGCGTGGATGTAGTAATGGCATGCACCGGGATGATTCGGATCGCGCTGCAGTACGCCCTCGAGCTTCGCGACCAGCTCGGCGGTGCCCGGATACGGCTCGGCGGACAGCAGCTTCCAGTAGTTCCAAGGCCGCAGATCCATCATCGACTCGGCGCACAACGCCACGGCGTCGAGATCATCGGCAAAGCGCGCGCTGACGTCGCATATCGCCCTGGAATAGGCGGAATCGAGCGCCGCGCGATTGGCGGGAGGCACTTTGGCATACCGCTTCGCGATCGCCGTGATGTAGGCGCGCTCGACCGGGGTTGCAGAGCGCGAGAGCGACTGCGCTCGCTGGGCGGCGGCATACGCGGCGACACCGCTCGCCGAATCCATGCCGGCATTCACGTGCGGCCCGTGCGCGTAGGCGATTCCCCAGTAGCACATCGCGCAATTCGGATCGAGGCGTGCCGCCTCCGTAAAGGCACGGATCGCCTCGGCATGATTGAACCCGAAGACCAGGCGCAGCCCCTGATCGAAATAACGCTGGGTACTCGGATTGCGCGTCGTTATTGTGCGGTGGTAGCTGCCAAGATCGGAGTACAACGGTACCGTGTCGCGGGGGATGGATGCCGCGCGCGCCGGGACGATCGAAAACAGCAGCGCGGCGAGGGACATGACGGTCATACGATTCCCTCCGGGCTAGGGCCAGGGAATCTGTTATATCGGGCGGGACAGGGGTCCGCTAGGCCTTGAGCTTCTGCAGGTACTTGGTCCGGAGTTTCGCGACCTTGGGGGCGATGACCGCGCGGCAATACGGCTGGTTGGGGTTCCTGCGGTAGTACTCGCGGTGGTATTCCTCGGCCGGATAGAAGGCGACGAGCGGCTCGATCGTCGTCACGATCGGGTCGTCGAAGACATGCTCGGCCTCCAGTTCCCTGATGACTTCCTCCGCCGTCCGGCGCTGCTCGTCGTCATGATAGAAAATCGCCGAGCGGTACTGCGTGCCCACGTCGCCGCCCTGGCGATTGACGGTGGTGGGATCGTGCAGCGAGAAGAAGACGCCGAGGAGATCGCGGTAGGAGACCACGTCGGGATCGAAGGTGACCTGCGTGACCTCCGCATGTCCCGTCGTGCCGGTACAGACGGCCTCATAAGTGGGATTGGCGACGTGACCGCCCGTGTAGCCGGAGGTCACCTTGCTGATGCCGCGAAGCTGCTCGAAAACCGCTTCAAGACACCAAAAGCAACCGCCGGCGAGTGTAGCGACTTCA
>Ga0066683_10000139_pt1 | contig 16967 bp, 18 predicted proteins | sample GraSoiAngelo_132_FD_62296 | JGI IMG/M metagenome (GOLD analysis project Ga0066683, IMG submission 62296) | Grasslands soil microbial communities from the Angelo Coastal Reserve, California, USA - 14_0929_02_40cm | ecosystem: Environmental > Terrestrial > Soil > Grasslands | place: USA... | reverse complement strand
GAGATCATCAGGCGCTACGGCGTGCGCGTCGTCATCGGCAAAGGTGGCATGGGCGCGAAGACGCTGGACGCGCTGAAGGAGCACGGTGCCGTGTATCTGAACGCCGTCGGCGGCGCGGCGCAGTTCTACGCGCGCTCGATCAAGCGCGTGGATGGCGTCTCGTTGCTGGACTTCGGCACACCCGAAGCGATGTGGCATCTCGCCGTGGAAGATTTTCCCGCGATCGTCACGATGGACGCGCACGGGAACAGCCTGCACAAAGATATCGAGAAGACGTCCGGCGAGCATCTGGAAGCGATCGGCGTTTAAGAAGACGTTTAACCGCAGAGATCGCGGAGCAGGCAGAGAGTTCGATCTCCTGGGATACGAGCGTGGCCGTTTCTGCCACGTTCTGCTGCCCGGCTGCACAGAACATTCGAAATTCCTGACGGCATACGCGACGAACGAGCGGATAGACCGCCTCGAAAACCGCATGGATGAACGGTTCGATGGCGTCGACCATCGTTTCAACGGCGTCGATCGGCGTTTACACCGGGTGGAGACGTTGCTGACGAAGCACGACACGCGTATCACGGCGCTCGAGAAAGACCGTTGAGCCGAGCCGTCGCCTGGGTTGGCCGAGGGAGCACTGCCGGCATGGGCTCAAGGTGTTGTCTTTCCGGGCTGATATTTGTGACTGGTACAGTGAGTCCGACGGCGCGGTTCGACCATGCCCGCGAAAGGTGATGCTCATGCCGACCGGGCGCGAGTTGGTCGAGTTTGTCATCGACGCGTATTCGCCCGAGACTCTTCCCATGAGTCGCCTCGCCGAGTACATGGCCCAGCTCGCCACGCTCCTCGGCGAAAAGGATCACGTCCATTTTGTCGAGCTGGCGGCGGGCAGTGCCAGGCTCATTCATGCGGTTGAGCGATGATGAGTCGCCTCGATCAGCGCCGGGTCGACCTGCTCTTGCAGTACACCCTTGTGAGGGCAGCCCAGGAAGATGACTGGCGCGACCGTGTGGACGATTGGCTGCAGTGGCTCGTGACCGACAGATTCCCGACGGACTCTGTGCTGCCGACGATCCGCGAGGAGTTCGCGAAGCTGCCGTAGTGGAGGCTTGAGCGCCGTGTTCGTTACAGCTCGCCGCGAAACGCGCGGTCGAGGATGGCGGGCAAAAGCGCATCGAGTTCGGCAGTGCTCTTGTTCTGGAGGACTCCCATCTCGTCGATCGAGTATCGAACACGTCGAAACGTCTCTTGAGTTTGCCGACATGGAACTGGCATTCGATAGTCGAGAAACGCGCTTGGATGCAGAAGTCCTGGGGGAACGCGTTGAAGAGGCCGGCGCGCCGCTCGTCCTCGGCGAGGGCCTGATAGATTGCGAAGTACATCTCGCGACTCTTCACCACTTCACCGGATTCAATCTTGTACCGTGCGTCGCCGAACGGCGCGAAGATTCCGTCCTTCGGCTGGTCGACGAGAATGTTTCGATCCGCCAGAGAGAGAATGCGCGGCCGTCGGTAGTCGCCGGTGCGGTTCCATCGCGCGTTCCAGAGCTTCCAGCAAATCTGGAAGGCTGCGGCCGTCTTGCCTGTTCCGGTCGCCACCGTCAACAGCAGTCGATCGTCGCCCTGAAGTGTGATCGTCCGCTGCTCCGCGATGGAATGCGGATCGCTGTCCCATCCGGCAGCCTGCAGCATCGGGACGACGAACTTCCGGCAGGTATCCGCTTCGGTCAGCATGATCGCTCGGCTGAAAGCCTCGCGCTCCAGTTTGAAGCCTGCCCTCTGCGCGCTTGCGGGCTCTGCGTTAAAGCGTCGTGATCGGATGCCCTCTGCCCTTGACCCTCAGCCCTTGCGAGCCCCGAAGTCCTTCAGGGCGGGTCGCGCGTAACCGTGTTCCATCGCGGCGACATCAAGGTCGGTGGACTCGATGTCCGAGATCGACAACAGCGGAAACGGCGACAGCTCGGGGACGTCCACGGTCTTGAGGTACCCATTGCAGCTCGAACAGACTTCGACGCGGCGGTCCTTGCGCTCCTCGTTGGGGGCGGCGGTGACGAACGCCTCGCCGCGCTCCTCGCAGTAGATGCATGCGTAGGTCGTCGGCTCCCAGGCGCTCGAGCAGAACGAGCAGCGCAGCGTCCGGTGACCGCTGACGGCTTCGGCGACCGCCGGCCAGGATCCGCACGCCGGACAGTAACCGCGATTCCACGCCTCGAGCGCCGACTGCAGCTCTCCGGGGCCGCGATGCGCGAACACCATGTGCTGCAGCGCATGCACGAACGGGCTGACCGCCAGCTCGGCGACGAGCCAGACGAGATCAGGTGCCAGCCCGCGATGCACCGCCCCGGTGCGCATCGCTGCCTGGTCGCGGCCGAGCGATGCGATCAGGAGCGACCCGGGTTCGATGCTTCCGCTTTCGATCGCCTGCCGGATGTGCGTGGCGGCGGCGCCCGCGCCTCCGTTCGCCAGGGCCTCGCACAACCGCAGGAGCGCCGGGGCGAGAATCGGCACGGGCACCGGGATCGGCTCACCGGCCAGGACCGGCACGCCGCGCGTCAGCTTCGCGGCGAGATATCTGGGCGGCAGGGACAGCTTTGGCAGCGGGCCGCGAGCGAGCGTGCCGGCCAGGTCGATGACCAGCGTGAGCAATTGCCGCTGCAGCGCCAGCGCCGGCTCGAGATCCGGGCGGGCCTCACCGATGGCGCGCCACCGCCGATCGGCCGAATCGACCAGGTTGCCGCGCGAAACGGCCGCAACCGTGACGAAAGGCATAGGGTGGTTGTGCAGTATATCAACCGGTTTCCTGGTATTTCTTGGTATACTGCTCACATGATTAATGTGTCAGAAACAGCGGCGGCGAAGATCAACGAGCTGCTGACCGAGGAGAACAAGGCGGGGAGCGGCCTGCGTGTGTTCGTCCAAGGCGGCGGCTGCTCGGGCTTTCAATACGGCCTCATGATCGAAGAGAACGGCCAGGGGTCGGGCGACCAGGTGTTCGAATCGCACGGCGTGAAGCTGTTCATCGACCCGATCAGCATCCGGTACCTGAGCGGCGCCGAGGTCGACTTCGTCGACACGATCACCGGCGGCGGGTTCACGATCAAGAACCCGCAGGCGACGTCGACTTGCGGCTGCGGACAGTCCTTCTCGGTCGACTAACGCATGTGAACTTGGCGGGCTGGTGACGTGGTGAATTGGTGAATTCAGTCGCCAGCTCACCAACCCACCAGTTCGCCACATGGATCGCCAGCTTCCGGATCTCTCCAGCCTCCGCCCCGCGGGCGGTAAGCGCTCCAGCAAACGCGATCGCGTCCTGAATGTGTTTCTCCGCCAGGAGGGACACGTCAGCGCGGACGATCTCTTCGAGCGCGTCCGCCGCGAGGCGGCGGGTATCGCCCGTGCCACGGTATATCGCACTCTGCAGTGGATGGTCGGCGCCGGCATCGCCCGGAAGGTCGACTTCGGCGAGGGACGATTCCGCTTCGAGCCGGCTTACCGTCACCCGCGGCATTTTCATCTCATCTGCACGCGCTGCCACTCGTCCTCGGAGTTCCTGAGCACCGACGTCGAGGCGCTGATGGAAGAGATCGCCGCCGCGCGCAATTTCGCGGCGACGCAGTCCGTCGTCCAGATTCACGGCACCTGCGGGGAGTGCCGCACCGGCAGAAAACCGGCGCCGATAGACGGCCCCACGACGGAGCTGGTGTTTGCGCGCGACGCGCTCCGTATGGCGATCGCGACCGAGCGCAGCGGCCTGGAGTTCTACGCGCGCGCGGCCGGTCAGGCCAAGGATCCGCGCGGCCGGACCGTGTTTCAGAAGCTCGCCGCCGAAGAGGGCGAGCATCTCGGCACGCTGGAGAAGCGGTACCGGCAACTCGTGGCCGGCGATCCCCAGCTCGAGTCGCGGCCGACGTTCCTGTTCTTCAAGGGGGCGGCCAGTGGTCTCTTCGCAGAAGGCGCCAAGGAGCTCATCAAGGGCGGGGACGACCTGCAGGCGCTGCTCATCGGCATCCGATGCGAGCGGGGCTCGCATGAATTCTTCAAGCGGTACGGCGAGCGCTTCGAAGACTCGGAGGGCAAGCAGATCTTCCTCGAGTTCGCGGACGAGGAGCGCGTGCATCTGGAGCTGTTGATTCGTGAGTATCGCGCGTTGCGCGCGCGCCAGGGTCAAAGCACTCCAGCACGGCCCGCCGTCGCGGCCCGCCGGCAGCGACGGCGTTGATCGATCTTCATACGCACACCACGGCGTCGGACGGCCGCTGCGCTCCGGCCGAGCTCGTCGCGCGCGCGGCCGCGGCGGGCGTCACGGTGTTGAGCGTCACGGATCACGATACGGTGGCCGGCTGCGAGGCGGCCGCCGGGGCGTGCGAAGCGGCGGACATCGAATTCGTCCCGGGCATCGAGATCACCGCCGTCCGCGATGAAGCCGACGTTCATGTCCTCGGCTATTTCATCGATCCACGGTCCTCGGCCCTCCGCGTGTTCTTGACCGAGCAGCGGCAGCGGCGGTTCGACCGCGTCGGCCGGATGATCGCCCGCCTGGCCAGGCTCGGGCTGCGTCTCGACGCGGACGCCATCCTGCGCCCGGCTGTCGACGATCCGACCAGGGCCGTCGGCCGTCCGTGGATCGCGCGCGCGCTCGTCGCAGCCGGCTACGTCCAGACGACGAACGAGGCGTTCACCTCCTGGTTGTCGCGCGGCCGGCCGGGATTCGTGCCGCGGGAAGGCGCCGCGCCGGACAACGTCATCGCGCGGATCCACGACGCCGGCGGCCTCGCGTCGATGGCGCACCCGGGGCTGATCGGACGCGACAACTGGATCCCGGGGCTTGCGGCGTCCGGTCTCGACGCGATCGAGGCGTTTCACACCGATCACGACGCCGATGCAATCGCCCGCTATCGCGCCATGGCTCAACGGCTGACCCTCGCCGTGTCCGGCGGCTCGGACTACCATGGGGACGAGTCGCACGGCGCGGCCCATCCCGGCAACGTCTCCTTGCCACGCGACGACTTCGAGCGGTTGGTCCGGCTGAAGCGGAATCCGACAACGTAGAGAGGCAGTCGGATCTGATCGCGTGGCGCGAAGGTCTGATTGCGTAGCGCGAAGGCTTCAGCCGAGCGTGCGGCTTCTTGCCGCGATCCGGGCGACTGCCTCCGGCGCCGTCACCTCGTCGTAGAACAGCACGTCGAACCCGTCGAAGCGCCGGAGCAGTTCCCCCGGTTCGAGCAGGTGATCGGGCGAACGGGGACCAGTGCCCTTCGCGCATTGGGCCGTCGTGAAGGTTTCGTACAACACGACGCCGCCTCGCGCCACCGCCTCGCGCAGCGCGGGAAACAAATCGCGCTGCAGATACCGGCTGACCAGGACGAGGTCGAATCGCGCGTTGGGCAATGGATGGCGGGTGAGATCGGCGCACCAGCCGTTCACGCGCACCCCGGCCGCCGCGGCCGTCACCATCGCGTCGTGTACCGCATCGGCCGTGATGTCGACGCCGAAGGTCCGGAATCCCGAGCGAGCCAGCATCACGGCATACCTGCCGCGGCCCATTGCGACGTCCAGCGCGCGCCTCTCGCCGCTTCCACCGCGCGCAACCCGGTCGATCCATTCGACGATGAACGGCGAAGATGACATAATTCGACCACTTCCTCGTGGCTCAGGCGCTCCTCACCGCAGTCGTCATCGGCCTGCTCGGTCTCGTCACAACCACCGTGTTTGGTCTGCGCGGTGCGGACATCTCACGCCACATCTCGTTCGGCATCTTCTCGACGATGGTCACGCTGCTCGCGCACTCGATGATGATGTTCTATCTCATCGGCAAGGGAAAGGCCGTCAAGGACGCGATGAAGGAGCACGCCGTCGCGGGTGATTACCACCGCCGCATCGCCGTGGCGCGAAAACCGGTGTTCTCCATCGGCACGCTCGCCATGGCCGTGACGATGACGGCCGCGATCCTGGGCGCGAGCGTCGACACCGGCGTCCTGCCGCCCATGGTCCACGCGATGATCGCGTACGGCGCGATCGCGTGTAATCTCGCGGCGGCGAAGATCGAAATCACCGCCCTCATGGAATCGAGCCGCATCGTCGACGAGGTCAATCGACAGCTTTAGCAGCCCGTGGTGCAACTCCATCTGCATTCGAGCGGCGCTGCATCCCTTCTCCACCCCAACGCGGCTGCCGCGTTGGGGACCCCGGCTCTGGCTTCGTTGCCCCGCCCTCACATATTCCCGATATGCTCGGTTGTCGGGCCTTGCCAGGGGGCCCCAGCCGGGCAGCCACGCTGGGGGCCCCAGCCGGGCGCATCGCCGCTCTCGGTGCGACGACGGACTTGCACCACGGACTGCTTGTCGTGACGCCTGCGGTTCTCGAGCTCAACGGCATCTCGAAGGACTATCGCGGGCTGCGGCCGCTCCGGATCGCGGAGCTGCGGGTCGCTGCCGGCGAACACGTCGCGATCCTTGGCCTCGATCGAGCGGCCGCCGAAGTGTTCGTCAACCTCGCGACGGGAGCCACGCTGCCCGACGCCGGCCAGGTTCGCGTGCTCGGGCGCCCGACGTCCGCGATCACCGACGGCGCGGACTGGCTGGCGACCGTCGATCGCTTCGGCATCGTCAGCTCGCGCGCCGTGCTGCTCGATCGGCTCACGGTCATCCAGAATCTGGCGATGCCGTTCACGCTCGACATCGAGCCGCCGCCAGACGACGTGCGTGCGCGCGCGGAGACGCTGGCGCGCGAGGTGTGCCTGCCGGAGAGCTCGTGGACCAGGCCCGTCGCGGCGCTCGAGGCGACTGCGGCGCTTCGCGTCCGCTTCGGTCGCGCGATCGCCCTGGATCCCGCCGTCTTGCTGCTCGAGCACGTCAGCGGGGTGGTGGGACGGGACGAGGTTGCGGGGCTCGGCGCTGAGATGCGCGCCGTGGCCGCCCGCCGCGGAGCGGCACTCGTGGCGGCGACGACGGACGAGGCCTTTGCCCACGCAGTGGCCGCCCGGGTCCTGACGCTCGAACCGGCCACCGGCCGCTTGAAGGAAGGGCCCCGTCGTCGGTGGTTTGGGGGCGGTCTCGGCTAGAATGTGTGGCCGAAAGGAGATCACTTATGAGAATCAGGAGGCAGCTGGTGCTGCCGGCCCTCGTGATGGTCGCCGGGTTCGGGGCGTTCGCGAGCGCGCAGACGAAGAAGCCGGCCGCGAAAAAGGCGGCCGCGACAAGGGTCCGCGTGTTCTTTGTTGAGCCGAAGAACGGGGCGACGGTGACGAGCCCGGTGCATATGAAGTTCGGCTCGCAGGGGATCGAGATCTCGCCCGTGCCGCCGGGCGACCTCACGAAGGCGCAAGTGCGCCCAGGCAAGGCGCACTATCACGTCGGGATCGATCAGGTCTGCCTGCCGCCCGGGAAGACCATCGTCAAAGGCACACCGTCGTGGGTGCACTTCGGCGACGGCAAAGACGTGTTCGACTCCCAGCTGACCCCCGGCAAGCACAAGCTCGCCCTTCAGCTCGGCGACGACCTGCACGATACAATGCCAGGCGCGTGCTCGGTGATCACGGTGAACGTGAAATAGCGCGCCGCAGCGAGAGGCCGGGCTCCAGCCCCGGCCTCTGCCCCGCTTTTGTACACCCCTGTATTCGTTTGTGGCTCTCGACGTGGGTGAGCTTCATGGCTCGACCGTAAATCCGCGTGATTCAACCTGTGAAGCAGTGGAACGAAACTTGATATTCGTGCGCTTCCGGGCACCCGCACGTGCCCAAGGAGACCCGGATGCCGAGTGGTAGTATCAAGCGGCTCGTTCGCGACAGAGGATTCGGGTTCATTCGCGACGACGCCGGGCAGGAGTGGTTCTTTCATCGCAGCTCCGTCCAGGGGAGCTTCGACCAGCTGAATGAAGGCCAGCGCGTCACGTTCGATGAAGAGCCGTCGGCCAAGGGGCCACGCGCCGGCAACGTTCGCACCGCCGACTAGCCCGATCGACTTCGCCGCGCGACGCCGGAGGCGGTCTCGAGCGAGAATCGGCTTCCGGCTGTGATCTCGCTCCTTCTTTTCGACATCGACGGTACGCTTGTGCTCACCGGCGGCGCCGGCGCCCGCGCGATGGCCCTCGCGTTCGAGTCCGTGTGTGGAGTGCCCGACGCGTTCCGCGACGTTCACATGGCCGGGCGCACGGATGCCTGGATTCTGACCGACGCGGCCGCCGCCCACGGCATTCCTCCCGATTCGCCCGCGCTCGGCCGGTTCCGCGACGCCTATCTTCACCACCTCGTCATGGAGCTGGAAAAGCCGGGCGCGCGCAAAGGCGTGCTGCCCGGCGTTCGCGAGCTCCTCGATGTTCTCGCGGATCGCGACGATGTGTACCTCGCGCTGTTGACCGGCAACTACGAGGCGGCGGCGCGGATCAAGCTGGAATACTTCGACTTGTGGCGGTACTTCCCGTGCGGGGCGTTCGGCGACGATGCGCCGGACCGGAACGGTCTGCTGCCGAAAGCCGTGGCGCGGATCGCCGCGTGCGGCGGGCCGTCGTTCTCCGCGGCGGACGCCGTCGTCGTCGGCGATACGCCGCTGGATGTCGCGTGCGCGGCCTTCTCCGGGGCGCGATCAATCGCGGTGGCAACAGGAAGCCACAGCGTCGAAGAGCTACGAGCCGCGGGAGCAGACGCGGTGTTCGAGGATTTGGCCTGTACCGCCAACGTGCTCGCGGCGATTCTCCGAACGTGAGGTCCGCCTTCGCGCGTCGCGCTTCGGCGGACACCCTTCGCGTGGCTTGCCAGCCGAAGCTCGCCTGTGTTGAGGCACTTCGCGTGGCTTGCCAGCCGAAGCTCGCTCTGTTGAGGCATCGAGCGAAGGCTGGCGGAAGCGCCTGGGAGTCGAACCCAGCCCCCCCGCGTGAGCGGGGAGCGACCGATTTTGAAGACCGGGAGGGCCACCGGGCCCCGTTCACTTCCGAAAAGATTGTATTGCGGATTGAGGAATGCGGATTGCGCGCGATTGGCAGACTCGTCTGAATCCGCAATCCGCAACCCGCAGACGCAGGTGAGATCAGCCTTCGATCAGACGGACGTCGCCGGCGCGTGGTCCTTTTTGCGAGTCTTCCGGGGTGAACTCGACACGCTGGCCTTCTCGCAGCAGCTCGAACACGGCGTTACGCACGGAGCTGCGGTGGAAGAAGTGTTCGATTCCGCTTTCGTCGCGGATGAAGCCGAAGCCCTTGTCGATCAGGAGCCGTGCAATTGTCCCGGTTGGCATAACCCCAAGCCCTCCGTTCCGAACCCCCGGGGATATCCCAAGGGATCTCAGCCGGTTGCGGGCGGCTGCGAAGGGTCACAAACCGTCGGACGCGCGGCCGGCCGAGAGAGTCCAGCGTAAGCTGAGCTGGTAAACCGGGGTCAGTCTAGGCAGTTCAGCACCCGAAGTCAAGCACTCTCTGACCTTTAGGGGAACGGCAGTCCAACCGATACCTGCCACGTTTCGGTGTCTTCGTCCTCGTCGTCTTCGTCATCCAAATCGTCTTCGTCGTCCTCGTCGTCTTCATCATCATCATCCGGATCCTCGTCGAGATCCTCATCAAGATGATATCGAAGCATCGGTGGGTGACCCATGGAGCTGGTTATCACGAGACCGGCTCGGTGGCGGGCTTTGCCTTCTCGCGGTTGGGTGGCGGGTACGTGGTCCAGAAGTGACGTCCGCATCGATTGCAGACCCAGAACTGATCAGGTGTCCAGGGCATCCCGGGGCCCGGGTCGCGCATCTCCATTTCCGCGCCGCAGCGCTGACAGCGGATGTGGAGATCGGCGTCGCCCATATACCCGGCGATTCTATAACATTGGCCGGGTGATTCCCGCGATTGTGCTGGCGGCCGGCCGATCGTCGCGGATGGGGCGCGCCAAGGCGATGCTGCCGCTCGACGGCGGTGACTCGTTCCTGACGCGCATCGTGCGGACGCTTCTCGAGGCCGGAGTGGACGATGTGATCATCGTGGTGGGGCATGACGCGGACGCGATCGTCAGCCATTTTGCAGAGAGCGGCCTGCCGGCCCGTTTCGTGGCGAATCGCGAGTACGACCGCGGGCAGCTCTCGTCGCTCGTCGCGGGCCTCGGCGTCGTCGATCGGCCGGGGGTTGCGGCCGTGCTTGTGACGCTCGTGGACGTGCCGCTCGTGTCGGCCTCGACGGTTCGCGCCGTCATCGAACGTTACCGGCGCACGCGCGCGCCGGTCGTGCGTCCAACGTCCGGCACGCGCCATGGCCACCCGCTGCTCATCGATCGATCGTTGTTCGACGCGCTGCGCGCGGCCGATCCATCCGCTGGCGCCAAGCCGCTTGTGCGCGCGCACGCGTCGCCGGCCGGGGACCTCGAGGTCGCCGACGAGGGGGCGTTTACCGACATAGATACAGAAGGGGACTATTTGAAGAGGATTGCCGATCGCTCGAGCGGCGGCGGAGGCCGTCGGTAGCGCTGGATCGAGTGGGTTCGACGATTTGTTGCCCAAAAACAGTTGTTTGATCCTGCCCCTTCGGGGGGTTACGATGGAGGTGACTGTCAAGACTTCATCCGCGTGGGCCAGTAGCGCAGTTGGGAGCGCGCATGAATGGCATTCATGAGGTCACCGGTTCGATCCCGGTCTGGTCCACCAAATCTTTTTGCCCTCCGAAACTGGACGTAAGTAGTCGAAAACCGGCCGCGTTGTGCCGGTTCCAACCAGCTTGACGAACAGAGCAAACTCGCAAGCCCCGAAAGATCGATCGGAGCACACTTCGGGACCGATGCTACACTGACGTGATGTCGACGGACGAGCTGCTGGCCGAGGCCCTGCGCCTTACTCGCGCTGACCGCGCTCGTGTTGCAGAGGAACTGCTTTCAAGCCTGGAGGAGTCGGACGATGAAGTCGCCATTGCATGGGCGACTGAGCTGGAACGGCGTTCACAAGAGGTCGCTGAAGGTCGGGTTCAGACGATCAGCTGGGAGACCGCGCGAACCGAGATCCTGAAGGAACTCGAGCAGCGGCGTGCGCCTCGAACTTCATCGTGAAGCGCGTGCCGAGCTTCGCAGCGCTGCGCTTTGGTACGACGAGCGACGCTCAGGATTGGGTGGCGAGTTCATCGCCGAGGTTTCGGCTACGTTCGATCGAATTGGCGCCGCCCCAGAATCCTACCCGGCATGGCCGGGCACGCGGGCAGCAGGCCGGCTGATCCGCAAGGCGGCCATCCAACGATTTCCCCACCTGATCGCGTTCGAACAGCACGAGCAGCACCTGCTCATCCTGGCTGTCGCCCACGCCAAACGTCGGCCGCTGTACTGGCTCACGCGCGTCAACCCATGAGCGAAAAACTGGAGCTCACCCCACGCGCGCCTCGAGTTCTCCGAGGTGCCGCAACCACAGCACGACGCGGTTCCAACTCGCCCGGTCTGGTCCACGAGTCTCAAGTGTGCCCCGGCTGCGCGCCGAACGTCAGTACTCGAGAAACATCCGCTGTATCTCGGCGGGATCGGTGGTGCGTGTCAGCGCCAGCATCAGGAGAACTCGCGCCTTGACGGGCGACAGATCCTCGCCGGCGATTCGACGGGCCCGTTCGAACGCCGTCAGCGGATCGGTGACGCTCCGCGCGGGCTGCGCCGCGTCGGGTCCGCGCCGCGGCGCAATTCGTCCGCTGCCCGCTCTCGTCGTCGTCACGACGAGGACGCCTTTCTTGAGAGCGTACGTGATGCCGGCCTGCTGCGTCCCGCTCGTCGCTCCAGCGCCCGCCGCGGCCATGACGATGCCGCGGGCGCCCGCGTCCGCGGCCGCCTTGATCAGATCGCCGTCGGCTCCCTGATACACCATGAGCACGTCGACACGGGGCAGCCTCGTCACCGACCTCACGTCGAACTCGCTCTTCGCGGTGTGGCGTTTGACCACGTTGCGATAGAAGACGGCGCGATCCGCATCGATCACGCCGAGCACGCCATAACCGCGCGTCTGGAACGTGCCCAGCCGCAGCGCGTCGGTCTTGGTCACCTCGCGCGCCGCGTTGATCTCGTCGTTGAGCACGACCAGAACGCCCTTGCCCCGCGCGTCTTCCGAGGCGGCCACGCGGAAGCCTTCGAGCAGGTTGGCCGCGCCTTCGTAGCCGAGCGCGCTGGGATTGCGCATGGACCCCACCACGACGACCGGCTTCTCGCTGCGCACGGTGAGGTTGAGGAAATAGGCGAGCTCTTCCAGCGTGTCGGTGCCGCTCGTGACGACCAGGCCGCTGATGCCCGCGTCGGTCGCGAAGATCTCGTTCAACCGCCTGGCAAGCGCGAGCCACTGATCGAGCGTCAGCTCGCTGCTGGCCACATTGGAGAACTGTTCGAACTCGGGCCGGACGTAACGTTCAAGGCCCGGCATCGATTGCACCAGCTCTTCGGCCGTGAGACGGCCGCCGGTGCGGCTGGAGATCGTGCCGCCCGTGGCGACGAGTCGGACGCGAGCGGCTGCCGCCTGTGACGGCTGCTGACCCTCTGCCGAGGAAGCCGCTTGCGCCTGCCTGTCTTCTCGCCCTCCGGGGACTGCGTGGAGCGCGACGCGTTCCGCCTTCGCTAAAGCTACGGCGGACCGCCGAAGCCTTGGCGGAGGCTGGTCAGCCGGGCGACCGGCTCGCCGGAAAGGCCCGCCCTCCATTGGCTGAGCCGGACGCGGGGCGCACACAGCGAGAACGGTGACGAGCACGAAACCGGCACGATGCGGCCGCATTCGTCCCTACCCCTGACGCTGCCCTGGACCCCGCGGTTTTCCGGCCTGGCCGCCGAGCGGCATCGACGACAGCGCGAGCGCAGGAATGAGGGCAGCGGCGGGGGCTCTCATGCCCCGGATCCTACACCGACCCGGCCTGGCCCGTGGGGGTCGACGCGCGCGCGTGCGCTCGCGTCAGCCAGTCGCAGAGCTGTCGCGCGGCTTCGATCGGCGTCGGACCGTAGAAGGGCATCAGCGCCGTCGGCACACCAGGGATTCTGACGATGTGGGCTCGCCACCGATCCTTCGAGACAGGGGCGACCTCGATGAGATACGGGCGTCCGGCGATGGATTCTTCGAAGCGATGAACGTCGGCGGTCACGGTGTGCGATGCGATTGTCGAGCGGAGCGAATTGTACGCAACGGCCGGCGCGGATCAAGCGAAGCGAGCGACGAAAGCGCCCACACGCTGTACCCATCTCCGTTTTTCCGAGCGCAGGGGCCCTGAAAAAAAATTCGCGCGGCCGCTCGTGCACAGGAAATGCACCAGTCATCAACAGGTTTTCCACAGCTTGACCTGATTCGAAGTGCACACTACGCTTGAAACTTCATGCACAGCCGCGCGATGGCGGCCGCAGTCCTTTCGGCGGCTCTTGTCGTTCCGGTCCGCTCCGCGGCAGCCGCCGCCAACGACGACGCGACGCTGCTGCGCGTCTTTTTGACGGACGGCACGTCGCTTGTAAGCTATGGCGAGCCCGCGCGTGTCGGCGATCGCATCATCTTCTCGATGCCGACCGCGGCCATACCGAATCCGCCGCTGCAACTGGTGAATCTGCCGGCCGCGCGCGTTGACTGGGACCGGACGAACCGCTACGCCGCGACCGCCCGCACCACCCATTACGTCGAGACGCAGGCCGAGAACGATTACGCGGCGCTGTCGAACGATGTGGCGCTGACGTTGAACGCCGTCGGGCACACGACCGACGCCGCCGAGCGGCTGGCGCTTGTCGAGCGTGCGCGGAAGACGCTCGCCGACTGGCCCCAGAATCATTTCAATTACCGGCAGGCCGAGGTTCGGCAGATGTTGTCGCTGCTCGATGAAGCGATTGCCGATCTGCGCGCCGCGAGGAGCCCGGGCCGGTTCGACCTGACCCTCTCGGCCTTTGCCGATCCCCCCACCATCGTGGAGCCGCTGTTGCCCCCGCCCACGCCGGTGCAGGCGATTGAGCAGGTGCTCGCCGCGGCGCGGGCCGTGGACAGCGCGTCCGAGCGCACCTCGCTTCTGGCGACGGCCGTCGCGACCATCGATAGCGAGATTGACGCGCTGCCCGCCGACTGGGCGGAGAGCACGCGCGAGGAGACGCTGGCGGCGGTTCTGGCTGAGCTTCGTATCGACCGGACGTATCAGTCGCTGACGGCGCGGACCATGACGTTGGCGAACCGTCGGGCCCGGCTGGCGGACGTCCGCGGCCTCGAGCGCTTGCTGCGCGAGATTCCACAGCGCGACGCCGCCCTCGGCGCGCAGCGGGCGGACGCTGTCAAGGCGCTGGTGACCGCAGTTGAAGCCAAGCTCGACGCGGCGCGGCAGCTTCGGCTGGCACGCGATCGGTGGGCGTTGCGGGCACCGGTGCTGGGCCGCTACCGCGAGGCGATCCGCAAGCCGATCGATCTCTTCGCGCTCTTGAAGCCGTCGCTCGAGAACATCAAGGCGCTTTCCGGGTCGCCCCCGGCGGCGCTGGCCGCCATTCAGCTCAACGTGTCGGCGATCCTGACACTGGCGTCGGCGATCGCGCCGCCCGACGAGCTCGCGGCAGCGCACGCATTGCTCATCAGCGCAGCGCAGCTCGCGGGCAACGCCGCCGAGATCCGCCGTGAGGCGGCGCTCGCTGGCGACATGGCGCGCGCCTGGGACGCTTCGTCTGCGGCCGCGGGCGCGCTGATGCTGGGCGCCCAGGCGCGCACCGACATTCAAACGCTGCTGCGTCTGCCTCAACTCAGGTGATCACGCCTCGCCGCACGCAGCTCATCCGCGTCCCCGGACTGCACGCCTTCCGACACGTCATCGTAAATCTCGTCACGCTGACCCCTGAACCTGGAGCTCTGAGCCCGGAACCCGGAACCCTGAACCCTGAACCCGTCCTGGTCGTGGTCCCGACGCGCGGAGCCGCGCGTCAGTTGCAACGCGCGCTCGACGGACCCGACATCGTCACTCGTGATGAACTGTACGACCGGCTGCACGATCGACTGACAAATCCGCCGCGCCGGCTCAGCGCATTGGAACGCGATGTCATCACTCAGGGCGCCGCACGCGCCGCGGCCGCCGCCGGAGGCGAGCTGTCATTTCAGCTCCGGCCCGGCCTGATCGCCGAGATGCTCCGCTTCTACGATCATCTGCGCCGCCAATCGCAGCAGGTGAAGCGGTTCGAGGAGCTGATCGACGAGGCGCTCGGCCTGGACGACGCCGATCGGGCCGCCGAGCGCTTGCGGAAGCAGACGCGGTTTCTGGCCGGGGCGTTTCGCGAGTACGAGCGTCGGGTGCGCGATTCGGGCGGATGCGACGAGCACACGCTCCGTGAACGGCTCATGGCCGAGCCATCTGCCGATCCGATCCGCCACGTCATTGTCACCGTCGCTGACTGGATCGCGGATGCAGACGGTCTGTACGCCGCCGACTTCGATCTTCTGACGCGGATTCCCGGACTCGAGGCGCTCGACATCGTGTCGACCGAGCGGGTTCTCGCGTCCGGCTTTCACGAACGGCTGCACACCTGGTGGCCGGGACTCGAAGAGGTTTCATCACCAGGTGTCGTGCAGGCTTTCGGGCCGGCCCTGATCACGCCGCCGGACGCGTCCACCGACGAGCCGTGGTGGACGCTGCGCGATCGAGAAGAGGAGCTCGTCGCGATTGCGCGCCGCTTGAAAGCCGACAAGCGGACCGGTGACGCGGTGCCGCTGGCTCGCACGGCGGTCGTGTTCAAGCGTCCGCTCCCTTACCTGTATCTCGCCGCGGAGGTTTTCCGCGCGGCGGGCATCCCGTATCAGTCATCCGACGCGCTGCCGCTCGCCGCCGAGCCGACGGCGGCCGCCATCGACCTCGTGCTGGAAACGGTCGCGGCGGATTTTTCGCGCGGCACGCTGGTCGCCCTGCTGCGATCGCCGCATTTCACGTTCGGTGACGGCGACGCGGATGTCACGCGTGAGTCGGTCAGCGCGCTCGACCGCGCGTTGAGCCAGGCGCGGTACCTCGGCGACCTCGATCGGCTGGAAGCGCTGGCAACGGAATGGCATTCAGCGGCTTCGTTCCCGGCGCTGCACGCGGCACTTGCCGCGGCGCGCGAGCTCGCGCCGCTGGCCACGTCCCTCCCCGCGTCGACGCAGATCGCGCGGCTGCTGGCGTTCTGGTCGGCGCATTCGCGTCCCATCGCCGATGACGACCCATACGCTTCTCGCGAGCGACGCGCGCGGGCGGCGGTGGTCGACATGCTGAGCGCGCTCACCGCCGTTCACGCGGCGCACGACGATCCGCCCTGGACCGTGGACGACGTGGGGATCGCCGTGCGACGGTGGATCGGCGAGCAGACCTTCGTCCAGCAATCGGCCGGCGCGGGTCTGTTTCTGCTCGACGACCGGGCCGTGCGCTACGGAGATTTCGACGACGTGGCGATTGTCGGCGTCATCGAGCCGGATTGGCCGGAGCGGCCGCGGCGGAACATCTTCTATCCGCCGTCGCTCCTCGCGTCGCTGGGATGGCCGTCGGAGAAGGATCGGCGTGCGGCGGACGACGCGCGCTTTCTCGACCTGCTGACGTGCGCGTCGCGCCGGACGATCGTGTCGACGTTCACGCTGGACGAGGACGCGCTCGTGTCGCGGTCGATGCAGCTCGACGAGATTCCGCGGGCGCGGTTGTCGACCGTCGCGGGAACGCCGTTCGACAATGCCCGCATCTTCGCCGACGAAGCGCTGGCACTGGAGCCGATCGCGCTCGATCCGTTCGAGGGAGAAGCGCGCGTCTGGGCCGAGCTGCGAACGGGCCGGTCGCCGGCGGACGGTCCGGACTATCACGGCACCGCGCGCGACGTGCCGGCGCGCGCCTGGTCGGTCAGCGCGATCGAGACGTATCTCGACTGCCCGTTCAAGTTCTTCGCGCAGCACGTGCTGAAGATCGAGGAAGAGCCCGAGGACGAGGAGGTGATGGATCCGCGGCGTCAGGGGCAGTTCGTGCACGACGTGTTCCAGACGTTCTTCGCGGCGTGGCAGGACGCCGGGCACCGGGCCATCACGCCGGAGAATCTCGATGACGCGCGCG
>Ga0066683_10000134_pt1 | contig 17160 bp, 14 predicted proteins | sample GraSoiAngelo_132_FD_62296 | JGI IMG/M metagenome (GOLD analysis project Ga0066683, IMG submission 62296) | Grasslands soil microbial communities from the Angelo Coastal Reserve, California, USA - 14_0929_02_40cm | ecosystem: Environmental > Terrestrial > Soil > Grasslands | place: USA... | reverse complement strand
CGGCTGGGCTACGACAGCGTCTGGGTCACCCACGGGCTCGGACGCGATTCCTTTGTCGTGCTGGCCGCGTACGCCGCGGCGACCACGCGCATCGGCCTCGGCAACGGCGTGGTGCCGATCTATCCGCGGCATCCCGTGACCATGGCGCAGGCCGCCGCCACGCTCAACGAGGTCAGCAGCGGCCGCTTCCGTCTCGGCATCGGCGTCAGCCACAAGAGCGCGATGGAGGCGATGCTCGGACTGCGCCTCGTCGAGCCGCTCGGGGTCATGCGCGAGTACGTGGCGGTGCTGCGCGGCGCGCTCGCGGAGGGAACCGACTTCCAGGGAGGTCACTATCGCGTGCGCTGGTCGCTCGCGCTCCCGAAGCGCCCGCCGGCCCCCCCGATCTATCTCGCCGCGCTCTCGGTGAAGATGCTGGAGCTGGCCGGCGAGATCGCCGACGGCGCCGTGCTCTGGCTGTGTCCGCCCGCCTACGTGCGCGACGTCGCCCTGCCCGCGCTCGAGCGCGGCCGCCGGCGCGCGGGCAAGCCGCTCGCGGGCTTCGAGATCGTCGCGGCGGTGCCGCTCGCCGTCTCGGACGATCGCGCCGCCGCGATGAGCGCGTTCCGCGGCGAGCTGAAGCGCTACGTCGAGCAGCCGTTCTATCGCGCGATGATGCAGGCGGCCGGGCTCGGCGACGCGGTGGCCGCGTTCGATCGCACCGGCGAGGTGCCGGAGTTACTCGCCGAGGCGCTCGGCGGCATCGGCGATGCGCGCGGGGCGCGCGACTACGTCGAGGCGTATCGCAAGGCCGGCGTGACGCTGCCGGCCGTGAGGCCGATCACCGTTCCCGACGCGCCATGGTACCGGCGCACCCTCGAGGCGGCCGCCGGCTGGTGAGACGCGCGCTGGCTGCGGCGCTGGCGATCTCGCTGCTCGCCGGGTGCTCGTGGACGCGTGGCGGGGCGGCCGCACGCACGCTGCCGGCCGATCGCGACGCTCCGATCGTGTACGTCGCCCTCGGCGACAGCACCGTCGAGGGTATCGGCGCGAGCCGACCGGAGCTGAACTACGTGAGCCGGCTGTCGGCGCGTTTGCGCGAGGTCTATCGCCACGCGCGCGTTGAAAATCTCGGAGTGGGCGGCGCCACGTCGATCGACGTGCTGGCGCGACAACTGGATCGCGCGGTCGCGCTCGCACCGGATCTCGTGACGCTGTCGGTCGGACCCAACGACATCACCGAGCGCGTCCCACTCGCCGATTACACCCGCAACGTCGAGACGATTTTTCGCCGGCTCGTGGCCGAAACGCCGGCGGTGCTCGTCGTGAACCTGCTGCCGGACCTGGCGGTGACGCCTCGATTCCGTGGCCGCGAAGCGGAGGCGGTGGTCGCCCGGCGCTCGATCGAGTTCAACGCCGCGCTGGCGCGTCTTGCCAAGCGTCACGGCGTGGACATCGTCGACCTCTACGCGCCCAGTCAGCGCGAGGTCCCCGCCCGGCCGGAGCTGATGGCCGGTGACGGCTACCATCCCTCGGACGTCGGTTACGCGCGGTGGGCGGAATTGATGTGGGAGGCGATTCGGAGCAGAATTCGCGCGTGACGATGAATACGACACACAACGTGCGGGTCACAGGTGCCATGAGGATCCGCACCGGCCTACTCGCGATACTCGCCGCCCTGCTGCTGGCCGGGCCCGCATGGGCCGCCGATAGATCCTCGAATCCACCGCAACGGGTCAGTGCATCGAACGGTGTGAGCACGTCGCCGACGACCACGAGCGTGATGCCCGGCACTCAGCCGTTCGTCGCAGCCACCCAGCCCTTTACCGCCTCGAGCAGCGTCGCGAATCCGCTCGCGGGTCTGACGCCGCCGAGGCCGGATCGTCCGCACCGTCGCCGGCCCGTCACGATCGTCACGGTGCCCGCGGCGGCCGGACCGCAGACGGTTGTCGTCCAGCAGGAGATCTACTACCCCGTGCCGGTCATGGCCGCGAGCGAGTGCTTCACGCCGGGGTACTGGGCATATCGCTGGGTGCCGTACATGGCGACGCAGACCGTGTGGGTCGAGGGATCGTGGGCCGCCGACGGATCGTGGACCGACAGCCACTCGGAGTCCCGCCCGTACTCATCCGGCTACTACGAGCCGGTCTGGACGCCCGCCGAGCGCTGTTGAAAATGGGGGCCCCGAAATGGCCCCCCATACCCCCCAACGTTCGGAGCGCCCCGGGAAACCCGTGGCGCTCCTCTATCCCGCGTTATCCCTCCCGGTAGAACAGCAGCACCGTCGCCATCACGGTCAGGAACACCGGCCACGCCCACGCCAGCCATGGCCGCACACGCGCCGTGCGCGTGCCGACGAGCAGCGCGACCCCGATGCCGAGCGCCGTGGATCCCATCACCGCGTGCTGCAGATAGATCCAGTCGAAGTGGATTCGGCCATCGTGAAAGTGAAAGAACAGCGTGGCGCCGCCGGCGAGCGCGAGCACGCCGAGCACGCGCACGAGGCGGCCGCCGGGCAGCACCGCGGCGGCGCGCAGCGCGATGATGACGCCGATGGCGATCGGCAGTAGCGCCAGGAGCTTGTGCTGCAGCACCAGCGGATCGTCGAAGATCTCCACGAAGCGCTGCGGGCCGTAGGGCCACGACTCCGGATCGCTGGTCGGGATCAGATAGAGGCCGAACGCCACCCAGACCGGCGCCGATACCGCGTTCCAGGGAAACCGACGCGGTCGCCACGACTCCCACACGGTGAGCGCCGCCAGGATCAACAACACGACGCCGGCCACGCGGTGCGTGAACTGCGAATAGAACATCTCGGCGGGGTTGCGGGCAGCGTGATGATCCTGCGCAGCGACGCCGCCGTACGGTGCGAGCCACGCGTTGCTCTCGGCGAAGACGCCGTCCGGATTGGGATACCACGCCCACACGTGGGCGACCGCGAATGTCGGATGCCAGCCGACGAAGCGCTCGCCACTGACCGGATGGCGTGCGGCACACGCGCGTGCGCTCGACGCCGGTACCTCGCGGAAGTCGCGGTAGTGGCAGGACGACTCGTGGCGGTGCCAGGCCGCGCCGGGCAGCGGATCGTCGCGCGGGGCGGACGGCAGCACGTACTCGACGCCGACGAGCTGCCACGCACCGTCGCGCTCGACGTAAAGCAGGACCGGCGGCGTGGCCAGATCGAGCGTACCGGTGGCGAGCGCGCGCGCCTGCGCGGTGGGAAGCGCGAAGTGATAGCCGTGATGGCTCTCCATGCCGCTGGCCTGTAGATAGCCGTCCGCGCGCGCGTTGGCGATGTCGATGTAGCGCGTCGTCGCCCGCCGCACCTCGGCCACGACATCCGCGGGGCTGGCCGCGGCCGCCCAGGCGGGCGCGACGCGAACGACGGGCGCGAGGACAGCGGGCGCCACGGCGAGCAAAGGCACGACGAGCGCGGGCGCGACGAGGAGCACGAGCGCAGCGAGCAGGAGGCGGCGCACGGTTCATCAGTATACGGACGCACTGCGGTAGTATGCCGCCGACGATGGACGCGCTGCTGACCGCCGACGGCCTGGTCGCGCTCGCGACGCTGGCCGCCCTCGAGATCGTCCTCGGCGTCGACAACATCGTGTTCATCGCGATCCTCACGAGCCGTCTGCCCGCGCGCCAACAGGCTGTCGCGCGTCGGATCGGGCTGATCCTCGCGCTCGGCATTCGGATCGGGTTGCTCTTCACGATCTCGTGGTTGATGGGCCTCACGCGGCCGCTGTTCGCCGTCCTCGGCCACCCGCTCACCGGGCGCGACCTCATCTTGATCGTCGGCGGCCTGTTCCTCGTGGGCAAGGCCACGTGGGAGATCTACGACAAGCTCGAGGTCGAGCACATCGAGCGCGAGCGCGGCAGCCGCGGCCGCTTCGCGGCCGTGATCGCGCAGATCCTCGTCCTCGACATCGTGTTCTCCCTCGACTCCGTGATCACCGCGGTGGGGATGGCCAACGAGCTCTCGGTCATGGTGGCGGCCATGGTCATCGCGATGCTCGTGATGCTGGTCTCCATGGGCGCGGTGGCCGGGTTCATCGAGCACCACCCGAGCGTCAAGATCCTCGCGCTCGCGTTCTTGCTGCTGATTGGCGTAATCCTCGTCGCCGACGGCATGGGCCAGCACGTGTCCAAGGCCTACATCTACATCGCCATGGCGTTCTCGCTCTTCGTGGAGCTGCTGAACCTGCGCTATCGCACGCGCCGGCAGCCCGTGCGGCTGCGCCAGCGGTACGAGCGCCGCTGACATGCGCGCGTGGATCGCGTCGCGCCTGGCGCAGACGGTCCTGGTCGTGTTCCTCTCGCTCACGGCCGTGTTCGGCATGGTGCGGCTCTCCGGCGACCCCGTGCTGCTGTTCATGCCGATGGACATCCAGGCCAAGGACGTCAGCGAGTATCGCCAGCGTCTGGGCTTCAACGATCCGCTCCTCGTGCAGTACGCGCGCTTCATGCGCGGCGCGGTGCACGGCGACTTCGGTGAGTCGCTGCGCTACCGGCGCGACGCGCTCGGGCTCGTGCTCGAGCGACTCCCCGCCACGCTGCTCCTGGCCGGCACGGCCATGCTGCTCACGCTCGTGGTGGCGGTGCCGCTCGGCGTCGTCACCGCCGTCCGCCGCGACAGCGCGGTCGATCACGCCGGCACGGTGCTGACCGTGCTCGGTCAGGCGACGCCGGGATTCTGGCTCGGGCTCATGCTCATCTACGTGTTCGCTGTGCAGCTGCGCTGGCTGCCGACGGGCGGCATGGGCGGGCTCGCGCACCTCGTGATGCCCTCGCTCGTGCTGGCGGCCTTCTACGCCGCGCGCGTCGCGCGGCTCACGCGCTCCGCGCTGCTGGAGGCGCTCGGCGAAGACTACGTGCTCACCGCACGCGCCAAGGGCCTTGCGGAGCGGCGTGTGATCGGCAAGCACGCGCTGCGCAACTCCGCCATCCCGATCGTCACGCTCGCGGGGCTCGAGGCGGGCCAGCTGCTCGGCGGCGCCGTGGTGACCGAGACGATCTTCGCGTGGCCCGGCCTCGGCCGCCTCACCGTGCAGGCGCTGCTGAACCGCGACTTCCCCGTGGTGATGGCCGCCGTCTCGTTCACCTCGATCGTCTACACGCTCATGAATCTGGTGGTAGACCTGCTCTACAGCTGGCTCGACCCGCGCGTTCGATTGAAATGAGAAAGCGCAGGAGCGCACGGGGCCGGGCCGCACCTCGAGCAGGCCACCCACGGCACGAGCCGGTCTCGCGGACCCCGCTACAATCATGAAAAAATATCTCGGCCTGGTGCTCACCCTCGGCGTGCTGGGCGCGGCGCTGGGAGCGCCCTGGCTCGCGGCGAGCGATCCGATGACGACCGATTTCGCGCGCGGCCTGAACCCGCCGGGCTCGCCCGGCCATCCGCTCGGCACCGATCAACTCGGCCGCGATCTGCTGGCCCGCGTACTCTACGGCGCGCGGCTCGCGCTGTTCATCGGCGCGTGCACGGTCGCGGTGACCGCGCTGGTCGGCGGCCTCCTCGGGCTGATCGCCGGGTTCGTCCAGCGCTGGCCCTCCACGGTGATCATGCGGCTGGCCGACGTGCAGCTGTCGTTTCCGTTCATCCTGCTGGCGCTCACGATCAACGCGATCGTCGGCCTCGGGCTGCGCAACATCATCCTCAGCCTGTCCGCGGCGGGCTGGGTGGTGTACGCGCGCGTGGTGCGCGGCGAGGTGCTGTCGGTCACGCAGCGCGACTACGTGCAGGCCGCGGCCGCGCTCGGCGTCGGGCGGCTGCGCCTGCTCTTCCGCCACGTGTTGCCGAATGTCGCGCCGTCGATCATCGTCGTGGCGAGCCTGCAGTTCTCGCAGTTCGTGGTCGCCGAGGCGGCCATCTCCTTCCTGGGCTTCGGTGTGCAGCCGCCGACGCCGGCGTGGGGCAGCATGCTGAGCGAGAGCCGCGACTTCCTCTACGTGGCGTGGTGGCTGGGAGCGTTTCCCGGCGCGGCGCTGGCGCTGACGGCGCTCGGCGTGAACCTGTTGGGTGACTGGCTGCGCGACACGCTCGACCCGAAGCTACGGGTGTAAGTCAGGTTACATGGGGGGCCCCGATATGGCCCGCCGAGTCACATGGGGGGCTCCGATATGGCCCCCATACCCCCCGACGTTCGGAGCGCCCCAGCAAAGCTGTGGCGCTCCTCTATCGGCGGTCCCGCGCTACACTGCTGGCCGCCGTGCGTCGGGCCGAACGGCCCGCCACGCTCAGGAGGCCGCTATGCATCGCCGATGGACATCGATGGTCAGCGCCACGCTCGTCGCGCTCACGATCCTCGCGGCGGCGCGCGCCGACGCGCAGGATCGAAGCCGCACGAAGGAGGTCGTGGTCGGTCTCGGCGCGGAGCCGCGCACGATGCTGGCCGCCACGATCGTGGACTGGACGACCAACAACATGCTCGAGCACATCTACGACCGCCTGCTCGACCGTGATGCGAAGACCTTCAAGCCGAAGCCGATGCTCGCCACGGAGTGGAAAATCGTCAACGACACCACGTGGGAGTTCAAGCTGCGTCGCGGGGTGAAGTTCCACAACGGCGAGCCGTTCACGGCGGCGTCGGTGAAGGCCACGATCGACTACGCGCTCGATCCCGCGAGCAAGAGCCACTTTGCGACGGCCGCGTACTGGGGTCTCGTGAAAGACGTGCAGGTCGTCGACGACTACACGGTGCGCTTCGTCACCAAGCAGCCGTGGCCGAACCTCGTCGACAGCGCCTCGCTGACGAACTCGCTCATCATGCCCGCCAAGGCACTCAAGGAGCTCGGCCCGGCCAAGCTGGCGGACAAGCCGATCGGCACGGGCCCGTTCAAGTTCGTGGAATGGCGTCGCGACGAGCGGCTGGTCCTCGAGCGCAATCCGGACTACTGGCAGGGACCGGCCGACGTGAGCCGCGTGACGTTTCGCTTCATCCCCGAGTTCAGTGCACGCATGGCGGCGCTGCTCTCGGGCGAGATCGACATCATGAAAGACGTGCCGCCGCACGCCGTGGAGGCCGTCGAGAAGAGCGGCCGCGCGCGGCTGCGGGCGACCGTGTCATCGCGCATCAACTATCTGGCGCTGGTCAACCTCAAGCCCGGCCCGATGCAGGACGTGCGCGTGCGCCGCGCGATAAACCACGCCGTGGACGTGGAGGAGCTGATCAAGCAGGTGCTCAAGGGCCGCGCGACGCGCATGTGCGGGCCGCTGGCGCCGCCCAACGTCGATTACTCGCCCGTCGAGTGCTATAAGCATGACCCCGCGCGCGCCCAGGCGCTGTTCAAGGAGGCCGGCGTGGATCCCAAGACGCTGAACCTCACCCTCGACACGCCGTCGGGACGCTATCCCCTCGACAAGGACGTGTCGCTGGCCATCGGCGCCCAGCTCCAGCGGCTCGGCATCAAGACCAACGTGATCGTCAACGAGTGGGGCACGCACCTGGACAAGATCAAGAACCGCAACACCGGCGATATGTTCTTCCTGGGCTGGGGCCCCGCGCTGCACGGCCAGGGCACGATGCAGCCGCTCTTCCTCGCCGACCAGACGTATTCGTCGTACGGCAACAACAAGACGGTCGACGAGAAGATCGCGCGGGCCCAGACGCTCCTCGATCCCAAGGCGCGCGCCGAGGCGTACGCCGAGTTGCAGCGGCTGGTCCACGACGAGGCGCCGTGGGTGTTCCTCTGGCAGCAGCACGACCTGTACGGTCTGGCGCAGTCGGTGGAGTGGACGCCGCGCGCCGACGAGAAAGTCTGGATGTACGACGCCAAAATCATCGCGCGATAACGGACGGAGCCACGCGTGCCGATCGCTCGCCACCTGCGGCTCTATCCGACCCCGGGAGGTCGATACAAATGTCCCTCCATGTCTTCACCAATGCGTTTTTGATCGACTGCACGGGCGCCGATCCCGTCGAGGGCGCCACCGTGATCGTCGAAGACGACCGCATCAAGGAGGTCCGTGCCCAGGGCGGGCCGGGGCCGCTGCCCGGTCCGGTCACGACGATCGACTGCGCAGGCGCCACGCTCATGCCCGGGCTCACCGATGCGCACGTGCACATCTGCGCGGTGACCGAGAACATCACGGACCAGCACCGCTTCTACCCGCCCTCCTACATCGCGGCGCGCGCGATGAAGCGCGCCGAAGAGTGCCTGATGCAGGGCTTCACCACCGTGCGCGACGCCGGCGGCGCCGATTACGGGTTTCGGATGGCGCTGGAGGAGGGCCATTTCGTCGGGCCGCGCCTGCTCGTGTCCGGCCGCTACATCTCGCAAACCGGCGGCCACGGCGACAAACGGCGGCGTTCGGAGTGGACGGATCCGATCGACTGCTGCGTGGGCATGATCGGCTTCATCGCCGATGGACCCGACGAGGTGCGCCGCGCCGCGCGCGAGAACATCCGCCGCGACGTCGATCAGATCAAGATCATGGCCTCCGGCGGCGCGATGTCGCCGTCGGACGAGCTCGACACGACGCAGTTCACCGTGGCCGAGATGCGCGCGGCCGTCGAAGAGGCGCAGGCGGTCGGCAAGTACGTGCTGAGCCACGCCTACTCGGATTCCGCCGTGCGGCGCGCCATCGAGGCCGGCGTGCGGTCGATCGAGCACGGCAACCTGATCCGCGAGGGCGCCGCCAAGGCCATCAAGGACGCGGATGCCTTTCTCGTCCCGACGATGGTGACGTACGAGACGATCTATCGCGAGGGCAAGCGCTACGGCATCGGCGATCACCAGATCGCCAAGATCGACATGGCGCGCCAGCAGTCGCTGCAGGGGCTGACCTACGCGTACAAGGCCGGCTGCAAGATCGGCTCGGGCTCCGACCTGCTCGGCGACATGGCCACGCAGCGCGCCGTCGAGTTCGAGCTCAAGGGGCAGGTGATGAAGCCGATGGAGGTGCTGCTGTCGGCGACGAAGGTCAACGCGGAGCTGTTCCGCATGCAGGACCGCATCGGCAGCGTCGCGCCGAACAAGTACGCCGACCTCCTCGTCGTGCAGGGCAACCCGCTGAAGAACCTCCGCGTGTTCCAGATGCAAGACAATCTGCGGGTGATCATGAAGGGCGGGCGCGTCTACAAGAGGATGACGTGAGCGACGCGCATCGCGAGGCGATCCTCGACCAGTTCACGCGCCAGGCGGTGCCGTTCGCGACGGCGCCGTCGATCCGCGACGAGGCGGCGCTGCGCATCGTCGTCGATTTCAGCGCCGCCGGCCCCGACGACACCGTGCTCGACGTGGCGTGCGGGCCGGGCATCCTCGCCTGCGCCTTCGCCAGGGTCGCACGGCACGTCACCGGCATCGACCTCACGCCCGCGATGCTCGAGCGCGCGCGGCTCTTGCAGGCCGAGCAGGGCCTGACGAACCTGACCTGGCGCCACGGCGACGTCCTGCCCCTGCCGTTCGCCGACGGCGAGTTCACGCTGGTCGTCTCCCGGTTCGCCTTCCATCACCTGCTCGAGCCGGCGGCGGTGCTTGCCGAGATGCGTCGCGTCTGCGCGCCCGGTGGCACGGTGATGGTGATCGACAGCGCGCCCGCGCCGGAGAAGGCGGCGGCGTTCAACGCGCTGGAACGGCTGCGCGACCCTTCACACACGCGCGCGCTCCCGCTGGCCGAACACGTGACCCTCTTCGCGCGGGTCGGCCTGGAGCCGCCGCGGCAGACGTTCTATCGGCTGCCGACCGACCTGGACGGACTGCTGTCGCGCTCGTTCCCCCACCCTGGCGATGCCGACCGCATCCGCGCCATGGTCGAGCGCTCGCTCGTGGACGACGGGCTCGACATGGCCACGCATCGCGGCGGCGACACGATCCGCGTGAGCTATCCCGTCGCCGTGCTCGCCGCGCGTCGCTGAGCCGACGTGGCTGGTCGCCATCGCGTGCGCCGTCATCGTGATCGCGTTCGGGGTGCGCGGCGTTCCACGCTGGGTTGGCCTCGTCGGCCGCGACAGCCGCGCTAGAATGACCGGGTGAGCACGCTCGACCTCCGTCTCGCTCCGATGGCGGGCGTCACCAATGCGCCGTTCCGCCTCATCGCGCGCGAGTGCGGCGCCGGCCTCCTCACCAGCGAGGAGATCGACGCGCGCGCCCTCGTGCGCGACAACGCGCGCACGCTGGCGCTGACCGCCTACCTGCCCGAGGAGCGCCCGCTCGTCATGCAGCTGCTCGGCGAGGATCCGGACATCCTCGCGGAGGCCGCGCGGCGGCTCGAGGCCGCGGGCGCGGACGGCATCGACCTCAACATGGGCTGTCCGGTCGCGAAGATCGTGGCCAAGGGCCAGGGGGCGGCGCTGATGCGCGATCCGCTGCGTGCCGCGGTCATCTTCCGCACGCTCCGCAAGGCGGTCGCGGGAACGCTGACGATCAAGATCCGCGGCGGCTGGGACGATCGCACGGTCAATGCGCCGGACATCGCGCGGCTCGCCGAGAGCGAGGGCGTCGATGGCCTCACCGTGCACCCACGCACGCGCTCGCAGCAGTACACCGGACGCGCCCCGTGGGAGGTGATCGCGTCCGTCGTGGCCGCCGTCCGCATTCCCGTCGTCGGCAACGGTGACGTCCGCTGCGTCGACGATGCACGGGCGATGGTGGCGGCCACCGGCTGCGCGGCGGTCATGATCGGCCGCGGCGCGCTCGGCCGACCGTGGATCTTCCGCGGCGTGGACACGTCGCGCGACGAGCGGGCGGCGATCATCCGACGGCACTGCGTCCTGATCGAGACGCACCTGCCCGAGCGCGCGGCCCTCGTCCAGCTCAAGAAGCACCTCGCGTGGTATTCCGACGGCCTGCCGTTCGCGGCGCGGGCGCGGCCGGCGATCTTCTCGGCGCGCCGCGCGGCCGAGGTGGCCGAGCTGTTCTGGCGGCTGTGGTAGGCGCGCAGCGCTGGTTCGAGGATTTCAAGGTCGGCGATCGGTTCGAGAGCCCGTCCAAGACGCTCACGGACGCGCACTTCCTGTTCTTCGCCGGCATGACGGGTGACGCGCATCCGATCCACTACGACGACGAGTATGCCAAGCACACGCGCTACGGACGCCGGCTCGCCCACGGGCTGTTGCTCACCTCGATGACCGCCGTCGGCGCCTCCACGCTGGCGCCGATCATCGAGGCGTCGATCGTCGCCTTCGTCGAGCAGACGACGCGCTTCCGGCACCCCGCGTTCGTCGGCGACACGCTCAAGCCGCGCCACGAGGTGACCGCGCTCGAGCGCAAGCGCTCGGCCGGCCTCCTCACGCTGCGCGTGACGCTCGAGAATCAGCGCGGCGAGACGATACTGGAGGGCGAGCACCGTTACCTTATCGCCTACCATCCCGGCACGTGACCCGCGCCGCCGCCGTCGGCCTCGCGCTGCTCCTCGGTGCCTCGGTCGCCGCCGCAGAAGAACCGCTGCGTCTCGCCGAGCTCGGGCTGAAAGGGCAGGCCGTCTTCAAGAGCTTCTCGCACTTCTCCGACGCCGCCAGTGACGACCAGACGTTCGTGGATCTGGCGCTCTTGCAGCTCGAGTGGAGGCGGCGCTTCGATCATTGGGGCGCCGCGAAGATCATCGCAGAGGCGCGCGCCGACGACTTCGGTTACACGCGCGGCCTCCATTTCCAGATTCCCGAGACCGAGCCGCGACGCTCCTATTTGAGCCTGAAGGAAGCGACACTGTCGGCGCAGCGTGGGCCCCTAGAGGTCACAGTCGGCAAGCAGATCTTCGCCTGGGGCACCGCGGATGCGTACAACCCGACTGACCGGCTGAATCCCTACGACTACCTCGACCCGCTGGACAACGAGAAGATCGGCGTGTGGTCGGCGGCGGTGCGGCTCAGCGCGCCGCGCGTCAACCTTGTCGTCGTCGCGGTGCCGTTCTTCACGCCGAGCCGCTTACCGCTGGAGCACAGTCGCTGGACGCCGACCGTGCCCTCGACATTCGTCGCCGTCGTCGACCATCCCGAGCGGCCCGAGCAGGATGCCAGCGCCACCCAATGGGCCGCACGTCTCAAGGGCACGCTGGCCGGCTGGGATCTCTCGTTGAGCTACTACGAGGGATTTGAGCACACGCCGGTGTTCCGCGGCTCGACGATGGCACTCGCGCCGGGCGTCGTCCTGCCACGGCTCTCGCCGGTCTTCACGCGCGAGCGGGTGGCGGGCGCGGATTTCTCGACGACGGTCGGGCGCTTCGAGCTGCACGGCGAAGCGGTGGCGCGGCTGGTCGAGGCCAACGGTCGTAACGATCGCTTCCAGGCGATCGTCGGCTTCAACTACACGCTGGACGTCAACCACCGATTCCTCGACCAGATGCTCTTCGTCGTCGAGTACGCGCGCGAGACGGTGCTCCGTCATCACCATGGGTCCGACATCCTCGACAGCGACCGCGTGCCTCTGGTGGGCGCCCGCCTGGCGAACAACGCCTTTCGCGATGCTGTCGTCGGTCGGATCCAGGCCAAGGTCAGCGAAGACACGGTCCTGAAGCTCAGCGGGATCGCCGATCTCGGCGGCACGCCGAGCCACTACATCCAGTTCAAGGCGGCCCATCGGATCACCGACGCGCTGCACGTGGAGGCGGGGCTGGACTTCCTGACGGGAAGGCCCGAAACTTTCTGGGGCCGTTGGGGAGACAACGATCGCTTCTTCGCCGTCGTCCGCTATCTCTTCTGACGGCGGCCGTGTGAGTCGGCGGCGATGGCTCGCGCTGCTCGTGGCTGGGGCAGCGAGCGCGCTCCTCGCCGCGCCGGCGGGCGCCCAGTCGGCCATCGACATCATGAAGCGCCGGCGCGAGCTGCAGCGCGTGCACGACGAAGAAGAGCGCCAGATCCTGCGGCTCGTGAGCAAGTCCGGCGCGACGAAGGAGCGCCGGGTGACACGCTGGATCCTGAGCGGCGCCAACGACCTCGACAAGATCCTCGTCCGGTTCCAGGCCCCTCGCGACGTCGAGAACACCGCGCTGCTCACGTGGGAGGGCAAGGACGGCAACGATGACCAGTGGCTGTACCTGCCGTCGGTCAAGAAGCCCAAGCGCATCGCGGCCAGCGGCAAGAAGAACCGGTTCATGGGCACCGACTTCGCCTACGAGGATCTGCGTTCCGAGGCGCTCGCCGTGCACACCTACGCGCTGGTGGGCAGCGAGGTCATCGACGGCGCCGACTGCTGGATCGTCGATGCGAAGCCCGCCACCGAGCGGCAGGCGGCCGACAGCGGATACTCGCACCGCAAGCTCTGGATCCGCAAGGACGGCTACGTCACGGTCAAGCGCGAGTTCTATGACCGGCATGACCGGCTCGAGAAGGTCGAGACGCACCGCAAGCTCGTCAACGTCGGCGGCACGACCTGGCGCTCGAACGAGGTCGAGATGTCCGACGTCCAGAACGGGACGCGGACGGTGGTGATCGTGGAGTCCCGCGCGATCGACCGTGGCCTGCGCGACGAATTCTTCAGCGAGGCCGAGCTCGTCCGTTGAGGCGCCCGCTGCTCTGGGTGGCGGACCACCCGGTCATCGCCGTCACGCTCACCGCGGTGCTCACGCTGCTGCTCGGCGCGCAACTGCCCCGCCTGCGCCTCGACGACTCCGCCGAGGGACTGATGGTTGAGCGCGACCCGGCGCGCGAGTTTTACGAGCACGCCAAGCAGCGCTTCGGCAGTGACACGCTCACCATCGTCCTCGTGAAGGGCGACGACGTGTTCACGACGCCGGTGCTCACGACGGTGCAGCGCCTGACGGAGGCACTGGAGCGGGTGCGCGGCGTGACCCGCGTCGAGAGCCTCACCACCGTGAAAAACATCAAGGGCGAGGGCGACGCGCTCAACACCGATCCGCTGATCGGCGCCGTCGTCCCCAGTGCGCCCGCGGAGCTTGCGCGGTTGCGCGCAGATGCGCTGGGCAACCGCGTGCTCGTCGGCAACCTGGTGTCCGCCGACGGCCGCGCCACCGCGCTCTCCGTCTACGCCGACGCGCCGCCGGGCGCGTCGGAGTTCAACGCGCGTTTCACGGCCGAGGTGGACGCGCTCATCGCGCGCCATACGCGGCCCGGACTGACGACCTACCAGTTCGGCGCGCCCATGACGAAGGCGACCTACGCGCGATATCTCAAGGCCGACCAGCGCACCATCCTGCCGCTCTCCATGCTCGTGCTGATCGTCACGTTGTTCCTGGCGGTCCGGATGCTGCAGGGCGTGGTCATCCCGGTGGTCACGGCCGTGGTCAGCATCGTGTGGGCGCTGGGGCTCATCGCCATCACCGGCATCCCGTTGACGATCCTGACCGGGATCATCCCCTCGCTGATGCTCTCGATCGGCTTCACCGAAGACGTCCACATGATCTCGGAGTATCACCACCGACTCGAGCACGGCGACGACAAGCTCACCGCGCTGCGCACGATGCTCGCCGACTCCGCCATGCCGATCCTCGTGACGACGGCGACCACCGTACTCGGCTTCGGCAGCCTGATCACCACCGACATCACCATGCTGATCCAGTTCGGCTACGCCTCCGCCATGGCGCTCACCGCGAACTACGTGGTGACCATGCTGCTGCTGCCGCCGATGCTGCGCTGGTGGCCGGTCCCGCGGCGGCTGCGACGCGTCGCGTTCGTGGACGAGTCACAACTCGGCGGTATCCCGCGTCTGATGCAGCGGCTCGGCGAGTTCAACCTCCGCTACCGCGTGCCGATCCTCGTGGTGTGGGGCGCGCTCACGCTCGCCTCGCTGGCCGGATGGCTCGCGCTGCGGGTCAACACGGACCTCATCTCCTTCTTCCCGGAGCGCTCGGACATCCGCCGGCGCGTAGACGACCTGTCGCGCTCGCTCTCGGGCGGCCTCGCGTTCTACATCGTCGTGGACACCGGGCGCGACGACGGGATCAAGGACCCGGACGTGCTGCGCCGGATCGCAGGTCTTCAAGATCATCTCGCCGCCGGCGGGCGCGCCGACAAGACGATCTCCGTCGCCGACTACGTCCGAAAGATGCACCGAGAGATGCACGGCGGCGATCCGGCCTTCGAGACGATCCCCGATACCGCCGACCAGGTGGCGCAGTATCTGTTGATGCTGGAGGGCCGCGAGCTCGAGAAGTTCGTCGATTTCAAGGCGGCCGCCGCCAACATCGTCGTGCGCCATCACCTCACGGGCTCGGGTGATCTCTCGGCGCTCCTGGGCGATATCGACCGGTACGTGGCGCGCGCCTTCCCGCGACACCTCAGCGTGCGGGCGACCGGCGAGGAGGTGCTGTTCAACAACGCCTCCGACTACATGGCCATCAACGAGCTGACGAGCTTCTCTTCCACGTTCGTCATCATCGGGATCATCCACGCGCTCCTCTTCATGTCGCTCAAGGCGGGGATTCTGTCGCTGATCCCGAACGTGGTCCCCATCCTGCTCCTCTACGGGTTCATGGGCCTCGTCGGCATTCCGCTCAACACCAGTACCGCGATGATCGCCACCGTCGCCATCGGGATCGCCGTGGACGACACGGTGCACCACATGGTGACGTATAGCCGCCGGCTCAACGCGCGCCACGACCAGCGCCTGGCGATGTTCGACACCCTTCGCGCCCAGGGCCGGCCGATCATCTACGTCTCCGTCGCACTGGCGGCCGGGTTCCTCACCCTGAGCGCCTCCAACTTCGTGGCCACGGCGCATTTCGGCTTGCTGGCGGCGTTCGTCATGCTCGTCGCGATGCTGGCCGAGCTGATGCTGACACCCATCCTCATCGTGTCGATACCGCTGTTGACCGTCTGGGAAATGGTTTCGCTGCGCATGAGCGGGGACGTACGCCGTGCTCCGCTCTTCACCGGCCTCTCGCGCTGGGAGGCGCGCAAGGTGGTCCTGCTCGGCGGGCTCCGCGAGTACGAAGTCGGCGCGACGGTCATCGACAAGGGCGAGATCGGCACGGAGATGTACATGGTCGTTAGCGGTCGCGTCCGCGTGTTCGATCCGCAGCCCGATGGCCAGATCCGGCCACTGACCGTGCTGGGACCCGGCGCCATCGTCGGCGAGATCGGCGTGCTCACGCGCCAGGTGCGGAGCGCCTCCGTGGTCGCCGAGACGCCGGCGGCGCTGCTGCGCCTCGACCTCGCAGCGCTCGAGCGGATCCGCAAATGGTCGCCCTACACCGCCGCAAAGCTCTTTCGAAACATCGCCCGCATGCTGGGCGAGCGTCTGCGCGAGGCCACGAGCCAGCCGGACGTCGAGCGGCCGCTGCTGCCGCGCGTCTGATCAGCGCACGCGCGGACGCACCCAGCGCCGAGCAGCTCGGCGACGGCGGGCGCGCAGCCGCCGCACACGGTGCCGCAGCCCGTGGCTTTCTGAAGGCGACCGATCGTGGTCGCGCCGCCGTCGATCGCCCGTCGCAGCGCCTCCTGCGTGACGTTGACGCAGTGGCAGACGAGGTCGTCCGCCCACACGGCCGGCTCGAGATCGAGCCGGCCCGTGGCCGTGAAGCGCGCACGTTGCGCGGCGTCGAGTCGGGGGCCGTCGAGGACGAAGAGATGCAGCGCGTGGGCATCGGCAAAGACGCCGCGGGCGGTGAGCCCGATGACGACGCCCGCGGCGTCGAGGCGCAGCTCTCGCGAACGTCCGTCCGCGTCCTGCCACGCGAGGGTGTCGGCGGTCGCCTCGCCCAGCCGCTCGAGCGCGTAAAGGTCCTGGCCGACGACGCGGTACGCGGCGAACACACGACCATCGGCGAGATGGAATAGCGTGGTGATGCAGTCCTGGCCAGCGAAGGTGCCGGCGTGCTGCGTGACGACACCGCGACGAGGGAGCTCGTACACGCGCTCCAGCGTGGCGACGTGCTCGCGGACGTCTGCGGACCGTTCGTAGACGTCGTCGAACGCCGCCCGCGGAACTACAAGCACCTCCGCGACGTCCTCAGCCGTCACCGTGGCGGTGCGCCGATCGCGCCGCACGAGGGCAAGCTCGCCGACGCAGCCCCCGCGCTCGACGTACCGGATGAGCGCGCGCTTGCCGCCCTCGTCGCGCCAGATCGCCAGCCGTCCCACGGTGACAAAATAGAGCGCGTCGGCCTCGTCGCCCTGGCGGAACAGGATCTCCCCCGCGGCGAGAGGCCGACGCAGCGCCGTCACCGCGGCGAGCCCCAGCCCGCGTGCCAGCGGCGACAGTGCGCTCAGGCTGCGTCGCACTTGCTCGGCGCCGCGCGCGACGAGCCGCTCGCGGAGCGCGTCGTCGCGCGACAGCGCG
>Ga0066683_10000133_pt1 | contig 17182 bp, 12 predicted proteins | sample GraSoiAngelo_132_FD_62296 | JGI IMG/M metagenome (GOLD analysis project Ga0066683, IMG submission 62296) | Grasslands soil microbial communities from the Angelo Coastal Reserve, California, USA - 14_0929_02_40cm | ecosystem: Environmental > Terrestrial > Soil > Grasslands | place: USA... | reverse complement strand
TGGGGGGCGCCTGCGCGGCCCCCCGCTGGGAGATGGCCAGCAGGCCGCCAATCACGGCTACCGCCTTGCGCATCGCGGTTCGTCGGCGCTCCATCATCCGTCTCCACCCACCGAGCTCGTGCCGCACCGCTTGGCTCCGATGGCCCGCATCTGGGCGCGGTGGGCGGCGAAGGCCGGGTATCCGAGGTCCCAGGGGAAGCGGCCGAGCGAGCGCCAGAAGAAGCCCGAGAGACGCAGCGGGCCGCCCGGCGTGTCGGGGCCGGTGGTCCGGAAGAGCGCGTCGGCCCACGCCGCCATGTTCTCCCCGCGCTCGCCCCAGATCGCGATCATCGACCCCGGGCCGGTCACGCTCTTGTGGTCCGCGTTGATCGAGGTCTGCCCCCAGACCGGGATGCCGGGCGTGCGCGCGGCCGCGGCGAGCGCCTCTCTCAGCCGGCGCACGTTCTCCAGGTCGAAGCGGCCCTTGGCCACCGCCTGCAGCGACACGAACAGGACGTCGGTCTCGACCTCGCCGTTCTGGCCATAGCCGTCGACCTTCATGCCCGCCGAGTTCATCCGGTCCCAGAGCACGCTGTAGTACTGTATCACTTTCTTGTCAGGGAAATATTCCTTGGCGAGCTGGTACATCCACCGGCGCCGCGCGTGGTTGGCGTACTCGGTCACCTCGTGCGTGATGCACACGCCGTAGACGCGCGGATGGTGGCCGAAGCGCTTGGCGAGCACGGCCAGGCGGGCGCGCGCCTGCGCCTCGTCCCAGCGCCCGTCCTTCTGCCAGTCGCGCTTCGTGAGCAGGCCGCACCCGGGGACGGCGAGCATCCCTTCGGGCAACAACTCGAGGACGTCCTTCTTGTCTCCGGTCCCGACGATCATGTCGGCCCCGAGGCTGCGCACCTCGACGATGCGGTCCCGGACCGAGACGGTCCGGCTCCCGGCCTTCCGGCCGAGGGAGTACGTGCCGTAGTAGCGCAGCGGAGCGCACGCGGCCCCCGCCGCCTGCACGCCGAGCGCCGTCCCAAGGGCGACCACGCCGGAGAGGAAGAGGACGCGCCCGTCGCGTCCGAGCGGGGAGCGTGCCGCCCTCATATGTCCTGCGGCGAGCGGTCGCGCGCGTAGAGACGCAGGATCTGCTTCGTCATCCCGTCGACGACCGCCTTGAGGTCGCCGTCGGCCGGCACCTCGTGGAAGTTGCGGATCCATCGGCGGAGCCCCCGGAAGCACTCGAGCTGGCGCGCCGTCTCGGCGACGGTGAGCTCCCGCTTGCGCGCCGCGATCAGCTCCGGGTCGGCGGTGAGGCAGAAGGCGAGGGCCGGCTTGGGGATGAGCCGCATGATCACTGCCTCGAGCCAGGGCCGCTGCACCAGGGGATGCGGGAAGGTACGCAGGTCGTAGAAGTAGCGGTCGAGGACCACGACCTCGCCGCGCACCAGGCGCGGGCGGACGTGGACCAGGTAGCGCAGCCACTTGTCGGCCAGGATGTGCAGCAGCCCGCGCAGGCGCTCGCGGCGGTCGACGTCCTTGATCGGCTTCGGCGTTCCGGGGGATGCGAGCCGCCCGCGGATCTTCTGGCTCAGCCGGCGCGTGGGCAGGAGCGGCTTCTGCGCGCCCAGGTAGACGGCGGAGGCGGGGATGCGCGTCGGCGCGAAGCGGCGGCAGATCAGCTCGGCGAGCGTCGTCTTGCCCGAGCCGTCGGGGCCGGCGAGGATGACCACGTGGCCCTTCAGACGCACCCACGCCATGACGCGGTCCCAGACGGCGCCGCGGCGCCCCCGCAGCCAGCGCGAGATCGCCTCGGGATTGCGCCGCGCGGTGGCGAGCAGCAGCCGACGCCGGAGACCGAGTGCCCGCTCCGGCGTGCCCGCCGCCAGGCACTCCGCCAGCTCGGCCGCGAGGGTCCGGCCCACCACCGCGGTCGCCGCGTGCCGGAACTCCTCGCTCTCTCCCGCATCGAGCTCACGCAGCCGCGCGCGGTACGACGGGCGCACGGCGCCCTTGTCAAACACGCAATGCAGGAGGACGGCCAGGCTCTCGAGGGCGGGGGACGGGACGTAGAACGGGGCCGAGAGCCCGCCCTCCGCGTGGCGCCGGCGCGATTCGAGCACCAGCGCCCCGGGCAGGTAGACGAACGCGTTGTGCACGACATCGGTGCGCACGTCGAGCACGAGCCCGCGCGCCACGCCGTCACACCGCAGTGGCGCGAGGTAGTAGTTGATATGGGAGCTGCGCCGCCGACTCGCCATCCAGGCCAGCCCGTGCGCCTCCGCCAGGCGCCGGATGATGGCGTGGCTCAGCTGCAGGTCGTTCGGGTTCAGGACCAGGTCGATGTCTTTGCCGAAATTGTCCGGCCAGCACTCGTAGTTGCGCAGCACGACATAGCGCACGCACTCGTCCTCGTAGGCGGCGAACAGGGCCTCGAGGAACGGCCGGGCGTGCGGGTCTCCCCCCGCGGCCGGGTTCTGCGTGTCGACGGGAAGCGGGCCGATGGCAGTCACAGTACCCTCCTGACGCTCTCCACCACGGCGTGCAGGTTGTCCTCGAGCCAGGACGGCGAGCGCACGAGCCAGCTGTCCCGGCGCAGGCGGAGGTGGCCGAGCCAGCCGCACACGGCGAGCGCGCGGTAGAGCCGCTCGTCGGCGCCGAGCAGGCGGAGCTCGCGCTCGAACAGCTCCGCTTCGAGCGGCGGCAGCGCGCGTGACAGCATCGTCCGGGTGAAGAGCGTGCCGAAAGCGAAGCCCTGGCGACGGATCGGTCGCCGGGCGAGCAAGAGCAGGAGGTCGATCAGGGGCAGGCCGCGGGGGTCGAAGGCCTCGAAGTCCAGGATGCCGGTGACCCGGTCCCCGGGCCCGTAGAGCAGGTTGGCGAGGTCGTAGTCGCCGTGGTGCCAGCCGAGCGGCAGCCTCGTGCCCACGAGCGTCTGCGTGAGCCACTCCTCGATGGCGGCGAGCGCTTCGCGGCTCTCCTCGCGGACCACCTGGCGCAGCTCGACCAGCCACCGGCCACAGAGGCGGTCGAACTCCGCCTCCTCGATCGTGACGGGCTCCTCGGTCACCCGGCGCAGCTCGGTGAGCACCGCGGCGGCGTCGAGGATCGCCCGGTCGTAGCGCCGGCCGGAGCGCGAGTAGTAGAAGCGCCCCGACCTGCCTTCCAGCGCGGTCTCGGCGAAGAAGGCGTGGCCGTCGAGCGTCCCTTGCGCGAGCGGGACGGGGAAGAGGCGCCGCACACGCGGCGGGATACGCGCGTCGGCGGCCAGCGCCTCGAGCGCGCGATGGTGCCGCGCACACGCGACTCGGGCGGGCTCCGCGAGCGGGAGGCGGGCGATCACCCCGCCCTCCGCGGGCGAGCCCGCCACCAGCACCACCACCCCCTTGGCGCGCACGTAGTAGCGCGCCAGACGGGCAGCGCCCGGCGGGAGGTTGGCCCGCGCGCCGAGGTGGTCGAGCACGCGCTCGGCGAGCGAGGTGGCGACGGGCTCGGTCGAGAGCACGGCGGCGAATCCGGGTAGATAGGGGTAGAGGCGGCGCTCCACCGCCCCGCGCCGGTTGCAGACGTCCCACGCGCGGACGAGGGGGCGGAGCGTCCGGCCGCGCGTGCGGTAGGCGTCGGCCGAGAAGTTCATGCGGTCTGTGCGCTCGAGGTCGAGGACCTGGTGGAACTTGTGCCGGAACGGGATCGGGGCGAAGAGCCAGCAGCCGTGAAAGCCCGCCGCCGCTGCGGCCCGCCGGAACGTTCGCGGCGTGTAGCTCGCGCCGCGCGGACCCCGCCCGCCGAGCAGGTGGGAGACCGCGTAGCGGTTCTCGACGCCGACGTAGGCCTGGCCGCCGGCAGCGAGCACGCGGCGGAGCTCGCGGAGCAGCTCCGTCCCGCACGCGGCGGACAGCGGCTGCTCGGCCGCCACCGCCTCGAACCACTCGCGCAGGCCGGGCACCACCGCCAGATCGACGCTGCCGTCGGCCAGGGGCAGGCGGAGCGGGTCGATCACCCGCGCGAAGCTCAGGTCGTCGAGCCCGGCGCTCCGGGCTTGGTGCCGGCCGAGCCGCAGCCGCTCGAGAGCGCCATCCAGTACGACCACGTGCGCCGAGCTGCGCGCCAGGATGAGCGGCGCGGCCCCCCAGCTCGGCCCGAGGAAGAGCACGCGGCCCGCCGGACGCAGGTCGAGCAGGAATTGCCAGCCGGCGCGCGTCGGGTCGCCGAGGTCCTGGAGCGTGTCCTCCCACGTCCTCCCCAGGACCTTCGCCCGCACCCGCGCCCACGCCGACCGGCTCCGCGCACGCAGCGCGCCGGAGAGGACCTCGCTCGTGAAGCGCCGGAGCGCCTCGTCCCAGCCAAGCGCCGTCACCTCCGCGAGCAACTGGCGCATGCGGTCGCCGCAGAACGCGGGCAAGGGCCCCTTCCTTGCGAAGGGCGAGCCGAGGAGGCAGACGCCGTCCACGCGGGGATAGTGCAGCGTGCAGGCGCGGCACCAGACCTCGCCGGCGCGTGCGTTGAGCGGGCCCCGGCAGACGGGGCAGGCGAGCAGCTCCGGGCCGGCGCTCGGCAGTGCGCTACGCCAGGTCAGGGCTGTACTCCTTCAAGCCGACGAGCTGCGGCAGCGTGACGCCCGAGGTGACGAGGAAGAGCCCCGTCAGGGCGGCGGTCTTCAGGGAGTAGGCCACGCTCGAGGTGACCGCCGCGCCAATGAGGCTGTAGACGGGGATCAGCGTCACGTCCCCGACCACTGTGATCACCAGGCCGACGAGCGCAGTGTAGGTGTTGAACTCGGGCCGCCCGATGCCGACGTTGTAGCCGTTCAGCACGCCGTCGGCGCCGTGCGCGGCGAGCCCCACGAGGAGGATCTGAAAGGCGGGGACGGCGGGCGCGAACTCCGGGCCGAAGAGGTGGATGATGAGCGGCCCGCCCACCACCGCCATGACCAGGACGAGCCCGATGTTGATCGCGAACGCCCGCTGGTAGAGGAGCACGCCGCGCGCCCGCGCCTCCGACATCGGGAGACTCGCGATGAGCGGGCGGAGCACGAAGGTGAGGCTCGCCGAGAGCGGGCGAAACGCCTCGGCGACCTTGGTGGCGACCGCGTAGTAACCGACCACCTCCACGCTCGCGAGCGTCGAGAGGATCATCATGTCCAGGCGCCAGTTGAGCATGTTCGCGATGCGCCCGATGTGGCCCTTGATGCCGAACACGATCGCCTCCGCCGCGATGGCGCGATGCAGCCGCGGCCACGGCCAGAAGCCGGCGCGCACGAGGCACAGCACCGCGGCTATGCAGCTCAGGCCCGAGCCGCCCACCGAGGCCAGGACGATGATCTCGGGGCCCGCCTCGACCCTCCACATGAGCGGCAGGACGAACAGCATGGCGGCGAGGTCCTCGATGAAGAGAACCACGTTCGCCTCGGTGAAAGTCTGCAGCCCCTGCTGGACGGAGTTCAGGTAGTTGCGCACGATCTGCAGAGGGATCGAGAGCCCGACGACGAGCACCGCCTCGCGCGAGAGCATGGTGAGGAAGTGGGCCTGGACGAGCCCGCCGCACAGGACCCAGCCTCCCCAGCCGGCGAGCCCGATGACGACACCGAGCCAGGCGCTCGTCTCGGTGATCGCCTGCACCGAGTACTTGCGACAACCGACCAGGTAGGCGTTGGAGAGGGTGATGCCGGCACCGAGCAGCGCGGTCACCACCGTGGGCATGACGCGCACGATGGCGAAGGTGCCCGCGCCCTTCGCCCCGAGCGCGTTGGCGACCACGAGCGCGGCCACGGCCGCGGCTCCCGTCGACAGGAAGCTGGTGGCCATGGTGATCGAGATGTTGCGCATGAGCCGCATGCCGCCCCACCTCACTCCGGGCCCGCCCAGCCGATGAGCGTCTTGCGGGCGTCGCGCTTGGTCCACGCGTAGTAGAGCGCGCGGTTCAGGTCGTCCGCCGAGCGGACGTAGAACTCGTCGGTGCTGAGCACGGTGTCGAGCAACGCCTGCACCGCCGGATCGCGCAGCCGCTCCAGGACGCGGTGGAAGTGCGGCAAATGGCTGCGGTTGCAGCCGTGGAACGTCAGGCCCTTCGCGATCATCTCGCGTGTGTCGAAGAGCACGGAGCGCTCGGAGGGGCCGAACAGGATCGCGCTGCCGCCCGGGCGCAGGCATTCGATCGCCTGCTCGAGGGTGTCCGCGGCGCCGTCGCCGCCGACGCACTCGAAGGCCACCTCGACCTCGCCGCGCAGCGGTGCGAGGCTCTGCGGGTCCTCGGCGTCGCTCGCCGTGCCGATCAGCGGGAGCATCGCGCGGCGGTTCTCCCAGTCCTTGCCGCTCATGCAGATCGCCTCGCGCGGCACGTGGTAAAAGGCCAGCAGGCAGATCGCCACCAACTGCCCGAGGGGGCCGTTGCCGAGGATCAGGTAGCGGGATTCGGGGCGGATCGGGGCCTTGTCGCAGCCGGCGAGGATGGTGGTCAGCGGCTCGGTGAGGGCCGCGACGCGATCGGGAATCTCGGGATCGACCGGCACCACCAGGCGGCCGGGGTGGCGCAAGACGCTCTGCGCGAGCCCGTCGGTGTTGCTCGACAGGTACAGGTGGTGCAGGCAGTAGTTCTCGCCCGCGCCGCCGGGGCGGCATGCGAGGCAGCCCTCGGCCTTGGAGGGATAGAGCTCGGGGTACGCGATGTAGCAGGGGACGTTCGGCACCACGACGACGCGGCTCCCGGGCCGCACGTCGCCCGCCGCGGGGGCGGCCTCGACCACCTCGGCCACGCCCTCGTGCAGCAGCGCGAGCGGGAGCTTGCGCGAGAGCGCGCGTCGGTCACGCCTGCCGGCGTAGAGCTTCAGGTCCGAGGCACAGACGCCCGTCAGGCGCGGGCGGAGCAGGACGTCGTCCGGCCGCTCGCGCTTGATCTCCCGCTCAACCGCCTCGATGCGGAAGGGCTGCGTCAGGCGGTACGAGATCGCTGGGTTCCATTTAGCCATCTAGCAAGCTTCTCCGTTATCGTCATCTACCATCCATCTCCGTTGCCGGTGCGCTGGTGCTCCACGAGGCTCGTCGCGAACAGGAAGTCCTCGTACGTGGTGATCTTGAAGTTCGCGTACGAGCCCTCGACGATGCCCACGCGGCCCCCGACCCGAAGCACGAGCTGCGCATCGTCGGTCGCGCCGATCACGCCATCGGCGGCCGCCCGCCGATGCGCCTCGACCAGCAGCTCGTAGCGGAACGCCTGCGGCGCCTGGCCGCTGTAGAGGTGCGTGCGCTCGGGGACGCGCTCGATGAACCCGTCGCGGCACTCCACGACGGTGTCGAGCGTGGGCACCACCACGTTGGCGCCGCCCACCCGGCGCGCCATCTCGACCGCCTCCATGATGACGCGCGCGCCGGTGAAGGGGCGGATGCCGTCCTGCACGACGACGATCTCGCACGGCTCGATGCTCGCCAGGCCCGCTGCGGCGGAGGCCTGGCGCGTCGGCCCCCCAGGTACGACCCGCCGCACCTTGAAGAAGCGGTAGGTGTCGACGATGTCGTAGTAGAGCTGCTCGTAGCGCGCGTTGATCACCAGGGTCACGTCGTCGACGAGCGAGAGCTTCTGGTAGGTCTCGAGCACGTGGGCCAGGATCGGCTTCCCGCGCACCTGGACGAACTGCTTGGGGATGAAGCTCCCGGTGAAGCGGTGGCCGCTCCCCCCGGCGAGCACGATGGCACTCACCCGCCCGCTCGTTTCGGGGCTCTCGCCCGGCTGGCGTGCGGGAGTGGCTACGGAGGGAGGTGGCTTGGTCTGCATGCTCATGGTCGTGCACCTCAGAGGAGCTGCTGTCGCCGCGGAATGGCCCCGCGGCGATAGGTGTAGAGGAAGCGGGCGAGCGCCCCGAGCGGCATGAGGAACGCGAACACCCACAGCACCAGCGCGCGATAGCTTCCGATGGCCGCCATCGGGAACCTCGAGACCGCGTCGAGCACCGTCGCGGCGGCGGTGTAAGTTAGAAAGGCGGTGAGCCCGCGCACCATCACCGCGAAGAGGGAGAGGCGTCCCCGCCAGCGCCGGAGCCCCGCGCGGCGCGGCGCGGCCACGTAGCGGTCCTCGACGTCGGCCGCGCCGGTGTTGGCGCGGTACCAGCAGTCGACCGCCTCCTTGTCGAGCATGAGCCCGAAGGTCGCGACGAAGGCGACGAGCAGCGCCACCGGCTGGCCGAGCTGGCGGTACACCCCGAGGCCGGCGCAGAAGACGAGGAGCGGGAAGGTGACGCGATCGGTGATGAGGTCGAGATAGGCGCCGCGCACGCTCGTCTGGCCGCGACAGCGCGCCACCTCGCCGTCGACGTAGTCGAGCAGCACGTGCGCGTGGAAGGCGAGGAGGCCCGCCACCACGACCCGCGGGTCGGTGGCCGCGAAGGCGGCGGCCGCGCCGAGCCCGATCGCGAGGCTCACGATCGTGATCTGGTTCGGACTGACTCTGGTGTGCGCGAGCAGCCAACGAGTCACGTGCACCGAGAGCCGCGGCATCAGAATGCGCATCTGCACGCCGGCACGGAAGTCTTCGCGCTTGGCGGCGCGCTTGACGTCTTCGAGGGTGAGTTCCATCGCGTCTCGCTCCGCTCATCCCGCCTGCGGGCCGCCGCGCTCCCGCTCGCGCGAGGGACTCTCGTGGCGCGGCACACCGCCGTTGGCGGACGCCCAGCGCTCGGCCTGCCGTCCGAGCACGCGCGCCGCGCAGCGCAGGCGCACGACGTCCGACGGGGTCATCACCCCGTCATCCGGCCGCGGGATCGCCAGCAGCACCGCCCACAGCGCGTCCCCGCAGTGCACGGGCACGGCGATCAGGTCCCCCGGACGCGCCAGGGCGGGCGCCAGCTCGAGCCAGCCGTCGCCGTCGCGCCGGAAGACGGTCGGTCGCCCGTCGAGCTGCGGCGCGATGTCGGCGAGGCTGCGCGTGTAGGCGGCGAGGGCCGGCGGGACGCCAGCGCGCGGGCCAGGCGCGCGCTGCCAGGTGAATGCCTCAGGCCCCGGGTCGGGTCCCGGGCCGATCACCGCCAGCACGCAGGCCTGCAGGGCGGTCGCCGTGAAGACGTCGCGCAGGATGCCCCACGCGGTGGCGAGGTCGTGGGCGGCGCGCAGCCGCGCGAGAAGCACGTCGTAGGGCACGAGCCGCTCGACGTAGCGGTGCACGTGCACGCCGAGCTGGCGGCAGACGGCGCTCACCCAGTGCAGGCCCCTCCCGCGCAGACTGCGGTCGGCGATCACCAGGTGCCGAACCTGCCGGTCGCGGACGATCGCTCCGAGCGCATCGAGCGTGCCGAGCACGGGGAGCGAGCCGAGGCGCCGCCCCTGCTGATCGGGATGGATCTCCACGAAGCCGATCGGCTCCAGGACACCCGACCGGTCGCGCCTGAGGCGCGTTAGCGCGTGGCGCCCCTCGGCCCCGGTGCCGCAGATGAGCGCCCGCTCCCGCCGCGCGCCACTCCGCGCCCCCTGCGAGAGCAGCAGGACGTGCGAGAAGCGCATCAGGGTCACGGCGGGCAGCAGGAGGAGGAAGTGGACGAGGGCGGAATCGCCGCCCGCGGGTAGATGGAGAAGCCGCGTCGCCATGTAGCCGCCGATCGTGCCGGCGGCGCAGGCCCGCAGCAGGAGCCCGAAATCGCCCACCCCCGCGGCCCACCACGCCATGCGGTAGACGTCGAAGGCGGCGAAGGTCGCGAGCTGCGTGCCCGCCATGAGCCCGACCGCCGCGGCGGCGGACGCGGCCCTCGTCTGCGGCCCCCCGACGAGCGCCAGAGACCCGCCGTAGGCGAGCGCCACGAGGAGGAAGTCGGTCAGCACGACGAGCCACCGGTGCCGAGCGAGGCGCAGCAGCACGGGGAGAAAGAGCCCGGAGCGGGCGGGGCGCAGCTCGTCAAAGCCGAGGGTCTGGACGACCGCGATCACTGCCATGCACAGGCTTAGGGCGACCAGGTCGACGGGCCAGGCGGGTGAGCCGGCGACCAGGTAGGCGAGCCCGCTCGTGCTGACGGCGCCGGCATAGAGCAGGAGCACGGCTCGGCGCTGGCTGAAGCCGAGGTCGAGGAGGCGATGGTGGATGTGGCGGCGGTCGGCACGCACCATGTTGCGCAGCCCCTCCACGATGCCGCGCAAGAAGAAGCCATCGCCCCATTGCACGAGGCAGCACGAGACGAAGCGCCGCGCGATGGCGAGCAGCGTGTCGGTCGCGGGCACCGCCACGAGCAGGCAGGCCACCAGGGGCCGCACGGTGCGCGCCCCCGGGTGCGTGAGCGTTAGCACCGCGAGCGCGTAGCCGATCAGCAGGCTGCCCGAGTCGCCGAGGAAGATCGTGGCCGGGTGGAAGTTGTAGGCGAGGAAGCCCACCAGCGCCCCGGCGAGCGCGAGCGCCGGGATCGCCAGCGCCGCGTTGCCGGCGTGCAGCACGATGCCGCCGAAGGCGAGGAGTGCGATCACCGCGACGCCCGCCACCAACCCGTCGAGGCCGTCGGTCAGGTTGAACGCGTTGGTGATGAGGACGATCCAGACCACCGTGAGCCCCGCCTCGAGGAGCGCCGGCAGGCCGAGGAGCTCGAAGCGCAGCCCGCCCGCGACGGCCAGCACGGCGGCCACCACCTGCGCCGCGAGCTTCGTCTCGACGCGCAGCGAGACGACGTCGTCCACCGCGCCCACCGCGAGCAGGAGGGCGCCGCCCGCCAGCACCCACAGCCCGGGGCCGCTCGGCGCTCCGCAGCTGAGCGCGAGCGCGGCCGCCACCGCGGCCGCGACGGCGATGCCCCCGCCGCGCGGCGTCGGGTGTTGGTGCACGCGGCGTGCGTCGGGCGTGTCGGTGATGCCGAGGCGCCGCGCGAGCCCGCGCGCGAGCGGCGTCAGGATCAGGCTCAGGGCGAGCGCGACACCCGCAGCGGTGGCAGCGACGATCACGCACCCTCCTCGAGCAGGAGCCGCCCCGGCGCGACGACGGGCACCGGGTTCGAGATCAAGCGTGCGGTGGCCTGCGCGGCGGCGGCCGCGATAATCGCCACCACCAGCCAGAAGTGGCGGAAGTGGGACAGCTCGCACACCAGCGCGTGCAGGCCGATGGCGGCGGCCAGGCCGTAGAGCTGCCGCAGGGCGAGCGGCAGCCGGACGGCGGCGGCTTCGGCCGCGCGCAGGCGCCCGAGCATGGCAAAGAGGCCCACGACTATTCCGCACCAGCCAGCGAGGCCGATCACGCTGCGCTCCACGAGCTGGCCCAGGTACTCGTTGTGGGCGCTCAAGTAGTTGCTCGACGGCCCTGCCTTGAAATTACCGGGGCCGACCCCGGTGGGCGTCGTGACCACGTCGTGGGCAATATCCTCCCAGATGGGCAGGCGCTCGCTGGCTCCCTTGAGCGCGGCGCCGCCCACCTCCTCCCGGCCGCCGCCGAAGCGCGCCATCGCGAGCTCAGCGAGCTCGTCGTGCCAGACGCCGACCGCGAAGATGAGCACGGCCGCCACGATCAGCAGCGGCCCCAGGTGACGCGGCCTCCAGAGGACGGGCGAGGCGGCCACCACCACCCCCGTGCCGCCGAGGATGCTCAGCAGGGCGCCGTTCGAGTGGGTGGCGAGCGTGCCGCCGAGCAGCACCGGGAGCGCCAGATAGAGGAAGCGCCGGCCGCCCGCGGCCGCGGCCCACGTGATGAAGAAGGAGTCGACCAGATAGTCGCCGAACATGTTCGGGTTCTCGAAGGTGCCGGTGGCGCGCGCCGTCCCCGCGAAGCGGCCCCCGAGCAGCCCCATGCGTGCGTCGGCGTAGGTGAGGAGCGCCACGGCGCAGGCGACGGCGACGAAGACGGTCGCGACGTCGTCCAGGCGGCAGCGGCGGGAGAGGAAGTGGGCCAGGGTGACGAACCAAAGGTAGAGGTAGACGTCTTCGGTGACGGTGAGCACGGCCCGGGTGGGGTCATCGGCCCTGTACATCCCGAGGAGGCTCCCCACCATGATCAGCCAGAACGGGAGTGCGAGCGGAAACACCAGCTGCTCGCGGCGCACGATCACGCAGGCCCAGCAGGCCACGACGAACAGGAGGTTGATCGGGTCCATGGGCGTGGTGTGGGCCGGCCCCTGGATCGCCACCAGCGGCAGGGCGAGGATCATCGCGCCGCTCACCAGGAGGGGTCCGCCCCGCGGCCGGGTGCCGCTCGCCGGTGCGTCCTCGGCAGCTCTCATGCACGCCCCTCGTCCGTCGCGAGCGCCGTGACCGCGGGCTCGCGCCCATCGGACAGGCCGCACGCCTGGAGCGCGACGCGGTAGAGGCCGACCAGGCGCTCGACGATCCGCTCCTCGTCGAAGTGCCGGCGCGCGTGCTCCACGCCGCGCGCGCCGAGGTCGCGGCGCAGGGCCGGCGAGTCGAGCAGCTGGCTCAGGCGCCCGGCCAGGGCCTGCGTGTCGCCGAGCGGGACGAGGAAGCCGGTCTGGCCGTCCACCACGACCTCGCGGCTCCCCTTCACGTCGGTCGCCACCACCGGCACCCCGACCGCCATCGCCTCCATGAGGGCGCGCGGGATGCCCTCCTTCAGCGAGGTGAGCACGGCCACGTCCGCCGCCGCCACGAGCTCGGGGATGTCGTAGCGGTAGCCGAGGAACTTCACGCGGTCGGCGAGACCGAGGCGCTGCGCCTCCCGCGCGTACCGCGCCCGGCACGGCCCGTCGCCCACCAGCCACAGCACCGGCGCCTGGCGCGCGCGGAGCGCGGCGAGCGCGTGCAGCAGCATGCCCTGGTTCTTCACCGGTTCGAAGCGCGCGACGCAGAGGATGACCGAGCGCGCGTTGCGCGGGGGCGCGAGGCGCGGCCGGAAGCGCCGGAGGTCGATGCCGTTGCCGACGTGGTAGACGCCGTGGCGCGGGTGCAGGCCCAGGCGGTGCACCTCGTCGAGCTCCTCCCGGTTCTGACAGAGGAGGACGTCGGTGATGCGGGCGAGCGAGCGCTCGGCGGTGACGAACGGGAGGCGGCGCAGCCGTCCCATGTTCTCGTGGAAGTGGAAGCCGTGGATGGTATGGATGGTGAGCGGCACGCCCGCGAGCCGCGCCGCGATCCGCCCGATGGCGCCGGTGATCGAGTTGTGCGTGTGTACGATGGTGTAGTCGTGCGCGCGCAGATGGCGCACCAGGCGGCAGAGGAGGCGGCTCAGGCCGGCGGGCGCGAGACCACGCGGGATGTCGAGCGCGGTGACGGCCGCGTCGCGCAGATCGAGGCGCGCGAGGTGCGGGCCGGGGCTGCAGACGATGTCATTGCGGAACTCGGTGTGCCGACTGATCCAGCCGACCCGATTGGCGAGGAAGTTGAGCGCCGCGTGATCGGTGTTGACGATGTCGAGCACGCGGGGGCGGGTGCCGAGCCCGTTCATATCCCTCCGCGGGCTTCTGCCGCCCGACGGCTGTACCGGCTGTAGCGGTAGTACTTCGGCTCGATCCCCCGGTTGAGCACCACGCCGAGCGGGACCGCACCGCTCTGTCGCAAGCGCTGCACGGCCTCGCGCAGGGCGTCCTCGCGTGTGCGGCCGCGCTCTGCGACCACGATCACGACGTCGGCGCGATTCGCGAGCAGGAGGGCGTCGCTCACGACGAGCACGGGCGGCGAGTCGATCACCACGAAGTCGAACCTCTTGCGTGCCTGCCAGAGCAGCATGCCCATGCCCCACGAGCTCAAGAGCTGCGCCGGGTTCGGGCCGAGACGGCCGGCCGCGAGAAAGGAGAGATTCACGACGTGCGTCGGCTGGATCGGCTCGGTCTCGAGCTCGCGTGCCAGGTACTCGCTCAGGCCGGGGTCGGCACGCAGCCCGAGGGTCTCGTGGCAGCGGGGCAGGCGCAGGTCGCCGTCGATGAGCAGCACGGGGGACTCCACGCCGGCGAGCGCCGCCGCCATGTTGACCGCCGTGGTGGTCTTGCCCTCCGCGCCCGTGGCACTGGTGACGACGATCACGCGCGGCGAGGCCGGCCTCCGGGACAGGAGCAGGGACGTCCGGAGCGTGCGGTAGGCCTCCGCCGCCGGCGGCTCGTGGCCGTTGCCGAGCAGCAGCGGGGGCGACGGGACCGTCGGCAGGCGCTCGACCCCCTCGCCGTTCGAGGACGTGAGCTCGGCGATGCGCTTCCAGCCCTTCACCGCCCGCTGGCGCGCGCGCAGCGCGTGCCAGCGCAGCGTGTCGGGGAGCGGGCCGGCGGGCGGCGCGTCGAAGTCGGGAATGATCGCGAGCGTCTCGAGCCCGGCCGCGGCGCGCAGGCGCTGCGCGTCGCCGATGGTGTTGTCCCAGGCCTCGCGCAGGAAGGCGAGGCCGGTGCCGAGCACGAGCCCCGTGGCCAGGCTCACGGAGAGGAGGAGGATGGTGGCGGGCCAGGCCGGCAACGGCGGCGGCGTCGCCGGCTCGGCCAGCGTGATGTTCGAGTCGTCGGCGCCGCCCGTGACCGACAGCTGCTTCACTCGCGCGAGGATGTCGTCGTGGAGCGCACGTGTCGTCTCCGCCTCGCGCACCAGCGTGAGGAGCTTGCTCTCGACGCTCTTCTCGCTGAGGAGCTCACGCCGCTCGACGTCGAGCTGCGCCTTGAGCTGCTCGGCATTCTTCTGCGCGGCGAGGTAGTTCGCCTCCACCCCTTGCACCACCTTCGCGGTCTCGGCGCCGAGCAGCTCGCGCGCACGCGCGAGCTGGCCGCTCAGCTGGCGGCGCCGCGGGTAGTCCGGGCGGAACTTCTGCGTGATCAGCGCGTGCTCGATCTCGAGCCTGGTGAACTCCTCCCGCAGTTTCTGGATGAGCGGGCTGGCGAGGACGGCAGGCAGGCTGTCGTAGTCGCGGCGCTGCACGAGCTGGTATTGGGCCTCGAGCGCGATGCGCTCGGCTTCCGCCGCGGTGAGCCGCCGGGAGAGCTCCATCATCCGCTCGTTCGCCACGTTCTGCTTGAGATCGGCGGGCATCAGATGGTGCGCCTGCTCGAAGATGAGGAGACTGCGCTCCGCCTTCTGCATGCGGGGCTGGAGCTCGGCGAGCTTCGCCTGCAGAAAGCTGCGCACCTGCTCCGTCGCCGCGTACAGGCTCTCCAGGCCGCTGCGCACGAAGAGACGGGCGTGCGCGTTGGCGACGTCGGCGGCCAGATCCGGATCCGGCAGCTCGAACTGCACGGCAACGAGCCGGGTGCCGCGCACGGGGAAGACGGTGAGCAGCTTCAAGTACTGCCGGAGGAGCGCGGCGGGATCGGGGTTCTCACCACTGGCGGCCCGGCCGTTGGGCAGCGTCCGGAGGAAGCGCGGGTCGCGGGCCAGGCCGAGCTCGTCGATCACCCGCTTGATCAGGCGCGCGCTGCGCAGCAGATAGAACTGCGTCTGGTAGTAGTCGTACTTGGGGCTGTTGAAGGGCGACTGCGCCTCGATCGCCTCGCCGTTCAGGATCTGGAGGGCGCGTCCCTCGATGAGCACCGTCGCCTGCCCCATGTAGAAGCGGGTGGCGAGCCCGCAGTAGAGGCCGGTGGCGCCGACCAGCAGCCCGACGGTCGTCGCAACCCAGCGCCAGCGCCGCGCGAGCACGGTCCAGAGATCGCGTATGACGCGGCTCTGATCGGCGCCCCCGAGCAGCGGCTCTCCCGGCGGCAGGCGGTACGCCAGGGGGCGCACCACCGGTGCGCCGACCGAGTTCTCCTCCGTGTTCGTATTCCCGTCCGGGTTCATCTCGCTCTCGCTTGGCTTCTTCGTCATGGAGCCACCCTGACCCCCGCGCCCAGATGGAACAGATCCGCGATCACCTTGTAGGCGCCGTAGGGGATGAGCTTGGGTATGGAGTACGGCACCTCGACCACGTCTCCCTCATGGAGCGCCACGTCAGGCGCCCGCTGCGCCGCGATGTCGCCGTAATTGACGGCGCGCACCTCGGTCTGGCCACTCGCCGCAGGGCGGTAGAGGCGGATGTGGCGGGAAGCGGGAAAGCTGAGCCCCCCAGCGATGGCGATCGCCCCGCGCAGGGTGAGGTTCTGCTGCACCGGGTACGTACCGGGCTTCTCCACCCAACCGCCGACGATGAAGTGGCCGATGTTCGGCACCATGATCACGTCGCCGCCCCGCACCGGCACCGTGAAGAAGTAGCGCTGCACGTCCTCGTCCGGCTCCGCGGTGTCGGTCACGATCGGCGCGGCGCCGTGCAGCTGTGCGTCGTCGAGGCTGCTCGGATCCGCGTCGCGCATCGCGAGCTCGGCCCCCTGGCTCTCCGGGCGCCCGCGGTTCTCCGCAGGGATGAGGTAGATGCGGCTCCCGGCCTGGGCCGTCAGCCCGCCGACTGCCGAGATGGCGTCGAGGATGGTCGAGTTGCGAACTGTCTGACTCACCAGCCCGGGGCGCGACACCGCGCCCACCACCGCCACCTGCTGGCTGCGGTACTCCTCGACGAAGACGGTGAGGGCGGGATGGTACATGTAGGTGCCGAGCCGCCGCGTGAGCTCCTGCTGCACCTGCGTGACGGTAAAGCCCGCCACGGGCACCGCATTCAGCAGAGGCAGCGTGATGGTCCCATCCCCGTCCACGCGCACTCGTTGCTGATTCATCTCCTCCAAGTCGAAGGCGCGGATCTCGAGCACGTCGCCCGGGCCGAGGACGTAGTCCCCGTCGCCGGCCGCGGCCGTGCGCTGGTTGTAGACGCGGATGAGCCGCTCGAGGTTCTCGGAACGGCTCACCTGCGGCTTCGGCGCCTGCCCGGCGAGCGGCGGCACGGCCACCGGCCGGTGGGCGCAGCCCACGACCGTGCACAGCACCGCGCCGGCGGCGGCACGCCCCCACGGCAACTTGGACTCGCGGCGTTTCATCCGAAGACCCCCGTCTAGGCGCGCAGGATTCGTTCATCGAGCTTCCTGAAGAGGAGCTCGACCGCCTCGTGGTCTAGGCTACTGAGACTCTGGCGCTCGTGTCCGAGCAGGTCGAAATGCTGGAGCTGATCGCGGGCGGATTGGAAGAACCGCTGGCGCAAGCGGGCATCGGCGAGGATCGAACCAAGCAGACGATCTACAGTCTCTTGTGCCATGTGACGTCGGCTTGCCAAAAGCACTCTTCATGCCAGAACGATTCTCGGAAATACTTGGTTGCGAGAACCCATCAAATGATGCGGAACTGATATGGAACACTCAGGCATTGCAGTTCCGCCAGACGCCGGGGCCGGAGGCGGCGCACGACGGTCTTACGAGGGCCTGCAATACCTGTGCAGCTTGCGCATGCACTATCAGTGTAGCTTGCTGACCGCC
>Ga0066683_10000130_pt1 | contig 17265 bp, 17 predicted proteins | sample GraSoiAngelo_132_FD_62296 | JGI IMG/M metagenome (GOLD analysis project Ga0066683, IMG submission 62296) | Grasslands soil microbial communities from the Angelo Coastal Reserve, California, USA - 14_0929_02_40cm | ecosystem: Environmental > Terrestrial > Soil > Grasslands | place: USA... | reverse complement strand
TCGTGCGACGGCTAAAGCGGCGTGGCATAATGATTCGGTTTTGAGAATGCGCGTGGAGCTTCCCGTCGTCGAGATCCGCGAACGCAAGCCGCCGTGGCTGAAGGTACGCGCCCCCGGCGGACCCAATTATCTGCGGCTCAAGCGCCTGATGCGCGACGCCAACCTGCACTCGGTGTGTGAAGAAGCGCACTGTCCGAACATCGGCGAGTGCTGGGAAGACGCGACGGCGACGTTCATGATCCTCGGCGACGTGTGCACGCGGAACTGCGGCTACTGCGCGATCGCCCACGGCCGTCCGACCTGGGAGGATCGCGAGGAGCCCGAGCGGGTCGCGCGCGCCGTGCGCGATCTCGGCCTCGAGTACGTCGTGATCACCTCGGTCAACCGCGACGACCTCGCCGACGGCGGCGCCGCGCACTGGGCCGCCACGGTGCGCGCCATGCGACACCACGCCCCGCGCTGCCGCGTCGAGGTGCTCATTCCGGACTTTCAGGGCGATGCCGCCGCGCTCGCGACCGTGATCGACGCCCGGCCCGACATCCTCAATCACAACACCGAGACCGTGCCGCGGCTCTATCGCGTGGCGCGCCACGGCGGCCGGTACGAGCGCACGCTCGAGCTGTTCCGCCGCGCGCGCACCACGGCGCCGGCCTTGCCGACCAAGTCGGGGATCATCCTCGGTCTCGGCGAAGAGCGCGCCGAGCTGCTCGCGACGATGCGCGACCTCGTCGACGTCGGCGTGTCGATCCTCACGCTCGGCCAGTACCTGCGGCCCTCGGCCCAACACCTGCCGGTGGCGCGCTACTACCGCCCCGAACAATTCGCCGAGCTGGCCGAGGCGGGCCGCGCCCTCGGCTTCACCCACGTCGAGTCCGGCCCCCTCGTACGCAGCTCATATCACGCGAAAAAGCAGGCTGACAGCGCCGGAACGAATGTCCGCGGAGCGCAGCGCGTCTTGACGGATGTCCGCGGAGCGGAGCCACGCGCATCTAAAACAGGCCACCCGCGGCCCGAACCGACCACCGACCTCCTATAAATGGAATACCTCCCGATCGTCTTGACCTTCGCCTTCGCCGCGGGCGTCGCCGGCGCCTTGCTCGGCATTCCCGCGCTCATCGCGCCGCGCCGGCTCACGCCGGTGAAGCTGGCGCCGTTCGAGTGCGGGAAGGATCCGATCGGCGTGAGCGAGGGGCGCTTCCCGATCAAATTCTCGACGGTCGCGATCCTGTTCATCCTGTTCGACATCGAGCTGTTCTTCCTGTGGCTGTGGGCGATGCTGTTCCGACGACTCGGCTGGTTCGGCTTCGTCGAGATGCTCGTCTTCCTCGCGATCCTGATGCTCGGCTACGTGTACGTCTGGCGTAAGGGAGGATTGGAGTGGGAGTAGGCAGCTTCTTCACGTCGCGGCTGGACGAAGCGATCGGCTGGGCGCGCAAGTACTCCATCTTTCAGTACCCGTTCGTGACCGCGTGCTGCGGCATGGAGTACATGGCGACGGCGTGCTCGCATTATGATGTCGATCGCTTCGGCGCCGGCCTTCCTCGCTTTTCTCCTCGTCAAGCGGATGTGCTCTTCGTTGTCGGCACGATCTCGCACAAGATGGCGCCCGTCCTCAAGCGCATCTACGAGCAGATGACGGAGCCGAAGTGGGTGGTCGCCTTCGGCGTCTGCACGTGCACCGGCGGCTTCTATGACAACTACGCGACCGTGCAAGGCATCGACACGATCATTCCCGTCGACGTGTACATCCCGGGCTGCCCGCCCCGCCCCGAGTCGGTCATCGACGGGCTCATGAAGCTCCAGGACAAGATCGCGGTCGGGGCCCAGAGGTACTGAGCTCGTGAACGGCGCGGCGATTCTCGAGCGGCTTCGCGCGCGCCTGGGCGCGTCCGTCGTCGAGACGCACGACCAGCACGGCGATCACACCGCGGTCATCGAGCGCACCGCGCTGCCCGCCGCGCTCGGCCTCTGCCGCGACGACAGCGACCTCGGCTTCGACGTGCTGATGGACCTCACCGCCGTCGACTATCAGAAGTATCCCGGCCGCGAGGACGGGCCGCGCTTCGAGGTCGTCTATCACCTGTACTCGCTGCGCTGGAATCACCGCGTGCGCATCAAGGCGCGCGTGGACGAGGACGACGCGGTCGTGCCGACGGCGGTCCCGCTGTGGCCGATCGCCGACTGGCTCGAGCGCGAAGTGTGGGACATGTTCGGCGTGCGCTTCGAGGGCCACCCCGACCTGCGGCGCCTCTTGATGTACGAGGAGTTCGTCGGTCACCCGCTGCGCAAGGATTATCCGATCAACCGGCGCCAGCCGCTGATCGGCCCGCAGATCTGAGCATGGCCGAGACCACGCGCCGCGAGATCATGCTGGGCGAGGGGAGCGGCACGGGCACGGGCCAGAACCTGACCGTCGGCCTGGGGCCCGCGCATCCCGCCATGCACGGCATCATCCGCATCGTGGCCGAGCTCGATGGCGAGATCATCCGCGAGGCCGACGTCGAGATCGGCTACCTGCATCGCGCGTTCGAAAAGGATTGCGAGGTCGGCGGCTGGAACAACGCGATTCCCTACACCGACCGGCTCAACTACGTCTCGCCGCTCATCAACAACTTCGCGTACGCCAACGCCGTCGAAAAGCTCCTCGGCATCGACGTCACCGAGCGCTGCAAGTACATCCGCACGATCATGTCGGAGATCTCGCGCGTGTGCGATCACCTCACGTGCATCGGCGCCTCGGCCATGGAGCTGGGCGCGTTCACCGTCTTCCTCTATATGATCAAGGCGCGCGAGTTCCTCTGGGAGCTGGTCGAGGACGTCACGGGCGCGCGGCTCACCATCTCGTACGGCCGCGTGGGTGGCGTGCGGGCCGACCTGCCGGAGGGATTCGAGGCGAAGGTCCGGGCCGCGTTCAAGCAGACGCGCGAGGTGCTGGACGAGGTCCACCGCCTGCTCACCGGCAATCGCATCTTCATGGACCGCATGGTCGGTGTCGGCGCGCTCTCGCGGGAGGACACGATCGCCTATGCGATCACCGGGCCGCTGCTGCGCGCGGTCGGCGTGGGCTACGACGTGCGTCGCGCCTCGCCGCACTGGGCGTACGACCGCGTGGAGTTCGAGATCCCGACCCAGAAGGACGGCGACAACTATTCGCGGTACCTCGTGCGCATGGCCGAGATGGAGCAGTCCATGCGCATCGCCGAGCAGGCGCTGGCGGCGATTCCCGGCGGCCCGATCAACGTGGACTTCGAAGGCCGCCCGATCGACCCCGCCGCCTACGTCGATCAGGGCAAGCAGGGCAAAACCGAGGGGCTGCTGCTCGTGCCGATCACGCTGTCGCCGAATCTCGAGGGCCAGAACCGCAAGGCGCTCGAGCGCGTCACCGCGCACGACAAGCGCGTCGTCTTGCCGCCCAAGGAGACCGCGTACGGCTCCATCGAAGGCCTGATGAACCACTTCATGCTGATCATGGAGGGCTACGGGATTCGTCCGCCGCAGGGCGAGGCGTACTTCGCCTCCGAAGGCGCCAACGGCGAGCTCGGATTCTACGTGGTCTCCGACGGCGGCGACCGGCCCTATCGCGTGCGCTGCCGTCCGCCGTGCCTGCCGCCGATGGCCGCGCTGCACCGGATGATCAAGGATGAGATGATCGCCGACCTCGTTCCCACGTTCGGCTCCGTGAACATGATCGGGGGCGAGCTCGACCGATGAGCAACGGAGCCCCGCCCACCTCGAGCAGGCCACCCACGGAGCGAGCCGGTCTCGCGGCCCCCGCGACAATAAAATTTTCGCCCGAGCAGCTCGCCGAGGTTCGCCGCCTGCAGGGCCTCTACCCCGACGCGCGCGGCGCACTGCTGCCCGTGCTGCACATGGCGCAGGACACCTTTGGGTATCTGTCGCTCGAGGCGGAAGCGTACGTGGCCGGGCTGTTCGGACTCTCGCCCGCCCACGTCCACGAGGTCGTCACGTTCTACACGCTGTACTTTCAGCAACCCAAGGGCCGTCACATCGTCGGGGTCTGCCACAACCTGTCCTGCCACCTCGCGGGCGCGCAGGACATCCTGCGCCACTTCGAGGCGCGCCTGGGCATCGCGCGGGGCGAGACCACCGACGACGGGCGCGTGACGCTGCAGGCCGTCGAATGCCTCTGCGCCTGCGAGGCCGCGCCCATGGCGCAGGTGGACGACCGCTACGAGATGCAGCTCACGCCCGAGAAGATCGATCGCATCCTGGATGGGCTGCGCTGATGGCCGAGACGGTGCTCATGCGCAACTTCGGGCGCGCCGACTCCCACACGCTCGCGTCCTATCGCGGCGCTGGCGGCTACGCAGCGTGGGACAAGGCGCAGACGATGGAGCCGGCCGCGCTGGTGGACGAGGTCAAGAAGTCCAACCTGCGCGGGCTCGGCGGTGCGGGCTTTCCGACGGGGATGAAGTGGTCGTTCATCCCCAAGAGCCACACCGGCCCCGTCTATCTCGTCGTCAACGCCGACGAAGGCGAGCCCGGCACGTTCAAGGATCGCTACCTGCTCGAGCGCGACCCGCACGCGCTGGTCGAGGGCATGCTCATCACCGCGCGCGCGATCCGCTCGGCGCTCGGCTTCGTCTACATCCGAGGCGAGTACGTGCAGCCGTGGCGCCGCTTCAGCGCCGCGGTCAAGGAGGCGCACGACGCGGGCCTGCTGGGGCGCGGCTTCGACATCGTCGTGCATCGCGGCGCGGGCGCGTACATCTGCGGTGAAGAGACCGGCCTGCTGTCCTCGCTCGAGGGCAAGAAAGGCTGGCCCAAGATCAAGCCGCCGTTTCCCGCCATCAAGGGCGCGTTCGGGCAGCCCACGATCGTCAACAACGTCGAGACGCTGTGCTGCGTGCCGCCGATCATCGAGCGCGGGGCCGCGTGGTTCGCCGGTCTCGGCACCAAGACCCAGGGCGGCACGCGGATGTACTCGGTCTCCGGGCGAGTGAAGCAGCCGGGCGTGTACGAGGCGTCCGTGTCGATCACGCTGCGGCAGCTCATCGAGCGCGCCGGCGGCGTCAGCGGCACGGGGCGGCTCAAGGCCGTGGTGCCGGGCGGCGGCTCGGCAGCCATTCTCACCGCCGACGAGATCGACGTCGTGATGGACGTCGACGGCTGCCGCGGCGCCGGCACGATGATCGGCTCCGCCGGCGTGATCGTCATGGACGAGAGCGTGTCGATCCCGGAGGCGCTGCTCGTGCTGGCGCGGTTCTACGCCCACGAGTCGTGCGGCCAATGCACGCCGTGTCGCGAGTCCACCGGCTGGATCGAGAAGATGGTCCATCGCATCGTGGAGGGCCACGGCCGCAAGGACGACCTCGACACGATCCTCGACGTCGCCAAGCGCGGCGGCGGCACGACCATCTGCGCCTTCTACGACGGTGCCATCGGCCCCTACATCTCCTACATCGAAAAATTCCGCGGGGAATTCGAAGCGCTATGCCGTTCGTGAGCCATGCCTAAGGTCACCATCGACGGCAAGGAGATCGAGGTCGAGGCCGGCGCGAACCTCATCGAGGCCGCGCGCCGGCTGGGCATCGAAATCCCGCACTATTGTTACCACCCGGGGCTCTCGATCGCCGGGCAGTGTCGCCTCTGTATGGTGGACATCGACAAAGCGCCGCGGCCGACCATCGCGTGCAACACGCTCGCCGCCGACGGCATGGTGGTCCACACCGAGACCGACCGCGTGAAGGAGACGCGGCGGTCGATCATGGAATTCCATCTCATCAACCATCCGCTCGACTGTCCCGTGTGCGACCAGGCCGGCGAGTGCTGGCTGCAGATCTACTACATGAAGCACGGGCTCTACGATCCGCGGATGACCGACGAGAAGGTCCACAAGCCGAAGGCGGTGCCGCTCGGGCCGCACGTGATGCTGGACGCCGAGCGCTGCATCCTCTGCTCGCGCTGCGTGCGCTTCTGCGACGAGATCACCGGCACCGGCGAGCTCGGCATCTTCAGCCGCGGCGACCGCTCGGAGATCGGCCTCTTCCCGGGTCAGGATCTCGAGAACAACTACTCGGGCAACGTCGTGGACATCTGTCCCGTGGGCGCGCTGACCGACCGGGACTTCCGCTTCCAGGTGCGCGTCTGGTATCTCGACACGACGAAGTCCATCTGCCCCGGGTGCGCGCGCGGCTGCAACATCGACGTCCACGTCAACCGCAAGCGCCCGCACCACGCGGGCGGCCGGCGCGTGGCGCGGCTGAAGCCGCGCTTCAACGACGCGGTCAACGCGTGGTGGATCTGCGACGTCGGCCGCTATGGCTTCGGCTCGGTGGACGACGAGAGCCGCATCCGCTTCGCGCGGCAGCGCGGTCAGGACCTCACGCGCGACGACGCGCTCGGGCTCGTGATCGCCGCGCTGCGCGACCACGCGCCCGACGAGATCGCCATCCTCGCCTCTGCCGACCTCGCCAACGAGGATCTGTTCGCGCTGCGGCGATTGGCCGAGCACCGAGGCATCCGCCAGGTCGCCTTCCGCGTGCCGCCCGCAACGCCCGCGGCCGACGACGACTTCCTGCTACGGGCCGACCGCCACCCGAATTCGCGCGGCGCCGAGATCATCGGCCTCGACGGCGACGCGGCGGCGATTCTCGCGCGCTGTCGGGCGGGCTCGATCAAGGTGCTCTGGGTCATCGGCCACGACATCACCGCCGCAGGCTGGCCTGCTCGGGACGTGGCCGACGCGCTCGAGCACGTGGGCAGCATCATCTATACCGGCACCAACGACAACGGGACGAGCGCCCTCGCGACGCTGGTGCTGCCGCTGGCCGCGTGGGTCGAGCGCGACGGGACGTTCACGAACTTCCTCGGTCGTGTCCAACGCTTCCGCGCGGCGGTGGAGCCGCTCGGCGACGCGCTCGCCGGTTGGGATCTGTTCGGCCGGGTTCTGGGCGCGCTCGGCGGGCCCGTCGCCGGCGGCCGCGCGGAGCTCTGGTTCCGCGAGCTGGCGCGCACCGTGCCCGCGTTCGACGGGCTCAGCTATCAGTCGATCGGCGACGGCGGCGCCATGCTGGCCGGTGCCGCCCCGACGACGGCGCCCGAGCCGCCGGCGCGCCGCGCGAACGCCGCGGCGAGCGTGGCCGAGGTGAGTCGGTGACGGCGACCCTGGCCGACTTCGGCATCGCGTTCGGGCGCGTGGCCTTCGTCATGATGTTCATCCTCAACCTCGGTGGCCTGCTCACCTGGGTCGAGCGCAAGCAGTCGGCGATCATGCAGGACCGCATCGGCGCCAACCGGGCTTCGATCTTCGGCCTGCGGATCATGGGGCTGTTCCATCCGCTCGCCGACGCGATCAAGATGCTGACGAAGGAAGACTTCCTGCCCGCGCGCGCCGACCGCTTCCTGTTCAAGCTCGCGCCGTTCGTCTCGGTCTTCTTCGGTCTGGTGGCGTTCGCGTCGATCCCCTTCGGCGACACACTGCGCGTGGGCGGCCGCACGATCCCGCTGCAGGCGGTGACGCTGAACGTCGGTATCCTCTATGTCTTCGCCATGCTCTCGCTCGGCGTGTACGGCGTGATGATGGCCGGCTGGGCCTCGGCCAACAACTACGCGCTGCTCGGCGGCCAGCGCGCCGCCGCCCTCATGATCTCGGCCGAGATCGCCATCGGCGCCTCGATCATGGGCGTGGTGATGTGGTACGGCTCGCTCAGCCTTCAAGACATCGTGCGCGCGCAGGGCAGCCTGCTCTTCGGCTGGATCCCGAAGTGGGGCATCCTCACGCAGCCGCTGGCCTTCATCCTGTTCCTCACCGCCGGCATCGCGGCCACCAAGCGCATTCCCTTCGACATGCCGGAGGGCGAGTCCGAGATCATCGGCTACTTCGTCGAGTACAGCGGCATGAAGTTCGGCATGTTCGCGATGGCGGATTTTCTCGAGACCGTCGTCATCGCCGGGCTCACGACCTCGCTCTTTCTCGGCGGCTGGCAGGTGCCCTATCTCTACGAGGCGGGCTTCCGCTTCCCGTGGGGCGGCACGCTCGGACTGCCGCACCTGCTGGTCGTGCTGCTGCAGGTGGGCGCGTTCTCGCTGAAGGTCGTCGTCATGATCTTTCTGATGATGCTGATCCGCTGGACGCTGCCGCGCTTCCGCTACGATCAGGCCATGCGTCTGGGTTGGCTCGGGCTGTTCCCGCTCGCCATCCTCAACATCGTGCTCACCGGCGCGGTGCTGCTGGCGTGGGGGAGCCACCCGTGAAGGCCGCGCAGCGCTTCTATCTCCGCGAGGTGATCTCCGGCCTGCTGCTGACGGGGCATCACTTCTTCGCCAACATGGGCAAGCACCTCGCGCACGCCTTCGGCCGCCGCGACGCGCGCGGCGCGGTCACCATCCAGTATCCCGAGGAGCGACGACCGCTCGCGCCGCGCCTGCGCTCGCTGCACCGGCTCGTGCGCCGCGAGGACGGCTCACCACGCTGCGTGGCGTGCATGATGTGCGAGACGGTGTGCCCGGCGCGCTGCATCTACATCGTCGCCGACGAGCACCCGAACCCGGACATCGAGAAGATGCCGGCGCGCTTCGACATCGACCTCGGCAAGTGCGTGTTCTGCGGCTTCTGCGTGGAGGCGTGCCCCGAGGATGCCATCCGCATGGATACCGGCATTCTCGAATTCTCGTCCTACAGCCGGCGCGGGATGATCTACACGAAGGAGATGCTGATGGCGCTCGAGCCTGCGGGACCGAACGGCGTGCCGCGCTCGCCCGTGCCCATTCCGGCTGACCGGGTCGTGTGATGGGCGTGGTCGCATTCGTGGTCATCGCGGGCATCGCGGTGGGCTCGGCACTCGGCCTCGTGGCGAAGCGCAACCCGATCCACGCCGCGCTCTTCCTCGTCGTGAATCTCGGCGCCGTCGCCGTCCTCTATCTCACGCTCGGGGCCCAGTTCCTGGCCGTCGCGCAGGTGGCCGTGTACGCCGGCGCCATCATGGTGCTGTTCCTCTTCGCGATCTTCGTGCTGATCCCTGGCAAGGAAGAGACGGGGCCGGACCCGCGGCGCTCGTACCGTATCGTCGCGCTGCCCGTCGGCGCGGCGCTGCTCGCGCTACTCGCCGCGGTGGTGGTCGTGGGCACGCGCGGTGCCGGGTCGCCGGCGCCCGCACCGGACGGCGTGGAGTCCATCGCGCGGCTGCTGTTCACGGACTACCTGTTTCCGTTCGAGGTGACGTCGGTGCTGCTGCTCGCTGCGATGGTCGGCGTCATGCTGCTGGCCCGCCGGCGCGAGGGCTGAGAGCGGATGGCCCCCGACTCCTGGTACGTCGGGCTGTCGGCGGTGCTGTTTTCCATCGGCGTGGTCGGCGTGATCGTGCGACGCGACCCGCTGGTGATCTTCATGTCGATCGAGTTGATGCTCAACGCCGCGAACCTCGCGTTCGTCGCGTTCGGCCACCGGCTGGGCTCCGCCGACGGCCAGGCAATCGTCTTCTTCGTGATGGCGGTGGCCGCCGCCGAGGTTGCGGTAGGGCTGGCGATCATCGTCGCCATCTTCCGCCTGCGCCGCCGCCTCTCCGTGGACGACCTCAGCACGATGCGCGGGTAGCAGGGAGCCGGATATAGAGTAGGGGGCAGGGGGTAGGAGCATGGCCAAGACAATGACGCAGAAGGCGGCGCCGGGGCTCGGGCTGGACGCCGACCTCGCGCGCAAGCTGCTGCGTGACATGATTCTGATCCGCCGCTTCGAGGAGAAGGCGGCGGAGGCGTATGCGCTCGGCAAGATCGGCGGATTCCTCCACCTCTCGATCGGTGAAGAGGCGGTGGCCGCCGGCGCCACCTCGGCGCTGCGTCCCGACGATTACGCGATCTCGACCTACCGCGAGCACGGCCACTGCCTCGTGAAAGGCTCCGATCCGCGCCGCGTGATGGCCGAGCTGTTCGGCCGCATCGACGGGCTCAGCAAGGGCAAGGGCGGCTCGATGCACCTGTTCGACAAAGAGCACAACTTCCTCGGCGGCCACGCCATCGTCGGCGCGCACCTGCCGCTGGCGGCCGGTGTGGGCTTCGCCATCAAGTACCGCGGCGGCGACCAGGTGATCGTGTGCTACTTCGGCGACGGCGCGGTGCCCGAGGGCGAGTTTCACGAGGCGCTGAACCTGGCGAGCCTCTGGAAGCTGCCCGTCGTCTGGATCTGCGAGAACAACCGCTACGCGATGGGCACCTCGCTCGAGCGCGCGCTCGCCCAGACGGAGATCTACAAGTTCGGCCAGACCTACGGCATCCCGTGCGAGCCGGTGGACGGCATGGATGTCCTGGTCGTTCGCGATGCCGTCGCCCGTGCGGTGGATCGCGCGCGCCACGACAAGACGCCGACACTGCTCGAGGCGCGCACCTATCGCTTCCGCGGCCACAGCATGCGCGACCCTGCGGGCGCCGTGTATCGCACCAAGGAGGAGGTCGAGCGCGAGAAGCTGCGCGACCCGATCCTCCTGTTCCGCGACCGCGCGCTGAAGGCCGGCGTGCTGTCCGAGGACGACGCCAAGAAGATCGAGAAGGACGTCAACGACCTCGTGGACGAGGCGGTGGCGTTCGCCGACGCCTCGCCGGAGCCGGAGCCGTCCGAGCTCTTCACCGACATCTTCAAGGAGCCCGCCTGAGATGGCGGTGATGACCTATCGCGAGGCGCTCAACCTCGCGCTGCGCGAAGAGATGCGCCGCGACCCGGACGTGTTCGTCATCGGCGAAGAGGTCGGCCTTTACGAGGGCGCGTACAAGGTGACGCAGGGCCTGCTCAAGGAATTCGGTCCCAAGCGCATCGTGGACACCCCGATCGCCGAGTCGGGCTTCACCGGCGTCGGCATCGGCGCGGCGATGGTCGGGTTGCGGCCGGTCGTCGAGATGATGACGTTCAACTTCGCGCTGCTCGCCCTCGACCAGATCGTGAACTCGGCCGCCAAGCTCAACTACATGTCGGGCGGCCAGTACAACGTGCCGATCGTGATCCGCGGCCCCGGTGGCCCGGCGCATCAGCTCGCCGCGCAGCACTCGCAGTCGATGGAGGTGTACTTCTACCACGTGCCGGGGTTGAAGGTCGTCCGGCCCTCCACGCCGATGGACGCCAAGGGACTCTTGAAGTCGGCGATCCGGGACGACAATCCGGTGATCTTCATCGAGTCCGAGACGCTCTACAACGTCAAGGGCGAGGTGTCGGAAGATCCAGACTTCCTCGTTCCCCTCGGCCAGGCCGCCGTGCGACGCGAGGGGACCGACGTCACGGTGATCGCCTACATGGGGATGATGTACCGCGCCATGGAGGCTGCCGAAGAGCTCGCCAAGGACGGCATCTCCGTGGAGATCGTCGATCCTCGCACGCTGCAGCCGCTGGACACCGAGACGATCATCCGCTCCGTGCGAAAGACCCACCGCGCCGTCGTCGTCGAGGCGGGCGCGGGCTTCGCGGGCATGGGGTCAGAAATCGCCACGGAGATCACCGAGGAAGCCTTCGACGACCTCGATGCGCCCGTCGCGCGCGTGACCGGCGCGCAGGCGCCGATGCCGTACGCGCGCAGCCTCGAGCGCCTGAAGACGCCCACCAAAGAGAAGATCGCCGACGCCATCCGCCAGGTCTGCTACGCGAACGGGAGCCGCTGAGCCATGGCCGTGACCAAGGTCGTGATGCCCAAGCTGTCGGAGCAGATGGAGGCCGGCAAGGTCATCAAGTGGTTGAAGAAGGAAGGTGACCGCGTCCAGAGCGGCGACATCCTGGCCGAGGTCGAGACGGACAAGGCCGACGTCGAGATGGAGGCGTTCGGCTCCGGCGTGCTGCGAAAGATCCTCGTCTCCGCCGGCGACAAGGCGCCCGTGGGCGCGCTGATCGGGGTCATCGCGGAAGAGGGTGACGACATCAACGCGGTCGTTGCCCAGGCGGGCGGCGGCGCACCCTCGGCGGCCGCGTCGAGCGCGGGCGCGAAGCCGGCCATGGCCGATCGCCCCGCCGCCGTTCCGCCGCAGCCGAAGAGCGAGGACCACGCCGAGCGGACGCCATCGCCATCGAAAGGGCCGGAGTCGCCGGGGATTCGCCGCGCGCAGGAAACCGTCGCGCAGCAGCCGGCCGTCACCGAAATGGCACCTCGGCCGCAGGCACCCGCCGCGGCCGACGGCGGACGCGTGAAAGCCTCGCCGCTGGCGCGCAAGATCGCCGCACAGTCGGGTGTCGATTTGAAGCTCGTCCACGGCAGCGGCCCGGGCGGGCGCATCGTGCGCCGCGACGTCGAGGCCGCGGCCGCCGCGCCGGCTGCCGCCGCCGCACCCTCCGCCGCCGCGCCGTCGCCCGCGCTGCGCCCGGTGACGCCGACGGTCACCGGGCCCGAGTACGAAGACGTCGCCCTGAGCACGATGCGCGCGGCGATCGCCAAGCGGATGCCGCTCAGCAAGGCGCCGGTGCCGCACTTCTACGTGACGTCGGAAGTCGCCATGGACCGCGCGTGGGAGCTGCGCGAGGAGCTGAACGGACTGGAGGGCCAGCCGAAGATCTCGGTCAACGACCTCGTCATCCGCACGTGCGCCCTGACGCTGCTGCACCACCCGGGCGTCAACGCGTCGTTCCAGGGTGAGTCGATCAGAGTCTTCCACCGCGTCCACATGGGCATCGCGGTGGCCCTCGAGGAAGGTCTGATCACGCCGGTGCTGCGCGACGCGCACGCCAAGACGCTGGCCCAGATCGCGGTCGAGGCGCGTGATCTCGCCGAGCGCGCGCGCCAGCGCAAGCTGCGCACCCAGGAGCTCTCGGGCGCGACCTTCTCGATCTCCAACCTCGGCATGTTCGACGTGCGGGACTTCTCGGCCATCATCAACCCGCCGGAGGGCGCGATCCTCGCCGTCGGCTCGGTGCGCAAGGTCCCCGTCGTCACGGATGAGGGGCTCGGCGTCGGGCGGCGCATGGCCATGACGATCTCCTGCGACCATCGCGTCATGGACGGCGCCATGGGCGCCCGCTTCCTGCAGGACGTCAAACGGCTGCTGGAAGAGCCGCTGCGACTCCTGGTGTGAGCGCAGGACGCGTCGATGGCTAAGTACGACCTGGTCGTCGTGGGCACGGGACCCGGCGGCTACGTCTGCGCCATCCGCGCCGCGCAGCTCGGGCTCACCGTGGCCGCCGTCGAAGACGATCGACCGGGCGGCGTCTGTCTCAACTGGGGCTGCATTCCGACCAAGGCGCTGTTGCGCAACGCCGAGGTCGTGCACCTGTTCGAGAAGGCCGAGACCTTCGGCATCACGGTGCAGGGGATGAAGGTGGACTACGCGGCGGCCGTGCAGCGCAGCCGCGGCGTGGCCGACCGGATGGCCAAGGGCGTCGAGTTCCTGTTCCGCAAGAACAAGATCACGCTCGTGCCCGGCACGGGGACGCTCAAGTCCAAGAACGTCGTCGAAGTGCGCGGCAAGGATGGCCTCACGACCCTCGAGGCCGGCCGCGCGGTGATCCTGGCCACCGGGTCGGAGCCCAGGTCGCTTCCCGGCGTGGCCATCGACGAGAAGACGGTCATCTCGTCCAACGGCGCGGTTCGCAACGAAGCGCGGCCGAAGTCCATCGTCGTGATCGGCGCGGGCGCCGTCGGCGTCGAATTCGCCGACGTGTACCGCTCCTACGGCGTGGAGGTGACGCTGCTCGAGGCGTTGCCGCGCATCGTCCCGATCGAGGACGAGGAGGTCAGCACTCAGCTCACGCGCAGCCTCTCGCGCCGCGGTATCACGATCAAGACCGGGGTGAAGGTGAGCGCCGTGAAGCCGATGGGCGCCAGCGTGGTGATCGAGACCGACGGCGGACGGTTCGAGGCCGAGCAGGTGCTGATGGCCGTTGGTCGTGGGGCGCGCACCAAAGGTATTGGCCTCGAGACCATCGGCGTGACGCTGGAGCGCGGCTTCGTCAAGGTCTCGCCCACGATGGAGACGTCGGTGAAGGGCGTCTACGCGATCGGCGACATGGCCGGCGCGCCGCTGCTCGCGCACAAGGCGATGGCCGAGGGCGTCGTGGCGGCGGAGGCCGTGGCCGGTAAGAACCCGCGGCCGATCGACTACGGCAACGTTCCGTCGTGCACCTACTGCCGCCCGCAGGTGGCGTCGATCGGCCTCACCGAGGCCAAGGCCAAGGAAGGCGGCCGCGAGGTGGCGGTGGGCAAGTTCCCGTTCACGGCGAGCGGCAAGGCGGTGGCGATGGCCGAGACCGAAGGCTTCGTCAAGGTGGTCGCCGACAAGAAGACCGGCGAGATCCTCGGCGCGCACATCATCGGCGCCGAGGCGACGGAGATGATCCACGAGTTCGCCGTCGGCCGCACGCTCGAGGCGACGGTCGACGAGATCATGCACACGATCCACGCGCATCCGACGCTCTCGGAGGCCGCGCTCGAGGCCACGATGGCCGCCCTCGGCCACGCGATCCATATATAAACTCGGAGGGGGGCTTCGCCCCCCTTCCGACCGTCGTCGCGCGCCTCCGGCGCGCTCCTCCGTGCCTCCCCCCAGGACAAGGATTGCGCCGGCAAAGCCGGCGCTCGAACCGCGCGAGACACAAACGTCACATGTTCGCGTAGACTTCGGGCATGGACTTCGAGCTGAGCGCGGAGCAGTTGGAGTTGCGGCAGCGGGCGCGCGAGCTGGCGGATCGAACGTTCGCCGAGCGGGCGGCGCGGTGGGACGCGAGCGAAGAGTACCCGTGGGACAACGTGAAGGACCTGGCGGCGGCGGGGTTCATGGGCATGACCGTGCCCGCCGCGTACGGCGGCGGCGGGCGCCCGCTGCTCGACGTGGTGCTGGTCATCGAAGAGATCGCGCGCGCCTGCGGCATCACGGGGCGCATCGTCGTCGAGGGCAATCTCGGCACCGTCGGCGCGCTCAACGCCTACGGCAACGAGGCGCAGAAGCGGCGCTGGTTTCCCTGGGTGCTCGAGGGCGAGAAGCCGGCCATCGCGATCAGCGAGCCCGCGGCCGGCTCCGCCGCGACGGACATGGAGACGCGGATCGAGGAGACGGAGACGGGCTACCGCATCGACGGCCACAAGTGCTGGATCACCGGCGCCGGCACCTCGCGACTCTATCTGGTCTACGGCCGCTTCGGCGGGCGCGCGGGCGCCGAGGGCATCGGCGGCGTCTTCGTCGAGCGCGACACGCCGGGCTTCCGCATCGGCCGGCGCGAATTCATGATGGGCCTGCGCGGCATTCCCGAGGGCGAGCTGCACTTCGAGGGTTGCGACGTCCCGCGGGACAACCTTCTGGTCGGGCCCGGCGACGGCTTCAAGAAGCTCATGGCGGCCTACAACGGCCAGCGACTGGGCGCGGCCACGGTGGCGCTCGGCCTCGCCCAGGGCGCGTACGAGAAGGCGCTCGCCTATGCGACGGCGCGGCGGCAGTTCGGCCGCCCGATCGGCGACTTCCAGGGCATCCGCTGGAAGCTCGCCGACATGGCGATCAAGATCGACGCCGCGCGGCTGATGATCCACCGCGCGGCCGCGCGCGCGGGCCATCGCTTCCCCGACGCGCTGGAGGCGGCGAAGGCGAAGACGTTCGCCGCGGAGACGGCGCAGCAGGTCACCAGCGAGGCGCTGCAGATCCACGGCGCGGCCGGCTACGGCCGCACGCTGCCGCTCGAGCGCATGATGCGTGACGCGCGCATGTTCGCCATCGGCGGCGGCACGCTCGAGATGATGCGCAACCTCGTCGCCGATCGCATCCTGGGCTCGCACGTCGACTGGCGCCGGCACTGAGCGTCCGCGGCCGGGCGCCGTGGTGCGCGTGAAAGTTGCGTCTACGGCGGCTTTGACGTATGGATTGATGTCGTGAGAGTCCTGCCGTCGCGCCTGACGACGTTCGTCCTCTTCGGCGTCCTGATCCTGCCACTGTTGGTTGCAGGTGCCACGCTCGTCCACACGCACGACGCACCTGGCATCGGCCTCTACAACCACGAGCACGACCTCGTGCTCATGGGCGTGCTCGGCTCGGTCGCGCCACTGCCGGCCCTGGTCGTCGTCGCCGCGCTCGTCGTCACCCCGCTGCTCGCCGCGGCGCCGCCGGTCGCCGTTGACTCTTCGACGCGCCGGCTCGAGCTCTCGCGCGCTCCTCCGACCGCCTAGCCTCCCGCAGCGTCGTCAGCTGTCGTCGCGCCCGTGCATGGGCGCAGACCATTTCCCCACGGGAGGGGCTCAATGCACGCAGTCGTGATCCTCGTTGTCGCGCTCCTCGTCGCGCTCGGCGCGGCGCCCGTCTTCGCGCAGGACACCGAAGCGCTGCGCAAGGAGCTCGAGCAGCTCAAGCGCCAGCAAGAGCAGTATCAGCGAGCCATCGACGCGCTGAGCCAGCGGCTGCAACGGCTGGAGTCGCAGCCGGCGCCGGTGACCACGGCGCCGCCGTCGGGCCCGACCGGGCCATCGCCGGCAAATCCACAGTCGCAGATGGCGCCGCCATCGGCGACCGACCTGCTCCGCCCGCGGCAGCCGTTCGCGCTCTACCAGCAGCGTGGCAGCGGCCAGCTGCTCTTCGACATGGGCGTGACCGGCGATTTCGTCGGCAACATCACCCAGCACAACGTCCAGAAGTCCGGCACCGGCACCTTCGCCGGCCGCGAGAATCGCTTCTTTCCGCGCGAGGTCGAGCTGAGCCTGTTCGGCCAGATCGACCCCTACGCGCGTGCCGACGTCCGGATCGAGGCCGGGGAAGAAGAGCCGGGCGCGGCGACCGGCGTGAGCCTCGCCGAAGCGACCATCACGCTGTTGACGCTGCCGTATGGCACGCAAGCGAAGCTGGGCCAGATGCGCAATCGCTTCGGCTGGTCGAACGTCATTCACGAGCACGATCTGCCCTGGGTCGACCGCCCCGATGTGTACCGCATGTTCCTCGGCGAGGAGGGGCTGGCCGAGAAAGGTGTCGAGGCCTCGTGGGTGCCCGACTTCCTGCCGTTCTACGTTCAGGTCCTCGGCGGCATTTTCAACGGAGACAACGAGACGGCCTTCGGCCACGGGCGGCTGACGAGCCCGCTCGTGACGGGTCGGGTCATGACCTTCTTCGACTTGACCGACACGATGGCGTTGCAGGTCGGCGCGTCGGTGGCCAACGGCGAGACGCCGGAGCGGCTGCGGAGCACGCTGGTCGGCTACGACATCAAGTTCAAGTACCGGCCCGACGGCTGGCTGCACCCGCTGCTGACGCTCGCCAGCGAAGGCATCTACTCGATCCGCCGGACCGAGCGCGGAGTCGACGTCAACGGCGACGGCATCTTCGACACGTTCCAGAAACAAACGCGCAACAGCTTCGGCTGGTACGGCTGGG
>Ga0066683_10000127_pt1 | contig 17328 bp, 17 predicted proteins | sample GraSoiAngelo_132_FD_62296 | JGI IMG/M metagenome (GOLD analysis project Ga0066683, IMG submission 62296) | Grasslands soil microbial communities from the Angelo Coastal Reserve, California, USA - 14_0929_02_40cm | ecosystem: Environmental > Terrestrial > Soil > Grasslands | place: USA... | reverse complement strand
GGGTTCCCGCTGGCGGGCGTGTACGCCCTGCTCGAGCAGGATACGAGCGGCGTCGCGGGCACCGTGACGGCGACCGTCGGCCTCGCCGGCACGCGCGCGGAGCCCGAATACGACGGCTCGCTGGCGGTGTCCAACGGGTCCCTCGGCGAATTCCGCATGCCCTACATGGATGGGAACTTCGAGTACCGGGGGCGCCGGCTCGACGCGGGGCTGCATCTCTGGCGTGGGGGCCAGCAGGTCCTCAACGTCACGGCGCGCCTGCCGCTCGACCTCGCGCTCGCCCCCGTCGCCCAGCGCCAGCTGCCGGACACCCTTTCCGTGCGCGCTCAGGCGGACTCCGTGGACCTCTCGGTGCTGGAAGCGGTCACCCCCCTCCTGCGGCAGGTGCAGGGCGTGTTCTCGGCGGACGTGGGCGTCGCGGGCACCTGGCGGGATCCGCGCCTGGAAGGGAGCCTCAAGATCGCTGGGGCGGCCGCCACGATCCCCGCGCTTAACGTGCGGTACGAGCACGTGGCGGGCGAGTTGGCCCTCTCGGGGGACACGATCGCCGTGCGTACGCTGTCCGCGCAGAGCGACAACGGCCGGATGGACGTGTCGGGATTCGTGCGGCTCGAGCAGCTGACGCATCCCGTGCTGGCGCTCACGATCAACGCGGATCACTTCAAGGCGCTCGACCTCAAGGGCGACGTGACCGTCACCGCCAGCGGTCGGCTGTCGCTCTCCGGACCCGTGTTCGGCGCGACGCTGACCGGGCACGCGACCGTGACGTCTGGTGTGCTGTACTTCGCGGACCTGATCGAGAAGCGCATCGTGAGCCTGAGCGAGCTGGCCGACACTTCGCTCGCATCGCTCATCCAGCAGCAAGGCCTCGGCCCCGAGTTCCAAAGCGTGTTTCTGGACAGCCTCCGCATCCGGGACCTGGACCTCGACATGGGGAGCGACGTCTGGCTGCGCTCGGGTGAAGCCAACATCCAGCTCACCGGCACCGTGACGCTCAGCAAGCAGCAGAAGGCCTATCTGCTCTCCGGCACGCTTCAGGCTCCGCGCGGCGTCTACCGGCTCAAGCTCGGCGTGACCCGAGAATTCGTGGTGTCGCAGGGGACGGTGAAATACTTCGGGACGCCAGACCTCGACGCCGAGTTGAACATCGAGGCGAAACACACCGTGCATCCGGTGCCCACGCCGTCGCAGCGCAATCCTGAGGACATCGCCATCGTCGCTCACATCACGGGCACGCTGTCGGTGCCTCGGGTGACGCTCGCGGCGGAACACCAGGACCTGTCGCAGACCGAGGTCATCTCGTACCTCCTCTTTGGTAAGCCGAGTTTCGAGCTGAGCAGCCAGCAAGGCGGCCTCGCCGACCAGCGCGCCCTGCTTCAGAGCGCGGCGTCGATCGTCTCGGGGGAGCTCGAGCGCACGCTCGTCTCGGACCTCGGCATCCCGCTCGACTACGTGGAGATCCGCCCCGGCGCGCCGAGCGACCCGCTTTCCGGCGTGCAGCTCGCCGTCGGGCGGCAGCTGGGTCGCAAGACGTTCCTGGTGGTGAACGCGGGGTTCTGCCAGGGCCGGCCGGTCGCGGTGGGAAACACAATCGGGGTGAGTCTCCAGTTCCGCATGAGCCCGGAGTTCCGCACGGAGGCGAGCTTCGAGCCGGTCCGCAGCTGCACGGCGGACCCCCTGGGGGAGGCGCAGAGCATCACCGTGCCGCGGCAGGTGGGCTTCGATCTCATCTGGGAGCGGCGCTACTGACATGACCCGGGCCCTGGTGATCACCAACCCCGCCGCGGCGCGCACCGATGCGCGCGCGGTCGGCGCCATCCGCGACACCCTGCACGCCGGCGGCTGGACCGTGGAAGTACAGGCCACCGCCAAGCCCGGCGATGCTCGGCGCTTCGCGCGCGAGGCGCGCGAGCGGGGCGTGGACGTGCTCGTGAGCTACGGAGGGGATGGCACGGCGATGCAGGTGGCGGGGGGCGTGGTCGGCAGCGACATCCCGCTGGGGATCGTCCCGGGAGGGACCGGCAACCTGCTCGCGGGCAACCTGCGTCTGCCGAGCGGGCCGGCCGCGGCTGCCCGGGTCATCCTGCGCGGGAAGCCGAAGTCCCTGGACCTGGGCGAGGTGGAGCGCTCGGACGGCGCTCACTACTTCGCGGTGTGCAGCGGCGCCGGTTTCGACGCCCGGCTCATGGCGAACACGCCCGGCGTCTCGAAGCGGCGCTGGAAGATGGGCGCCTATGTGGCGCGGGCGCTCGCCGCCCTGCCCGGCGTGCGCAACGCCGTCCACCGGGTGACCGTTGACGGGACGGTATACGAGCGGCGCGCGGCGATGGTGCTCATCGCCAACTGCGGCGAGCTGATTCCGCCGTTCCTGCGCCTGCACAACGACATCGCCCCTGACGATGGCTGGTTGGACGTGATGGCGCTCGATGCCGATGGTGCGCTGGAGAGCGTGCTCGCGTTCTGGGAGCTGGTGCGCGGCTCGGCGAACGGCTCGGGCGTCGCGCGCCGGCGCGTGTGGTTCGCGCGGGGGCGTTCGGTGGCGGTGGAGACGGTGGACGGGGGCCCGCGTCAGGTGCAGCTCGACGGCGAGGTGGCTGGCGTCACACCGTTCGCAGCGCGGCTCTTGCCCGGGGCCCTCTCCGTGCTGGTCGATGCCGCCAAGGTCCCCCTCCCCCGGCGGAGCGCGACGCATGTCTGACACCTTGCTTCTGGTCGACGACGACTGCGACGTGCTGCGCGCCGTGGGTGACTACTTCGAGCGCCTCGGATATGAGGTGCACCGCGAGGCCACGGGCGACAGCGGCCTCGAGACGTTCGAGCGGGAGCGTCCCGACGTGGTGATCCTCGACCTGCACCTTCCCGACCGGAGTGGGCTGGAGGTGCTGGAGCGCCTGCGCTCGAGCGGCGGCTCGGTCATCCTGCTGACGGGGCAGGGAGATACCGAGACGGCGGTGCGCGCCATGCAGCTCGGCGCGGAAACCTTCCTCGCCAAGCCGGTGGACATGAGCCACCTGGCCGCCGCGACTGCGCGCGTGGGGGAGAAGGTGCGGCTGTCGCGACACAATGCCCTGCTGCGGGCGCGCGGCCGACTGAGCGACGGTCTCGAGACGCTCGGCGCCTCCTCGACCATGAGAGAGCTAGCCCGGCAGATCGAGCTCCTGGCGGCGAGCGAGCGCAGCACGGTGCTCATGACCGGCGAGAGCGGCACCGGGAAGGGCTGGTTGGCGCGCCTGATCCACCAGCTGAGCCCTCGCGCCGCTGGGCCGTTCGTCGAGGTGAACTGCGGCAGGCTGTCGGCGACGTTCCTCGACTCCGAACTGTTCGGCCACCAGAACGGTGCCTTCACGGACGCCAAGGAGCGCCGCCAGGGACTCTTCGAGCTCGCCGACGGCGGGAGCATCTTCCTGGATGAGATCGGCGAGCTGGCGCCCGAGCTGCAGCCCAAACTCCTCAAGGTGCTCGAGACCAGGGCGTTCCGCCGCTTGGGGGGGCGCCACGAGATCAAGGTCGACGTCCGGCTGATTGCCGCCACCAACCGGGACCTGGTGAGCGACGTCAGAGCGGGGCGCTTTCGGGAAGATCTGTTGTACCGCTTGAGCGTGCTCCCGCTGCATGTCCCGCCGCTGCGCGAGCGCTCTCGCGAGGATCGCCTGGCGCTCGTGACGCAGCTTCTCGCTACGCTGCACGCCGAGCTCCCGGGGTGCCCGGGGGGCTGCACCACGGAGGCGCTCGATCGCCTGCTTTCGGCGCCGTGGCCCGGCAACGTGCGGGAGATGCGCAACGTGCTGGAGCGCGCCCTCATCATGGCCCAGGGCGCGGCGGCCATTGGCGTCGAGCACCTGCCCCCGGACCTGCGCAAGGGAGCCGGGGCCACCGACCGGCGCCACGTCCCGCAGGCCCTGGCGGAGGTCGAACGCCACCACATCGAGCGCACGCTGCGTGCCCACGGCGGCAACCGCACGCGGGCGTCTCAGGAGCTCGGCATTTCGCGCGCGACGCTGATCAATAAGATTAAGGTGTACGGGCTCGACCTCTGACGGAGGCGCCTATGGACAAGCCGGAGCTGAAGGAGCACGACGCGATGACCTGCCGCTACTGCGGCAACGAAGAGCGCGCCTCGGAGGGATACCCCTGCTCGGAATGCGGCACGTTCATCTGCCTGATTTGTTCGTTTCGGGGGATCACACGCTGCAAAGCGTGTGAGGCGAAAGCGCACGCCCCGAAGGCCTAGCCGCGGCGCTTGAGGAGCTCGGCGGCGATCTCGTCGGCGGGGCTGCCCAGGGCTTCCGCCAGCTTCTCCACCGCCTGCCGCTCTCCCGGCCAGCTGTTGGTGGCCGCGAGCGCGTCCAGGGCGACTTGACCGATCGCCGTCGTGTGCTCTTCGAGATCCCGGGTGCGGACCGCCACTTCGCGGGCGAGCCACTGCTCCAGCTCGCGCCGCTCGACCTCCAGCTGGCGCTGGCGCAGCGCGCCCTGGAGCGATAGCTCCAGCTCGTCCAGGTCCACAGGCTTGATGAGGTAGTCGTAGGCGCCGAGCTTGAGGCACTCGATCGCGGTGCGGGGCTCGTCGATCGCCGTGAGCATGATGATCGCGAGGTCCGGGTCGTGCGCGAGGGCCTTGGGCACGAGCTCGACCCCGGTCATGTTCGGCATCCGGATGTCGGAGAGCATCAATTCGGGGGTCTCGGTCGCCTGTCGCTCCAGCGCTTCGGCGGCGTTTGCCGCCTGAACCACGCGGTAGCCGAGCCGTGTGAGAAACCGGTCGAGCGCTTGCCGGATACCGTCCTCGTCGTCCACGACGAGGATTTTCGTGGGCTCGCTCTGCGGCTCCGGCTTGGCCATGCGCGCTAACGTACCTGCCGGCCACAAGCCGAGCAAGCCAAGCTCATGACGCCTGTGTCCAACCTCGCCGCGGTTTCCGGAATCACCGTCGGCCACTGGACCGACGCGGTCCGCGCGACGGGGTGCACTGTGGTGCTCGCCCCCGCGGGCGGCATGCGCGCCGCCGCGGCGGTGCGCGGGCGCGCGACCGGGACGCGCGAGCTGGACGCGCTCCATCCGCGGCACGTCGTCGGCCACGTGGACGCGATTCTCCTCACCGGCGGCTCGGCGTTCGGATTGGGCGCAGCGGACGGCGTGATGCGCTGGCTGGCGGAGCGACAGCGCGGGTTTCCCGTGGGGGCGGCTGGCGCCGTTCCGATCGTGCCGACCGCCGTGATCTTTGACTTCGACCTGGGACCAAGCGGGCGCGCCGACCGGTGGCCCATGCCGGACGACGGCTACCGCGCGTGCGACGCCGCCACCGTGGATATCGCTGAGGGATCCGTCGGGGCGGGCACCGGCGCCACCGTCGGCAAGGCGCTGGGGCTGCGCCGCGCGATGAAGGGGGGCGTGGGGACATGGGCAGCGCAGGGTGGGGAGGTGGTCGTGGGTGCGCTGGTGGTGCTCAACTCGGTCGGCAACGTGCTCGGCCCGGCCGGTGAGATTCTCGCGGGGGCGCGCGGGCCTGACGGCAAGCCGGTGGACGCGCTGCGCTACCTCGGCGACGGCGGCGCGCCCCTCGGCGCGGTCGCGGCGTCGGTGGCGGTGGGGGCAGGGCAAAACACCACGCTCGCTGTCGTAGCGACGAACGCGGCACTCGACCGGCCCCAGCTCGAAGGGTTGGCCCACGCGGGCGGCGACGCGCTGGCGCGGCGCATCGTCCCCTACGGCACGTTGTTCGACGGGGACGTCATCTTCGCGGTGAGCACGGCGCAGGTGGCGCCGGCCACGCCGGTTCAGGCCGAGGCGCTCGTAGCGCAGGCAGTCCCGGTTGCCGTGGAGCGCGCGGTGCGGCTGGCGCGCGGGATGCGCGACATCCCCGGTCTCGGGGACGGAGCGGGGTGATGACGGACCGGTTGGAGCGGACGGTGTCCGACCTGCGCCGGAAATGGGTGCCCGACCACCGGCTCGGTGTGTTCGAGGTCAGCGTGGTGGAGGGCGGCGAGGGGGAGGGCCGCAAGCTCGTGGGCGCGACCACGAGTCGCGAAGCACTGGCGGCGGTACAGCGCCTCGCTGCCGAGGCGGGCCTTGGGGTCGAGGTCGCAGCCCTTCCCGCGGCCGCGGTACGAGACGAGCCTGGCGCCGTGGTGACCGCCGCGCTCGCGCCGCTCGTGGAGGCGCCCGCGATCAGCGCCGGGCGGGCCAGCGACGCCCTGCACGGCGAGGCGCTCGCGGTGCTCGAACGGCGCGGCGGGTGGCTGCGAGTGCGGACGACGGACGGCTATCACGCGTGGACACACGCCGGCTACCTCGCGTCCGGCCCGGTCGACTGGCTCGAGGATTGGACCGGCCGGGCTACTGCGCGCGCGGTGCGCGCGGAGCTGCGCTGCGAGGGCTCCCACCTCCAGTTGCCGCTCGGTGCCCGGGTCGCGTTGCGGCTGGACGGGCGCGTGGAGACGGCAGACGGCCGGCTCTGGAATGTCGTGGCGGGCGCCGTGCGCCCGGAGATGGAGTGGCGGGCAGAGGCGACGTTCCTCGCCGCACCCGAGTGGGCGCTCCGCTGGTACGGCGGGGCGCCGTACCAATTGGGGGGCCGGAGCGACTGGGGGATCGACTGCTCGGGCCTGGTGCAGGAGACCTGCGCGGTGCGGGGGACGGTGCTGCCGCGCGACAGCGACCTGCAGTTTCTCGCCGGGCGCGAGGTGCCGCCGGCGAGCGACGGGAGTGGCTACGAGGCGGGTGACCTGCTGTTCTTCGCCGAAGGAGGGCGCGTCGCGCATGTCGCGTTGTGGGCCGGCGCGGGCCGCATCGTGCACTCGGCACTGGCGCGCGGCGGCGTCGGGTCGGACGACCTGCTCGCGGACACGGAGCCGGGCCGTCGGCTGCGTGCCAATCTCGTGGGTGTGCGCCGGGTACGCCCTCCCCATTGACCGCCATTAGTTTTGCGCCATGCGACTCATTCTCTTCGACATCGACGGCACGCTGCTCTGGACCGACGGCGCCGGGCGGCGGGCGATCAAGCACGCCCTCGAGACCGTTGCGGGGACGGCAGGCCCGATCGACAGCTACCGCCTCGACGGCAAGACCGACCCGCAGATCGTGGCTGACCTGCTTTCCCTGGCGGGCCATCCCCGGGCGGACGACGCCGCGCTGGCTGACGCGGTGTGCCGGCGCTACATCGACCTGCTGGCGCAGGAGCTCGAGCGGTCGCCGCACACCGCGCGCCTCCTGCCCGGGGTGGCCGAGCTACTGGCGGGACTCGAGCCGCATGAAGCGGCTGGACGGGCGCTCGTGGGAATCTTGACCGGCAACCTCGCGTCCGGCGCAGCGCTCAAGCTGCGCGCGGCGGGGGTCGATCCTGCGCGCTTCGCGGTCGGGGCGTACGGGTCCGACTCGGGGCGCCGTGCCGATCTGCCGGCGATCGCGCTGGAGCGGGCCGCCGCGCGCACCGGGCGCCGGCTCGGGGGTGGCGACGCCGTGATCGTGGGCGACACGCCTGCCGACGTAGCCTGCGGGCGTCCCATCGGTGCCTTGTCGCTGGCTGTGGCGACCGGGTACTACGATGTGGCGGCGCTCCGCGCCTCCGGCGCGACACACGTGTTCGCGACGCTTGCGGACACCGCCGCCGTGCTCGACGCGCTGCTGGCGTGAGCAAACTGCCCGCGGCCGCGGACGAGCTGGAGGTCAAAGCGCGAGTCGCGGATCCCGCCGCCGTGCGCCGGGCGCTGACGCAGGCGGGGGCGACCCTCGAGTTCTCGGGGGCGATGCTCGATCGCCGCCTCGACCGGGGCGGCAGGCTCAAGGCACGCGACGAGGTGTTGCGGCTGCGGGTGTACCGGCCCGCCGACGGCAGTCCAGCGTACGGCGTGCTCGGCTGGAAGGGTCCGCACAGCGCCCGCCGGGGCTACCGCCACCGCGCCGAGCTGGAGGCGCGCGTCGCCGATCCGGATGCGACGCTCGCGATCCTCGAGCACGCCGGGTTCCGCGTCTCGCTCGAGATCGACCGTACGGTGGAGATCTATCGGCTGCCCGGCGTGGTATTGCGGCTCGAGTGGTACCCGGCGATGGACGTGCTGCTTGAGGTCGAGGGCGGGCCACGGGCCATCGAGCGCGGGATCGTCGCGACGGGTTTGCCGCGGGCGGACTTCCTTCCCGAATCCCTGAAACACTTCACGGCGGAGTACGAGGCCCGCACGGGCAAGTCCGCCCGCGTTGCCCGGCGCCGATGAGCGCGCCCCTCAAAATCCCGATGCCGCTCCGCGTCCCCGAGCTCGCCCCATTCCTGGGCCGGCTGCTCGTGCCGCGGCGCGTCGGGGAACCGTGGATCGCGGTCGACGACATCCGCGAAGAGCTCGCGACCCGCGTCATCGAGCTCGCGGGAGAGGCGCGCGGCGCCGCAGCGCGGGAACAGCGCGACGCGGTGCTCGAAGCCCTGAGCCGGCGCGCCTGGCTCGCTGCATGGGAGCACGCCGTACGGCGCACCGCGGAGCGGGCAGCGCGGGCGCTCGATGATGGCATCGTCCGTGCCGCGCGGCGCGTGCGGATGCCCCGCCGCGAGTGGCGGCGTCGGATTCTCTCAGCCGGGGAGCGCCGCGCGATCGTCGCCCGCCTCGGGAGCGGCGCGGAGCGGTTCGTGGCTGCGCTCGACGCGCTCGCGGCGGCCGCGGCGCACGCCCGCGAGGCCAGTGTCCTCGACAAGGCGGCGCATGCCGAATGGCAGGACGCGCTGCGCGCCACGGCGCGGGTCATCGAAGCGGCGTGGCTCGCGCTCGAAGATGAGCTCGCCCTCGAAGCACGGCGCTGGGCGCCCGAGATCGACGCCGTCGCGAGCTGGCGGCCGCCGCTCTGGCCGCTGCTCCTCCTGTGGGCACCGATCGCCGCCGCACTCATCTGGCTGGGCCTCGTGCTGGGGGGCTATATCGCCGCCCCGCTGTGGCTCGCGGTGCGGCTGGGCTTCTGAGCCTGTGCTCCCCGCCGTGAATGCGCTTGGCGTCGGCGTGGACCTGGTGGAAGTGCCGCGGGTGAGCGCGATCATCGCCGACAAGGGCGCGCGCGTATTCGAGCGCCTGCTTACCCCTGCAGAGCGCGCATACTGCGAGAGCCGGCCCGATCCGGCGACGCACGTCGCGGTCCGGCTTGCCGCTAAGGAGGCGGTGTACAAGGCGCTCCAGGGAAGCGAAGCGGCACGGGGAATCGGCTGGCGCGAGATCGAGGTCACGCGGGGAGCCGACGGGCGGCCTGACGTCGCCCTGTCGGGCGCGGCCGCCGCCCGCGCGGCGGAGCTGCGGGTGCGCCGCGTGCTGCTCTCCCTGTCGCACACCCACCTGGCGGCAGTGGCCGTCGCGGTGCTCGTCGGGGAGTGAGGCGGCCAGCTTGAATTCCCGACAGTTTCACTCTACTTTTTCTGACCTTCTTTCCCGGAAGCCTTCGCATCACTCCTAAGCTGTTCCTTGGCTTGGTGTTGAGTACCTGGTGCGTCACCCCGCTGGTGGCGCAGCGGGAGGATTCGGTCGTGGTGGCGCGGCGGGTGGTCGCCGCGACGTCACTGGCGGCGAAAGAGTACGCGGCCGGGGTGGCGCCGAACGGCGGCCGCGTGGTTGCCCCCCAGGAGGTCGAGGAGGCCGGCCAGTTCCTGGATGCCGCGTTGCTCGACGTGCCTTCGCTGCCACGACCGGTGCGCGCTGCAGCGGACACCGGTCTGCGCGCGCTGCGGGCGATGATCGACCGCCACGCTCCCCCCGACTCGGTCGGGCATCGCGCTGCGATCCTGGTGCAGCGCATCGCGGCGGCGGTGGGCGGTGCGCTCGAGCCGTTCCCGCTGCAGCCGCCATCGCTCGCGCGGGGCGAAGTCGTGTATCGGGAGCAGTGCATCCAGTGCCACGGCGCGACTGGGCGCGGCGATGGTCCCAAGTCCAAGCAGCTGACGGGCCCACCCCCGGCCGATCTCGGGGACACCGCGGGGCTTGCCGGGGTCTCGCCCGTGGACATGTACCGCAAGATCGCGATCGGCGTAGCAGGCACCGGCATGCCCGAATACGCCGAGGCGCTGTCACCCGAGGATCGCTGGGCGCTCACCACGTACATCGCGACGCTGCGCGCCGCTCCGGGGATGGCCGGCGAGGGCGAGGGGTGGTACGCGGCGCAGTGCGCCTCCTGCCATGGCGCCACCGGGCGGGGCGACGGCCCGCTCGCTGCTACGATGTCGGTGCGGCCGCCGGCGCTCGCTGATCTCGCGGTGCAGGCGCGGTTTTCGGACGACGATCTCGTGCAGTTGATTCTCCACGGGCGGCCCGGGACGCCGATGCCCGGGTTCGCGCGCACGCTCGACCCGGGGGCGGTGCGCGCCATCGTGGCGTTCCTGCGAGTCCTCCCCACCGCCGAGCGCCAGCACGGCCGGCCGTCGCCGACCGCGGCGGTGTTCTCCGAGGTCCGCAGCAAGATCGATTCGGCGGTGGCGCGACGCTCCGACAAGATGGCGTTCGACGCCTATCTGACCTTCGAGCAGGTCGAGACGGCCGTACGGGCGCACAACGCTGCGCTCGCGGGAGAGCTCGAGGACGCGTTCGCGACGTTCCGGGCCCGCGCGGCGGCGGGCGCCGCCCCGGACGAGCTGCAGGCATGCCGGGCCCGGCTGCTCTCGGGGCTCGAGCGCGCCGAGCGCCTCGTAGCGGATCAAACGTCGAGCGCGAACCTATTCACCGAATCGTTCGTGCTCATGCTGCGGGAGGGATTCGAGGCGATCCTGATCGTGGCCGCCCTCATGACGTTCCTGGCGCGGGCGGGGGCGATGGAGCGGCGGCGCGACGTGGCGAAAGGAGCGTGGCTCGCCGTGGCCGCGAGCGTGGTGACGGCCGCAGTGATCGAGATGCTATTTCAGATCACTCCCGGACAGCGCGACGCCCTGGAAGGGGCCACCATGCTCGTCGCGACGGCCGTGTTGTTCTACGTGAGCTACTGGCTGCTCTCGAAGATCGAAGTGGCCAAGTGGAACGCGTTCGTGAAGGGGCGGATGGAGGACGCGCTCTCCACGGGCTCGAGCTTCGCGCTCGGGTCGGTGGCCTTCCTCGCCGTATACCGCGAAGGCTTCGAGACGATCCTGTTCTACAAGGCGCTACTGACGTCCGCCGGCTCAGCTCAGGGAGGGGGCGGTACGGTGGCCGTGGCGGCCGGTGTGGCGGCGGGGGCGATCGGCCTGGTTGTGATCTACCTCGCCATCAATCGGTTCGGGGTGAAGATCCCGCTACGTCCATTCTTCGGCGTCACGAGCGCAATGCTCTACTACATGGCGTTCGTGTTCGCGGGCAAGGGCATCGCGGATTTGCAGGAAGGGGGCTTGGTGCGGACCACGGTGCTCGATTGGGCGCCGCGCGTCCCCGTGCTGGGCATCTATCCCACCGTCGAGTCGCTCGCGCTCCAGGGCCTTCTCCTAGCGGCCCTGCTCTTCGCCGTTGTCTGGCTGCAACGCCGCCGGCTCATCGCGGCCGCCGAGCGCAGGCCGTCGTTCCCCTAAACGTCGCGCCCCGGCCTAAGTTACGACCGCCGGCGCCGGGGTGCGGGTGAGCCGCGCCGGGACTGGGACGGGAACGGGGTCGGGCGCAGAGAGTCGCACCATCACCACCACGCCCGCGAGCACCACGAGCACACTCGTCACCTGCGCCAGGGACAACGGCCCGAAGAAGCGGTCGTCCTTCGCGCGCACGATCTCGACGAAGAAACGCTCCACGCCCGCGACGACGAGATACACCCCGAAGCGCCAGCCGAGTGCGTGCCGGTGCGTGCGCAGCTTCCACAGCCACGCGAATGCCAGCAACATCAGCGTGGTCTCGTACAGCTGCGTCGGGTGGACCGCCACGACCTCGAGCGGGTTCGTGCCCGCGGGGAATGACACGTGCATCTGGCTCAGGTTGGCGACTGTCGTGGGCGGGAGCCCCTGCGGGAACTTCATTCCCCAGGGTAGCGCCGTCGGGATTCCGTAGTCGTCGTTCACGACGAAGCAGCCCACGCGCCCGAGGGCGTAGCCGAGCGGCAGGGCCGCGGCGACGAGTTCCATCGTGTAGCGCGGCGGCACGCGCAGCCGCCAGCCATTCAGCAGCACCGCCGCCACCCCGCCCAGGAAGCCCCCATACCAGACGAAGCCGCCGCGCCGGAAGAACGCCTCCCAGTCGCGCGTCGCGACCACGTACCACAGCTTCGCGCCGACCAGTCCCCCGATCACCGCCGCGATGATGATGTCGGCTGCGTAATCCTCCCCCAGCCCGCGCTGCCGCAGCTCGAGCTGGATCGCCCACCCGGCCATCAGGAACGCAACCATCATCATGATGCCGTAGCCGGTGAGGGAGATGGGTCCGAGGTGCAGGACGAACGGATAGATGGTCATGGGTGTGGGGTGAGGTCGGGAAGGGTGGCCGGCTCCAGTCCCGGGAGCGGCAGGTCGGCACGGGCGTCGAGTGTCCAGTCGCTGCGCTCGCCCAGCCCGAGGCGGTACCAGCCGGCGCGCGCGATCATCGCGGCGTTGTCGGCGTTTAGGCGAGGGCTCGCGACGGCGACGCGGGCGCTGCCCGCCAGTCGCCGCGCGGCGAGCTCGGCGAGGGCGCGGCTGCAGGCCACCCCGCCCCCGAGCAGCGCGGTACGATAGCCCGTCGCCTGGATCGCGCGCTCGAGCTTGGTCACGAGCACGTCGAGGACCGCGTCTTGGAACGCCCGGGCGAGGTGCGGCCGGTCCCGCTCGAGGTCGTCGGAGCCGCGCACGGCGTGCAGCACCGCCGTCTTGAGCCCCGAGAAGGAGAACTCGAAGCCTGCGTCCCGCATCGGCCGCGGGAAGGTGAACCGGGTCGGGTCGCCCGTGGCGGCGAGGCGCTCGATCTCCGGTCCGCCGGGATAGCCCAGGCCGAGCAGCGTGGCGACTTTGTCGAACGCCTCGCCGGCGGCGTCGTCGCGCGTCGCTCCCAGGAGCCGGTAGCGTCCCCAGGCGGGCACGTCGAGCAGCAGCGTGTGGCCCCCCGAGACGAGCAGCGCCACGAATGGCGGCTCGAGCTGGGGGTCCTCGACCAGGGGGGCGAAGAGGTGACCCTCGAGATGGTTGACGCCGATCAGGGCGCGGTCGCCCGCGTAGGCGAGCGCCTTGGCGTACACCACGCCGACGAGCAGCGCGCCCACGAGACCTGGTCCCGCCGTGACCGCGACGGCGTCCACGGCGTGCCACCCCACACCCGCCTCAACGAGGGCGCGCTCCACCACGGCAGGGAGCGCGGCGAGGTGCGCGCGGCTCGCGAGCTCAGGCACCACGCCTCCGAATACGCGATGCACGTCCTGCGACAGGATCACGAGGCTCGCGAGCTCGGGGCGCGACCGCTCGCCCACGAGCAGCGCCGCCGAGGTCTCGTCGCACGACGTCTCGATCCCGAGCATGACGTCAGCCACGGCCGGGCTTCCGTTTGGGAGGAGCCGGCTTGGGAGGAGCCGGCTTGAGCGCCACCGAGTCGGGCACCGCCCGGGCGGTGATGCCGGCCGGCGTGGCCACGGTGAGGCGCGCGTACGGGGCCGGCGACCCGCGCCCGACGACGTGGGCGACGACCCGCAGACTGTCGCGCGTCAGGGCCTGCACCCGCTTCTCCGGGCCCGAGACCTCCACGACCACGCGCTCGGTCGCCAGGCTGAACCCGGTGAACCCCGAGGCCGCGGTCGTCACGACGACGCCCGTGAAGCTGCGTTGCAGCAGCGGCGTGACCTCGCCCGAGACCCGTACCTCCCTCGGCAGGACCCGCACCGGGCCGAGCAGGCCCGTGTCGATCGGCACGGTGTGGAAGAACGGTCCGCTCACGCTGGCGATCGTGGCGACCACCGTCACCACCGAGTCGATGGCCGCGACGCTCTTCGCGGGCCCCAGCAGCTGCGCCGTGCTCGGTAGCACGGCGAGCCCCTGGATGAGGAAGCCGGAATCGGCCTGCACGGTGACGCGAGAGACCACGCGCACGTCTTTGTGCGCGGCGGAGTCAAGCGTCACCTCGATGTCCCGCGGCGTGATATCGGCCACGAGGACGTCCACGCCCTTGGGGATCGGCACGTCGGAGGGCTGCACCCGCCAGTGCCACACCGACCCGGAGAACGTGTCGGGGAGCACTTTGGTGATCACGCGGGGGAGGGAGCGGAGCTTCAGCAGCTCGCCGCCCTTGCCGCTGATCAGCACGGCCACAGCGCCCGGCTGCTGCTTGATCGGCCGGCCGGGGGGCCCCAGGACCTCGAGCCGCAGCATGAGCGTCTGGGTGACGGGCTGCTGCGCGGCGACCGCGACGTACAGCATCACGGCGAAGAACAGGGCCGCGAGCTTGATCGGCCAGTTGCGCAGGAACAGCTGGCCGAAGCTACCGGCCATCGAGCAGCGTCCGTATGAGGGCCTCGTTCACCGGGGCGTCCCACTGCTCGGCGCCGATGACCTTCTTGATGATGATGCCGTCGCGGTCGATCACGAAGCTCTCTGGCACGCCCGTCGTCTGCAGCGTCTGGCGGATCGCCCCCGAGCGATCCTGCAGGATGTCGAAGTGGAGGCCGAGGTCGTTCACGAACTTCATCACAACGTCCGGCCCGTCCCGATCCACGCTCACGGCGACGACGCGGAAGTCGCTCCCCTTGAGGTGCTCGCTGAGCTTCTCCATCGAGGGCATCTCGAGGCGGCAGGGGTCGCACCAGGTCGCCCAGATGTTGAGGAGCACGACCTTCCCGCGGTAGTCCGCGAGGGACGCGGGCTGGCCGGTGCGCGCGTTCACGATGCGAAAGTCGGGAGTGCGCGAGCCGGGTCCGATCAGGTCGAGCTGGGGGCGGAGCTTGATCGCGAGCGCGACGCCGAACACGACGGTCATCGTCGCGCCCGCGACCAGGCTCCATTGGCGCGCGCTCGTCATACCGTGACCAGGCAGCGGCGGCGCAGCTCCTGTACCTCGCGCGCCGGATCGGCGCTCGCGAACACCGCATTCCCCGCCACGAACGTGTCCGCACCGGCCGCGTGCGCCGCCGCGATCGTCTGGCGGGAAATGCCACCGTCCACCTCGAGGAACGCGCGTGAGCCCCGCGCGTTCAACAGCTCGCGCGCCCGCCGGATCTTGTCGTTCGAAGCCGGGATGTACGACTGTCCGCCGAAGCCGGGATTGACCGTCATGATGAGCAGCAGGTCGAGATCCGCCACCACTTCCTCGACCATCGAGAGCGGCGTGCTGGGGTTGAGGGCGAGCCCCGCCATCATGCCTCGACTCTTGCAGTGCACGAGGTGGCGCTGCGCGTGCGGGGACACCTCCGGGTGGAAGGTGAACACCGACGCGCCGGCGTCCGCGAACCGGTCGATGTAGCGCTCGGGTTCGACCACCATCAGGTGCACGTCGAGGGGCTTGTCGCTCAGCTTGCGCAGGGCCTCGACCATATTCGCTCCGAACGTCAGGTTCGGGACGAAGCGCCCGTCCATCACGTCCACGTGCAGCCAGTCGGCGCCGCCGGCCACGACCTGCTCGACCTGCTGCGCGAGCCGGGTGAGGTCCGCGCTCAAGATGCTGGGGGCGATGCGAATGCCGTTGGTCATTGCGGGCTCCGAGCGACAACGATGTCCACGACCGTGCCGGGCGCAGCCAGGGTCCCCGCCGCGGGCTTCTGCGCCACCACCGTGCCCGGGTTGGCACCCGCGGTCCGCCGCCGCGTCACCGTCCCGAGCTGTAGCCCCTCCAGTTCGACCCGCGTACGCGCGTCGGCCTGCGACATCCCCAGCACATCCGGGACGGGGATCGTCGGCGCGCCGCGGCTCACCACCACGGTCACCGCTGCCCCGGGCGCGAGCAGACTCCCCGCCGGCGGGCGCGTCAGCATCGTGATTCCGGGAGGTGACGCAGCCTGCACCGACTCCACCGCCGCCGCCGCGAGGCCGGCCGCCGCGAGCAACCGTTGGCTCAGCCCGCCCTCGAGGCCCGACACGTCGGGTACCGGAATCTTGGGCGGTCCGTCGCTCGACACCAGGGTCACCCGCAAACCGGCTGGAGCACTCACGCCGGCAGGAGGATCCTGCCAGATCACCGTGCCCTGCGGCGTCGTCGGATCGGGCTCCGCGCCCCCGTCCTGGACCTGGAGTCCCGCCTTCTGGATCTCACCTGAGGCTTCCGTGACGGTAAGCCCCACCACGCGCGGCACCACGTCGTGCCCGTGCAGCAGCGGTGCGGGGAACACGATCAGATACGCCGTCAGATAGCCCGCGAGCACGGCGCTCGCGACATAGAGCGTCCAGCGCTTGGCGGCGTCGCGCTCGATCCCAACTGGCAGCCGCCACTGATCGAGTGGCGGCAAGTGGCGGCGCACCCGCATCAGCCCGCCCTCCGGAGCCGCGCCGCGTACGCGCCGTCGATCCCATGACGGTGCGGGAGCGACTCGAAGTCCCCCGCGTCCGTCACCAGCTCGTCCGGCACCGTCGCGTGCGGCGGGTCGCGCCGGAAGTCCCGCCGGCGCTCCAGCAAAGCTGTCACTTGAGCGACGTTCTCCTCCGGTTCGAGTGAACAGGTGGCGTACACCAGCCAGCCTCCCGGCCGCACCAGCGCCGCGGCATGGTCGAGCAGCTCGCGCTGCCGCGCCGCGGCGCGGGCCAGCCGGCGCGACGACAGGCGCCAACGCGCATCAGGGTGGCGCGCCATCGTCCCGGTGGCGGTGCAGGGCGCGTCGAGCAGCACGACGTCCGGCAGGCCCGCCGGCAGCGGCGCGGTCACAAGATCGGCGACGATCACGCGGACCGCCACTCCGGCGCGTCGCGCGGTCGCGGCGAGCGTCCCGACGCGGTCGCGGCGCGCGTCCCCCGCCACCACCCGCGCCCCCAGCCGCTCGAGTGCCACGGCCTTGCCTCCCGGGGCCGCGCACGCGTCGTACACGAGCGCCCCCGCGGGCGCTCCGGCGAAGCGGCAGACGAGGGCGGCGGAGGAGTCCTGCACGATAAACCCACCTTCGGTGAACCCCGGAACCTGCGCGGGATGCGGGATGCGGGATGCGTTGGGTCCGGTGATCACTCTCAATCCCGCTCCGTACGGCGCTTCTTCTACCCCGAATCCGGCTGCGCGGAGGTGCTCGCGCAACGTGCCGGCGTCCCAGCGTGCCGGTTGCAGGGTCAGCGCAGGCCGCACGTCGTTCCGTGCCATGAGACGCGCCGCTTCGTCGGGCCCAAAGCGCGTTCGCCACCGCTGCGCCAGCCACTCGGGATGCGAGCCCCTCGCATCCCGCATCTCGCTTCTCGCATCCCGGGCCATGTCGCGCAACAGCCGGTTGACGTACCCCGCCGCACGCTCCCCTCCGACCTCGCGGGCGAGCGCGACACTCGTGGTGACGGCCGCG
>Ga0066683_10000126_pt1 | contig 17339 bp, 13 predicted proteins | sample GraSoiAngelo_132_FD_62296 | JGI IMG/M metagenome (GOLD analysis project Ga0066683, IMG submission 62296) | Grasslands soil microbial communities from the Angelo Coastal Reserve, California, USA - 14_0929_02_40cm | ecosystem: Environmental > Terrestrial > Soil > Grasslands | place: USA... | reverse complement strand
GCCGGCCAGATCGTGAAAGAGATCGCGCCGATCGTCGGCGGCGGCGGCGGCGGACGGCCGGACTTCGCGGAGGCGGGCGGCAAGCAGCCCGAGAAGATCGACGAGATGCTCAAGGCCACCGAGGCCGTGATGGTCAAGCTCCTGACGTAGCCAGCCCTGCAGCGGCGAGCCTTTCCGGCCGATAGATCCTCCATAGGTTGTTCCCTGAAGTGTCGGGGTGTAAACTGTTGACTTTGCTGGACATGCTCATCCGTATCGCTACGGGCTCCGCCAAGCTGCTGCGCGGCAGGGGGTTTGCGGTGGCCGTGGGTGCCGCGCTGTTCTTCGGCGTGGCCGCGCCGGCTTCGGGTCAGATCTATACATGGAGGGACGCCAACGGCAACCTCGTCTTGTCGAACCGCCCCCAGCCGGGCAGCTCGGCGGTCCGGTCTTACGCTGTCCCGAAGGCCGACAACGTCCGGGCGACGCGGTACGTCACCGCCGAACGGGGTCATGCGTTCGACGACATCATCAGCGTGCATTCCCGGTTGAACGGCGTGCGGGCGGACCTGGTTCGCGCCGTCATGCAGGTCGAGTCGGCGTTCAACCCCTACGCACGGTCGCCGAAAGGCGCGCTCGGGCTGATGCAGCTGATGCCGGCGACGGCCCGGGAATACGGCGTGACCAATCCGTTCAACCCGTCCGAAAACGTCCGCGCCGGCGTCGCGTATCTGCGCCACCTGCTCGACCGGTATGAGGACAACGAGATGTTGGCGCTCGCCGCGTACAACGCGGGACCGGGCGCCGTGGACAAACACGGTCAGAGCGTGCCACCCTACCGCGAAACGCGGAACTACGTCGCGCAGATCAACCAGATGGCCGCCAGGCCACCCCAGATGCAGGCCAACTCGATCTACAAGGTGACGGAGACGATCGACGGCCGTCCCATCGTGCGCTACACGGACAAAAAGCCGTCGACCGGCGCCTACGAAATCGCCCGCACCAGATAACTCACTGTTCGTCGCGCTCGACCGCCATCAGATCCAGCTGTTCGTAAGCAGGACCGAGCGCCTCGGTGGCGAGCAGCACCTCCAGCGCGATAGTTACCGTGCAGACCGCCGCGGCCGGCACCAGCACTGCCGGCCCCAGAAACCGTCCCAGCGCATACCAGATGATGGCGCCCGCAAGCGCACCGGGAAGGGCCATGACGACGAGCGACAGCCAGGTGCCGCCGAGCATGATGAGGCGCTGCCCCATGGCGTCGAGGCCGCGCGGCCGCTGATTGCCGAGCGGCACCCAGGCGGGAAACACGAGCGCGACGGCGTTCTGAATCGTGAGCTGTGCGAAGACGAGCGCGGGAGCCACGATTGCGATGGCGCCGCCGCCCCCCAGGCGCCAGCCCAGGCCCACCTTTGGCATCACGGTGCCGGACAGCGTCATCGCGACGGCGATCATCGTCCAGGCGATCGCGGTGAGGAAAACGCCGGGCCAGAGCAGCTCGCCGCGCACGACCGCGGACGACTTCACCGGCCACGTCTTGAGCAGCTCGAGATGACGCAGATCCTGACGCATGTCCACGCGGAGGATCTGCGGCGCCATCAGGATCGCAAACAGCGCGGCGGCGATGGCAAAAGCGCCCAGCGTTGCCGCGGGGCCCTCACGTCCGACCGAGGTGGCCGCGAGGGTCAGGACGAACAGGATCGCCACGAACCGGGCAAGGCCGCGCTTGTCCACGACGCGCAGCGTCTGCATCGCCGCCTTCCATGCGAACGCCGCTTCGGGACGCCCGGTGGGGGCCAGCGTCCAGCCGGCCGAGCGCGTGCGATAGCTGACGGCCAGCTGCCCTTGCGGCTGCCGCTTGCGGCGTTGGGCGGCCTCGGCCGCGGCGTCCTGAAACGCTTCGTCGCTCTTCAACACCCATGCGGTGCTGAGCGCGAGCACGACGGCGGACCCCGCGAGCGCCGCGAGGTAGGCGCCCGCCGGCGCCGAAGACAGAAACAGGGGGCTCGTGATCGCCGCGAACGGCCACAAGACGATGCGCGGCAACGGCTGGAGCGAGACTTCGCTGAGGAGTTGGAGGGCCCTGCGGACGCTCGACGGCGGCGCCGCGAGGAATGCGCGCGCGATCGCGGACGCCACGATCGCGATTGCCGCCGTCAGCACGGCCACCGGCAGCCACGCGACGCGACGAGTCCTGGCGCTCGCGGATCGCAGCCGCGCGCGCGCCAGCGACACGCCGGTGAAGTAGACCTTCCCGGTGACCAGCAGGAACCACATCGCGACGCCCATGCGCAGCCGTCCGAATCCGTACGGGGACGGGACCGCGATGCCGAGGATGATCGCGCCGAACAACAGACCGATCTGCGATCGCAGCATCCGGTGGATCAGCAACTGCCGGCGGGAGACGGGGGCGGGAAACAGAAACTCGACTTCGGCGTCCGAGAAATCGAGCAGGCCGCTGTCGAAGGGCGCGAGCCAGCTCACCACCGTCACGACGAGGAGCGAGATGCCCGCGAGCGCCGGCCCGGCCGCCACGAGCGCCGGACCGGCGGCGAGGGCGGGATCGCCGGTGCCTCGGGCCCGCGCGGAGTCGCGCGCGGCGGACGAGCGTGCACTGCGCAGCCGGCCGAAGAACGAAAAATACATATACGCGGCACCGACGATGGCGCCGATGAAATAGCGCGGCTCGCGCAGCCGCCGCAGCCGCGCGCGCGCCCGGTTCCTGGCGCTGCACACGATGATGTAGAGGCTCGCGGCGAACATGGTCACATCTGCCCCGAAGGATCGCGCTGTCCGGTCACGCGCAGGAAAATCTGCTCCAGGTTCGAGCCGGCTTCCGCGAGATCAGCGCGCGCGCGCAGCTCCTCGACTGTCCCGTCCGCGATCTTGTTGCCGCGATCCATGATGATGACGCGCGTACAGATCTCCTCGACCAGGTGCAGCAGGTGCGAGGAGAGCAGAATCGCTGCGCCGGCCCGCCCGCGCGCGACGATCGTCTCGCGCATGCGGCGGATGCCGAGCGGATCCAGCCCCGTGAGCGGCTCGTCGAACAGCAGCGTGGTGGCCTCGCGCACGAGGCCGCACGCAATGATCACCTTCTGCCGCATCCCGCGCGACAGCTCTCCCGGGAGCGACTGCTCCTTGCCCTTCAGCTCGAGCTCCTCGATCAGCACCGCGGACCTCCTGGCGAAGTCGGTCACGCCGTACAGCCGGGCGACCAGCCGCAGGTGCTCGTCGACCGTGAGATATTCGAACAAGTGCGGCTCGTCCGGCATGAACGCCAGCCGGCGCTTGGCTTCGAGCGGGTCCTCGATGATGTCGTGTCCGTCGATGCGGACGCGGCCGGACGTCGGCCGCAGAATACCCGCCAGCGACCGCAGCGTGGTGGTCTTCCCCGCGCCGTTGGGACCGATGAGGCCGACGATCTCGCCGGAGGCCACGTCGAACGACAGATCGTTGACGGCGGTGAAATCTCCGCCGGACGTCGCATAGGTGCGGCTGAAGTGTTCGACGGCAATGGCCATTGTGCTAAGATTAGGGGTTTTCGGAGGTGATTGATCACGTGGCCACGCACGCATCTGCGCTCAAGGCGCATCGTCAGAGTCTAAAGAACCGCGAGCACAACCGCCAGTTCCGTTCGCGCCTGCGCGGCGCCCTCAAGACCGTCCGCACGGCGATCGACGGCAGCGACCCGGGTGCCGCGAAGACCGCGCTGAAAGAGACCATCTCGCTCATCGACAAGATGGCGAGCAAAGGGATTATTCACAGGAACGCCGCCAGCCGCTACAAGTCGCGCCTCACCACGCGTCTGGCAGCCCGCGCGTAACGGCGTCGCTCGGCTGAAGTCTTCGCGCTCCCAAACGCTGGCGCTCGGCTAAAGCCTTCGTGCTACGTATAAAGGTATAAAGCTGAATCGCCAGCGCGCATCCGCCCGAGTCTCGGAGCGCGAAGGCTTCAGCCGAGCGTGCTACGAGCGTCCTACCAGCGCCGCGCCGCGGTCCTCTTCCCCGCACACAACTCGACGACGAGACGCTCGAGCAGCACCCGCGCGTCGCCGGCGGACCGCTTCAGGTCGACGTCGGTGCGGAAAACCGCTTCGATCGCCGGGCGCAGGTCGCCCGGAGCGAGCGCGGGAAACTTCGACCGCACCATCCATCCGATCTGACCGAGGACCTTCTCGGGCGCCGCACCCGAGTCCAGCATCAGCGCGAGCTGCCGCAGCGCCTCGCCCGCCTGTCCCGCCTCGATCGCGTTGGTCATTGCCCAGTCGTCCTGCAGGGCCTCCGGTCCGGCCACCGCCCGCACGTCCTCGACGGTAATGCGCTTCTGCCCAAGCGCATAGAGCAAGAGCCGATCGATCTCCCCGCGAAGCCGATTCACGTCGCCGTTCTTCCTGTCGTCACGCGCGCGCTGCGGAAAGCCCGCGCGGACGGCCATCGCCCGGGCGCCGGCCGGGTCGATGTCGACCCCCTTCGCGCCCAGCCTGGTGCGCACCCAGCGCTCGGCGGCTGCGACATCTTCCGGTGATCCGCAGTCGACGATCGTCGCCTGCTTCTGCAGGAGCCTGAACATGCGGCTGCGCTTGTCGAGAGCGGTCACCACGAGCACCAGCGTGGTCTGCGCTTCCGGATGCTTGACGATCGCTTCAAGCTCCTCGAGCGCCCGGGTCGCCGCTTCGCTGTCACGCTTCGGCGCGAGCAGCGTCTCCGCCTGCAGAACGGTGACGACACGCCGCGGCACCATCATCGGCAGCGTCCGGACCGCGGCGATGATCGACGCGACGCCGTCCTCCAGCCGGTCGCCGGTGGTCCAGTCGCCAGCGTGGATGCGGTCGACGTTGAAGGCGCGGAGCTCTTCGTCGACCAGCCCCGCGAGCTCCGCCGCGAGCGCCGACTTCTCGATTTCGTCCTCGCCCTGGAGGAGATAAATCGGCTCGGGCGTGCCTGAGTGGATTTGCTTCCGAAGGGCGGCTGGCGTCAGTGTTGACATGATCGTATTGCGGAATGCGGATTGCGGATTGCGGATTGAGATTGCGGATTGAGATTGCGGATTCAGGTCCGCATTCCGCAATCCGCATTCCGCAATCCGCATTTCTAGAACGCTTCGAGGATGGCGCTGACGATGGTCCGGGCGAACTCGGTGCTCATGCGCTCGAACGCGTTGACGTCCTGCTGAAAGAACGCCGCGGGGTCGATGGCGGTTGTCGCGGCCGTCGCTTCGTACTCCTGCCGGAACATCACGCTGGCGTTCTCCCAGAGGACGGTGTTCTCGCGCAGGTCGCGCAGCTCGATCTTCGCGGTCATCGTGATCGCGTACCGGGTCGCAAGCTGCTGCGGATTGAAGCTCGCGGGCGTGATCGACACGGCGGTCACCTCGCCGGTCAGCAGCGCATCGACACCGCTGTTCTGCGGCAGGATCTGGTATTTCCCTCGACCGATGAGCTCTGCGCGCACTTTCTGCGTCAGCATCGTCTCGAGGTTGAAGACCGTCGTGCGGTTGAGAAAGGTCGGCACCCCGATCGTGCGGATGGAGGCGGGAAGGAAAGAACCGTGGCCCGCCAAGGCATAGCCGCAGCCTTCGGCTGCGGCACAAAGGACGCAAAGGAGACAAAGGACACCAAGGGAGGCATCCCAAGCTTTCGTTCGGATCAACATTTTGACGTTGTCCTATTGCACAACAAGACTCACCAGCGGGCCCTTCCCCACCACCACCTTGCGGATCGTCTTCCCCGTTGTGTACGTGCGCACCGTGGCGTCGGCCAGGGCGATCTCGCTCAGCTGGTCCTCGGATGCGTCCGCCGGCGCTTTCACCCGGGCGCGCAACTTCCCGTTGATCTGCACCGGCACGACGACCTGGTCGGCTCGCGCGACCTTGGGATCGAACGACGGCCACTTCGCCGCGGCGAGCCCGCCGGCGTGCCCAAGCATGTGCCACAGCTCCTCCGCCGTGTGCGGCGCGAAAGGTGAAATCATCAACACGAGCGCGTCGATCGCCTCCCGCAGGACCGCGATCGTCTGCGTCCGCTCCATCACGCCGACCTGGGCCTCGACGCGCGTGGGGGCGCCGCGCGCCGTCCCATCGCTGAAGGAGTACAACTCGTTGACGAGCTCCATCAGCGACGACACCGCCGTGTTCAGATGCATGCGGTCCTCGATGTCGGTCGTGACGCGTCGGATCGTCTCGTGGGCCTTGCGGCGGACCGCCCGTTCGGTGTCGGTGCAGTCGTCACCGCATTCGGGTATCGCCTCGCCGCCGATGGTCTCCGCCCAGTGATCGACCAGGCGCCACACGCGGACGAGAAAACGGAAGCTGCCCTCGAGGCCGGCGTCGCTCCACTCGATCTCCTTCTCCGGCGGCGCGACGAACATCACGTAGAGCCGCAGTGCGTCGGCGCCGTACTTCGCCAGCATGTCGTCGGGATCGACGACGTTGCCCTTGGACTTCGACATGACGGCGCCGTTGTTGAGCACCATGCCCTGCGTCAGCAGGCGCGTGAACGGCTCGTCGAAGTCGACCAGCCCGATATCGCGCAACACGCGCGTGAAGAAGCGCGAGTACAGCAGATGGAGAATGGCATGCTCGACGCCGCCGACGTAGAAATCGACCGGCATCCAGTACGCGGCCGCCGCGGGATCGAACGGCCGTTCGGTGTTCCCCGGATCGCAGAACCGGAGGAAATACCACGACGAGTCGACGAACGTGTCCATCGTGTCGGTTTCGCGCTTCGCCGGACCGCCGCACGCCGGGCATTTCACGTTGACCCACTCGGACGCCTGCGCCAGCGGCGAGTCGCCCAGGCCGGTGAAGGTCGCGATCTTCGGCAGCTCGACCGGCAGATCTGTGTACGGGACCGGCACCACGCCGTCCTTCTCGCAGTGCACGACCGGAATGGGCGTGCCCCAGTAGCGCTGCCGCGAGATGCCCCAGTCCTTCAGCCGGTACTGCACTTCGCCGGTGCCGATGCCCCGCTTCCCAGCGTCGGCAATCATCCGCGTGATCACGGCCGGCGCCTCCTGACCCGTGTAGTCGCCGGAATCGACGAGGCGTCCATAGTTCGTCGAGGCTTCAGTCATCGTCTCGACCGTGACCGCTTCGTTGCCGGCCTGGACGGCGACGCGGATGGGGAGCGTGTATTTGCGCGCGAACTCGAAATCGCGTTGATCGTGCGCCGGCACGGCCATGATCGCGCCGGTGCCGTACTCGGCCAGGACGAAGTTCGCGATCCAGATCGGCACCTCCTCGCCGGTGAAGGGGTTGAGCGCGCTGCGCCCGGTGTCGAAGCCTTCCTTGCCGTCGCGCCTGGCCTCCCGATCGAGCGCGCGGAAGCTTGCGACCCGCTCGCGAAAGGCGGCGTCGGCACTCTCCTTCACGAACCGATCGACGATCGGATGCTCCGGCGCCAGGAGCACGAACGTCGCGCCGTAAATCGTGTCGATGCGCGTCGTGAAGACCTCGATCGCCGCATCGGTGCCGGCGACGGGGAACGTCACCCGGGCGCCTTCCGATCGCCCGATCCAGTTTCGCTGCATCACGACGACCTTCTCGGGCCAGCCGGTCAGCGACTCGAGCCCCTCGAGGAGCTCGTCGGCGTACTGCGTGATGCGGAAGAACCACTGCTCAAGATCCCGGGCGACGACGATGGTGCCGCAGCGCCAGCAGGCGCCGTCGATCACCTGCTCGTTGGCGAGCACGGTGTTGCAGCTCGGGCACCAGTTGACGGTCGAGCGCTTGCGATACGCCAGACCGCGCTCGAGCATCTTCAGGAAGATCCACTGGTTGAACTTGTAGTACTCCGGCAGGCACGTGGCGATCTCGCGCTCCCACGCGTAGCTGATCCCCAGGCGCTGCAGCTGCCCCTTCATGTGGGCGATGTTCTCGAGCGTCGACGTCTCGGGATGCGTGCCGGTCTTGATCGCCGCGTTCTCCGCCGGCAGCCCGAACGCGTCCCAGCCGAACGGATGCAGCACGTTGAAGCCGCGCATCCACTTCGCGCGCGCCATCACGTCGCCGATGATGTAATTGCGGAGGTGGCCGACGTGCGCATAGCCGGACGGATAGGCGAACATTTCCAGGCAGTAGAACTTGGTCCGCGACGCGTCTTCGTCGACCTCGAACGCCTTCGACGATGCCCACTGCTGCTGCCACTTCTTATCGAGTTGTTGCGGTCTGAAGTCGGTCATGGGGACGTGGGCCTATTCTAGCGCGGGGGCCCCGGCCTCCACCGAGCGCGCTGCAGCCCATCGGGGGCCCGTTTGGCGGCGTTGATCCTCGGGGCGCCTCGCCCGTCTCGGTGCGACGCCAGACTTTCACCAGGGGCTGCTGGCCAGCGGTACGTGATATCCTGCAGCCCGACTTTCCCCTCGGAGCAAAGCATGGTCCTGACCAGATCCGAGCTCATTGCCTCTCTGGCACCGCTTCAAACGGAGCTGTCATGAAAATCCTGCCCGCCAGCTTGTGTGCGCTGTTGCTCGCGACGTTGGTTCCCGATCGAGCTCTCCAGGCCAGCGCCTCATGCGGGGCCCTCTCAACGCTGGCGCTGCCGAACACGACGATCACGCTTGCGCAAGCGGTCGAGGCCGGGCCTTTCACGCCACCGGCTCAAGGGAACGCTGCGGAAACCTCTCGCGCGCTGCCGGCGTTCTGCCGCGTCGCCGCGACGCTGAAGCCGTCGCGCGACTCCGATATCAGGATCGAGGTCTGGATGCCAACGTCCGGCTGGAACGGGAAGCTCCAGGCCGTCGGCAACGGCGCGTTCAGTGGTGCGATCGCTTATCCGGCGATGATGGCGGCCCTTGGCAGGGGCTATGCCACGAGCTCCACAGACACCGGCCATGTCGGCGGCAGCGCAAGCTTTGCGCTCGGACACCCGGAGAAACTGATCGATTTCGGGTGGCGCGCCGTCCACGAGATGACCACGACGTCAAAGAAAATCATCGCAGCCTACTACGACACCGCCCCGAAATTCTCGTACTGGAACGGCTGCTCCGCCGGCGGACGACAGGCGATGAAGGAAGCGCAGCGCTTCCCGCCGGATTTCGACGGCATCATCGCGGGCGCGCCGGGTCTCGATTGGACCGGGCGTGCGGCGCAGGCGGTGCGCGTCGCGAAGGCATTGGAGAAGACCGAGTCGGCGCGCCTGTCACAGACCCAGACGCAACTGCTCCACCGGGCGGTGGTTCAGGCGTGCGATGCCCTGGACGGCCTGAAGGATGGCCTGATCCAGGACCCGGCGCGGTGCAAGTTTGATCCGGCCGTCCTGCAATGCCAGGGCTCCGATGAGGCCGCGTGTCTGACAACGGCGCAGGTCGAGACGGCGCGGTTGATGTACTCGTCTACCGCAAACACCAGGACCAAACGGGAGATCGCGGGCCTCGCGCCAGGAAGTGAGCTGGGATGGACCCCGATGGGATGGAGCGCATCGGCTCGAGCGACCGGGCTCGACCAGTTCCGCTTCATCGTCTTCAACGATCCGGCTTGGGATGTCCAGAAGTTCAACTTCGAGACAGACATCGCGCGGGCAGACGATACGGACGACAACACCCTCAACGCACTCGATCCGAACCTGAAGCCCTTCATCGATCGCGGCGGCAAGCTGGTTCAGTATCACGGCTGGAGCGATCCACAGATCTCGCCTGGAAACAGCACGCAGTATTACACGCGCGTGCTGGAGGTGCTCGGCGGCGCGGCCAGGATCCGGAATTCCTACCGGCTGTTCATGGCGCCGGGCATGGCGCACTGCGGCGGTGGAGAAGGGCCGAGCTCATTCGACATGGTCAGTGCACTCGAGCAGTGGGTCGAACACGGCAAGGCACCCGATCGGATTCTTGCGTCACACTCGACCAACGGCGTCGTCGACCGCACACGGCCGCTTTGTCCATATCCGCAGATCGCTGTCTATAAAGGCATGGGAAGCACGGACGAGGCAGCGAACTTCGAGTGCAAGGCACCGTAGCGGCGATGAGGCATTGCCCAGGCGGCTAGTTGGTTCCAGCTCTGAGACTTGCCTTGTACGTCTTGCTGAAGCCGTTACGGCCGTTGGTCACGGTGAACGATCCATCCGTCTGTGCCGACACCTTGATCCAGTAGGCCGTTCCATTGTGGAGAGGCGCCGCAGGCGCGCCCGGTCCGGGCTGCGGAGGTGCCATCGGAGCCACCGGCATTGCCGCCAACGGCTCGTCGAGCACGTTGGCGATGAACATTCCCGGTACGGTGTACTCCTGCCCGCTGAGCTCCGAGAAGTGCATCTGCCACAGATCCTCGAGACCGGGGGATGAATGCAGCGTCATCATCACCTCGGGTTGTCCGCCTTTGCGAGTGCCGTTGTTCATGATCGCAACGCGGGGCCGGAGGGCGTGAACGAGCACGTGCGAATTCGATGAATCCACTCCGTGATGCAAACCCAGGAGCACATCAACGGTGCCGACGCGGTTGTTCGGGCACATCAGCTCGAATTCCTTGTTCTTCGTGAGATCGCCCAGATGAATCGTGCGGAAGCTTCCGAACCTCACGTAGGTTCCGACCGACATCGGATCCTCGGCATTGTTCTCTCCCGGCTTGAAGCCCGCACAATAGGGATTCACCCCGCCGGCTCCGGGCAATCCCGCCTTGATCGTCTCACCGGCTGACGTCACCACGAGCACATCCAGGCCTGACACGGATATCTTGCCGCCCGGTTTTGCTACCGTGTGCTTTCCTTTCGCGTAGAGCTGCGGATACGTCTTCTGCAGAAAATCATCAGCGGCGGCGGCAGGCTGAACGTTCGGGCCGTGGTCGATGAACTGTCGGATCGGGATGCGCGCCGCGAGCTCGGCCATGCCACCGAAATGATCGCCGTGCCAGTGCGTGGTAATCAGATTGTCGATCTGGCTGAGGCCCGCATCTTTGACGGCGGCCATTATGCGGTCCGCATCCCTGACCGCGGCTGCACCGGCATTCCCCGAATCGATGAGCATCGATTCGCCTGACGGCGAGACAAAGAGCGTGGCGTTTCCGCCTTCCACGTCGACGACGTAGACGTCCAACGTCTTCGCCGTTCGTGTCTGCTCGGCTGGAAACATCGCGGAAAGCGCAAGAGCCAATGAAAGTGCTATTGATGCGCGCATGAAAAATGTTCCTTGCGGCGAGACCACGGTTCAGCGAACTGGCGCGATCCTATGTGTGGCTGGAGGGCGTGTCAACTGACGTCGTTCGTGGCCGTTCGTCGATGAGTCACGGCGCGCCCACAGGCCCGGGGTGCCACTTCTGGCCGTGCTGTCTTCTGTCCCGCCGGTTGCTTTTCAACTTCGGCGACGACTACCAGCTCGCCACCTACACACAGCGCGCCGCGTATTGTCAGAAGCTGGATCGCGAATCCGATCGCATCACCGTGGAGGAGATCGGCCGGACGTCCGAGGGGCGGCCGCACCTGATGGCGATCGTCACGTCGCCCGAGAACCACCGGAACCTGGCGCACTACAAGGAAATCTCGCGGCGCCTCGCCTCCGTCGACGGCCTCAGCGACGCGCAGGCGCGCGCGCTGGCGAAGGAAGGAAAGGCCCTGCTCTGGATCGACGGCGGCCTGCACGCCAGCGAAGTCCTCGGCGCCCAGCAGCTCGGCGAGATGGTCTATAGGTGACCTTCTGCAGGAGCGACGGTTGATCTGGGACTGCACGCCCCCCTTACGACGCGTCCCCGGCCGCTGGGCCGACGCAGGTACGCCGGCCCAGGCGCGGCGAATCGACGCACACGCTACAGAGTCGCGATCCGGGCCGCGACGACTGTCCCGGCAAACTCCCCAACGACATTGCCAGCCCGATCGCGGAGCGCCGATTGAAACGTGCCGCTCCAGCGATCCAGCGCCGCGTCGTAGCGAATCGTTCCGACGACATGTCCGACGAGCGGGGCCGAGTGGCTGGGGCTCTGGTCGTCCGCAACGAAAAAGTCGAATGCGAACCGGTACTTCCGTTCGCCTGTCTCGGTCCACGCGCCCACACCCGTGCTGTCGAAGAAGTCGTCGTCGACCGACGTGAGCGCGCCGCCCCGATGGAAGGCGTGCAGAGCCGAGAAGCCTGAACCGACGGGAACGAACGGCAGCGACGATCTGGTGAACGTCCAGGTCGCCGTCCAGGCGCCTTCGATCCGGTGCCCCTCCGGCGAGTCGGCGCGAACCGTGTTCATGGCTACTGCGGTGAGCGCGACGAGAGCGGAGATGAGTGCCAGGCGCTTCATGAGATCCTCCTCACGGCAAATGGAAAGCTCCACTGCTTTCGAGCGCAGCTTGCACGCGCGGCCGACACGGGGGCCAGTGTCTTACGGTATGTATCGTCCTGTTACTGCCGGCGGGACAACCATTTAGCGGCTGCTGGCGGGACGACTCGATTTCGGATCGCCGCGAAGCGCGGGTCGGGCCTGAACGGGTCGAAGATGGAGTCGACGTCGATCAACAGCAGGAGCGGATCGCGAGCCTCGACCGCGCGATTGAGCCACTTGAACGCCTGATCGGCGTCCCCGAGGGCCATGTGGATGAGGGCGATGCTCGAGGCTGACACGTATCGCTCGCGCGACGCTCGCTCCAGGCCGCCGACGAGCGCGCGCGCGTCGTGCTGGCGGGCGCCGCGCGCATAGGCGAATCCCAGCGCGCCGAAGATCTGCTGGGTAGCAAATTGCGAGCGCGCCCTCTCCAGGACGTCGATGGCCTCCAAAAAGCGGCCCGACTGAATGTAAGTGACGCCCAGGTTGTACAACGTTTCGTTGAAGTTCGGGTCGAGGCCAAGTGTCTGCTTCAATTCGGATTCGGCGCGAGCCGTCCGGTGCGTCAGGTAGTACGTCCAGCCAACGTCGCTCTGGAGGACGAGCGAGAGCGGGTCGAGCGCGCGGGCTTTCTGGAGCTCGCGCATGCTGTCGTCGACGCGTCCATCGAGCAGGAGGATGTGTGAATAGAAATGGTGAGCGTCGACGTACCCCGGATTCAGTTCCAGGGCGCGTCTCATCTCGCGTCCGGCTCCGTCGCGATCCCACTCGAGCAGGTACTTGACGAGCCCCGACGCGCTGTGGCCCTCGGCGAGGCTGTCGTCGAGGGCGATGCTTCTCGATGCCGCCGCCTCGGCCCTCGGCATCGCGTCACGCGGCGCGATGACCCCGTAGAGCGCCAGGAGCGAATAACAGTTGGCGAGGCCGGCATACGCCGGCGAGAAGTTGCGGTCCGCGGCGATCGCCTGGTCGAACAACGAAATCGCCTTTTCGAAACCGACGTCGGTCCAGCGGTTCCACGCGTACCGGCCCTTCAAGTACAGGTCGTACGCCTGTACGCTTTCGGTCGCGGGCCGTACGAGTGGACGCGGCCGACCCTCGACGAGCGCCGCGCGAAGCGTCCGCGCGACCGACTGAGCGATCTCGTTCTGCGTCGTGAAGATCTGATCGATCGACCGGTCGTACGTGCCCGACCACAAGTGATAGCCGCTGGTCGTCTCGATGAGCTGCGCCGTCACGCGCAGCGACGACCCGTCGCGGCGGACGCTCCCTTCGAGGACCGCGCCCACATTCAGCTGTTTCCCGATGCGTCGGACGTCCTGCGGCTTTCCCTTGAACTGAAACGTCGACGTGCGGGCCACGACGCGCAGCGCCGGGAGCTGGCTGAGCGCGTTGATGATCTCCTCGCTCAGGCCGTCGCTGTAGTACTCGGTCTCCGGCTGCGGGCTCATGTTCACGAACGGCAGGACGGCGACCGATGACGTTGGCGTCGGCTGGTGCGTGTACCAGTACGCGCCGACTCCGACGAGCGCGACCAGCGCGGCCGCTGCAGACCAGGGCACGCGGCGACGAGTGACGGCAGGAATCGCGCGCGGCGGGTCCACGGGCGGCGGCCCGACGCGTGCCCCGGGCCTGAACACCGGCGTGTAGCCGCCTTTGGGGATCTCGATGACGACCTCATCGTCCTTGCCTGCGGTGGCGTAGTATTCGATCAATTTCGATCGCAGGCGCGCCATGTACACGCGCGCTGTGGGGTCGGTGGCCGGATCGTACGACAGACCGCGATCGAAGACGTTCACGCCGAGGGTGTGTTCCTTCAGCGAATTGCTGCGACCGGCCAGCGTCTCGTCGACCGCGAAACGGAAAAGCCGCTTGAGCCGCTCGGCCTGGGCGAACAGCGGATGGGCGCAGATGCGTTCGAGCTCGGCGCGGACGGCGCCCGCCTCAGGCTGATCGGTCGTCTGGTCGTCCATGGTGTCGTTCGAGCGAGCCGATTATCGCGCGCCGGCCGGTCCATAGTACGGGCACAGTATCTCCTGTGCCTACCAAAAAGACCGTTCATATCAGCCATCGACCATCAGCCATGACGAGCACTCAACCGATGCGTCCGTGGCACGCGTCGTCGCGTCAGCCGATCGATCTCGCGCTGCAACCGCTCTAAAGTGTCCAGAAAGCCGCCTGAACCGGCCGCACCGCAGCTACCGCCGCGTCTCCGCGCGTCGACGCGATTCCGGACGCCGGCCAGTTCGCCTCGGAGGGCGGTCCGCTCAACGCCCCGATCGCGGCGTCGAGCGACGCCGCGAACGCGTGCAGGTCGTAACCACCTTCCACAGCCGCAACGATCCGGCCGAAGCAGCATGCCTCCGCTACTGCCCTCAGCTCCAGCGTCATCGCCGCGAACGCCGGCGTCGTGAGTCGCATGCCGCCCAGCGGATCGCGCTCGTGCGCATCGAACCCGGCCGAGACGATCAGCAGATCCGGCTCGAACTGACGCAGTACCGGCAGCACGATATGGGCGAAGACCGTCTGATAGTCCTCGTCGGACGCGCCGACCTCGATCGGGACGTTGACCGTGAATCCTCGTCCGGCCACCCGGCCAACTTCGCCGGCGGCGCCGGTGCCCGGGTAGTACGGAAACTGATGCGTCGAAATGTACAGGACGTGTGGATCGGCCTCGAAGGTGTGCTGCGTGCCGTTGCCGTGATGGACGTCGTAGTCGACGATCGCGACCTTGCCGGCGCCCTGTGCGCGCGCATGCGCCGCCGCCACGGCGACGTTGTTGTACAGGCAGAAGCCCATCGCGCGATCGCGCTCGGCGTGGTGGCCCGGCGGCCGCACGAGCGCCACCGCGCTCGAGCGCGATGCGCCCATCACGCGCTCGACGGCATCGACGGCGGCGCCGGCGGCGAGCAGCGCAATCTCGCAGGACTCCGGCGACGTGTAGGTGTCGGCATCGAGCGCCGTGGCGCGTCCGGCGGTCTCTGCGATCCGCCGCAGGTAGTCGACGTCGTGGACGCGCGCGAGCTGCTCGACCGTCGCCGCGCGGGGCGCGACGATCTCGATGCCGCGCGCCCGCCAGCGATTGGCGATGGCGTCCATGGCCTCTGCGCGCTCGGGGCGTTCCGGATGGCCGGGAGGCGTCTGGTGTTCAGCGAACCGCTCGGAGTGAATCAGGATGACGGACACGCGCCTGCATTCTATTTCCCCGCGCGCATGCTGCGCCATTCCCGAGGCGGTGAATCACGGGTGTGCTTCTCCATCTGAGGTATGCGATTCGGTCGTCCGCAAAGCAGCCTGGCGTCACGGCAACGGCGATCTTCACCATCGCCCTCTGAGCGCCTGCAGCGGATCCACCCTCGCCGCCCGACGGGCCGGGACGAGGCATGCGGCAATGGTGACGACGAGGAGGAGGGCCGACACTGCCCCAAAGCTGACCGCGTCGTGTGGGTCCACGCCGTAGAGAAACGCCGACAAGTAACGCGATCCCGCGAACGATGTCCAGAGCCCGACGGCGATCCCGATGACCGCAATGACCGCCGCCTGACCGAGCACGAGCCAGACGATGTCGCGCGCCTGCGCACCGAGCGCCGTGCGCACGCCGATCTCACGCGTGCGCAGCGCAACGCTGTACGACAGGACGCCGAAGAGTCCGACGCCGGCAATCAGCAGCGCGAACACGGCGAAGCCCACGAGCACGGCGGCATAGAGCCGGGGTCTTGCCAGGCTCGTCATCACGCGATCCTCCATCGTCATCACCGAATCGAGCGCCATCGCCGGCGCTTCTTCCCGCACGAGGGTGCGGAGCGTCGGCACGTAGGACGCAGGATCGGCCGCCGTCCGGATCACGAGAATGGGATCGAAGTTCCTGATTCCAACAGGTGCGATCTGCGTGAACGACGCAAAGAGCTCTGGCTGGAGAGCCGCGTCGACGTTGTCTTGACGCATGTCGTCCACGACGCCGACGACTTCCCAGTCCGTGCGGTCGTCGCGAAAACGGATTCCGGCCCGTCCTCGCCGCTGCGGGATGTGAAAGCCGATCGGGTGATCGCCGAGGTACTTTCTCGCAAACGACTGGTTGACGACGATCGCGGGCGGCGTCACCGCTGTGTCCGTGACCGAAAGCGTTCGACCGGCGACCAGACGAAGGCGCATCGCCGCGAAGTAGTCCGGGCTGACAATGCGCTGGGTCGCCTGCACATCCATCTCGACGCCGGGGTTTCGGGGCGACCGCATCGTGAACGCGGCAAAGCCGCCGGCAGAGACGAACGGCAACGCCGTGCTGTACGCCGCGTGGGTGACTCCGGGCACGACGTGGAGACGCTCGATCAACCTGTCGAGCAGCTGCAGGCGCCGCTCGGCCGCGTAGCCGGCCGGAAGCGGCAATCGCGCCGTGAGCACGTTGACCGGATCGTAGCCGCGGTCGGCTCGCATCAGGGCGACGAAGCTGCGCGTGAGCAGCGCGGCGCCGATGAGCAGCATGCATGCCACCGCGACCTGGCCGGCCATGATGCACGCTCGCGTGCGCGCGATGGACAGGCGCAGGGTGCCGCCGACCGGCGCAACGCCGTCTTCGGCAAGCGTTTCGACCAGGTTCAACCTTCGCATATGCCACGCCGGGATCATCCCGCACGCGACGCTCGTGACCAGCGAGAGTGCCAGGGCGAATGCCGCGACGTCCATGTCAATCGTCACCGCGTCCATCCGTGGGAAGTCGACGGGCAGCACTGACGGCAGGATGTGCAGCAGCGCCACGGCGAACCCGAACCCTGCGGCGCCGCCGGACAGGCCGACGATCGCGTTCTCGACGAGCAGCTGCCGAATCAGACGGGACTGCCCGGCGCCGAGGGACGCGCGCACCGCCAGCTCGCGGCGTCTCGTCGTTGCGCGCGCGAGCTGCAGGCTTGCGACGTTCGCCGTCGCCGTCACGAGGAGCAGAGCCACCGCGGCGAGCAGCACGAGAATCGCGGGGCGGACGTCGGCCGTCAGCGCCTCGCGCGCAGGTGTCATCTGCACGTCGATTGGCCCCTTCGCGCCAAACAACGCCATCGCGACAAGGGCCGAATCGGGGGCTGCTCGTGCTCGTGCCGTGGCCTCGGCGGCTGCCTGTGCCAGGGTCGCGCCCGTGCGCAGCC
>Ga0066683_10000122_pt1 | contig 17383 bp, 16 predicted proteins | sample GraSoiAngelo_132_FD_62296 | JGI IMG/M metagenome (GOLD analysis project Ga0066683, IMG submission 62296) | Grasslands soil microbial communities from the Angelo Coastal Reserve, California, USA - 14_0929_02_40cm | ecosystem: Environmental > Terrestrial > Soil > Grasslands | place: USA... | reverse complement strand
CGAGCGTGGTCTCGGTGTTGCCGACGTCGAGGGCGAGCAGCATCCGCGGCTAAGATAGACGGCGCCCGAGGGCGCCGCCACGCGGCTCAAGCGAGCTCGACATGGCCGTCGAGCACGGCGATCGTGGTCGCCCCACTCTCCACCAGCAGCGCCCCGTCCGGGCGGATCCCCGCTCCGCGGCCGGCCGCCGGCCTGCGCAGCTCGCGGCCACGCAGCCAGTCGCGCTCCGCGAACGCCTGGCACTCCGCCTCCGTGAGCACGGTGCCTCCCGCGACGACGGCGGCGAGGCCGGGTACGAGCCGGTCGAGCAGATCGACTGGCCGGAGGTCCGGCAGCAATTCGTGGAGCGCGATGGCTCGCGGGGCGAGCTCGGCCGGAATCGCGTTGCAGGCGTTCACTCCCACGCCCAGCGCGAGCCACTGGAGCGCGTCTCCTTGCCATCGGCCCTCGCACAGCACGCCGCCTAGCTTGCGATCGTCGAGGAGCACGTCGTTCGGCCACTTCAACCGCGTGCGTGGCAGCCCCAGCAGCTCGTCCACCGCATCGGCCACCACGAGCCCGGTGCGGATCGACAGCGCGCCGACGTCCGCACGGGGCGGCCGCAGTAACAGCGCGAGCCAGGCGCCGCCCTGAGGCGAGCGCCAGGTGCGCCCGTCGCGCCCGCGCCCCGCGGTCTGCTCCAGGGCGACGACCGTAGCGCCGTGCGGCGCGCCGGCGGCGCCGAGCTCGTGCACCACGTCGAGGCAGGAAGTAATCGTGCGGAACACGGCGGCCTGCGGGACGCCCCAGCGGCGGGCGAGGGAATGCGCCGGCACCCCATCGAGGGTTACGGGTGCCACGGCCTCACCCCACCCGGCCCGCGACGAGCGCGACCAGTCCCACGGCCATCGCCCCTTTCAGCAGGAGGCCCAGGCGCTCGCTCCGGCCGACGATCAGCCGCGTCGCCACGACGAGGACGGCCAGCTGCGCGAAGATCGCCAGCACGAAGTACGCCCCGCGATACCCGGCCCGCGCCGGCAGCAACAGGCTCACCGGCACGAAGCCGATCGCCAGGACGATCGTGAGCCAGGGTCTGCCGGGCTGCCGCTCCGCATCCGCGGCGAGACCGCGCACCAGCGCGAGCCAGGAGGCGAGCGTCCACGGCACCAGCCCTTGCGCCGGCCGGGCGACGGCGATGGCGCCGTACAGCAACGGCAGGCCGGAGACCACTGCGAGCGCGATTCGCTGGAACGGCTGTCGCCGCTCGAGCGCGGGAAGCAGCGCAATGGCGGCGCAGCCGGCCAGCCCGACGGCCACCGCCGCGCCACCCACAAGCATCGCGCCGGCAACTCCGATCACCACGCCGGCGAACACCACGAAGTCCGCTGCGCCCGACGAGGCGGTGACGTCGCGCCTCCGCCCCAGGGCGCTTCCCGCCGCGCCCAGCCCAATGGCGGCGAGCGCAGCCCACCAGGCGAGCGGCGGCGTTGCCAACCCCCCGAGGGCGATCCAGCACCCCGCCAGCACGCCGAGCGCGGCGACCAGCAGCTGCGGGGCACGGACCAGGCGCGCGACATCACCCATTCAGTACGTCCCGGTACAGGGCTTCGTACTGCGGCACGATGCGCTCGGCGGAGAAATCGAGCGCCCGCCGCGCCGCCGCGCTGCGCATCCGCGCGTGGCGCGCCGGGTCCGAAAGGATCGCCGCGGCCTCGGCGGCCATCGCGTCGACCGCGCCGACCGGTGCCAGAAACCCCGTCTCCCCCTGCGCGATCACTTCGGGGAGGCCTCCCACCGCTGAAGCGATGACGGGGACCCCGCACGCCATCGCTTCGAGAGCCGCGAGCCCGAACGACTCGGTCTCCGACGGGAGGAGGAACAGGTCGCTCCCGCGCAACAGCTCAGCCACGTCATCCACCTTGCCCAGGAAGCGGACGTCTTCTCCCAGACCCAGGCGATCGGCCTCGTGCTCGGCCGCATCGCGTTCCGGGCCGTCGCCGATCAGCACCAGGGTCGCCGGCATCGCCTTGCGCACGCTCGCAAACACGCGCACCACATCGACCACGCGCTTCACGGGACGGAAGTTCGAGACGTGGGTCAGAATCTTGTGGTCTGCGGGCGCCAGCGCGCCGCGACACGACCCGTCGCGCGGGGGGTGGTACTCGGCCGGCGAAATGAAGTTCGAGATGACGCGCACGTCACAGTCGACGCAGCCGAAGGCGCGGTAGGTCTCGTCGCGCAGGTAGCGCGACACCGCGGTCACCGCGTCCGACTGCTCGATGGAGAACTTGGTGAGGGTGTAGTAGGACGGGTCCTGTCCCACGAGCGTGATGTCGGTGCCGTGCAGCGTCGTCACGACCTTGAGATCGCGCTCTGGCCGGAGCATCTGCTTGGCGAGCCAGGCCGTCGCGGCGTGCGGTATCGCGTAATGCACGTGCATGATCTCGAGCTTTTCCCGCTGCGCTACCTCGTGCTGCTTGACCGCGAGGGCGAGCGCGTAAGGCGAGTGCTCGAATAGGGGGTAGTCGGTGGTCACCACCTCGTGGAACGTCACCCGCGGCGCGAACCCGCGCAGCCGGAACGGGCTCGCGTAGGAGACGAAGTGCACCTCGTGCCCGCGCCGGGCGAGCTCGAGCCCGAGCTCCGTAGCGACGGCGCCCGAGCCGCCGTAAGTCGGGTAGCAGGTGATACCGATTCTCATGAAGCGGGATGGGAGATGGGGGATGCGGGATGCGTGGCGACGGCCCAGCGTTCAGCGATCTGTGCAGCAAGCAGCGCGGGGGACGCCATCGCGTCGAGGACCCACACGCTTCTCGCATCCCGCATCCCGCCTCCCGGACTGCGCAGTTGATGTCGAAACCACGTCTCCTGCCGCTTGGCGTAGCGCCGCGTGGCGACGACGATCGCTTCCGCGAGCCTGTCCGCAGGCAGATCCCCGCGGAGCATGGCGACCGCTTCGCGGTAGCCGACGCCGTCGAGGCCCGCGGCGTCCGGGGGCACGCCCCGCGCGAGCAGCGCTGCCACTTCGGCCACGAGCCCGGCCCCGAGCATCCGCTCCACGCGCTCCGCGATCCGGCGTCGCAGCGCGTCGCGCGGCAGTGTGAGGTGAATGTACCACGGGCGCATCGCGCCGGTCTCGCGCGCCTCACGCTGCCACCACGACAGCGCGCGGCCGGTGAGCAGGGCGACCTCGATCGCCCGGGCCGCCCGCTGGCGGCCTCCGCCCGCGAACCCGCGGTCGAGCCGGGCGGCCCAGTGGGCCGCGCGCGCGGGCGCGAGCCGCGCCGCCCAGCCTCGCAGCTGCTCGTGCCGGGCGGGGTCGAGCAGCGGCTCGCGGAACAGTCCCTCCGCCAACGCCCGCACGTAGAAACCGGTTCCACCCAGGACCAGCGGCTCCCGGCCCGCTGTGCGCACCTCCGCGAGCCAGGCCGCGGCGTCGCGCGCGAAGCGACCGGCGCTATACCGCTCCCCGGGCTCGATCAGGTCGAGCCCGAGATGCGGCACCTGCGCGCGGACCTCGGGCGTGGGCTTCGCGGTCCCGATGTCGAGGTGGCGGTACACCTGCCGCGCGTCGGCGGAGATGACCGTGATCGGACGGAGCGTTGCGAGCTCGACGGCGACCGCGGTCTTGCCGACACCCGTGGGGCCGATGAGGACCGGGACGAGCGGGAGGGACGTCACCGCACTCAGGCCCTCCCGAACCTTCTCTCCAGTTCCCCCTTGGGGAGTTGCAGGATCGTGGGGCGTCCATGAACGTCGTGCGCCGGCAGGGTCGCCGTCAGGAGCCGCGCGATGAGCTCGCGCATCTCGTCCGGCTCGAGCCGCTGGCCCGCCTTGATCGCCCCGCGGCAGGCGAACGTCGCGGCGAAGCGCTCCAGCCGGTTCGCCCACCCCCCGAAGCGTCCCCCGGCCAGGTCCGCCACGAGCTCCTGCAGGCATCGCGCGGCGTCGAACCGTGGATGAGGGTTGGGCGCGGTGTGGATCACAACCGTGCGCCCCGAAAAGGGCTCGATCTCGTAGCCGACGCGCTGGAGCAGCTGCCGGTGCCGGTCGATGGCGTCGAGCTCGGGGGGCGTGAACTCGAGTGTCAGCGGCAAGAGCAGCCGCTGCGCGGGCGCGCCGTCGCCGGTGAGCTGGCGCATCGCGGCTTCATAAAGGATCCGCTCGTGGGCCGAGTGCTGGTCCACGATCGCGACGCCGGAGTCGTTTTGGAACAGAATGTACGTGTCGAAGACCTGGAGCAACGGAGGCGTCGCGTGTGGCGCGTCGGCAGCGCCGGTATCGAGCCCGAACATTTCGAGCGCCGGCCCCTGAGGAAGCTCGACCGCTCCACCCGCCCAGGCGCTGGACGGCCAGGCGCCGGACCCCGCGGCCAGCGGGGCCGCCGCGCCGAGCGGCGTGAGCGCCCGCCGCACACCCTCTTCCACGACGCGCTCGACGAAGAACTTGTCGCGAAACCGCACTTCGAGCTTGGCCGGGTGCACGTTCACGTCGACCGCGTCGCCCGGAAGCTCGAGGAACAGGAGCAACGATGGCCGGTCGCCGGGGGCGATAGTCGAGCGGTACCCCGCCTCGCCAGCGCGCAGGATGAAGGGATCACGGATCGGCCGTCGGTGCACGAACACGTAGCCCTTACGGCCCGCCGGCTTCGCCTGCGCAGGACGCTGCGCGAACCCGGTGAGCTCGAGCGGTCCTTCGCGGTGGGCGACGGGCACGAGCGTGTCCGCGAACTCGCGCCCCCACAACCCCGCCACGCGGTCGATCGGCTCGGCGGCGGGCGCCACGTCGAGGAGCACGCGCTCATCGCTCGTGAGCGTGAAGGCGACGTCGGGACGCGTGAGGGCGAGCATGGTGAGCGCATCGAGCGCGGCGCGAGTCTCGGTCGCCTGCGCCCGCAGGAACTTGCGGCGCGCCGGCGTATTGAAGAACAGCGCCTGCACGGTGACCGTGGTCCCCCGCTGCCGCACGGCGTCGTCGACCGCCTCGAGCCGGGCGCCCACCACCCGGAGGCGCGTCCCGGTCCGACCGTCGGGGGAAGTCTCAAGCTCGAAGCGCGACACGGAGGCCACCGCTGGAAGGGCCTCGCCCCGGAACCCGAAGGTGGCGACGCCGATGAGGTCCGCAGCCGACCGGATCTTGCTCGTCGCGTGACGGGCGAGCGCGAGCTCGGCGTCGGCGCGACTCATCCCTTCCCCGTCGTCACTCACCCGAATCAGCGTCTTGCCGCCGTTCTCGATCGCCACCCGGACGGTGCGCGCGCCCGCGTCGAGCGCATTTTCCACCAGCTCCTTCACGACCGAGGCCGGCCGCTCCACGACCTCCCCGGCGGCGATCTGATCGGCGACCTGGTCCGGCAGGACTGCGATCTTGGGACTCACAGCCGGACGACCTCGTCGCTGAGCACCCAGCCGCGCACGCCATCGTCGCGGCGCACTTCGAGCCAGCGTGCGTAACTCCCCGCGATCTCGAGCGCCGCGCCGGCGTCGAGCGTGGTGGTCGCGCTGGCGCTGCCGTATGGCGCGACCCGCACCGGGGTCGCCGGGGTGAGGACGACGGCGAGCGGCCGGTCGCGGCGCCGCCACTCGAGCGCGCCGAACGTCGCCGCGGCGGCCGTGAGCGCCATTAGTACGAGAATCACCCAGCGCCGCCGCCCGGTCAGGACCGCGCCCCACAGCAGCAGCCACGCCAGCGCCACCAGAAGTGCCCACTCGCCCGGGGTGGCGGGTCCGACGAACAGGAGCGCCTCGCTCGCGGGGTCCGGGGCCGGGAGGAGGCGGCGGGCCCGCTGGACGATGGGATTGCGGGGGTCGAGGCGCGCCGCGATGGTCCAGGCCGCGACGGCCTTCCCGTCCGCGCCGGCGCGATACAGCGTGGCGCCGAGATTGTACCAGTGAGCGGCGACGCGCGGAGCGACTGCGGCCCGAGCCGCGAAGGAATCGGATGCCGCACGCAGCGCGCCCGCCTGGTACAGGACCTCCGCTTTGGGAGCCTGTGCCGCGCCGTCGCGTGGAGCGAGCAACACGCCGCAGATGAGCGCGACCATGATCCGGCGCCGCCGCGGTCCCGGCGGCTCGGCGCCCAGCACCTGCAACACTTGCTCCAGTTCCGCCGCGAGCTCCGCGGCGTCGCCCAGCCCCCGGGGCCCGTAGCGGGCCGCGCGCAGCCGGTCGCGCAGCCGCATCACGTGGTCGGCCACCGCGCTCTCGATTCCCGCGGCGCGCAGCGCGCGCGCTAGACCGTCGCCGTCGCGGGTAGGCGGATCAGGGACATGATTCGCCAGGACAGCGTGGAACCCGCGCTCTAACCGACCCAGGTGCGACAGGACGGGACTCTTCGCCCCGGCGGGGGGCAATCCGCGCCGCCGCCGTCGCTGCACCCCGACCACAAGCGGCGGCCCGAGCGCGAGTGCCACCCAGCCCCACGGTACCAGCCCCCGCGCCACCGCGTCCTGCCACGGCGCGACGTCGCTACTGAGCAGCGGCGGCAGCGCGCGCGCGGCACGCGGCTCGGTGCCAGGAAGCACCGCGAGCGCCAAGGGCGGCGTGCGTGCCACGGCGTAGCCACCCGTCGCGACGTCGTAGTACGGATAGCGCACTTCGGGAAGCATGAACGTTCCCACTGAATCCGGCACGACGAGGTAGCTGAACACCTTGCTCCCCGCGACGAGACCGCCTTGGGGCGCGACCGACACGTTCGTCTCGGCCGGGTAGGCGCGAAACCCCGTGGGCCAGCGCAGCGCAGGCTCCGGCCAGAGCGTCGCGTTCCCGATGCCACTAACCGTGGCGAGGACCGTGATCGGCTCACCCACTCGGGTGTCCGCGGGCACGACCGAGAGCGCCAGCGCGAGCCCCTCACCCGCGACCTGCCGGTCGTCTTCCGGCCGCCCGGCCGCCGGGGGAGCGAGCACAGTGATGGCAATCGAGTCGCTGTGCAGCACGTACCGCTCCTCACGGCTAAAGATCGAGAACGAGACGGGAACGCCGTACTCCACGGACGCCGGAGGGATCAGCAGCCGCCCCGCCTCAAGCGGGAACAGGATCTCGTGGAGTGCGTACAGATCCATCCACCGTCCCTGCACCAGCCGCGCCGCGACCGATTCCTCCGGGCGCTCCTCAGCGTAGGACCAGACCCCTTGCGGCGTCGCGAGCGTGAGCCGAGGCTGGCTGCGGAGCCGCAGCCGCACATCGCGTGGAAACCAGGCGGCGACCAGCACGTCGAGCTGCTGCCCGACCAGAACGCTGTCGGCCGGCATGTGCACGGTGAGCGCGACCTGATCGCCGCGCTCGGGCGACGGTGCGCGGTCGAGCAGGGCCCGCGCGGGAGCTTCGAGCGCGGCCGCGGGACGCGACGCCTTGTCCGCCGTGATGGAGATGGCCGCGGTCGTCACGACCGCCCGCCCCTGCTGCACCCGCACCGGTCCGATCACCAGCGTGCCCGCACGCTCGGCGCGGAGCGTCAGCTGCCGCATGGTCGTCCGGAGCGGGCTTCCCACTCCCGCTCCCCCGCCCGCATCGCTGCCGAGCGAGACGTCGGTGACTTCGTGCGTGGCAATGATCGCGAAGCCCGCAAGCGGCGGCAGCGTGAGGTTGAGCGGTTGGGCTGACCGAGTGCGCGCACGGACGGTGAGCACCAGCGCGTCCCCGACCGTGAGCCGCGTGCGGTCCACGCTCGCGACCACGACCGGCGGACCCGCCTGCAGCTGGGCGATCAACCAGATGACCGGGATCACCAGTCCTTCACCCCCGACTCTCCCGCCGCGCGAGCGTGACCCGTGCGCGCGCGGCGCGTGCGCAGCTCCTCCTGACCGATCGAGGCGAGAATCTGATCTGCCTGGGCCTGCGTGAGGCCTCCGCCGCCGCTCTGCGGTTCCTCCGCGGTGGACGCCCCTCCCCCAGCCCCACTGCCCGACGGTCCCCCGCCGCCCCCGCCCCCCCCGCCGCCGCCCGACGGACTGTTGCTGCTCCCGCCGCCACTGCCGCCGCGGCGACGCCGGACGGCCAGCTCGAGATTCCATTTCGCCGCCGGGTTATGCGGCCGCAGCAGCAGCGCTTCCCGGTAGGCGCGCTCCGCGTCGGCGAGATGGGCCTCGCGATGCGCGCTGTCGGCATCGGCTTCGCGCAGGCCGACCAGACCGAGGTTGTAGAGCGCGCGGAACCGGAGCTCGGGGTCGAGCGACGCCGCCGCCCGCGAGAGCGTGGCGCGGGCGTTCTCGCGATCGCGGGCGGCGAGCGCGGCGGTGCCAGCGTTGTACAACGCCGTGTCGTCCAGCCGATCGGAAGCGAGGTCTTCGAGGTACGCGGTGCGCGCGCCCTCAAGCTGCCCCCGGTCCCACGCGCGCTCGGCAGCGCTGCGCGGCCGCGTCGAGTCTTGCGCGCGGCTAGGGAGGGCGCCCGCGAGCAGGGCCAAGCTCAGCAGCGCGGCGGTCCGGCGCGACGCCGCTTGTCCCACGAGCATCGCCACGCCGAGCAAGAGCGCTACCCAGGCGCGGGGCCGGCCCCGCTCGGTGTGGGCTTCACTCGCGCGCGCCCGCTTGTAGGAGGCGACGAGGTCGCGGACCGCGCCCGCCTGGTCCGGGAGGTCGGCGGCGACCTGCGCGCCCTGCGCCGCATCCGCGACCGCCGCGAGGATATCGTCACGGCGTAACGTTTCGATGACGGCTCCGTCCGCGTCTTTCTGATAAGCCTGGACGGCGCCATGTTCGTCCCGCACGGGGATGCGTGCCGGGGCCCGCCCCCCCTCCGCAACGAGGATCAAGTGCACGCCGCCCGCGTTGAGACGCCGTGCCTGCGCCAGGGCGGCGGGCAGCGAATCGTGCGCCTCACCGTCCGTGAAGACGACGAGCACCCTGTCGGCGAGGCTCGTCCCCGCCCGCAGCAGCTCCCCACCCTGCTTCAGCGCCGGAGCGAGCGAGGTGCCCCCCTCCGAGGCAATCTCAGGATCGAGGGCGTCCAGATACAGGAGCAGCGCCGACCCGTCGACCGACAGCGGCGACAGGATGTAGCTCGATCCCGCGAAGGCCACCAGGCCGATGCGGTCGCCCTCCAGGTCCTGCACGAGACGCCGTGCCTCGCGCAAAGCGCGCCCCAGGCGGCTGGGGTGCGTGTCCTCGGCCAGCATCGAGCGCGAGACGTCCACCGCGATCAACAAGTCGAGCCCGCGTGTCTCCGCCACAACGGTCTCCTGGCCCCAGCGGGGCCCGGCAAGGGCGATCGTCCCCAGGAACGCCGCGAGCGAGAGGACGGTGGGACCGCCCCGGCCGGCGTTGCGCGCCAACGTCGCCGTGGCGTCCGACCAGAGGGCGGCCCGCCGGATGCGCACCCGCCGGGCCCACGCCGCTCCGAACCACACGGCGCCGCCCACCAAAGGCGCGAGCGCGAGCACGAAGGGGGCGTCGAACGTGATCACGGCACGCGCACCGCGAACGTCGCCGAGAGCACGATCTCGAGCGCCAGACCGAGGAGGCCGAGGGCCAGGGGCCACCGGTACGCTTCATCGAACCGGCGGTACACGACGCGCTGCACGGTCGACTTCTCGAGGCGGTTGATCTCGGCGAAGATGCTCTTGAGCGATTCCGTATCCGTGGCCCGGAAGTAGCGCCCGCCGGTCATGGCCGCGACGTCGGTCAACAGCCGTTCGTCGATTTCGACTGGGAGCGACTGATAGCGCAGCCCCTCCGGCCCCTCGCCCGTCGGCACGGGCGCCTCGCCCTGCGTGCCCACTCCGATCGTGTAGATGCGAATCCCGAAGGTCGCGGCGGCCTGCGCGGCGGTGCGCGGGTTCACCGTTCCGCGATTGTTCACGCCGTCGGTCAGGAGGATGATCACCTTGGTCTTCCCCGCTGTCCGTCGCAAGCGGTTCGCGGCCGTCGCGATCGCGGTGCCGATCGCCGTGCCGTCTTCGAGAATGCCGATGCGGAGGCCGTGGAGCGCCTGTTCCAGCACCGGGTAATCCGTGGTGATCGGCACCTGAGTGAGCGCCTGCCCGGCGAAGGCGACGAGTCCGATCCGGTCCGACGACCGCGCCCGGACGAAGTCGATTGCGGTCTGCTTCGCAACGTCGATGCGGTTCGAAGGCGCGAAGTCCTCGGACAGCATGCTGCTCGACACGTCAACGCACAGCACGATCGAGATGCCTTCGGAGCGGACCTCGGCCCGGGCTCCCCCGACGCGCGGTCCCGCCGCGGCGACGATCCACGCCGCGATGCAGGCGCTGCGTAGGGTCACGGGAAGTCGCGCGATCCACAGCCGCTCTGCCGCCCCTGCCGCGGGGCGGACGTCGCTCATGGACGTCCCGGACAGCCGCGCCAGACGCCGCGCCCGCAACCACCACCAGAGCGGCAGCGCAGCCAGGGTCACCAGCAGCAGCGGCCGGGCGAAGCTCACCGCGTGAGCTCCCGCGCCAACGCCCGGGCCCGCTCCGCCAGCGCCGCGATGTCGCTGCCGTGGGCCGAGGCGAACGCGACCCGGTCCAACTGCTGCAGCACTTCCGCCAGCTGGCCCAGCGGCACGCGCGCCATGCGCGACTCCAGAACCGCGAGACATTCGGCCGTGCTCAGCGCGGTGGGGGCCTTGGGCTCGGCGCGCGCGATCGCCGCCCGCAGGCGGGCGGTGGCGCGCGCAGCGACCGCCTTCGGTTCCCCGCCGGCGAGCCAGCGCGTGTCTGGGACCTCACGTTCCAGTGGAACGTGAGAGTCAGCGGGGACCGCGCGTTGCGGCCGCCGGCGCCAGGCGAGTCCCGCGGCACCCAGCCCCAGCGCCGCGAGTGTCCCCGCGATCGGGACGAGCGGATTGCGCCGGGCGGTGCGGATCGGCGCGAAGGCGGCTTGCGGCTCCGGATGCGCCACGCTGTCGGGGATCACCGCGCGCACCTCGATCCGCGCGACGCCGCCCGGGAGGGAGTCCGTGCGTCCGTCCGGGGCGAGCCGCCACAGGGGCGGCAGCGCGACCTCATGGGCACCGGGGGACCAGGCGACGACGGCGTAGCGAACCACCCAGCCTCCGACGGCGCGCAGCACCGCCGGATTGCTCAGCGGCTCGATCTCCTCGCCGGCGTCGAGTTTCCCGGCGCGCACGCGCCACCCCGGCGGCGCCGTGACCTGCCGCGAGAGCCACACGGTGTCGCCGACGGTGGGACGAGCGGGCGACGCCACCCACGGGCCCTGCACTGCCAGCACGACGGCCAGCAGCGCCACGCTCATCTCTTGAGCCTCCGCGCCCGCTCCGCGAACGCCCGCCGCAGCGCGACGCTGTACGGCACCTGGGTGTGCAGCTCGACACGGTCCACGCCCGCCTGGATGAGCTTGCGGGAGCGCTCCTGCAGCTGTCGCTCGGCCGCTACCCGAAATCTGGTCCGGGACGGCCCGTGACTCGAGTCGAGCAGCACGCGCCGACCCGTTTCCGCGTCCTGGAGGTCCACCCAGCCCGCGTCGGGCAGGTCGAGCTCGCGCGGGTCATCGGTCGTGATGGCGACGACGTCGTGTGCGGCGGCCAGCCGGCCCAGCGGATCCTCCCACCCCTCGGCGCGGAAGTCCGAGAGCACGGCGACGATCGAGCGGTGGCGCAGCAGCCGAGCCACGAACCGCAGCGCCTCCGCGAGGTTCGTCCCCCGACCGCGCGGACGGAACGCGACCAGGTCGCGGATGACGCGCAGCGCGTGGGGCCGGCCCTTGGCGGGGCGCACCACTAACTCGACCTTGTCGGCGAACATGAGGGCACCGACGCGATCGTTGTGCCGGGCAGCGGCGAGGGCCAGCACGGCCGCCACTTCGACCGCGAGACCCGCCTTCGTATGAGGACGTCCGAACTGGAGTGACCCCGACTGGTCCACCACCAGCAGCAGGGTGATCTCGCGCTCCTCGACGAAGGTCTTCACGAAGGGGTGGCCCATCCGGGCCGACACGTTCCAGTCGATCGCGCGGAAATCGTCGCCCTGTTGGTAGGCCCGCACCTCCGCGAACTCGATGCCTTGCCCGCGGAAGACTGAGCGGTATTCGCCGGTGAAGAGGGTGTTGACGAGAGCGCGGGTGCGGAGCTCGATCCCCTTTACCTGCTTGAGGATCTCGGGGGTGACCGTGCGCCGGTGCGGCTCGACCGGAGATTTGGGAGTGTGCCGACGCTCCTGTCCGTCGTACGTCACGGCACGCCTACGGCCTCCAGGATCTTGACGACGATGCGGTCGGCGTCTATCTCCTCGGCCTCCGCCTCGAACGTGAGCAGCACGCGGTGCCGCAGCACGTCGCACGCGATCGCCTTCACGTCCTCGGGGACGACGTAGGAGCGGCCGCGCAGGTACGCGTGCGCCCGCGCGGCCTGCGCGAGGTAGATGGACGCCCGCGGCGACGCCCCGAACGCGATCAAGGACTTGAGCTCGGGGAGCCCGACCGCCTGCGGTTCCCGCGTGGCGCGCACCACATCGACCAGGTAGTCCACGACCTTCTGGTCCATGAACAGCTCGGCGATGGCGCTCCGCGCCGCGAGGATGTCCTCCGCCTCGGCCGCGCGCTGCACCTCGATCGGCCGGCCGCTCGCCATCCGCGCCACGATCTCCTTCTCCGCATCCCGCGACGGGTAGCCGATGCGCACCTTCAGCATGAACCGGTCGAGCTGCGCTTCGGGGAGCGGGTAGGTGCCTTCCTGTTCGATCGGGTTCTGCGTCGCGAGCACGAGGAACGGCTCGCCCAGGTAGAAGGTCTCGCCGCCGATCGTGACCTGCTTCTCCTGCATCGCCTCGAGCAAGGCCGACTGCACCTTCGCGGGCGCGCGGTTGATCTCGTCGGCGAGCACGAGATTCGCGAACAGCGGGCCCTTCTTCGGATAGAACTCCTGCGAGCGCTGATCGTAGACCATGGTGCCGATGACGTCCGCGGGCAGCAGGTCCGGCGTGAACTGGATCCGCGAGAACGAGATGCGGAGGCACTCTGCTACGGTGCGCACCGCCAGCGTCTTGGCGAGCCCGGGCACGCCCTCGAGGAGGATGTGTCCCCCCGTCAGCACGCCGATCAGCAGACGCTCGACCATCAGCTCCTGGCCCACCACGCGCTTCGCGACCTCGCGCCTGATGGTCTGGGCGAGCGCCGCGTCGGTGGTCTCTTTCGCCCGGGTGGTCATCGCGACGCCAGCGCCGTCACGGCTGCTTTGCGCACGGCCGGCTCCTTGTCATGCGTGTAAAGTTCGAGGAATCCCCGCGCCTCGGGACCGGTCAGCCGGGCGAGGCCTTCAATTGCCGCCGCGCGGACGCTCGGGCTGCGACGCTTGAGCATACCGCCCGGCTCGGCGTAGCGCGCCAGCACGGCGAGCGCGTCCTTGGCGCCGAGGCGCCCGATCGCCCGGAGCAGCTCTGCCAGTACCCCTTCGTCCTCCTCCTGCTCCACGCGGCGCACCAGCACCGTGGTAGCCGCCGGGTCGCCCCCGACGGCGATGGCGCGCACCGCGGCCGCACGCACGCCGACGCTCTCGTCCTTGAGCGCGGGCATCACGGGTCGACTGATCTCGCGCCCGCCGATCTCGCCGAGTCCCGTGATGGCAGCCTCCCGCACGAACTCGGATGCGTCCCGCAGCAGCGGCACCAGCGCCGCCACGGCCTGCGGGCTCCCGGTGAGCCCCACCAGCTCAGCCGCCGCGGCGACGACGGCGCGGTCCTCGTCCCGGAGCCGGCCCTCGAGCACTTCCAGGGCGCGCTCCCCCGCGCGCCGGATCACCGCGCGGTACGGCTCCCGGTGGTCCACCGGCGCCCCGACGTAGGCGTGCAGCACCGGCTCGACGGAGAGCGCCGCGAGCGCACCCAGTGCGGCCACCAGTGCCTCCCGCTCCGCGGGGGGAACCCGCGGCTCGCGGAGCCGTCCCACCATGCGCTCGACGGTGGCCCGGTCGGCGAGCGCCTCGGCCGCGGCGCCAATCGCCGTGAGGAGCGCCGGATCCGCAACGGTCAGAAGCAGCCGGTCGAGTCCGCCGATCGCTTCCGCGACCGCGACCACGTCCTTGAGCGCGAGCAGGCTCGGCGTCATCGCCTGAAGCTGCTCCACCGCCGCTCGCTGGGCATCCAGGGTCTCGGCCGCTTTCAAACCAGCGATGGCCCGCTTCACCTGCACGGCCACCGGCACGACGTCGGGGCGGAACGCGCCGCTCGCGCGCCGCGCCACCGCATCCACCGTCGCCGCGGACAGGGCAAGCGGCGCGGGCGGGGCGGGCGGGGCGGACAGGCGAGCCGAGAGCTCGGCGGCCGGCGTCGGGTCCACCGGCGCCGGCGTGGCAAGCCGCTGAGTGCGTCTCCCGACCGTCAGGGTAATCTGCCCCAGCGCCGCATCGTCGGGCTGCACGCTTCCCGTCGCCACGCCGAACAGCGCCAGCACATGCTCCGCCGCGAGACCCGGGTGCACCTGGATGCTCCGCAGCCCGCGGGCGTAGAGCAAGCCCGCGAGCTCTGCCATCTGGCTGTTGCGCGGGAGCAGGTGTTGCCCGTGCCAATGCAGTCCGGTCGCGCCGATCTTCCACTCCAGGGTCCCGATGGCGGCGAGGGCCGGCAGCGCAGCCGTGACATGGCGTAGCGCCTCCACCACCGCGGGATGGGTGGGCGGATACAGCCGCGTCAGCCGGAACGTCGTGCCGATGGCGCCAAGGGCGCGGTCAATGCCGCCGGTGTCCGTGGCCATGCTCGGTCAACGCTCGATCCGTTCCCCCTGCCCTGCGTCGCCATGCAGTCGCTCGATGGCCCGGACCTCGCGGGGCGTGAGGCCACGGCAGCGGGCTTCGGGGAGCCGGCCGAGCTGGACGGGCCCGTAGGCGACGCGATGCAGCCACTCGACCTTGAGCCCCAACGCCTCCGCCAGGCGACGCACGATGCGGTGGCGCCCTTCGGCGAGCGTGAGCTCGATCTCGACCCCGCGTGGTATGCTCCGCACGCGGAAGCGCGTCACGCGCACGGGACGCCCCTCGATCACCACGGGCCGCGCGAGCGCAGCGTGCACCGCCGGCGCGTTCAGCCCGTGGGCACCGAGCCGGTACGTACGCGGCACGGCGAACCGCGGGTGCGTGAGCCGGTGCGCCGCCGCCCCGTCGGTCGTGAGGAGCAGCAAGCCGGAAGTCATCACGTCCAGCCGTCCAACGTACGTGAGACCGGGCAGCTTGGGGAGGAGGTCGAAGATTGTCTTGCGGCCCGCGGGGTCGCCGCGGCTCACTACGTAGCCGATCGGCTTGTTGAGGGCGAGCCAAGTGGTAGGCGCGGGCCGCACGGCCCGTCCATCCACGGTCACGCGCTGCTGGCCGGGGTCCACACTGCTGCCCAGGGTGGCCACGGCGCCGTCGACGCGCACGCGCCCGGCCCGGATCAGGTCTTCCGCCTTGCGCCGCGACGTGACGCCCGCGCGCGCCAGAGCGCGCTGCAGGCGCATGACGGTCACTCGGGCTCGGCGGGCGCCGGGGGCCGGAGGGCGACCGACAGCTCATCCAGCCGCGGCAGCTCATCCAGGTCGCGGAGCCCCAGGATCTCGAGAAACTGCGGCGTCGTGCCGTAGAGCAGTGGCCGACCGAGGCCCTCGCCGCGCGACACGATCTCCACCAGCCCCCGCTCGAGCAGCTTGTCGAGCACCGCCCCCGAGTCGACGCCCCGGATCTCCTCCACTTCGAGCCTGCCGACCGGCTGGCGGTAGGCGACGATGGCCAGGGTTTCGAGCGCCGCCGGCGACAGCCGCCGCGTGCGCAGCGCGAACTGGGCGCGCTCGATCGTCTCGGCGTACTCGCGCCGCGTCAGGAACTGCCACCCCTGCGCAATCTGCACCAGCTCTACGCCGTGGTCTTCCCCGGCGTAGCGGCGCTGCAGCTCGTCGAGCGCCGCGCGCACCGCAGCCTCCCCCGCTCCCGGCTCGAGCGTCGCGAGCTCTTGCGCCGTCAGGGGGCGCGACGCGGCGAACAGCGCCGCTTCAAGCAGCTTCGCGAGGGCGCTCACGCCGGATCACGATCGGGGAGAACGGCTCGGGCTGCCGCAGACGCAGCGCGCCACGGCGGGCGAGCTCGAGCAGCGCGATGAACACGGAGAGGACTTCCACGGTCTCGGCGCGCTCGCCCACGACGTCGCGCCATGCCAGCTCCTCGCGCTGCGCGAGCAGCGCCTCGATCTTCGCGGTCGCCCCCTCCACGTCCAGCGGACGGGGCACCACGCGGTGCAGTACGGGCTCCGGGATCAGGGCGATCACACGTTCCGCTGCGGCGAGCAGGTCGTTGAGGTCGATCACGAGCTCGGCGGGCGGCGCCGTCGGCTCGGGCGCGAAGCCGCGGCCGAACTGCTCCGCGCGCCGCGCCGCCGCCCGCGCCAACCAGTCCACCAGCTCTCGGATCTGCTGGTATTCGAGCAGCCGCCGCACGAGCTCGGCGCGCGGGTCCTCCCACTCATCGTCCTCCGCGCGCCGCGGCAACAGCAGCTGCGCCTTGATCCGCAGCAGCCGGGCCGCCATCTCGAGGTAGTCCGCCGCCTGGTTGAGCCCGAGCTCGTTGATCACCGCCAGGAACTGGTCCGCGATCTTCGCGACCGGGAGGTCGGTGATGTCGAGCTCATCCTCGTGAATCAGGTGCAGCAGCAGATCGAGCGGACCCGAGAACTGCTCGAGCTCGACGACGAAACCGGCGCCGTCCTGCACCGCGACCGGGGGGGTTGTCACGTGGGGAACACGCCCTGCGACACCGCGAACCCCCCAACCGCCCAGAGGGCGAGATGCATCAGCTGGGTGGCCGGCCACAGCAGCACGGTGACGACGCCCGGCAGCAGCCACACGACGATCAGGATCGGCAGGAAACCCAACATGTAGAGGCGCCGGTACTTGAGCCCCGCCTCAGGCGGGAGCAGGTGATAGAAGACGTGGCTGCCGTCGAGCGGCGGGATCGGGATGAGGTTGAAGAACGCGAGCACCAGATTGAGAAACATCCCGTAGAACAGCATCCGCTGCAGGATCTCGAACGACCCCGTGAGCCGGGGCAGCATGGATCCGACGAACCCGACGGCGGCGAACAACACGGCGCTCGCGACGTACAGCCCCAGATTCGCCCCGATCCCGGCGAGCGAGACGATGATGTCCCCCCGCCGGTAGTTGCGGTACTTCCTCGGGTTCACCGGCACCGGCTTGGCGGAGCCGAATAGGAAGCCCGCGTGCGACACGTACAGCAGCACCGGGAGCAGCACCGTCATGAACGGATCGATATGCTTCAGCGGATTCAACGTGAGCCGCCCGAGCATGTAGGCGGTATCGTCGCCCTGGCGGTAGGCAGCCTCGGCGTGCGCGTATTCGTGGGCCACCACGGAGAACAACAGCACGGGGGCCCAGACGAGGAATTCGAACGAGATGGCAGCGCTCTAGGGTCGGTAGCGGCGTAAGATAATGAATCCGCCGGGCCACGGTCAATGACGTAGTGCCTTGACC
>Ga0066683_10000119_pt1 | contig 17529 bp, 19 predicted proteins | sample GraSoiAngelo_132_FD_62296 | JGI IMG/M metagenome (GOLD analysis project Ga0066683, IMG submission 62296) | Grasslands soil microbial communities from the Angelo Coastal Reserve, California, USA - 14_0929_02_40cm | ecosystem: Environmental > Terrestrial > Soil > Grasslands | place: USA... | reverse complement strand
TTTCGATCGCCAGGTGTCCGTCTCCTCCTAGAGAAAGAAAACGAAAAAGCGGACTCCAGCCGCCCGGAACCCGCTTCGCCTCACCCCCTGACCCCCTCGCCGCCCAGCGGAGCGGGGGAACGATGGGTGACGCCCAGAACCCTGGAGCACTCTCCCGCGGGAGAGGCCATGCGGGTGAGGCGCCGCCGGCGCCCGCTTACCGTATTGTGGGCACCAAGTTAGCTGCGCTGAACCTGGTCCACAAGGCCGAATCCCTTCGCCTCCCGCGCGAGCCGACCCGCCACGACGTGGGGATCGTGCTCGAACAACAGTAGCCACTGCTCCGCCTCCGCCCGCCGGTACAGGCTCCGCTTCGACTCGAGCGTGACGAGCGGCTCGAGGTCGTAGCCCATGATCCAGGGGAGCGGCAGGTGGGCCGTCGTGGGCACGAGGTCGGCCACGAAGCAGGCCCGCTCCCCCCCGCTTTCGATCAGGATCGACTGGTGATACGGCACGTGGCCCGGCGTAGGGAGGCAACGAATCCCAGGCAGCACGCTTGCTTCCCCCGTCACGACGGTGAACGGCACCGACTCGAAGTTGTGCGACAGGTAGCTCGCGGCGGTGCGCTCGTTCGTGTGGCGCGCGAAGTCGAGCTCCTTGGCCTGCACCACGTAGCGCGCCTGCGGGAAGCTCAGCCCTACGGCGCCCGCGGGATCACGCCAGGTGTTGCCGCCGGCGTGGTCGAAGTGCAGATGCGTGTTGATCACCCAGCGGATCTCTTCGGGCCGAAAACCCAGGGCGACGAGCGCGTCCTCGAGCTGGGTGGGACCGCGCGTCCCCGCGTTCGCCACGCCGTAGATGTCCCGGAACTTGGCGTCCTCCTTATTCCCCAACCCCGTGTCGATCAGGACGAGGCCGTCATCGTGCTCCACGAGCAGGCAGCGGAGCGCCAGCGTGATACGATTGCGCTCGTCGGGCGGTATGCGGCGCTCCCACAGCGGCTTGGGGACGACGCCGAACATCGCGCCCCCGTCGAGGCGCTGGGTGCCGCCTTCCAAGGCGTGACAGGTGAGCCGCCCGACCCTGAACGTGGTGTGCAGCATTAGACAAATGCGGAATTCAGAATGCGGAATGCGGAATTCAAGTGGAGGGTCGCTCGCGACGCCGTGCCTGCATTGCCATTCGCAGTCCGCATTCCACATTCCGCATTTGGTTCACAGGTCGTCCCGGCGGAGCGGCAGGGTCATGCACCGAGGGCCCCCGGCTCCGCGCACCAGCTCGCTTCCCTCGATCGCGATCGCCGCCCGCTCCCCCTCCGCCAGCGATTCCTCCCCGCGCGCCAGGCGCGCCGCCGGCACCACCCGGAAGCCGGCGCGCGCCAGCTCGGCAAGCGTCGCGTCGTTGCGCTCATAGGTCAGTACCACGCCGGGGCGCACCGCGAAGAAGTTGCAGGCGCTCGACCATTGCTCCCGTTCCTGCACCGGGCGGCTCGCGCCGCCGCAGAACAGCGGCTCGAGCGGTTGGTCCACCGCCTGAAGGGCGGCGAAGAAGTTAGGCATCTCCTTCACGCCCTTGGAGCGCTTGCGGCGATGCAGCACCGCAAGCCGTTCCGGCCCCACGAAATGCGGCGGATACACGCAGCATGCCTCTCGATCGATCTGCGTGAAGATCATGTCCAAATGGATCGCGGTCCGCTCGTTCGGCAGCACCACGACGATCGCGTCCTGCACGCCGCAGTGCTCGAACACCAGGTCACAGAGGTGGTCGAGCGCCGCCGGGCTGGAGCGCTCGCTGAAACCGAGTAGCAGCAGGTCCGGGCGCAACGGATGCACGTCGCCGCCCTCCAGGGTGTAGTTGCTGCGCTTCTCCTCCGAGCCGTCGTACAGAATGCCGGCGTTCTCGAGGCAGGGGTGATAGCGGAACAGCGCCTTGACGAGCAGCTCCTCCGTCCACCGCACGCCGTGACGCATCGACCCGATAACCGCGTGTTCCCCCATCACGAGGCCGGCGTCCCGGGTGAAGAAGAGATTCGGGAGCGGGGGGAGGGCGTACCGGGTCTCGTTCAGGGCGCGCGCGATCGGACCCGCCTCCTCGAGCGCGCCCTCGATCATGAGCGTGACGAGATCCGCTGCTGAGAGCTCCGCCAGCTGCTTCGCGAGCGCATCCGATGGCACGACCTCCAGCGCTCCCGTGACGAGGTACTCGCGCACCTCCGGCTGCCCGGCGAGCTCCGTGAGCAGCACGCGCACTTCATGCACCTGCGCGAACCGCTCCAGCACGGCGACGAAGCTCCGGTGCTCGCGCTGGGCGAGCTCCAGGTCGATGATGTCGTCGTAGAGGTAGGCCTCACGATTGGCGGGCGTGACCGCGACGAGCTCGCGCCCGGGAGTATGAACCAGCACCGCCCGGAGCGGCCCGATTTCGGAGGTGATGTGGACCCGGGGCATGGGCGGGAATGTAAACGAATGCGGAATGGGCAATGCGGAATGCGGAATTCAAATGTGGGTGTCGCGGAGGCGAACGACCTCCCACATCAATTCCGCATTCCACATTCCGAATTCCGCATTGCCTTCTATCGATTCGCCAGCGCGAAACTCAGCGTCTCGAGCTCGAGCGCCATGTTCACCGATTTCACGACCACGTCGCTCGGCACCGTCAGCTGGATCGGCGCGAAGTTGAGGATCGCCTTGACCCCCGCGTGCACCAGTCGGTCGGTGACTTCCTGGGCGGCGTCGGCGGGCGTAACCACGATCGCGATGTCGCCCGGCTCCCGCTTGAGGTCCGCCTCCAGGTGACCGACGTCCCGCACGAGCAGGCCGTTCCAGCGCGAGCCGACCTTCTTGGGATCGCTGTCGTAGATCGCGCTCACGTTGAAGCCGCGCTGGCGGAACCCGGGGTACTGCACCAGCGCCCCACCGATGCGGCCGGCCCCGATGACCACGATGCGGTAGGTGCGGCGCAGGCCGAGGATGTCGCGCAGCCGAGCGGCGAGCTCGCCCACGGGATAGCCCAACCCGCGCTTGCCGAACGAGCCGAAAAAGGACAGGTCCTTGCGCACCTGGGCGGAGGTGGTGCCGCCGCGGCGGGCGAGGTCGGCGGAGGAGATGGTGGTGTGGCCCTGCCCTTGCGAGTGCTCGAGGAATCGGAGGTAGAGCGAGAGCCGGCGGACGGTGCTTTCGGCGATCTTCCGCATTGTGAATTATTTCACAATTGCTGACTCGCGCGCAAGAGTCGGGCGAACCCCGCGGGAGCAACCCTCTCGGGCCGGCTGACCGGGTCGAGCCCCACCTCGGCCAGCAGCGCCGTCACCGCCGCTGCGGGCTTTCGGGTGGCGGCCATGACCGCGTTCCGCAGCTGCTTGCGTCGCCGGCTGAAACACGCGGCGACGAACGTGCGGAACGCCCCCGTCTCCCCGGGAGTGACGAGCGGCTCGGCGAGCGGCGTGAGCCGCACCAGCGCGCTGTCCACCTTGGGGCGCGGCCGGAACGCCCCCGCCGGCACCACGAGCAGCTGCTCCACGCGGCACGTCGCCTGCACCCCCACGGAGAGCGCGCCATACGGCTTCGTCCCCGGACGAGCCGCGAGCCGGTCGGCGACTTCGCGCTGCACCAGAAACACGATGCGCTCGGGGAGCGGGGGGGTCAGTGCCTTCGCGATGAGCGGCGAGGTGATGTAGTAGGGGATGTTGCCGATGAGCTTGAAATGCGGAATGCGGAATGCGGAATGCGGAATGTCAGGTACGGTGTCGAGAAGTGCGTGCCAATTCAGCTTTAGGGCGTCACCCGGCACGACCGTCACATTTTTGATTCCGCATTCCACATTCCGCATTCCGCATTCGGAAGCGAGCCGGCGATCCCGTTCGATGGCAATGAGCCGCTGGACCTGGGGCGCAACGATGCGGGTCAGGTTCCCCGTCCCCGGCCCGATCTCGAGCACCACGTCGTCGGCCCCGGGGTCGAGGGCCGCGGCGATCTTGTGGAGGAGGTTGGGATCGGCGAGGAAGTGCTGGCCGAGTCGTGTCACACCTTGAGCAGCACCAGGGTACGGTCGTCGGAGGGCGGCGCGCCGCCGGTGAAGGCTGCCAGGTCGGCGTAGATCGCTTCGAGGATCTCGCGCGTCGGTCGCTCGCGCAGCGAGCGCGCGTGACCGAGGAGGCGCTCCTCACCGAAGCGCTCGCCGCGCTCGCTCAGGGCGTCGGCGATCCCGTCGGTGAACAGGCACAACAGGTCGCGCTTGCGCCGCCACGGACGCATCTCGTCACGCCCGTGGGTAGCGGCGAGTCCCAGCGGTGGGCGCGTGGCCGCGAGACGGGTCGACTCCCCGGTCGTCCCCTCGACGACGAACGCGTGCGCGTGTCCAGCATTGGCATACGTCAGACGGCCGACCGAGGGGTCGAGCACGCCGTAGAACAGGGTGAGAAACATCTCGGTACGCGCGAGCTCGTCCTTGAGCGACTCCTCCAGCCGTTCCATGGCCTCACTCGGCGAGTCGGCCGCTTCGCCGTGGATGCCGGACGCCGCCATCGCGAGCGCCATGATGAGCGCGGCCCCGAAGCCGTGGCTCGTCACGTCGCCGATCATCACGCCCAGCCGGTCCCCGGACAGGCTGAGCAGGTTGTAGAAGTCGCCGCCCACCGATTCGGCCTGGCGACAGCGCGCCGCCACGTCCGCGCGTGCCGCGATCACGAGCGGCGAAGGCAGCAGCTTCAGCTGCAGATCGCGCGCGAGCTCGAGCTCACGCCGCATCTGCTGCTGGCTCAGATCACGCGCCGCGAGTCGGGCGTTTTCGATCGCCGCACCGATCTGGTTCGCGATCGCGGCCACGAGCTTGCGGTCCCCCGCCGTGAAAGCGTCTTCCCCCAACCGGTCCGTAAGGTTGATGACGCCGATGGGGCGCGAAGGCTGCCCCGGTGCGGCGTACAGCACGGGGACGGACAAAAAGGCCTTCCCCTTGTAGCGACGCCCCTCCGCGCACCCGGGGTTCTCGGCCGCGGGATCGGTCGGGTCGTACGCGATGATCCGTCCCTCTCGAAACACGCGCGCGGCGACCGAGCAGGCGTCATCCAGCTCGATCGCCTCGGCGTCGCGCGGGTCCAACTCTCCCGGATCGATCCCCCGTGCCGCGACCAGCCGCAGCACCCGGCGCTCCTCGTCAGCCACGAGCAACGTCGCCCGCTGGGCGCGCACGACGGTAGAGACCTCGGTGATGATGCGCTGGGCTGCCTCGTCCAGGCGGATCGTGTGGCCGAGGATCTCGCTGATCGTGTAGATCAGGTCGATCTCCTCGTAGCGCTCCGACAGCTCTGCGGCGACCTGCGTGGCCTCGCGCTCGGTGGCGAGCACGGACCCGACCACCAGCGCGACCGCCCGCCGCATGGCGCCCCCCTCATCCCCTGTTGCCTTTCCCCGGTCCCGAACTTCAAGCCACACGCCGTCCGCATCCGGTACCCGTTCGAGCCACGCGGGACCGTCCGGGGTCGCAACCGGTCCCCCGCCGTTAAGCGGGATGGGGGGCGTCCAGGCGGGCGTGCCCGCCGGCGCGGGACCCGCGAGCGCCTGCACCTTCCTCCCGTCATGGCGCCACACCCGCAATGTCGCGCCGCACACCAGCTCCAGCGCCGGAAGCAGGCGGTCGAGCCGGCTCAGCCCGCCCGGAGCGTCAGGCAAATGGCGTTCCCCTTCGCGTTGAAGGAGACGTGATCGACGAGATGGCGCAGCACGAACAGCCCCCGGCCCACCTCGCGCTCGAGGTTTTCGGGGAGGGTTGGGTCCGGCACGGTCCCAGGATCGAAGCCGTCGCCGTCGTCCGCGACGTGCACGCGGACTGCCTCGGGCGCGATTTCCACCCGCACCCGCACCACCTTGGCGGGGTCGTGGCGGTTCCCGTAGGCGATGGCGTTGCTCAGGGCCTCAGCGAGGGCGGTGCGGAAGTTGAAGAGGAGGCGACGCGGGGACAGCGTGCCGACCGGGCAGGAGGCGACGATGAGCTCGACCGCGGGGCCGACGTAGTCCAGGTCGGACGGCACGTTCAGCGACAGCTCGACCTCGGGTCCTGTTCCCAGACGGCGGACGTCGAGGCGCAGCGGCGTGGTCACGGGAGGCAGGCTAGAACGCGCCGAGCGCCTCTTCGGGGGTCTTGGTGATCGAGAAGAGGGTGTCGAGCTTGGTCAGCTCGAACAGCGTTTGCAGGTCTTCGTTCAGGCCCGCCAGCCGGAGCTCGCCCCCCTGCTCGCGGATCTTCTTGGAGAGCGACACCAGGACGCCGAGCCCCGAGGAATCGATGTAGCCGGTGCGCGTGAAGTCCACTACGAACTTCCGGGAGCCGCCGTCGACCGCGTCGAGGACTCTCTGCTTCAGCTCCTGGCGGTTGCCGACGATCAGCTGCCCGTCCACGCCGACCACCACCACACCGCGCTTGTCCTTGTGCACGCTGAAGGTCATCCGCGCTCCTCGGCTTGAAGGACGGCGATGGCCGCCGTGTCCACAATATCGTCGGCCGTGGCACCGCGCGACAGGTCGGCGATCGGGCGGGCGAGCCCTTGCAGAATGGGCCCGAGCGCGGCCCAGCCGCCGAGGCGTTGCACCAGTTTGTAGGCGATGTTGCCGCTGTCAAGGTCGGGAAACACCAGCACGTTGGCGCGCCCGGCGGCGGCCGATCCCGGAGCCTTGCGCGTCGCGACCTCGGCCACGAGCGCCGCGTCCCCTTGCAGCTCGCCGTCGAAGGCGAAGTCCGGCCGGCGGCGGGCGAGCGCGGCGACGCCCTGCTGCACCCGGGCGACGCGCGGCCCGGTGGCGCTCCCCTTGGTGCTGTAGGACAGGAACGCGATCACCGGCTCATCGCCCACGATGCGGCGGCGCTCGCGCGCCGCCGCGAGCGCGATCTCGGCGAGCTGCTCCGGCGTCGGCTCCGGGACCGCCGCGCAGTCGGTGAAGGTGAGCACGGTGTCCTCACGCACCATGTAGAACGCGCCCGAGACCGTCGCGACGCCTGGCGCGGTGCCCACGGTCCAGAGCGCCGCGCGAATGGTCTCACCGGTGGGGTGGACGACGCCTCCCACCATGGCGTCCGCGGCCCCGATGGCGACGAGCGCGGCACCGAAGGTCAGCGGGTGGTCGAGCGCGCTCGCGGCGGCCGCGCCGGTCGGGAAGCGATCGGGCCGGCGCTCGCACAGCAGGCGTGCGCAGGCGTCGCGGCGCGGGTCGCGGCGCACGTCCCCCAGCACTTCCACGGCGCCGAGCTGTTCGGCCACGAGGCGCCGCGCCGCCTCCTGCACCCGGGGATCGGCGCCTTCCGGCAGGACGATGCGCCGACCCGCGCGCCGCGCCCGCTGGTAGACGCGATCCCGGAAGCTCACTTCCTGAATTTCTGTTTGAGCGCCTGGTGCACCGCGGGATGAACGAGCTGGGAGACATCGCCCCCGTAGCGCGCCACCTCGCGCACCAGGCTCGAGCTGAGGTAGGTGAGGTCGAACGCGGGCACGAGGAAGACGGTTTCGAGCTCGGGTGCGAGGTTGCGGTTCATGAGCGCCATCTGGAACTCGTATTCGAAGTCGCTGACGGCGCGCAGGCCCCGCACGGTCACCGACGCACCCACGCGCCGCGCGAAATCCACGAGCAGTCCGTCGAACGACTGTACCTCGACGGCGGGATGCGTCACAGCCTGCCGGATGAGCGCGACGCGCTCCTCCAGACTGAAGAGCGGCTGCTTCGTGGCGTTGACCGCGACGGCCACGATGACGCGATCGGCGAAGTGCAGCGAGCGCAGCACGAGATCCTCGTGCCCCCGCGTGATCGGGTCGAACGAGCCCGGGTAGACGGCGATGCGAGTCGAGGAGGGGCTCACGGCGCGTAGATGAAGGTGACGCAGGTGTCGCCGTAGCGTCGCGTATCGTCGCCCGGGATCGGCTGGTCGGCGGGGTGCTCGATCGAGAACACGCGCGCGAACGGCGTCATCCGGAAGGTCGCCACGAGCAGCGCGGCTTGCTCGCTCGCGTACGGCGGATCGGCGAACGCGACGTCGTACTGCCCCGGGTGCAGCTGCGCGGCGAACTTGAGCGCGTCCTGCCGGTGGATCACGGTGCGGTCGCCCACGTTGAGCGTTTTGATATTGGCGCGCAGCGCGGCGAGGGCGAAGCGATGCACCTCCACGAAGTCCGCGGTCGTGGCGCCGCGCGACAGGGCCTCGAGGCCCAGAGCGCCCGAGCCCGCGTACAGGTCGAGCACGCGCGCACCGCGCGTGGAGCGCTGGATGATGCTGAACCATGCTTCACGCACACGGTCCGCGGTCGGCCGCACTTTGTCGGTGGCCGGAGTCTTGAGGCGGCGGCCCTTGAACTCGCCCGCGATGATGCGAATCATGCCCCAGCCCGTTCAGCCACTTGGTGCGATCGCCGCCACCCGCGCCTGCAGCGTCGCTCTCCCCTGCCACTCGTCGCGCTCCAGGCGGAACGCCACGTCGAGCGGCCGGGCGAGCCAGGCGTCCGGAATCACGTCCGCCCACTGAAACCCGATGGCGGGGAGCACGCCCGACCCGTCGTCCAGGAGGAAGCGCAGGTGGTTCGACCCCACCCGCCGCGCGTTCACGGCGCGCGCGCCCCGCACGCCGAAGACCGGCGCCGGGTTGCCGGGCCCGCACGGCTCGAGATAGCGGATCAGCTTCTCCAGCTCCTCGCTCACGAGGCCCAGGGGCAGCTCCAGGTCGACCCGCTGGGCGGCGACCAAGTCATCGGGGCCAAGAAGCTCGCCCGTCGCCTGCAGAAACGCAACACGAAACGCCTCGTAGCGCTCGCGCCGGATAACGAGGCCCGCGGCCATCGTGTGTCCACCATACTTCTCGAGCAGGGGGGCGAGCCGGTGGAGCACGGCGTGCAGATCGAGCCCGGCGATGCTCCGGCCCGAGCCGCGCCCCAGCTCGCCTTCCCAGGCGATGAGAAACGTTGGGCGCCCGTAGCGCTCCACGAGCCGCGACGCCACGATGCCGATTACCCCGGGATGCCATTCGTCCGAAGCCAGCACCAGAGCGCGGTCGTCCGGCCCGAGGGTGGCATCCGCCTGGGCCACGGCGTCGTCGAGGATGTGTTGATCGAGCGCCTGGCGCCGGGCGTTGAGCGTTTCCAGGTCTCGCGCCAGGCTGGCCGCTTCGTCGGGGGAATCGGTCAGGAGGAGCCGCAGCCCGTCCATCGGCTCGCCGATCCGGCCGACGGCGTTGAGCCGGGGCGCGAGGATAAAGCCGACGTGCCCGGCCCGCAACGGCTTCCCGGCGAGGCCAGCCGCTTCCACCAGCGCCCGCAGCCCGGTCCAGCGGGAGTCCGCGAGCGTCTTGAGCCCGTGACGCACCAGGATGCGGTTCTCGCCCACGAGCGGCACCACGTCGGCGACCGTGGCGAGCGCGACGTAGTCGAGGAAATGCAGCGGCAGGTTGGGCGACAGCCCCAGGGCCGCCACGACGGCCTGGGCCAGCTTGAACGCCACGCCGGCGCCGCACAGCGCCTTGTCCGCGGAGCCGCAGTCGACGCGGAGCGGGTCGAGCACGGCGGAGGCGGGCGGGAGCGCGTCGCCGGGGAGGTGGTGATCGGTGACGATCACCTCCATCCCCGCCTCGCGTGCAGCGCGCACCGCGTCCACCGCCGTGATGCCGCAATCACACGTGACAATGAGCCCGGCGCGCAAGCGCCGCGCTTCGGCGAGACCAGCGGCGCCGAAGTCGTACCCGTCGCGCAACCGGTGGGGGACGAACCCGTGGGCCTGACCGCCCGCGGCGCGCAGCACGCGCGTCAGGAGCGCGGCGGCACATTGGCCGTCGACGTCGTAGTCGCCGTGCACGAGGATCGGCGTCCCGGCGCGCACGGCCGCCACCACCAGCGCCGTCGCGCGGACCATGTCGGCCCACGCGCTCGGGTCACTCAGGCGGTCGAGGTGAGGACGAAGGAACGACTTGGCGAGCTCGGGAACCGCGAAGCCGCGCTGCACCAGCAAGGCAGCGAGCGGCTCCGGGATGGAGAGGTCGACGGCGAGGGCCGTCGTGACGGACGGATCCGGCGGCGCCGCGATGGCCCAGCGGGCCGGGATCATTCAGGGGCGTACAGCAGCACGCCGCAGGCCTCGCAGCTCTCGATCGACGCCCCGCGCTGGATCAGGGCACGTCGCTGGGTGGGCACGGCCGTGAAGCAGCGGCCGCACGCGTCACCGTGCAGCGGGTACAGGGCGAGCGGCGCCTTGCCCCGCCGGATCCGCTCGTAGCGGGTCAGCAGCGCCGAGTCGACGGACGCGGCCGCCGCTTCACGGTCCGCGACCGCGCGCTCGCGCCCGCTCATGATTTCCTCCCGGCGCCCCGCCAGGCCCTCGCGGGCCGGCGCCTGCGCGGCGCGCACATCCTGGAGCGCCTTCTCCGCCTCGGCGGCACGCCGCTCGGCTTCGGTGACGGCGTCGCCTGACCGCATGAACTCGGCTTCTTCCTTGGCGAGCACCGAGCGCGCGAGATCCAGCTCGGCCATGAGGGTCGAGGCTTCCTTCGCCCCGCGCACCCATTCCAGGCGCTGCCGCCGCTGCTCCTGCATCGTGCGATAGCTCGCGATTTTTCCCTCGAGCTCATCGCGGCGGTCGAGCGCGGCCTGGATCTCTCGCCGGGCCGCCGCGAGCGCCTGTTCCGCCGTAGCCAGCGCCTCGTCCAGGACCCGGACCTCGGGCTCCACCGCCGCGAGCGCCGCATCGGCCCCCATCACCGCCTGGTCCTTCTCCTGCAACGCTAACAGCGCTTCAAGTTCCGGACGCACCTCGCCTCCTTGCACTCTTCGCGTTTTCGACGATCTGCCAGGTCGGCCGCTCGGCGTTCCGTTCAGCCACCAGCTGCTGTAGCTCTTGAATGCGACGGAGTTGTTCGTCCCCCGACACCAGCGCCAGCTCACCCTTGATGCGCTCGATCTGCCTTGAGATGCGGTCCGCCTCGATCGAGGCGATGGCGCTCTCGAAGATCTCATCGGGCGAGCTCCCGCCCAGCCTCTCCTGGTGAAGCTGCTCGAGCACCCGGGCGCTCACTTCGTCGAGACGCTCCGGCGCCTTCTCGACCAGTGACTCGAATACCGCGCGATACGGGACGAATTTGAAGCTCTCCGCGTCGACCGCATCTACGACACGGGACTCCCACTCGGGGCTGTGCAGCATGAGCAGGAGCAGCGCCTTCTCGGCGCTGGCCGGAAGGTCGGGATGCGGGATGCGAGATGCGGGAGGGGTAGGGATGCTTCCCGCATCCCGCTTCCCGCTTCCCGACTCGCGCTCCAAGACGTCCTTGCGGACCCCGGCGACCTCCGCTGTCCGCGACAGGTAGAGCTCCCGCGTAATGGGATCCCGCGCCGCGCGGATCGTGGGGAGCAGGCGATCGAGCGCCCGCCGCCGGCCGGGGAGCGAGGCGAAGAACCCTTTGCGCTCGAGGATCTGGATCTTGCGCTCCAACAGGTCGACGCCGTCCTTGAGCGTCTCGGCGAGAGCCCTGCCGCCGCGCCGCTGGACGATGGTGTCCGGGTCCTCGCCATCCGGTAGCGTGGCTACGCTGACGCGCAACCCGTGACGCAGCAGCTCATCGCCCGCCCGGAACGTGGCCCGGAGGCCGGCATCGTCGGAGTCGTAGAGCAGGAACACCTGAGACGTGTACCGCGCGACTAGCTCCGCCTGCTCGGCCGTGAGCCCGGTGCCGAGGGGAGCCACGACCTCCTCGAGTCCGGCGAGCGCGAGGCGCAACACGTCGAAGTAGCCTTCGACGATGATCGCGCGCTCGGCCTTGCGGATCGCTTGCTTCGCGACGTGGAGGTTGTACAGCAGCTTCCCCTTGTGGAAGATCGGCGTGTCGGGCGAGTTCAAGTACTTGGGCTCGCCCTCACCCAGGATCCGGCCGCCGAAGCCCACGACCCGCGCCCGCAGGTCATGAATCGGGAACAGCAGCCGCCCCCGAAATCGCGGCACCAGGGCGCCATCATCGCGTTTAACGAGGAGACCGGCCTCGAGCAACACCGGGTCACGCAATCCCAAGCTTTTCATCGCGTCCTGAAAACCGGCGCCGGGAGCCGAAGCGGGGGGGGCATAACCCAGGCCCAGGGGCAGCACTGTCTCGAGCTCGAGGTGGCGCGAGCGGAGGTACTGACGAGCAACCTCGGCTTCAGGGCTGTCGCGGAGCTGCCGCGCACACCAGTCGGCAGCGGCGGCAACGGCAGCGAACAGCGGCTCGTTCGGATCAGGGCCGCTCGGTGCGTTGCGCTCCGGGATGGTCACCCCAACCCGCCGGGCCACCTCATGTACCGCCGTCGGGTAGTCCATTCCCAGCTTCTTCATGAAGAAGGTGAAGACGTCCCCCGCCTCATGGCAGACGAAGCAGTAGAACATCCCCTTCTTCGGGATCACGGCGAAGTTGCGGTGCGTGCCGCCATGGAATGGACACGGGCCGCGGTAGTCGGCACCGGTGCGCTTGAGCTCCACGTGCTCGCCGATGATCCCCACCAGATCCGCGGCGTCGCGCACCTGCTCGATGACGTCGTCGGGGATCACGCTCAGGCCCGGAATTCCACCACGGTGACGCCGGCGCCGCCCTGATTCCCGGGCGCCAACGCGAACCGCTTGACCCGCGCATCGCCGGCGAGCACGTCGTGCACCAGCTTCCGAACCGCGCCCGTCCCCTTGCCGTGAATCACCCGCAGGTAGGGGAGGTCCGCGAGCACGGCGTCGTCGAGCGCCTTGATCAGCTTCGCCTCGGCCTCGTCGAGCCGCAGGCCGCGGAGGGAGATCTCGGAGGCGGCGGTGTCCACACGGTCGGACGCTCGGACGGTCGGACGGCCGGACGGCGTGGGCGCCTGCCGCTGACGCCGCAATTCCTCCAGCGAGAGCCACCCTTCCCCCTTCCCTCGTCCCTCTTCCCCGGTCTCTTCGATCGCCTTTTCGACGAGCCGCCGCGCCTCCTTCGCGGTCGCCTCGTCTACGGCGGCGCGCGCCGCGCCCAACGCGTCTTCGACCCGCCGCCGCGCTTCCAGCAGGTACGCCCGTGCCTGCGCCCGCGCGTCGTGCTCGAGCGCCTGGGCCCGCGCGGCGACCTCTCGCTCGCGATCCGCGACCGTCGCGCCCCGCGACTCGAGCGCGGCCAGGCGCGCGCGCTGCTCTTCCGCCGCCGCATCGAGCTCTTGCGCGCGCAGCTCGAGCTCGCGCGACCGCGCTTCGACCGAGGCGAGCAGGGTGTCGAGCGCCCGCGCCGCATCGGGGAGGGCGTGCTCGGCTTCGGCCAGCACCTCGGCGTCCACGCCCAGCCGCCGCGCGATGGCGAGCCCGTAGGAGCGACCCGGCACGCCCTTCAGCAGGCGGTACGTCGGCGTCAGCGTCTCCGCGTCGAACTGGAGCGAGGCGTTCACGATCCCCACGGTCTCCGTCGCCAACTGCTTCAGCGCACCCAGATGCGTGGTCGCGAGCGTCACCGCGCGCCGGCGGGTGAGCGTCCGCAAGACCGCGGCGGCGAGCGCCGCCCCCTCGGCTGGGTCGGTGCCGCTGCCCACCTCGTCGAGCAGAACGAGCGACTCCGCACGCGCCCGCTCGAGGATGTCGCGCAGCGCAGCCACGTGCGCCGAGAAGGTCGACAGGCTCGCCGCGATCGACTGGCGGTCGCCGATGTCGGCAAAGACCTCGCGGAACACCGGGAGCCGGGACTCGGGACCCAAGGGTGGAATGACACCGCTCTGCGCCAGCAGGCAGATCAGGCCGACGGCCTTGATCAGCACCGTCTTGCCGCCGGTGTTGGGGCCGGACACGAGCAGAGTGAATTCATCGGGAGCGAGCGTCAGGTCGAACGGGACGACTAGATCGCTGGTGTCCCCCTGTTTGTCCTCACCCCCTGAGGCCGGGACGAGCAGGGGATGACGCCCATTGCGGATCGTGAGGGGTCCGTCGCCCAGCGCCGGCGGCCAGCCATTCACTGCGATCGCGTAGCGGGCGCGCGCGCACAGGTCGTCGAACGCGATGCACATCTCCCAGGCGGCCGCGATGGCGGCGCGCGCGGGGCGCAGCCGCTCGGTGAGCTCGCGCAACACGCGCAATACCTCGCGCTGCTCCTGGACCTCGTGCGCGCGCAGCTCGTTACCCAACGCGATCGCTTCCGGTGGCTCGACGAACAGCGTCGCCCCGGTCGCCGATTCGTCGTGCACGATGCCGCCAACCTGGCTGCGCGCGGTGCCCCGCACCGGGATCACGTAGCGGCCCCCGCGCACGGTGACGCCTGCGTCGGGAGCTCGCTCCCGCTGGTCCAGCCCCGCGAGAATCGCTTCGAGCTTGGCGACGAGCCGCTGCCGCGTCTCGCGCACCGCCTGGCGCGCCCGTGCCAGGTCGCGCGACGCGCCGTCGCGCACGGTGCCGTCCGCGTCGAGCGCTTCCGCGAGGCGCGCCTCGAGCTCCTTCGGTGGGAGGGAGACGCGCAGCGCCGCCGTGCGCGGCGCGTCCGCCGCCAGTCGCCCCAGCTCAGCCGCCACGAGCCGTGCCGCGGCGAGCGCGCGTCCGATCCCAGCGAGGGCCAGGCCTTCGAGGGCGCTTCCGGGCACCGCGAGCAGCTCCAGAGCTGGGCCGATGTCCGGGATCGGCTCCGCGCGGATGGCATCATCCACGAGGATACGGGCAGCGAGCTCGGCCACCTGCGCGAGAGCGGCCTGGATCGTAGCGGGATCGGTAGCGGCGGTGCGGGCGCGGACCCGCGCCGCTCCGAGCGGGGATACGGCGTGCGCCGCCACCCGCTCCAGCGCGGCAGGAAACTCAAGTGTATCCAGCACGGAGGGGGTGACCCCTCCCCCCACGCTCATACGGTGGCCGCCAGCTCCTCCCGGGCGATCTGATTCACCAGCTTGCCGTCCGCCCGGCCCTTGAACTGTGGCATGACCTGCGCCATGAGCTTCCCGAGATCCGTAGCGCCGGCGGCGATCGCTGCGCGGACGGCCTCGCGGATCTCCGCGGGATCCACCGCCGGCGGCAGAAAGTCCTCCAGCGCCTTGACTTCGGCCAGCTCCTTGTCGGCGAGATCGGGGCGTTTGGCCGCCTGATACTGCTCGGCCGCCTCGCGCCGCCGCTTGATACCGCGTCGCAGCACCTCGGCCGTCTCGTCATCGGAGGGCGGGTGCGGAAGCTCGAGTTCGCGGTTCTTGAGGTCTGCCAGGATCGTGGAGAGGAGGAGCGTGCGCGCCTGATCGCGTCGTTTGCGGGCCTCGTTCATCGCGGCGCGGAGCCGCTGTGGGAGGGAGAGGGAGAGGGGGGCCCTGTCCACGCTTAGACGGGGCGCATGCGGCGGTTCTTGCGGCGCGCCGCATTCATCTTGCGCTTCTTGCGTTCGCTGGGCTTTTCGTAGTGACGATGCTTCCGCAAGTCGGAGAGAATCCCCGCCTTCTCACACTTCTTTTTGAACCGCTTGAGGGCGCGCTCAAAGCTCTCGTCATCGTGAATGATGACTTCCGGCATCCGATCCCGTCTAACTGTGAGGGAGGTAAAAACTTAGCCCTCACCTAGATGGCCCGCAAGGGTTCACCCCGGTGGCCATCGCATGGCGCGACCGCCGAGCAGATGCAGGTGGAGGTGAAACACCGTCTGTCCACCGTCCGCATTGGTGTTGACGACGATCCGGTACCCGCGCTCCGCGATGCCGACCTCGCGCGCCAGATCGCGCGCGAACCCGAGCATCCGGCCCAGCAATGTGTCGTCCGTCGCGTCCTTCAGGGACGCGATGTGCACCGTCGGAATCACGAGCAGGTGCGTCGGCGCTTGCGGGTTGATGTCCTGGAATGCGAGCAGCCCATCGGCTCGCTTCACCACGGTGGCGGCGATCTCACCCGAGGCCACCTTGCAGAACAGGCAGCCGGTCATGGGCGCCTACGCGCCGAATGCACGTCGCAGCTCTTCCCAGAACTTCCTGCCCGATCCAGCGTCGCTCGGAGGCGCGCTCTCCACGTTGGCGAGCTGCTCGAGCAGCGCCTTTTGCTCCGACGTCAGGTGCGTTGGCGTCCACACGCGCACGCGCACCAGTAGCTCGCCGCGGCCGCCTTCACCCAGCCGCGGGAGCCCCTTGCCGCGAAGCCGGTACATCGTGCCCGTCTGCGTGCCCGGCTGGATCTTGAGCACCGTCTCGCCGTAGGGGGTGGGGACCTTGAGCTCGGCACCGAGCGCCGCCTGGGCGAACGCGACCGGGAGATCGTACACCAAGTCATCGCCATGCCGCTCGAAGCGCGGATCCTCGGCGATTTCGAGCACGGCGATCAGGTCCCCCGGGGGGCTGTTGCGGCGCCCGGGGACGCCCTGGCCGCGCACCGTGAGGTAGTGATGGTCGGCGACGCCCGCCGGGACGTCGATCTGAACCGTCTTCTCGGCCCGCACCCGCCCGTCCCCCTGGCACTTGGGGCACGGGTCCTTGATGACGGTGCCCTCCCCCCCGCAAGTCGGACAGGGAGACACCGCCAGGAACTGGCCGAACATGGAGCGCGTGCTGCGGCGGACCTCACCCGAGCTGCCGCAGGTCGTGCACTTCGTGGGCTCTGTGCCGGTGCGTGCCCCCGTGCCGCCGCACGTGGTGCACCGGTCGAGGGTCCGCAGCTTGACGGTCTTGGTGGTCCCTGACGCCACGTCCGCCAGGGTCAGCTTCAGGGCGACCTTCAGGTCCTCGCCCCGATTGCGGTCCCGCCGTGTCCGCTCGCCACCCCCGAAGATGGCGTCGAATCCGCCCAATCCTCCGAAGTCGCGCATGAAGACGTTGAGCGCCTCGGAGAGATCGAAGTGAGCGAACCCAAACCCCGCCCCGCCGGCCCCGCCCCGCAGGCCCGCCTCCCCATAGCGGTCGTAGGTGGCGCGCTTTTCGGGATCACTCAGCACTTCATACGCCTCGGTGATCTGCTTGAACTTCTCCTCGGCCGCTTTGTCACCGTTGTTGCGGTCGGGGTGGTAGGTCATGGCGAGCTTGCGGTAGGCCTTCTTGATGTCGGCCTCCGAGGCTTCCCGCGCAACGCCCAGCACCGCGTAGAAGTCGCCCGCGCTCATTGCAGCAGCTCGCCCACCAGCCGGCTCGTGTGATCCACCAGGGCTACGATCTTGTCGTACGGCATGCGCGTGGGACCCATGACGCCGATCACACCGGCGAGCGGTCCCGCGCGATACGACGAGGTCACCAGTGTGAAGGGGGCGAGCTTGGGATCCTGGTGCTCGCTCCCGATCGTGATCGTGAGGCCGCCGCCGAGCCGGCGGACCAGGGCTTCGCGCAGCACGTCGCGGCGCTCCGTCACCTGCATCAACCCCTGCAGCTGCTGCTTGGTCTGGAACTCGGGCTGCTCGGCGAGAAGCTGCGCGCTGCTCAGGAGAACGCCGCTCGCGTCCCCGGCGCTCGCGCCTGTGGGCACGTCGAACAGCTCGTCGGCTTCCTGGATGAAGATGTTGATCAGCTCGCTCGAGTCGGGACCGGACACCGCGTCCCGCACCCGCTGCGGCAGCGTCGCGCGGATCTCGCGCAAGGTGAGTCCCGCCAGGCGCCCGTTCAGGACCACCGCTACCTCGGCCACCGCCT
>Ga0066683_10000112_pt1 | contig 17697 bp, 18 predicted proteins | sample GraSoiAngelo_132_FD_62296 | JGI IMG/M metagenome (GOLD analysis project Ga0066683, IMG submission 62296) | Grasslands soil microbial communities from the Angelo Coastal Reserve, California, USA - 14_0929_02_40cm | ecosystem: Environmental > Terrestrial > Soil > Grasslands | place: USA... | reverse complement strand
CTCCGCGACCATCGCCTGGACAGCCGGGTCGGATCGGGGCGAGAGCGCTTCAACGGCAGCCATCTGGGTGAACGCGGCGGCGCAGGAGCTGCTGTTGATCATCAACGTCTCCATCTTCTGCGCCAGCGGCAGGGGGGCGACCGCAAATCCGAGACGCCAGCCGCACATCGCATACGCCTTGCTCAGCCCATCCGAGTAGATGGTGCGCTCGAGCATGCCCGGCACGGTCATGATCGACGCGTGATGCCCGTCGTAGGTGATCTGGCCGTACACCTCATCACTCAACACAAAGAAGTTGTGCTGCTGCGCCAACTCAGCGATCTGCTCGAGGTCGCGGGTTGACAGCACGCCGCCGGTCGGGTTCTGCGGCGAGTTGATCACCAGGAGCTTCGTCCGAGGCGTGATCTTTGATTTGAGCTCCTCGACATCGAGCCGAAAATCGTTGCGCTCGCGCAAGGGAATGCCGATCGGCGTCCCTCCGGCAAGCGTCGCCACTGAGGCGTAGATCGGATAGCCGGGGTCCGGGACGATGACCTCGTCGCCGTTCTCAACCAGGGCCAGCATCGTAAACAGCAGGACGTTTTTTGACCCGGGGACCATGACCACCTGCTCGGGCTTGACGTCGACCTCGTACCAGCGCCGAATCCAATCGGCCACCGCCTGGCGAGCCGGCATCAGTCCGCCCGCCGGGGTGTAGTGCGTGTAGCCGTCCCGGAGTGCCCGCTGAGCCGCTTCGACGATGTTCGGCGGCGTCGGAAAGTCGGGCTCCCCAATCTCGAGATGCACGATGTTGCGGCCCTGCGCTTCCAGCTTGCGCGCCTTGGCCAGTACCTCGAAGGCGGTTTCGGTGCCGATCTCGTCCATGCGGCGCGCGAATTTCACGGCATCATCCTCTGACTCCAAAGGGACCGAGGTCGCCTTTGAAGGACATCCACTTCACCCGGACGTCCGCGACCCGCGCCATGCGAGGCCCCTGACGAAGCAGGTCGAGGAACCGCTCCAATGCGGGCGTGCTGCCTTCCGCCTCTACCTCCACGGCGCCATCGTAGCGGTTGCGCACATACCCCTGTAATCCGAGCCGGCGGGCATGCGCCTCGGCAAAGAGCCGAAAGCCGACCCCCTGGACGTCGCCGACGACCTCCGCCTTCAGTCGACGCCGCTGGGGAGAATCGGGCAACGGGCGGGCAATCAGGCGCGGGCCGGAGGTGCGGCCGTGACGACCACCTGGACCCGCTTCGGCGCGTCCGGGATCGCCTCGAGGGTCCGGCGCACGACCGGAAGGTACGCCTGGACCAGCTGGCGGGCGGACTGTTCGGTAGGGGCGCCGATCACCAGCCGTTGGTCGTCGCAGTGGCAGCACGTGGCGGTGCCTTCCCAGAGGTAATAGGCAGTGTCAGGCAGGTTCAGGCTGAGCAGCAGCTGGAGCTCCTTCCACACTGCACTCCCCTGCATTGAACCTAATCCTACTCCCGGAGACCGCCCTAAGCTAGGGGCAAATGTCGCTGACGGACGCGCTCAAGGCTCGGGCCAGGGCGCTGGGTTTTTGTGCCGTCGGCGTGACCGGGGCGGAGCCGTTTCTCGAGGCCGGGTCGGCCGCCGCGACACGCACGGCGGAGGGCCTCCTCGATGGGCTCAGCTGGTGGAGCTCGAGCCGCGCCCACGCCAGCGCGAATCCGCGACGGGCGATGCCCGACGCCCGCAGCGTGATCGCCCTCGCTTTTCCGCACCCCCGAGCCGCGGCGGCTCCCTCTCCCCGTGCGGGGGAGGGTCGGGGTGGGGGGTTGGGCCGCATTGCGGCCTATGCCCTCGGCCGCGATTATCACGAGGTCTTGCTCGAGCGGATGCAGCCGTTGCTGGGGATGCTTCGCGAGCGGGGATACGCCGCGAAGACCTACGTCGATCACGGCTGGATGCTCGATCGGGCCGCCGCAGCGCGCGCCGGCCTCGGCTGGCTGGGCAAGAACACGAACCTGCTCGTGCCCGGCGCCGGTTCGTATGTTCTGCTCGCGGAAATCGTGACCTCCGCGGCGCTCCAGCCGGACCAGCCGCTCAAGAAGACCTGCGGCAGCTGCGATGCGTGCCTGCGGATCTGTCCCACCGGGGCGCTCGTCAAGCCGGGCGTGCTCGACAACCGGCGCTGCATTTCCTTCTGGACGATCGAGCACCGCGGCGCGATCCCGCGCGAGATCCGGCCGCTGATCGGCGATTGGATCTTTGGCTGCGACCTGTGTCAGGAGGTCTGTCCGGTGAACACCCGCCCGGCCACCCCTGATCCTGCGGCGCTCACCGCCTTCGGCCCGATGATCGAGCCACGGCCGCAGCTGGAGGAGCTGCTGATGATCGATGAGCAGACATTCCGCGTCCGATTTCGCCAGAGCGCGGTCTGGCGCACGCGGCGATCGGGTCTGCTTCGCAATGTCTGTATCGCGCTGGGAAACGTCGCGGACCGCCGGTCAGTACCCGCCCTCTTAGGTGCCCTGCACGACGACGAAACGCTTGTCCGCGGCCATGCCGCCTGGGCGCTGGGGCGGCTCGGCGGACCGGCCGCACGCCAGGCGCTGGCGCTTGCCCTCAGGCGCGAAGCCGACCCTTGGGTGCGCGACGAGTGCGGGCTGGCGCTGCGGGAGTGCGGCCCGCCCGCCGTCCGGTCAGCGGTTTGACCGTCGTCCCCTCCTCCGCCCGCGCCAGCATGAACAGCAGGTCCGAAAGCCGGTTGACGTAGCGGAGCACTTCCGCGTTGAGTAGATGGCCGGATTGCTGCAGCCCGACGATCCGGCGCTCGGCACGCCGGACGACGGCGCGGGCGACGTCGAGCGCGGCCGCGGGTTGCGTGCCGCCTGGAATCACAAACGCGTCCGGAAGCGTGATCCGCTGTTCGAGATCGGCGATCTCCGCCTCGCAGCGGCTCGTGAAATCGGCGGTGACGACTTTGAAATGCCGCAGCAGCGTGGCGTACTCCGTCGCGTCGGTCGCCAGCTCCGCGCCTACCGTGAAGAGCTCGCTTTGCAAACGCAGGATGATCGCATGCCGTCCGCGATCACTGACCAGCGCGCGGGCGGCGCCCAGCGCGGAGATCGCTTCATCGACATCGCCGTAGGCCTCCGTGCGCGGATCGGTCTTGGCCACCCGACCGCCGTACAGCAGCCCGGTCTCTCCCCCATCTCCCGTCCTGGTGACGATGCTCTTGCGGGCGATGACCAGAAGTCCTAGGCGGCACCGCGAGCGAGCACTTCCCGCGACCAGTGCTGCAGGATCTTGCGATGCGACGCAAAGGCCAAGGGCGGCAGCCGGTCGGGGCTGAACCAACCGACCTCCTGCACCTCGTCCCCTGCCGCCGGTTCACCGGCGAGGAGCCGGGCGCGATAAGGCAAGACCACGAGTCCTTCCTCGTCGTGGACGACGTGCTGAACTTCAAGCAGCTGGATGGGTTCCACCGTCACCAGCACTTCCTCGCGGCACTCCCGCACCATGGCGACCTCGGGATGCTCGTCCCAATCAACAAAGCCCCCCGGCAGGCCCCAGAACCCGCGTCCCGGCTCGATGTCGCGCAGAACCAGGAGCACGCGCCCCTGTTCCTCGATCAACGCGGTGACCACCACTTTTGGGTTTCGGAAAAAGATCCGGTCGCAACCCGGGCAGACGCTCAGCGATTGCCTGGCCACCAGCCGAGTCACCGTTTTGGACCCGCAGCTGGCGCAGTAGGCGATCACCGGGAACGACTCAGGCGCCAGCCGGCCGGCAGCACGGCGGCCGCCGCAGCGAGCTTGATCGCGTCCCCGATCAGGAACGGGAAAAGCCCCAGCGCCAGGACACTCGAGGCCGGCACGAACCGCGCCAGCCAGAGCAGGCCAAACACATAGATCGCGATTTCACCGGCCACCATCGCCACCACGGTGTGTGGTAGATCCCGGGTCCAGCCGCGATCCGCGAACCAGCCCACGACGAAGGCCGCCACGACGAAGCCGGCGAGATATCCATAGCTGGCCGCTCCGGGCGCGACGGCGAACACGGGGAGCCCGAGAAGGCCTTCCGTGATGTAAGCGAGCATCGATGCCGTGCCAAGACGGGCGCCGAGTAGGGCGCCGCACAGCAGGACGGCAAAGGTCTGCCCGGTTATGGGAACGGGCGTGAACGGCAACGGAATGGCGATGTGCGCCATCAGCCCCGTGAACAGGCTGAAAGTGATGACCAGGCCGGCGTCGCTGAGCAACGATCGCTCCGGGACCCAGTGACGCGCCAGCGTGGCCGAGGGCGCCGTCCGCACGGAGAAATCCTAGCGCGTTCGAATAACCATTGGGCCCGGCGTTCGTTGTACCCGTAGTGCGAGCGCGGTATCTCCTGGTCACAGTCCTGATTCTGGCTGCCTGCTCGCCGCAGGCCGGCGTAAATCCATCCCCGACAGGCTCCAGGGTTCCGGCATCGCCATCCTCGACAGCGACGCCGACGGCGACACCGACGGCGACACCGACGCCCGCTCCGAATGCCGGGCGGACCATGTCGCTGTCCGCAATTCAGCGTCTGAATCCCAAGGTCGGATACATTGCCGGCTGGAGCGGCACCGAGCTTGGACTGGCCAAGACCAGCGACGGCGGAACGACCTGGCAGCGCATTCCCATGCCGGCAGATCACCTCACAGCGCTGCGCTTCATCGACGAGCGCATTGGCTGGGCGGGTGGCTTTGTCAGTCGGGATGTCGCACAGATCGCGTGTCACCAGGCAGCACCCGCCGGAGCCCAACCATGCAAGGGCGTCGTCCTGCGTACGCAAGATGGTGGCAAGACCTGGCAGGCCGTCCTCACGATCCCGACGGACGGGACCTACGGCGAGCCGATCCGCCAGATTCAGGCGGTCGATGGGCTCCGCGCCTGGGCGCTCACCGTTGATCAGTTGCCGTGCCCGGCCATCTGCCCCTCATATCTCCAGCGCACGACGGATGGCGGTCGAACCTGGACCACGCAGCTGCACGCTTCGATCGCCAGCATCCGTTTCGCGAGCGCAACCCGTGGCTGGGTCGCACTCGACGACACACCAGCCCCCGGAACGGTCGAAATCCGACAGACGAGCGATGGCGGCGCGAGCTGGCGAACGGTGCTCCGGACGGCCACCGGCAACGCCGCGGGTCTGGACGCCGCATCTGTCAATACCGCCTGGCTGCTGACCCGCGACGGCGCTTACTGCTCGATGAGCACCTGCGAGAAGTACGACCTCTTCCGCACCGACAACGGCGGGTTAACCTGGTCCGACCTCGGCAACCCTAAGGATTCCACCGGCGGCTGTGCGGGAGGTCACCTCGCCGGCCCGCTCTTCGCCAGCACCGTGCGCGGTTGGCTTGGCCTGAATCTGGGCGCCGGCGGCGGGAACGTTGGACCGGTTGGGATCCTCAAGTCCGAGGACGGCGGCCGCAGCTGGCGCTGCGGCACGATGCCGAGGAACATCAGTGTCATCACCGCCGCCGATCCACTCCACGTCTGGGCGGCCGGCGAGGACCGAATGACGCAGGCGACGGCGCTCTTCACGACGGAGGATGCCGGGACAACCTGGCATCCCATCAACCTGGACTCGCTCCGCTAAGCGCTTCCGGCGGGTACCTTCTCGAACTCGGGGCGGGGCGTCAACAACGCGAGGTCCTCTTCGCTCAACGGCGTCGATTCCAGAGTGCGGCCAGTCTTCGCCGCCGCAACGATTTCGTCCTTGTGCAAGCGAATGCGACGAGCGCCCAGAGGACACTTCAGATACTCGGCAAGCGGCTCATCGCAGTAGCCCATGCGCTGGTCGCCGCATTTCGGTTGGACTGGCTTGGCGAGCTCGGGGAAGCGCGCCTTGAGCGCGTTGCGAGCCCTGGCCCACATGTGCCTGATCTCCCATTGCGCCCGCCAGCACAGCCGCAGGTCGGCGATGTGGAGGAACTCCTCGAAATTCACGGTGAACGTCAAGTTCGTCGACGCCGCATTGGGCAGGAGAAAGCGGGCGTCCTCGGCCGGAACGCCGGCCTTGAGCGCCTGGTCGTACAGCTCGCCGACGCGGCGCATGAAGGCGAGGTACTCCTCGCGCAGCCCGGCTCGTTCCCAGGTTTCCGGGACGACATACGGGAAATCGGCTTCTTTGAAGGCGTAATAGCGCTGCGACTGCTGGTCAAAGGTGATCCCGTTGTTGTGCCGGACCAACTGGTGGCTGGCGGAGCGCGACAGCCCGCTGACGGCAAACGTGAAGTACACCTGCGTTCGCGGCGAGGAATGGCCGCTCTTGAGCTTGTCGAAGATGAACGTCTTCATCTTCTCTTCGGTGATCTTTCCGGACTCGATGTCCGCCCAGATCTGCTGCGGTGTAAACCGCGAGTAGCAGGTCCGAAACGCGACGTACATGACCCGGATAGGGTCGGGGGTATGAGTCAGCAGCTGGACGTCGATCGCCGTTTCCATCCGGGGCCGTCCCATTCTCCTACCCCACAATATCTTGTGTCAAGGCCGGCTTTTATCCACAATCTGTGGATATCCTGGGGAGAACGTATCATGAGCCGAATGCCCGTCACCGAGGCCGATTTTCTCCTCCAGGGTCGCGTCGACAACTACCGCGAGCGCCTGTATCAGCTGCTGATCGCCCTCGATCGGATGGTCCGCGACGAGCTGGAGGCCGTCAACCGTGACAAGCTCGGCGGCAAGGGAAGCATCGGCTACGAGCCTCGCCCGCCTCGCTGGACGCTGGCCTGGAATACCAGGCGCAAGCACTTCGAGGTCAACTTGATGGCCTTTGCCCAGGGAGGCGCCTGGGTGTTCCATGGTCGGATGGGCCTGGACCGGCCGTTCAGCAACCTGAAGAGCGTTCGCGAGCGGGATGAGGCCGCGCTTCGCCAGGAGATCCTGGACCAGGTCGCCACCGACGAGACCATTCTCTAGGGCCCCGCAGTAGAAGCAGGGGAGGCGCAATTGCAGACGCCCGGCTCGGTCCAGCGCACCTACCTCACGCTCCTGCTGGGCAACACGCTGGCGGCCTCGCTCATCTGGGGAATCAATACGATCTTTCTCCTGGATGCCGGGCTTTCCAATTTGGAGGCGTTCGCCGCCAATGCCTTCTTTACCGCCGGCATGGTGATCTTCGAGGTCCCGACCGGGGTCGTCGCCGACACCGTGGGGCGCCGCGCCTCGTATCTGCTCGGGACCGTGACGCTGGCGGCGTCGACCCTGCTCTATGTGCTGCTCTGGCGAATCCACGCCCCGTTCTGGCAGTGGGCGGTGGTGTCGATGCTGATCGGTCTTGGCTTCACGTTCTTCTCCGGTGCCGTGGAGGCGTGGCTGGTCGACGCGCTCAAGGCGACGGGCTTTACCGGCGACCTGGAGTCGGTTTTCGGGCGTGGCCAGGTGGTCACCGGTGTGGCGATGCTCACCGGCTCGGTCGCCGGAGGGTTGATCGCCCAGGAGACGAATCTCGGAGTTCCCTTCGTCCTCCGCGGCCTGATCCTCGTGGCGATGTTCGTGCTGGCGTTCAGGCTGATGCACGATATCGGGTTCTCCCCCGAGAAGTCCGGTCGGGTGCTGACCGAGGTCCGAAAGATCGCCGCAGCCTCGATCGAGTATGGCCTGCGTGTACCGTCGGTCCGCTGGCTGATGCTCGAGTCCCTGTTTACCGGCGGCGTCGGCATTTACGGTTTCTATGCCCTGCAGCCCTACTTGCTGAAGCTCTACGGTGACCCGCACGCCTACCTGATCGCCGGCCTGGCGGCGGCGATCGTTGCCGGCGCGCAAATCCTCGGTGGGATCGCGGCACCCCGGATCCGACGCTTGTTCAGCCGGCGCACGTCCGCACTGATCGCGACCGCGACCGTGGGCGTGGTCGTCCTCGGGCTGATGGGGATTCTCCAGAACTTCTGGGTCGTGATCGGGCTCGTCGTCATCTGGTCGCTCATCTTCGCCGCCTCGATGCCGATCCGGCAGACCTACATGAACGGCATGATCCCGTCGCGGCAGCGGGCGACGATCCTCTCGTTCGATTCCCTGATGGGATCGACTGGAGGCGTCTGGGCGCAACCCCTGCTCGGTCGGGTTGCCGACCTGTGGGGATATGGGCCCTCATACGTCGTAGGCGCGGCAATCTCAGCCGTGGCCATTCCGTGCCTGGCACTGTCTCGCCGTCAGAATGCGCCGGCCGACACGGTTCGGGCGGTTGCCCCGGCCGGCGGCACGGGCGCTGCCGAATCGCTCTGATCGATGGCATTTCGCGCACTCGCGAACGGGCTCGGCGTGGGCCGGAACGCCTGGCTCCTCCCCCTGGACGTCACCTTCAAGACGATTGGGTTGCGGTACGGCTGGCTGAAAGCCCTCTTCGACAATGCTCCGCCCGGGCCGCTCGCGATGACCGGCCGCTTGCGGGCTGAGCGCGCGGCCTGGCGTGCCGTCCGCCGCGTGCCGGCCTACCGCGCATACGTGGCGGCGCAGGGGGTTGCCGTGGATCGGCTGGTGCCAGCGGGGATCCTGGAAAAGCTCCCCGAAACCGACAAGCGCAGCTACATCGACCAGTACCCGCTGGCCGAGCGCTGTCTCTACGGCCGGATCCCGTTTGCGGGCACCACGATCGACGAATCCAGCGGGTCGACCGGCACCCCCTACAACTGGATCCGCTCCGAGGCCGAGCGCCATATCGCCCACCGCAACATCAGTTTCTTCGCCCGGTACTGCTTTGGATCCGATCCGTTGGTCACCATCAACGCGTTTTCGATGGGCGCCTGGGCGACGGGCTTCAACATGACGCTGGCCCTCAACCACAACGGGATTGTCAAGTCGACCGGACCCGACATCGGCAAGATCCTGTCGACCATGCGATTCCTCGGACCAGGCTATCGCTACCTCATCCTCGGATATCCGCCCTTCGTCAAGCACCTCCTGGACGAGGGCGAGACCGACGGCATGCCGTGGAGCGCGTATCGCATGCAGGCGATGGTCGGGGGCGAAGGGATGACCGAAGAACTGCGCGACCATCTCCTGCAGCGCTTCGAGTCGGTCTACTCAGGATACGGCGCGACCGATATCGAAATCGGCATGGCAGGCGAGTCGCCCGCCAGCGTCGCAATACGGCGGCTCGCGCGGGCGCGGCCTGACTTGCGCCGTGCCCTGTTTGGCGACGATTCGCGCTTACCGATGGTGTTTCAATACAACCCCCTCATCCATTTCCTCGAGGTCAACTCGCAGCGCGAGGTTGTCTGCACCATCAGCCGGCTGGACGTCCTGGCGCCGCGGGTCCGGTACAACGTCCACGACGAGGGAGGCATTCTCGACTACGGCCGAATGATGGCCACCCTGCGGACGTTTGGGCTCGACCCGGTGAGCTTCGGCCAGGATCGAGCCGCCGCCGGGCCAAGGGGTCCGCTGCCCTGGGTGCGTCCGGTGCGCCTTCCGTTTCTCTGGATCTACGGACGCCGCGATGCGACGATCAGTGTGATGGGCGCGAACATCTACCCCGAGGATGTGGAGACCATCATCTATAAAGATCGGCTGCTTCCCGATCGCCTGCACTCGTTCTGCCTGTCCGTCGTCACGGATTCGTCGGCGACCCCGCGGCCGTGCATTGGGCTGGAACTCACCGGCGACCGGCCGCCCGATGAAGCGTGGAGCCAGCGGCTTGCGGCGCTATTTCAGGCGGGGCTGGCTGATGTTAACCTCGATTACCGCGCAGCCCTGGGCGAATTCCCGGCCGCAATGGCCCCGATCATCGAAGTCTATGCCCGTGGCGAGGGGCCCTTCAAGGCTGACGCTGGTCGGATTAAACAACGCCGAATCGCAGATAACCGAGGATCACCTGGTCCAGAGCACCGCCCGGGTCAGCCCCGCGTCACCGTTGACGAGGCGGAGCGGTAACGCCGCCATCTGCCAGCGGCCAGGTCGGACGTTGAAGAGGTCGAGGCCTTCGAGGATGGGGACCCCCGCACCGAGCAGCCTTTTATGTGTCGGCGCGCCGGGGACTCCGTAGCCTTCGATCGATAAATAATCGATGCCCACCAGCTCGATGCCTCGCTCAACCATCCAATCGGCGCCGTCCGGCGCCAGGTAAACGAAGTCCCTGCGGAAGGCCCGCGCCGGGTGCCACCAGCGCGAGTTGCTCGTGCGCAACAAGACCCGCCGGCTGCCGGGCGGGATCTGCGTTTCTTTCAGGTCGTCGGCCGTGACGCCGCCCTTCACCCGACGAAGGTCAGCAACCCAGGCCGGGCCGATGAAGCGTTGCACGTCGACTTGGTCGATCCCCTTTGCCCCCTTGATGAAATGGCTTGGTGCGTCCACGTGGGTGCCGGTATGCGAACCAAGGCAGAGCTCGCTGAGGCTGACACCGTCCTTTGCCAACGTCATGGCCGGGCGGATTCGAACCGCTGGGTTGCCGCGATAGACCGTCATCGCGTCGCGGAGCGGGACGCTGACGTCGACGATCTTCATTTCGGCGTGAGGGCATGGCGCAGGATTTCGGCGACGCTCCAGGCCTGGGCGATGCAGCCCACCGGGCGAAAGGGCGGCTCACCTTCGAAAATCTCGCTGATCGTGCCGATTCCCGCCTCGGTTAGGTGAGCCGTAAAAGGTTCGAGCACGCGGCGAACTGCCGCACGATCGCCCTGGGTGCGCAGGTAGGCATCGAGGTAGGGTCCAAGGAGCCACGGCCAGACCAGTCCCTGGTGATACGCGGCATCGCGGGCCCGCTGATCGCCGCGGTAGACCGGCTGATAGCGCTCGTCATCGGGGCTCAGCGTGCGAAGCCCATACGGGGTCAGCAGCGTGGCGCTGACGGTGTCGAGGGCCGAGCGCGCCTGATCGCCTTCGATCAGCGGGTACGCCAGCGACATGGCGATCACCTGGTTTGGCCGGAGACTCGGGTCATCCCCGGCTGGTCCGTCTACCACGTCGTAGCAGTAGCCGCCGTGCGCGTACCAGAACCGCTGTCGCGCCGACTCGCGCGCCTGCGTCGCCATCTGCGAGAAATGCTGGCCGGAGCGGGTAGCGCGCTCGGACCAGTCAGCGAGCAACCGCAGCGCGTTGTACCAGAGGGCGTTGATCTCGATCGGCTTGCCGCGCCGCGGTGTCACCACCCAGTCCTGGACGCGGGCATCCATCCAGGTCAGCGCGTAACCGTCCTCGCCGCCCGCCAGTAAGCCGTCCTGCGGATCCATCCGGATGTTGTGCCGGGTTCCGCGAACGTGCCAGTCGATGATCCCCTGCAGTGCCTCAAGCCGGTCCGCGATGAATCGCCAGTCGCCGCTGACCCGGAGGTAGGTCGAGAGCGCCTGAAACATCCAGAGGGTGGCGTCCATCGTGTCGTACTCTGGTGGCTGCCCGCTGTCCGGAAATCGATTCGGAATCAGGCCCTGCTTCAGGAATCGGATGTTGGTATCGAGGACAGCGCGCGCTTCCCAGAGCATTCCGGGCCGGATGGCCAGCCCGGCCAGGCTGATCATGGTATCGCGTCCCCAGTCGGTGAACCAGTGATATCCGGCGATCACGCTGCGCTGCGGACTTCGGGGCGGCGTATCCGGCGTCCGGCGCGCGACTCGAAACTGCTCCGCGGCCCGAACCAGCTGGCACGCGAGCGGGTTGTCCGCCCCGGGATCCTCCAACACGGCCTGCTGCGCCAGGGCCGCTTGCAACGAGGCGGCCGCTTCCCAGCCGGGCGGGACCGGTTCGATGCCGGCGACGACGATCACCTGGGTGCCCTGAGTTAATGGAGCTTCGATCAGTCCGGGTGTGAACAGATCCTCCTCGTCGTCGAGCCCCCGTTCCCGCTCCGCTCGATGAAGAACGCGCCAGTACCAATCGGGCTGGCTGCGGATGATCGGTCCCGGATGGACCCCGAGGTAGCTGCGCACCCCTTCCGCGTCGATGATCCATCCGTCGCTCGTCTCGGCCATGTCGAACCCACCCTGACCGTGCCGCTGCTCGTGGTAGTCGCGATGCGCAAAGAGCGGCCGCAGCTGCATGCTCACCGAAGAACCGGTGACCAGCCGGTAACTGACCACCGAGCGGTTGGTCTCGTGCTCCATCCAGATGCGTTTCTCGATGGTGCGACCTGCGGCCGTCCATCGGAACACCGGCAGCATGCCCTCCAGCTCCAGACTATCGAGCTGCGTGAAGCCCTGTGGATAGACCGTCCCGTCCCAGTACTCTTGAGCCGCCAGCGGCACCGCCTCGCCGGCAGGCGTCAGCAGCCACTCCTCCAGCGCGGCCAGCAGGACCATCCGCTGGACCGGAGGATTTATCGAGGCCACCAGCAAGCCGTGGTAGCGCCGGGTGTTGACACCGGCCACGGTGCTCGAGGCGTAGCCGCCCAGGCCGTTGGTCACCAGCCACTCGCGGGTCAGCGCGGACTCCAGAGTGCGGCAGATTTCGGGACCGATGCGCAGCGCCACGATGGTGTTACCTATCCGCGATGGTGAGAAGGGTCTTGATGTCTTCCGGGCGGCGATCGAGCGCCGACGTGAAATCGGCGAACGGCACCCGCCGCGTGATCAACCGGTCGAAGATGCCCGGCCATCGCTGCTCCGCCTGCTGAAAGTGCTGGACCCCCGCCTCGAAGTAGCGTCGGTTGGCGTTGACCGAACCAAAAGCCGCCCGGTTACCTAGGACCATCTGCAAATTTATGACGTCGGCAGGGATCTCGACATTGCGATTGCCCGCCGACACGCCGGTCAGGCATATCACGCCATTGGTTCCGACCTGGGCCATCGCCTGAAACGCGACGGTGCTGTTGCCGGTCCCTTCAAGAATGAAATCGATCTGACCGAGCTCGTCCTTGATCCCCATTACCGGGTGGTCATCGACGCTCTGGTAGCCGGCGCCCAGCTCCCTGAGGATCTGGCCCTGCAAGCTGTCAGAGCTGGACCTCGCGTAGACGTGGACCTCGAGGCCGCGGAGTCGCAGCAGGATCGTGCAGAGGATCCCAATCGGTCCGGCGCCCAGCACGACGGCTCGCTGCGGCTGCCAGAGCATTCGCTCCTGGATCTTCCAGGCCTGAAACGTGGCCTTCTCTACGATGCTGAGCGGCTCGAGGAGCACGGCGAACCGCCGCAGGGTCGCCGGGATTTTGACCATGAACTCGGGCTTTTCGCTGTAGTAGTCGCTCATGTAGCCATGCGCACCCTTGATGCCGCGCTCGGTGTAGTTGCCGAAGAGGCACATGTCGCTCTCGCCGGCCTGGCAATTTGGGCAATTGTCCGGGCGGCGCACGGTCGACACGACGAGGTCCCCGGGCGCGAAGCCCTGCACCCCCTCCCCCACCGCCTCGACGACGCTGAGCGCTTCGTGGCCGATGACGAGCACGTACGAACCGGGGGGCGCTTCACCGTACTCGCCGTTGTTGATCTCGGCGTCCGTGCCGTCGATGCCAACCTCGAGGACCCGCATGAGCGCCCGGCCGCCCTCCAGCTGCGGTTTGGGAAGCTCAACCTGTTGCGCGCTGCCGGCTTTCTTCGGTGTGACCGCGATCGCGCGCATGGTGTCAGTTAACGTTCGGGCCACTCCGCAATACTAGGTTCCGGTTCAGCGGGTTGCCAGCAGCGCAATGCGTGGCACCGGGGGCACGATGAACCACCCCGTGCGCACGCGATCGACGCGCGCAAAGCCGGCCTGCGTCAACGCCGATCGCAGCGTCGCCTCGCTGCGCAAGGTGAAAGGCGGCGGCAAACCGGTTGCTCGGGCGCTGATGAAGACAGGCGCGGACAGCGGGCTCTTCTTGAACTCCCAGATCAGGAATCGCCCGCCGTGGCGCAGCAGCCGGGCCACTTCGTGGAGGCTCGCCGTCAGCGCCTCGTCGTCCAGGTGCTTGATGACGTGTGAGGTCAGCACGACATCGAAGCTGGCGTCGTCAAACGGGAGGCGGCTCGCGGGCGCCACCTGGAGCTCGATTTGTTGGTCGAGCCCAGCCTTACGGATTTCGCCTCGGCCGATGTCGATCAGGGCCGGCGACACATCGACGCCAACCGGGGGTCGGGTAAACGCGATCCGCTCCGTCAGCGCGATCAGGATATTGCCGATGCCGCATCCGAGGTCGAGGACGCGGTCCTGCGGGCCGATGTCCGCGGCCGCGAGAATGCGTCGATAGGGAGTGTTGATGACCCACAACCCGCGCCTGGAGAAGACGTAGCGCATGCCGATCCCGCGCAATCCGCGGCTGAACCACGCGGCGTAGCGCTCGCCTACCGCCGTTTCGTCGATATGTGGTCCGCTACCCGGCACGGATCGATACCACCAGCGGCAGCGCGGCCAGGAGCGCGGTGCCGATCAAGATCCATCTGGCGAAGTGCGGCGGCGCCGTCCGAGAGCCGACCGTGAGCAGTAGGTAGCCGCCGGCCAGGGCGACGATCGACAGGCCGAAGCTGAGACGGGTAGCCTGGCGAGTGAGGACTACGAGCGATGCCAGCGTCCCGCCGAGGAGCAGCCCGACGGCGGCGATCTCGGCCCCCGGTCGGCCAAGGGTGACCGCCAGCGTGTTCACGCCGGCCGCGCGATCAGGAGCGCGATCCGGAATCGCGTCGGCGAGGTGGATCGAGACCGCCAGCGGAATGCCGCCGAGCAACACCGGGCCGAGGGCCTCGAATGGGCGCCCCGCAATCATCGCCGCCCAGATCGGCACCAACGGAAAGGCGACGGCGAAGGGGAGAAAGCTGAGGGGTGTCCGCTTGAGCTTCAGGTCGTAGGCCCATCCGCACGCGAGGCCGAGGAGGACCAAAAGAAACGCGAGCGGCCCGAAGCCCGACAGCAGGCTCAGCGCAACGGCCGCGGCCGCCTCCAGCACGGCGACGACGGCCGCCGCCCGCGACGATAACAGGCCGAGAGGGATCGGGCGCGGACGGCCGCTGCGGCCGTCGAGGTCCTGATCCGCCCATTCGTTGAGGGCGCTGACGGAGAACTGGACGAGCAGCATGATGGCGGCGATCCACCAGATCCGCCAGTCGTCGATCTGGAGACCGAAGACGAGAGCGAACCCGATCGCCGCCAGCGTGGTGAGGATCGACGGGATCGGATGGAGGAGCTCGATGCGCCTCCACCGCGCCGACCCGGCGCGCGCCGCTAGTGCGGCTGGCCCTGGTGGACCGGCGGCTCGGTGACCGGGATCCGAATTCGTGCGGAGTTCTCCTCCCGGCCGATGGGCAGGGAGATTGTCAGGATTCCATGGGTCAGCATCGCCTTCGCGCCACTGGCCCGGACCGCTCTGGGCAGGTCGATCACCCGGTGCGAGGTCCCGACCGTCCACTCATGCTGGACGTAGTGTTGCTGTTCCTGCGGGTAGCGCGCCTCGGCATCGACCGTCAGTCGCCGGCCCTCGAGGCCAACGTTGACCGTGTCATGGTGGGCACCGGGGATGGGGATGGCCACGGTGAGCTGGTCACTCGACTCGTACACGTTGACCGGAGGCGATTCGACAGCGGTTTGGCGGGTCATCACAAGAAGCGTAGCTGACGAGATGCTCGGTTCGGCTCGCGCATCGCCGTATGACGCTAGACGGTTTTGATGTAGCGCTCGCGCTCCCACTCGCTGACCGTTGCCTGCCAGGCTTTGATCTCCCACTTCCGCGAGGTCGCATAGTAGTCACTGAACCGCTCGTCGAGCGCCCGCCGGAGCACGTCGTCGGCCGCGAAGGCATGCAGGGCGCTTTCGAGCGACCCCGGCAGCTCCGGCAGTCCTGTCTGGCTGTAGGCGTCGCCCTCAACGGCCGGCGGCGGGCTGGCCTCACGACGGATGCCGTCGCAGGCCGATGCGACCACGGCCGCCAGCGCCAGGTAGGGGTTGGCGTCGGCGCCGGGCCGGCGGCACTCAAACCGGCAGAGCTCCGGGTGGGCCGGATGAACGATGGCTCGAACCGCCGCCGAGCGGTTCTCGACGCCCCAGCTGATATTGACGGGGGCAAACCACCCAGGGACGAGCCGCTTGTAGGAGTTGATGGTGGGATTGAGCAGCAGGGACGCCGCCGGCAGGTGGTCGAGCACGCCGGCGATCGCCGAGAGAAGAACCGGTGGCAGCGGCTGGGACGTCGTTGTGGCCCGGAAGGCGTTGCGCCCCTCGCTCCAGCACGAGAGGTGGATGTGCCCGCTTGATCCCTCTTCGCCAGCGGCTGTCTTCGCAAGGAAGCTGGCGCGCAGGCCCATCGACGAGGCAAGGTCTTTGACCGCCATCTTCAGCAGCGTCGCGTCATCAGCCGCCCGCAGCCCGGGTCGCGCCGCCAGGTTCAGCTCGAGTAGCCCGGGGGCTGCCTCGGTATGCACCGCGGCGAGCTCGATCCCAAGGGCATCGAGCGCGGGAACGAGCGCAGCGACGAAGTCCTCGAACCGCCGAAGCTCGGAGAAGCTGTAGCTGAGCCCGCTCGAGAGCGGACTCGCGTCGGAATCAAAGAGTCGCACCTCGTACTCCAGTGCGGCGAGCGCGTCGTAACCCAGTTCCGCGAGCCCCGCAAGCACGCGCCGGAGGACCTCCCGAGAGGCGAGCTCGCAGGGACGGCCATCGCGCCAGCTCGGGGTAGCCAGGCAGATTCGCCAGCCCGGCCGCCAGGTCAGCTGGTGCAGGGTGGTCGGGTCCGGTCGAACCAGCAGATCTCCCGCACCCGAGCGGATGCCGAACCGTGCATAGTCCGTGATCGGCGTGTCCGTCGGATCCAGCGCGAGCAGGAGATCGGTCATCATCGTGCCGTCCCGCAGGACCGCATCGAAGGCCTCGGGGCGAAAGGCTTTGCCACGGATCGACCCATTCACGTCGGGCAGACCGACGAAGACGAATTCGCCCGCTGCCGACGTGCCTTGACGCTCGGGCTGCGCGGCTTCACGTTGGGCGATGCCGGCCGCCGCATCGATCGTGGTCACGGTCGGTGCACCGTCCCGACAGGTTGTCGACCAACTTCATGCAGGACCATGCGCTCAAGGCTCGCGATGGTGGCGGCGAAGCGCTCCACCATCTGTGCCAGCTCGGCATCGGTGCTGGTGTAGGCAGGCGCGAGCAGGACTTCGTCTCCCGCGTAGCCGTCCGGCGTCGAGTGCGTCGAGCTGACCAGCAGCCCCAGGTCGAACGCGATGTCGTCGACGAGTGATGCCGCATCCAGCTCATCCGGCAGAAAGGAACGTCCATCCCTTGGATCGACCAGTTCAACCCCAAGCAGGAACCCGCGACCGCGCACCTCGCCCACGATCGACGAGCCCTTCAGCGCCGCGCGCAGTTCATCGAGCAGGCGCGGGCCCCGTTCGCGCACGCGGTCGACCAGGCGGCGTTCGGTAAGGACGTCCAGGACGGCGAGCCCGACAGCGCAGGGAAGCGGGGCCCCGTCCCAGGTGTGACCGAGATCGAACTCCCGTGAGCCGCCGGCGATCGCATCGAGAACATGCGCCCGGCAAAGCACGGCCGCCAGCGGCGCATATCCGGCGCCCAATCCTTTGCCGATGGTGACGATGTCCGGCTCAATCGGTAGCTCGTGAGCCGCCAGCCAGCTCCCCACCCGCCCCATCCCCGAGACGATCTCATCGAAGCAAACCAAGAAGCCATATCGCGTCGCCCGTTCCTGGAGTCCATCCCAGAACCGCTTCGGTGGGGAGTAGGCGGGCAACGCCGCCGCACTCACCGGCTCACAGAAGAACGCCGAGATCGAGTCGGGATCGACTTTCGCGACGATGTCGTCCAGCTCGGCGAGTGCCCTTTCGCCGGTGGGATCCAGCCTCGGCGTCGCGGGCGCGAGATGAAAGTACGCCGGGAG
>Ga0066683_10000102_pt1 | contig 18094 bp, 14 predicted proteins | sample GraSoiAngelo_132_FD_62296 | JGI IMG/M metagenome (GOLD analysis project Ga0066683, IMG submission 62296) | Grasslands soil microbial communities from the Angelo Coastal Reserve, California, USA - 14_0929_02_40cm | ecosystem: Environmental > Terrestrial > Soil > Grasslands | place: USA... | reverse complement strand
GCTATCTCTCGAGGGGCTGGCACGTCCGCCCGAGCTGCGCCACACGGTCCTCGTCATCGTCGGCGATCTGCATCGTGGAGTGGTGCGCGCCGTGCAGTACGCGAAAACGCTGGCGGCGCCAAACGTCGCCGTGCGCGCCGTCTTCGTCGAGACGGATCCCGCCAGGACCGCGAAGCTGGAGGAGAAGTGGGCGCGCTGGGGCCTCGGCGTGCCGCTGGTGATCCTGAACTCGCCCTACCGCTCGCTGCTGCGCCCGCTGGTCGAGTATCTCGACGCCCTGCAGGCTCAGGGCGACGATCACATGGTGACCGTCGTCATCCCCGAGTTCCTGCCGGGAAAGTGGTGGCAGCACGTGCTGCACAATCAGACCGCACTGCTCATCAAGGGGACACTCCTCTTCCGCAAGAACACGGTCGTCGTCGATGTGCCCTACCTGCTGAAGCGCTGAAGCGGCGAATGTCGGCGGCCCGACACCGCGGACGTGCGTCTTGCCATATCGCACGAGGTGCCTCGAGCTAAACGTGTGAACTCGCACATGAGTGCGCCGTGGCGGAGTCCTTGCATCGTCAGATCCGCGTGGCTCGACGCCTCAGCACGCTCCTGCTGATCGGTGCGATGCTGGTGGGGCCGCACGCCGTCGCGGCAGCGCTCGCCCGCGGCACGTCCATCATCGTCTTCGTCGACTTCTCAGGCAGCATCCGAGGGCCCGAGCGCGCCTCCTATCGGCTGGAGCTCGAGCGCGAGATCCTGCCCGCGCTGCGGCCGGGAGACCGCATCATCGTCGCGCCGATCCACGATCGAACGCTCACCGGCTTCCGCGCGCTGGCGGAGGCGACCCTGCCCGAGCCGCCGCGGTTCAACGGCTGGTTCGACAATCGCCTCGAGTACAACCGTCGCCTCCGGTCCACCGAGAAGGAGATGCTCGACGCTCGCGAGCAGCTGACTCGCGACGTCAGAGAGGCCTTCTCGCGTCCCTACGCGAGCGCGTACACGGACATCTTCAGCTCGCTCGTCATGGCGGAGAAGATCTTCAGCGGCGACTCACGGCGCAAGGTCCTCGTGCTGATGTCCGACATGATCGAAGACAATCCACCGTACAAGTTCGACGCGATGTCGTGGCGACCCGGCACGACGGAGAGGCTGCTGGTCGACCTCGCGGCCAAGCAGCGGCTGGCGGACCTCACCGGCGTCTGCGTCTACGTCAGTGGCGCGTCGGCTGCGACCGCGCAGCTCGTCGCGGAGATCGCGCGATTCTGGGACGCGTACTTCCGCCGGGCGCGGGCAGATTTCGATCCGAGTCGCTACGCCCCGATGCTCCTGCACTGGCCGCCGTCGCGCGGCTGCGCGGCGAATCAGTTCTTCAAGCCGTAGAGCCGTCGCGCGTTGTCGCTGAGGATCTTGCGCTTCTGCGTCTCGCCGAGATCGCCGCGGTCGCGGATCTCCTCGAGCGACTGCGGATACGAGTTGTCCCAGTGCGGGAAGTCGGAGGCGTAGACGATCTGGTTCTCGCCCACCAGCTTCACCGCCTGCGGCAGCAGCCACTCGTCGGCCTCGCACGAAAAGTAGATCTTGCCCGAACGCACGTAGTCGCTCGGCTTCTTCTTGAGATTCGGCGCCTCGGGCGCGCGCTTGGCATACTCGTCGTCCATGCGCTCCATCCAGTACGGCGCCCAGCCGCAGCCCGCCTCGAGGAACGCGATCTTGAGATCGGGGAAGCGCTCCGGGATGCCCTCGAAGACGATCGACGTGAGCTGCCGCATCTGCCCGAAGGCGTGCGAGCACGTGTGCGCCTGGATGAACTGCGGAAACAGCTCGATGCCGCCGCCGCCCAGGTGCGAGCCCGACGCATGGATGCCGACCATCACATTGAGGCGCTGCGCCGTCTCGTAGATGCCGGCGAATCGCGCGTCGCCGAGCACGTGGCTGCCGTCGGCGGCGAGCATCGCGCCGACGAGGCCCAGCTGGCGCACGCCGCGCTCGAGCTCCGCGGCGGCCGCCTCTGGATCTTGAAGGGGCAGCAGGGCGACCGCCTGCAGCCGTGGGCTCTTGGTGATGAACTCCTCGTGCAGGAACGTGTTGTACGCGCGGCAGATCGCGACGGCCCAGGCACGGTCCTTGAGAAACGACAGGAACAGGCCGAGCGTCGGGTAGAGAACCGTCGTCTCCATCCCGCCGGCGTCCAGCGCCTTGAGCCACTGCTCGGCGGTGCCGCCGACGCTGCCGAGCGTCCCGAGTAGCCGGCGGTCCCAGCCGTCTTGCGGGTAGAGCGGGAAGGTGAGCGGTCGGCGGCGATAGGGCTCGTCGAGGTACTTCGCCACCTGCTCGTTGGACTCCGTGACGTGTCCGTCGGCGTCGACGACCGGCATGTTCATGGATGGCTCCTTTGTAGAGGGTGCCGCGAGGTCGGCGTGAACCGTGGGTGGCCCGTTCAAGGCACGTCTGGCTCCTTTGTCACGGTTTCTTGCAGATGACGTTCAGCAGCGCCTGGCGGCGCTCGTCGCGTACGACGCTGAGCGCTCGGCGCAGCGCGTCGGGCAGCGCCGCCGGGTCCTCGACTTTCTCGGCCCAGCCGCCGGAGGCGTGGCAAACCATCTCGTAATCCGGCGGGGGATCCAGCTCCGTCAGCGGCATGCCGGTGCGCTTGGCCCAGCCGTCCGGCGCGTGCGACGTGACCGCGCGCTTGACCGCATTCCACGCGCGGTTGTTGAAGACGATCCAGAGCACGGGAATGTCGTAGGCGCGCGCCACCCAGTGCGCCGCCGTGGGCGCGCCGAAAATGTAGGCGCCATCGCCGACCGTGCAGATCACCGTGTGATCCGGCTTCGCCAGCTTCGCGCCGAGCGCGGCGCCGACGCCCCAGCCGAGTCCGCCCGACGACGGCGAGCCGAAATACGTTCCCGGCGTCCCGAAGCGACACTGGCTGGCGTCCAGATCGTATTCGTTGACGACGATCGTGCGATCGTCCAGCACGTCACCGACGCAGCGCGAGAGCCATGCCATGTCGATCGGCGTGTCGCTCTTGAGCGCGCGAGCCCGCGACTCGATGGCCGTGCGACGCTCGCGCCCCGCCGCCGCCGTCTTCGCGCGGCGCTCGGCGGCCACACGCGCGTCGATCTGCGTGCCGACCGCCTGCGCCAGCGCCGCCAGCGTCAGCCGCGGCGCGCCCGGCAGCGCGACGTCGGCGCCGAAGCCGCGGATCGGGTAGCGCGTGAACAACGGATCCACCGCGACCTGGATCAGCTTGGCGTCCGCGCGCGGCGTCTTCAGCGCCGGGAACCAGGGGACGTCGGACTCGACGGCGACGATCGCGTCCGCGTCGGCCAGGTACGGCGTGCCGTCGAAGCCGCCGTGCAGGTCGTGATCCTGGGGGAAATTCATGTGCGTGTGGAACTGGTCGACGACCGGGGCGCCCAGCGCCTCGGCCAGCGCGACGAGCGAGGCGACGGCGCCGGGATCGCGCCCGACGGCCTTGGCGAGAATCAGCGGCCGCCGCGCCGCCGCGAGGATGCTCGCGGCGGCGGCGATCGCGTCCGGCCCGGCCACCGTCGCCGTCGGCTTCGGCGCGCGCGACGTCGGGGAGTACTCGAACGACTCCTGCGCCTCGGACAGCACCTCGCGCGGAAGCGTGAGGTATACGGGGCCCTGCGGCTCCGCGCTGGCGATGGCGAGCGCACGATCCACGACCGTCTCGAGCTGCAGGAAGTTACGCAGCTCGTAGTCCCACTTCACGAACTCGCGCGCGAGGCCCGCCTGGTCGAACGACTCCTGCGCCCAGTGGATCGGCCGGTTGCGCGCGCCGGGCAGGCCCGCCTCGGTGATCGGATTGCGCCCCGCGGTAAACAGCATCGGCACGCCGACGCGCGAGGCGTTGATGATACCGGCCAGTGCGTTGGCGGCACCGACGATGACGTGGACCATTACCGCCTGCGGCCGCCCGGTCACCATCGCGTAGCCGTGCGCCATGGCCACCGCCGGCGTCTCGTGCGGCACCGTGACCGGTCTCGGCAGCGCTTGTCCCTGCGCCAGCCGCTTGGCCCACGCCTCGATGAGCGGCGCGAAGTCGGTGCCCGCGTTGGCGAACACGTACTCGACGCCGCGGGAGGCGAGCAGCTCGAGATAGGCTTCGGCCGTCGACTCGATCGCGATCTTCTTGGTCATGGTGTCCCCGTTACTTGTAGGCCTTCGATCCTGCCCTGCACGTTGAAGAGATGGCGGATGTGACGGGCATAGGCGCCGAACTCCGGCGTGTTCATCACGTCGAGCGGGCGCGGTCGCGGCAACTTCACGCGGACGTCGTCCAGCAGCCGGCCCGGCTGCGCGGTCATGACGAGGACGCGATCGGCGAGGAACACCGCCTCCGGGATGGAGTGCGTGATGAACAACACGGTCTTGCGGCGCTCGAGCCAGATGCGCTGCAGCTCGAGGTTCATGTGCTCGCGGGTCATCGCGTCGAGCGCGCGGAAGGGCTCGTCCATCAGCAGCATGGCCGGGTCGTGGACCAGGGCGCGGGTGATCGCCACGCGCTGCTGCATGCCGCCCGAGAGCTCCCACGGATATTTGCGCTCGAACACCTTGAGGCCGACGAGCGCCAGCAGGTCCACGCCGGTCTGGTGGTGTCGCTCGCGACTCAGACGCTGCACGTCGACAGGGAGCAGCACGTTGTCGAGGACCGTGCGCCAGGGGAACAGGACGGGCGACTGGAAGACGACGCTGATGTCGCGCCGCGGACCGGCGATGAGCGTGCCGCGCAGCAGCGCCTCGCCGCTCGACGTACGTCTTGGAGAGGTGACGGACCGTGATCGCTTCGGTGGCGACGGCCATGCGAGCGAGGAGTGTACACTACTGGCGCATGATCACCGGGCGCGTGCGCGGCGGATTCAACCACTACGGCTTCACCGTCGGCATTCTCGTGCTCGACACGCGTTTTCCGCGCATCGTCGGCGACATCGGCAACGCGCGGACGTTTCCGTTTCCCGTCCGCTATCGGCGCGTGACCGGCGCCGATCCCGATCTCGTCGTGCGGCGTGGCGCCGAGGGGTTGCTGCCCGCGTTCGTGCAGGGCGCGCAGGAGCTCGAGCGTGAGGGCGTCGGCGCGATCACGACGAGCTGCGGCTTCCTCATCAAGTACCAGCAGCAGCTGGCGCGCGCCGTCCGCGTGCCCGTGTTCACGTCGAGCCTGCTGCTGGTGCCGCTCGTCCACCGCATGCTGGCGCCGGGCGGACGCGTCGGCATCATCACGGTGAACGCCGGCACCCTCACGCCGGAGCACCTCGCGGCCGCCGGCATCGGTCCCGACGTGCCGCTCGCGGTCGTCGGCCTGGAGGCGGAAAAGGAATTCACGCACGTGCTGCTCGACGACCAGCCCGAGCTCGACGTGGATCTCGCGCGCGAGGAGCACGTGCGCGTCGCGCGCCGGCTCGTCGCCGAGCACCCGGACGTCGGCGCGATCGTGCTCGAGTGCACCAACATGCCGCCGTACACCGCCGACATCCAGCGCGAGACCGGCCGGCCCGTCTTCGACATCGTCTCGCTCGTGACCATGGTCCACGACGCGCTCGCCGCGGGCCAGCCGCCGCGGCCCGCCTGACGCCGGCGCCGTGGCCGACCTCGTGGCCGGCGTCGACGGCTGTCGCGCGGGCTGGGTGGTCGTGCTGACCGACACCGCGTGCGCCGACGTCGGCGCCCACGCCGAGGTGATGGTGGCGTGCGACTTCCGCGCCGTTCTCGACCTCACGCGCGGCGCGCGCGTGGTCGGCGTCGACATGCCGATGGGCCTGCTCGACGCCGCGGTGCCGGGCGGCCGCGAGTGCGATCGCCACGCGCGCCGCCTGCTCGGGTGGCCGCGCGCCTGCTCGGTGTTCACGCCGCCCGCGCGCGGCGCGCTGACGCGAGCGAGCTATCGCGGCGCGCTCGCGGCCAATCGCCGCAGCAGCGCGGCGCGCCTGGGCATCTCGATCGAGTGCTTCGGCCTCTTCCCACGGCTGCGCGAGGTCGACGAAGCCCTGAGCGCGGCGCCGGCGCTCGCGGAGCGGGTGACGGAGATCCATCCCGAGCTGTCGTTTCGCGCGCTCGCCGGCGGAGCGGCGGGGCTGGTCGAGCCCAAGCGCTCGCCGCGCGGCCTCGCGCGAAGGGCGGCGCTGCTGCGTCCCGTTTTTCCGCGTGTGTCGCGGACGCTCCGGACGCGGATGAGCCGCGTGGCCGCCGACGATGTGCTGGACGCCCACGCCGTCGCCTGGAGCGCCGCGCGCGTCGCGCGCGATACCGCCGTCTGTCTGCCCGCGCGGCCGGCGCCGCGCGACGCGCGCGGACTGCCGATGGCCATCTGGTACTGAACCCTCACCCTCGGAGGATCGCAATGCCGATCACGAGCCGCTACCTGTTCACCGCATCGATGGACGTCGAGCCCGCGAAGGAGGCGCTGTTCAACGAGGTCTACGATCGCGAGCACGTGCCGACGATTCTCAAGGTCCCCGGCGTGATCTCGGCGCTGCGCTTCCGGCGGCGGCCGCTCGAGATGATCATCGGCGGCGAGCGCAAGACGATCGAGCTCCCGGGCGAGCCGACCTACACCGCGCTCTACGAGCTCGAAAGCCCGTCGGTCCTCGTGAGCCCGGAGTTCGCCAAGGGCGTGGAGCTAGGGCGCTGGCCCGGCGAGGTCCGGCCGTTCACGAAGACGCGCAAGCATTTCATGTGGGAGCGAATCTAGCGGCTGCTGCCGGCTGCCGCAGCACGCGCTCAGCGGCGCGAGGCGAGGCGCGCGATGAGCGTGCGATCGGCGGGCGGGAAGTCGTAGGCGGCGAGGCGTCCCGGCTCGACCCAGGCCATCGCCTGCCCTTCGCGCGGCTCGATGACGCCGGCCTCCACGCGGCAGTCGTAGAAATGCAGCACGACGGTGCGGTCCGGGTATTCCCAGCGGACCGTCTCCGCCAGCTTGCCGACGCTGAACGTTGCGCCGAGCTCCTCCGTGAGCTCTCGGCGCACCGCGCCTTCCGCCGACTCGCCCGCCTCCAGCTTGCCGCCGGGAAATTCCCAGAGACCGGCGAGGTGGCTGCCGTGCCGGCGCTGCGTGATCAGATAACGTCCATCGCGGTCGCGGATGAGCGCGGCGGCGACCTCGATCACGAGCGGCATGGTGTTACGATTCCGCCCCGCGCCGGCGGCGCGCGTGTGCGGGAAACGTCGCACACACACGGCGCAGGGGGCAGGGCGCGCAGCGTGGCCGGCGCGCGGTGCACCAGGTGGCGCCGAAGTCCATCAGCGCCTGGTTGAAGTCGTAGCCGCGCCCACGCGGCACGAGCGACTCCGCCAGTGCCCAGAGACGCGAGTCGCCGCGCAGTCGCCGGAGCCGGCGCGGGCCGAAGAACACGCGGCCGAGCACGCGCCGCACGTTGGTGTCGAGCACGGCGGCGTCGCGGCCGAACGCGAACGACAGCACAGCGCCCGCGGTGTACCGGCCGATCCCCGGCAGCGCGCGCAGCGCGTCGCCGTCGTCGGGAAGGCGACCGCCATAGCGCGCGAGCGTCTCGCGCGCGATGGCGTGCAGACGTACGGGGCGAATGTTGTAGCCGAGCGGGTACCAGAGGCGGCGCACGTCGCCGACGTCGGCGGCGGCGAGCGCGCGCAGCGTCGGATAAGCGCGCAGGAACTGTCGGTACTTCGGGACCACCCGCTCGACCTGTGTCTGCTGCAGCATGATCTCGGACACCAGCACGCGGTAGGGCACGCGCGTGCGTCGCCAGGGCAGGTCGCGACCGTGACGCGCATACCAGACGAGGAGACGACGCTGGAAGGTGCTCACGACGGACTGCGACGGCGACACGGCGCGCAGTCTAGCACGCGACGGGTACAATGGACGCCGTGCAGCCACGCGACGAGAGCCTCGCCGACTATCACGCCGCGCGCGACGCCGTCGGACTCGTCGATCGCTCGGATCTCGGTCTCGTCGAGATCACCGGCCGCGATCGTGCGAAGTTCCTGCATGCGCTGCTGACCAATGACATCGCCGCGCTCGGGCCCGGTCAGGGCTGCGCCGCCGCGTTGCTCGACGTGCACGGCAAGGTGCAGGTGACGCTGATCGCGCTGGCGATGGACGATCGCATGCTGCTGCTGACGCCACCGGGCGCCGGCGAATCCACCGTCGCCGCGCTCGACCATTATCTGTTCGCCGAGAAGGTCACGCTCGAAGACGTGAGCGGCCGTCATGCGCTGCTGATGCTGATCGGCCCCGCGGCCGACGACACGGCGAAGCGTCTGACGGGCGCCGTTGCGCCGGAGGCGGCGTGGTCGCACGTCACCGCGTCGCTCGACGGTGTCGACGTCCGTCTCGTGCGCGGCGGCGGCGAGCTCGACGCACGCGAAGTGTGGCTGCTGACGCCGGCGACGGAGCGCGAGCGCGCGTGGAAGGGCGCGATCGGTGCGGGTGCGCGCCCGCTCGGCGCGGCGGCGGTGGAGTCGCTGCGCATCGAGAGGGGCACGCCGCGCTTCGGCGCCGACGTCGACGCCAGCGTGCTGCTGCCCGAGATCCCAGCCGAGCGCTTCATCTCGCACACGAAAGGCTGCTATCCCGGCCAGGAGGTCGTCGTGCGCATCCGTGACCGCGGCCACGTGAACCGCCACCTTCGCGGGCTGCTCCTCGACGGCGACCTCGTGCCGCCGCCCGGTGCCGAGGTCGTCGCCGACGACGCGGTGGTCGGTCAGGTGACGAGCGCGACGCTCTCGCTGGGGCTCGGTCGTCCGATCGCGCTGGCCTTCGTTCGCCGTCAGCACGCGCCCGGCGCGCGCGTCGGCGTGCGGACGGCACGCGGCACGCTGCCGGCGACGGTCAGCGACCTGCCGCTGTCGCGCTGAGGTCGTCCGTGGCAGACAACCGCCTCGCGCGGGAGACGAGCCCCTACCTGCTTCAGCATGCGCACAACCCCGTCGATTGGTATCCGTGGAGCGAGGAGGCTTTCGCGCGCGCCAAGGCGGAAGACAAGCCTATTTTGTTGTCCGTCGGCTACTCCGCCTGCCACTGGTGTCACGTGATGGAGCGCGAGTCGTTCGAGAATGCCGACACCGCCGCGGTGATGAACCGTCACTTCGTCAGCGTCAAGGTCGACCGGGAGGAGCGCCCCGACGTCGACCACATCTATATGCAGGCCGTCCAGGCGATGACGGGGCAGGGCGGGTGGCCGATGACCGTCTTCCTCACCCCGGACGGCACTCCGTTCTACGGCGGCACGTATTTCCCTCCGATCGATCGCCACGGCCTGCCCGGCTTTCCGCGGCTACTCGCGGCCCTCGCCGACGCGTGGACCAACCGCCGCGCGGACGTGCTGGACAACGGCCGCCAGCTGGTCGCCTCGCTCGGCCAGGAGTCACGGCTGCGCGCGGCCGGGACGCTGCTGACGGAGGACATTCTCTTCTCGGCGTTCCAGGGCGTCTCGGCGCAGTTCGACGAGGAGCACGGCGGGCTCGGCGGCGCACCGAAGTTTCCGCAGCCGATGATCTGGGAGTTCGTCCTGCGCTTCGCCCGCCGCAGCGACAATCCCTACGCGCGCCGCATGGTGCACACGACGCTGGTGAAGATGGCGCGCGGCGGCATGTACGACCAGCTCGGCGGCGGCTTCGCGCGCTATTCGGTGGATCGCCTGTGGCTCGTGCCGCACTTCGAAAAGATGCTCTACGACAACGCGCAGCTGGCGTCGCTCTACCTGCACGCCTGGCAGGCATTCGGCGATCCCGAGTGCCGACGGGTGTGCGAGGAGACGCTCGACTACGTGCTGCGGGAGATGACGGCGCCCGAGGGCGGCTTCTATTCCGCGCAGGACGCCGACTCCGAGGGTCACGAGGGCAAGTTCTTCGTGTGGACGCCCGACGAGATCCGCGCCGTGCTCGGCGCGGACGCGGACGCGGCGATGGCCTACTGGGGCGTCGATCGCGGCCCGAACTTCGAGGGCAAGAGCATCCTCTGGCTGCCCGGCCAGCCCGATCCCGAGCGGTCGGCGCCCTGGCGAACACGGTTGTTCGAAGCGCGCGAGCGCCGCGTGAAGCCCGGGCGCGACGACAAGGTGCTGGCGGCGTGGAACGGCCTGATGGCGCGGGCGTTCGCCGAGGCCGGTCGCGCGCTCGGCCGCGCCGACTACGTGACCGCCGCGCGCCGCAATGCGGAGTTCGTGCTCGGCAGCATGCGCGCGAACGGGCGCCTGCTCCGCACGTGGAAGGCCGGCGAGGCGCGACTCAAGGGCTATCTGGAGGATCACGCGATGGTGGCCGCCGCGCTGCTCGATCTTTACGCGAGCAGCTTCGATCGCCTCTGGCTCGACGAGGCGCGGGGCGTCGTGGAAGCGATGCTGCGCCTCTTCTGGGACGACGGCGTCGGCGGCTTCTTCGACACCGGCGCCGATCACGAGCATCTCATCGTGCGCCCGCGCAATCTCTACGACAATGCCGTGCCGTGCGGCTCGTCGGTCGCCGTCGAGGTTCTGCTGCGGCTGGCGGCGTTGACGGGTGAGGAACGCTACGAGCGCCATGCGCTGTCCGCGCTCCGCCCGATGGCCGACCTGCTCGGGCGCCATCCGACCGCCTTCGGCCGCTTCCTCTGCGCGCTCGACTTCCACATCGGCCCACAGGTGGAGGTCGCGCTCGTGGCGCCTCGCCGCATGGACGACACGCAGCCGCTCGCGGCGGAGGTGTTTGGCCGGTTCCTGCCGAACCTCGTGGCCGCCGGGATGATCGACGGCCACCACGAGATGACGAGCGGCGTGCCGCTGCTCGAGGGCCGGACCGCGATCGACGGCAAGCCGACGGCCTACGTCTGTCGCAACCGGGCCTGCGAGCTGCCCGTCACCGAGCGCACGGCGCTCGCCAAGCAGCTGGACGTGCTGCCCACCCGTTGATGCGACCGAGACGCCGCGCCCTGCTGGCGCTGCTCACCATCGCGCTCGCGCCGCGCAGGGCCGGCGCGCAGCTCGACGAGCTGCTCAAGCAGCTGCCGCCGGTCGGGGGCGGCCGCGGCTCGCCCGGAGACGTCAAGATCGGCCAGGCCCTGAAGCAGGCGCTGCAAATCGGCACCGAGAACGCCGTGAAGCTGACGGGTCGCACCGACGGCTATTTCAAGAACGAGGCGATCAAGATCCTCATGCCCGAGAAGCTCAAAACGTTCGACCGCGCGCTGCGGACCGTCGGCTACGACCGCGACGTCGACGATTTCGTGCTCAAGATGAACCGCGCGGCCGAGCGCGCGGCTCCTGCCGCGAAGCAGATCTTCTGGGACGCGATCGGCGAGATGACCATCGACGACGCGCGCGGCATCCTCGACGGCCCCGCCACGGCGGCGACCGACTACTTCAAATCGAAGACGACGGGGCAGCTGACGAGCGCGTTTTCGCCGGTCGTGCACCGCACGATGGCCGAGGTCGGCGTGACCAAGCGGTACGAGGATCTGTTCGGCCAGGCCCGCCGCATTCCGTTCCTCGACCTCGAGGCCTTCGACCTGGACCGATACGTCGTCGGCAAGGCGCTCGACGGCCTCTTTCACGTCGTGGGCGACGAGGAAAAGCGCATCCGCGCCAACCCCGCCGCACGCGTCACCGATCTGCTGCGCGAGGTATTCGGAGCGCGCTGAGCCGCGCGCGAAGAATTTGATCGCGCTCATTGCATCGCGCGCACTCGATCACGCTCACACCGATCGCGCTTTCAGCACCACGCTGAGCTGGCCAGTTTCGTTCCACAGCAACTGACGAATCCGGTCAGAAGCTGGACAGATTGGACGACGAAGCTGGCATGGCCCACGTCGGCTTTGGTGCGCTAACCCGTTGATCCCGCTGTGTTGTCGTGGCCATGGCATCTGCTCTGCACTCTCCACGTGTCGCGCGGTTGCCGCGGATGCTCTCCGCGCACTGGAACGGCTCGGTGAAGCCGTCATTCGCTTGCGCTCGATGCGCCGCGAAGGCTGCCATGACCCATACGCGACTCGTCGCCGTCGTTATCCTGATCGCTCTCGCGCTGATGCCCTGGGGGGCACCCGCGGCTGGGCGCCGTGACGACGATCGTCGCGGCGCGCCCGTCAAGAAGCAGCAGAAACCCCAGACGTGGCGGCAGGCGAAGCCGGAAGACTCCGACGACGACAAGGGCCCGTGGATCAACGGCGTGTCGCCGAAGGTTCGCAAGCATGTCGGCAGTGGCGATCGCGCGCGCGTGCTCGTTTCGCTCCGGCTGCCGGGCCGCGGTCACGTTCCCGAAAGCCGTCTGACCCACGCGGCCGCGTCGCTGCAGCGCTCCGACATCGCGCTGATCGGCGGCCAGTTGATGGCCAGGCTGCGCAAGTACAACGTCCGCATCGTGCACCGCTACAGCTACGTGCCCCTCATCGCGCTCGAGATCGACGCCGCGGCCCTCGCCGAGCTCGAAGGCGCCGCGCTGTGGGTGGACCGCGTCTTCGACGACGCCATCAAGCAGCCGATCCTCGCGGAGAGCGTGCCGCTCATCGGCGCCGATCGCGCGTGGGGGCGCGGCTTCGATGGTAGCGGTACGGTCGTGGCCGTGCTGGACACGGGCGTCGACGCGTCGCACCCGTTCCTGCTCGGCAAGGTCGTCGAGGAGGCGTGCTACTCGAGCACGCTGCTGAAGCACAGCACCACGTTCTGCCCCAACGGCCTCGAGGAGCAGGTTGGGCCGGGGGCGGCGGTGCCGTGTCCGCTCGACGCGCAGGGCTGCTTCCACGGCACGCACGTCGCGGGTATCGCGGCCGGCGACGGCGCGACCGCGGGGGTGACGTTCTCGGGCGTGGCGCCGGGCGCGCAGCTCATGGCGGTGCAGGTGTTCTCCAAGTTCACGTCTGTCGCGGACTGCGGGCTGTTCAATACGCCGTGCGTCGGCGCATATACCTCGGACCTCATCTCGGGTCTCGAGCGCGTGTACACGGTGCGCAGTACGCGGAACATCGCGTCGGTCAACCTGAGCCTCGGTGGCGGCTCGTTCACCGCGGCGTGCGATGCCGAGCCCGAGAAGATGATCATCGACACGCTGCGCTCGGCCGGGGTCGCGACCGTGGTCGCCGCCGGTAACGACGGCTCGCCGACGTCGCTGTCCTCGCCGGCCTGTATCTCGTCGGCCGTGAGCGTCGGCTCGACCACGAAGTCGGACGCGGTGTCGTCGTTCTCGAACGTCGCGCCGTTCATGTCCCTGTTCGCCCCGGGCGAGGACATCGTCTCGTCGGTCACCGGCGGCGGCTTCGCGATGCTCAGCGGCACGTCGATGGCGACGCCGCACGTGGCCGGCTCGTGGGCGATCCTGAAGCAGGCGACGCCGGCGTCGACGGTCGATCAGCTCCTCGGCTCACTGCAGTCGACGGGCGTGCCGGTTACCGACACGCGGAGCGGCACGCCGGTCACCCGGCCGCGCATCCGTGTCGACCTGGCGCTGGACCAGCTGGTGCCGCCGACGCTGACGGTGACGGCGGTGACGCCGGACCGCGGCAAGACCGGAACGACGGTGACGGCGACGATCGACGGCACCGGCTTCGTGAGCGGCGCCACGGTCAGCGCCGGCTCGGGTATCACCGTGAGCAGCGTGGCCGTGCTTTCCCCGACGCGGATGACGGCGCGGTTCGCGATCGCCAGCGGCGCCGCGCTCGGCGCGCGCAACGTGAGAGTCACCGTTCCGGGTGCGGTCGCGACGCTGACCAACGGCTTTACCGTGCTGCCGGCGGTGACGCTCGACCTCGCGTACAACGGCAAGCTTCGCGACCGGGTCGGCGCCCTGGATACCGCTCGCACGCCCGACGGCGCCCTGGACGGCACGCTGACGCTGACGCTGAGCGCCACCAGCGCACGCACGATCACCGCGCTGCGCCTGCAGAACAGCATCGGCGGCGTGTGGGACACCACCTCGCCGAACTCGGCGTGGCTCTTGGGCGTAGCGCCGGCGCTCGACAGTCCGCTGCTCAACAACGCGACGACGATGACCGTGAACACGACGTTGACGGATGGCGGAACGTTGCGTCTGTTCGCGTCCGATTACGGCAACGGCGTCGGCTTCGGGGTCGGGCAGCAGCTGACGCTGATCGCGACGTTGTCGGACGGCACCTCGGTGCAGGGGACGACGACGGTGACCAGCAGCTCGCCGACGGTGACGGCTGTTTCCCCGAATCAGGGACAGTCCGGTTCGGCGGTGGCGGTGACGATCGACGGCAGCGGCTTCGCGAACGGCGCCTCCGTGAACGCCGGCGTGGGGATCACGGCCAGTGGCGTTACCGTCGTCTCCTCGACGAGGCTGACGGCGACCTTCACGATCGCCGCCGACGCCTCGGCCGGCGCGCGTGATGTGACCGTGACCAACCCGAGCGGTACCGGCGGGACGCTCGCCAACGCGTTCACGATCATGACGCCGCAGACGGTGGTCATGTCGCTCGCGTACAACGGCAAGCTGCGCGACAAAGTCGGTGGCGGCGACACGGCGCGCGGGCCGGACGGCTCGCCCGACGGGACGCTGACCCTTTCGCTGAGCGCTCCCGGCGGGCGCACGGTGACGGCGCTGCTGCTGCAGAACGGCATCGGCGGAAGCTGGGATACGACCGCCGGGAATGGGATATGGCTGCTCGGCGTGGCGACCTCTCTCGACGGCGCCCTGCTGAACAACGCGGCGACGATGGCGGTGAACACGCTGGTGCCGGACGGCGGAAGCGTGCGGTTGTTCGCCTCGGACTATAACGGCGGCCTGGGCTTCTCGGCGGGCCTGACGCTGACGGTCACCGTCAGCTTCTCCGACGGCACTTCGGCCCAGGCGACGACCACGACGCCCGCGCCCGTGACCGTGAGTTCCGTGTCGCCCAGTCAGGGCACGGTCGGTTCCACGGTGCCGGTGACGATCGACGGTAATGGATTCGCGAGCGGCGCGACCGTAAGCGCCGGCGCGGGTATCACGGTGAGCAACGTCGCCTTCGTGTCCTCGACGCGTCTGAGCGCGTCGTTCGCGATCGATGGCGCGGCCGCGGCCGGTGGGCGCGACGTCGTCGTCACCAACCCGAACGGCGGCGGCGGATCGCTGGCGAACGCGTTCACGGTCAACGTGGCGGCGCCCGTCGTCGTGAGCTCCGTGTCGCCCTCGCAGGGCACGGCGGGCTCGACGGTGGCGGTCACGATCGACGGCAGCGGATTCGCGAGCGGCGCGAGCGTGAGCGCTGGCGCGGGCATCACGGTGAGTAATGTCGCCTTCGTCTCCCCGGCGCGCCTGACCGCGTCGTTCGCGATCGATGGCGCGGCGGCGGCGGGGGCGCGCGCGGTCGTCGTGACCAATCCCAACGGTATGGCCGGATCGCTGGCGAACGCGTTCACCGTGAACGTGCCCGTCACCGTGAGCTCCGTGTCGCCGGCCCAGGGCATGGCGGGCTCGACGGTGCCGGTGACGATCGACGGCAGCGGATTCGCCAGCGGCGCGACCGTAAGCGCCGGCGCCGATACCACGGTGACGAACGTCGCCTTCGTCTCGTCGGCGCGCCTGACCGCTTCGTTCGCGATCGACAGCGCGGCCACGGCGGGCGGGCGTGCGGTCGTGGTCATCAACCCGAGCGGCATCGGCGGATCGCTGCCGAACGCGTTCACGGTGAACGTGCCCGCGCCGGCGACGCTCGCCCTGACGTTCAACGGCAAACTGCGCGACAGGGTCGGCGGCGGCGATACCGCGCTCGCCGGTGACGGCGCGGTGGACGCGACGATGACGCTGACGCTCAGCGCGGCCGGTGGCAAGACGATCACGGCGCTGCAGCTGCAGAACGGGATCGGCGGCGGGTGGGACACGACGCCCAACATTTCGTGGGTGCTTGGCGTGGCGTCGTCTCTAGACGGCGCACTGCTCAACAACGCGGCGACGACGGCGGTAAACATGTTCGTACCGGACGGCGGCAGCCTGCGGTTGTTCGCGTCCGACTACAACGGCGGCCAGGGCTTTGCCGGCGGCCTGATGCTGACGGTCACCGCGACCTTCTCCGACGGGACCTCGGCCGTAGCGACGACGGTGACGACGGCCGGCGTCACCGTGACTGCGCTCACGCCCAACCAGGGACTGCTGGGGTCGACGGTGGCGGTGACCATCGATGGCACCGGCTTCGCGAGCAACTCGAGTGTCAGCGCGGGCTCCGGGATCACCGTGACCAACATCGCGTTCGTCTCCTCGACGCGCCTGACGGCATCGTTCGTGATCGACAGCGCGGCGAGCGGTGGAGCGCGCGACGTGACGGTGACCACGCCGGGCAATGGCGGCGGAACGCGCCTCAACGGGTTCACCGTGAACGTGCCGACCGCAGTCACGCTCAGCTATGACGGCAAGCTGCGCGACAAGGTCGGCGGCGGTGACATGTGGCTCGGCGGCGATGGCAGCCTCGACGCGACGATGACGCTGAGGCTGAGCGCGCCGGCCGGCAAGACGATCACGGCGCTCCAGCTGCAGAACGGCATCGGCGGCCTGTGGGATACGATCGCGCCGAACAGCTCCTGGCTGATCGGCGTGGCAGGCTCGCTCGACGGCGCCATGCTGAACGACCCGACGAGCATGGCGGTGACCGCGGTCGTGCCGGATGGCGGAACCCTGACGCTCTTCGCCTCCGATTACGGCAACGGTTTCGGCTTCGGCTCTGGCCGAAACCTCACGGTGACCGTGACCTTCTCGGACGGCACGACGGCCACCGCCAGCGCCGTGACGCCCTAACGGTCAGCGATAGGCGCACGGCGGCACCGGCGTCCGGTACGGCGCCTGCGTGAGATGGCCGCCGGGCGCGAACAGCCGAAGCTGTTCCGCGGGCGCCGTGTCGGATAGCCGGCGCCCGCGCAGCGTCAGGTAATATGCCGCACGCGCGATAGCGACGCCGGCGGCGCGTAGATCCTCTCGACCACGCAATACCGTCGTGCGCCGCGCTGCGACCAGCGCGCGCGCCGTCGTCGGCCCGAGCCCCGGAACCCGCACCAGCGCCTCGTACGACGCGCGCGTCACCTCCAGCGGGAAAAACGACGGGTGTGCTCGCGCCCACGCGGACTTCGGATCGCGATCGAGGTCGAGATCGCCGTCGCGACCGAAGGTCAGCTCGTCGAGCGCGAAACCATACTGTCGTAGCAGGTGCTCGGCCTGATACAGGCGCAGCTCGCGCGCCGCCGGCGTGGCCGGATGGTTCTCGAGCGGCGTGCCGACGACAGGCTGGAAGGCGCTGAAATGCGCGTGATGGAGCAACCGTCGGCGCTCGAGGCGGTCGACGACCGCGAGGATCTCGCGATCGTGCTCGCCGGAGGCCCCGACGACGAACTGCGTGGTCGCGCCAGAGACGGGCAGCGTGCCGGGCACGCCTCGCCGCGCTGCCAGCAGTCGACCGGCGTACTCGAGCTTCGGCAGTAGGTCGCCGGAGAAGTTCTTGTCGTGCGTCAGGCGATGAACGTAGCCGTCGCCCGGCGCCTCGAGGTTGACCGAAATTCGATTGGCCAGCCGCGCGGCTTCTTCGACCTGCGCGGGCTCCGCGCCGGGCAGGAGCTTGATGTGGACGTAGCCGGTGAAGCCCTCGCGGCGGCGGAGCAGGTCGAGCGTCGCCAGCATGCGATCGGTGGCGCGGCTCGCTCGGCCCGGCACCCCGGAGGTCAGGAACAGTCCCGACGCGAGGCCCTTGCGGTGAACGCCCATGAACGTGCGCGCCGTCTCGTCCGGCGAAATCGATACGCGCGGCACGTTGCCGCCGCGGAAGGTCGGGCAATAGCCGCACGAGAGCGAGCACGCGTTGGTCTGCATCACCCGCATGAGGTTGACGCAGCCGCCGCCGGGCAGCCGCACCCCGGCGATTCCCACCGAGGCGAGCGGATGCTTGCCTACGGGGGAGGGTTGTCGCAGCCGCGGCACGCCCTCGCGGTCGGCGAGCGCGGAATCGGCCAGGAGCTCCATCCGGCGTCGCAAGTCCACGCCGGAGGTATACCAAACAAAAGACGAGTAGTCTAGTCTCGCTGCAGAAAACCCTCGGTCATCGCGTTGACCTCCGGCATGGCGGTCTTCACGATCGCATTGATGCGAGCCTTCATCTCGGAGAGCGGTCGAAACGGCTTGGACAGCAGTACTTGCGCGTATTCCCTCGCGTGTTTCATGA
>Ga0066683_10000099_pt1 | contig 18186 bp, 14 predicted proteins | sample GraSoiAngelo_132_FD_62296 | JGI IMG/M metagenome (GOLD analysis project Ga0066683, IMG submission 62296) | Grasslands soil microbial communities from the Angelo Coastal Reserve, California, USA - 14_0929_02_40cm | ecosystem: Environmental > Terrestrial > Soil > Grasslands | place: USA... | reverse complement strand
GCGACGACCGCGAGCAGCGATTCGCGATCGAGCCAATGCGCGTCGTCCAGCAGGAGCAGCATCGGCTGCTCGTCGCACACTGCCCCGAGCACGTCGCTGAACGCGCGCCCCAAACCCGACGCGGGCGTCCCCTCGCGCAGCGCCGCGAGGGCCGCGGGCGCAGCCCCCGCGACCCCGGGCGCGTCGAGGACGCCGCCTCGCGCCAGACCGAGGATGCCGCTCCACTGGTCAGCCAGGTCCGCCTCGACCGCGCGGATCGCTGCCGTCGCGGCCCCGTCCAGCCTCGCCCGCGCGACGACCTCCTCCGCAAGGCGAGTCTTCCCGGTCCCGACATCTCCCTCGACGACGCTCACGATCGGGTGACGGTCGCGCCGGCACTCGGCCCAGACGTTCAGGAGCCGCTCCAACTCCGCGGCGCGCCCCACGAGGGGGGCGCGACGGGGCACTTCGCCCCGCTCGGGGGCCCCTTCGGGCCGCGGGAGGCGCCACGTTCGCTCGCGCCGCACCCGCTCCGCGAGCGCCCACGTCTCGGCGTCGGGAGCCGCTCCCATCTCGCCGAGCCGCGCTGCAAGCTCCTCGAAGCATGCGAGCGCGCCGGCCCGGTCGCCGGCCAGGGCCCGCGCGCGCATGGCCGTTCGCGCCGCCGGCTCGGAGAGCGGATCAAGCAGCAACGCGCGTCGCGCCACGTCCAGCGCCGCCGCGCCGTAGCCCGCGCCCAGCAGCTCCTCCGTCAGCCCGGTGAGGACCTGGATCGAGCGCTGCCGCCACGCCGCCCGCTCCGCCGTGAGCCAATTCTCGAATTCCGAGGCTCCGCGGACGCCAAACCCTTCGAGGAACTCCCCCGCCACGAAGGCCGCCGCGCCCCGGAAATCCCGGGCAGCGGCGAGCGTCTCGAAGCGATCGAGATCGAGCTCCACGGCCTCCGGCGAGAGGCGCACCTGACCACCATCGGTATCGACGCCGCCGTCGCCGGCGAGACGACGCAGCACCCGGACCGCCTCGTTCAGGGAGTGGCGCGCCGCGGCTTCGGGCTTCTCGGCCCAGAGGAGGCCGATCAAGTGCTCGCGCGTCCGCGTGCGCTTGGGAGACCGTGCGAGGTAGACCAGGAGCGCGAGGTTCTTGCGCCACAGCAGCTCCGCGGGCGCGGCTGCGCCGTCCACGCTCACGTCCACCGGCCCCAGCGTCCGGCAATGGATCATCGGGGGCACGCCGCGCTCAGGCGTTGGGCGCGGCCCGCGAGCTCCGCCAGCTCCGCGTCCGCGCCCGCCCACAGCTCCAGCACCCGCTTGAGGTACGCGCATCCGCGCCGCGTGTCGCCGCGCGACACCGCGAGCGCGCCGCGGCGCCACCGGGCATACACGCCGAACACCCAGTCGACTTCACCCGACTGAGACTCGGTCGTGGGGAACCCTTGGATGTCCGCGTTCTCGTACCAGAGCCACTCCCGGTCGGCCTCCGCGGCGCGACCTAGCGTCTCGTACCATGTTGCGCGTACGACGTGCAGCACCGCGCGGGCGAAGGGGTCACCGCCGCGACTCTCGGCGTACGCGGCGCGCAGCGAATCGGAGATCGCGATCGCCCTGAGCCCGTCGCTCAGCGCCGCGGCGTGGAGCGCACGAAGCAGCTGATCAAGCCGGGCAGCTTCGCTGTCCGCGCTGGCGCGGTGCCGCACCACAGCCGCCCATCGCTCTACGCCGGACGCATCGTGACGGCCGAACGCGTCGAGCGCTAGCGCCCACGCGGCCCGCGCGCCGCGCGCCGGATCGCCCGTCCAGTCCCGCAGCGCGGCGCGCGCCTGTGCGATCTCCGCAGCAGGGGCGAGCGGAAGCCCGAGCGCGCTCGGGATCACCCGCCACTCGAGCGCCTGGAAACGCGCTTCCGGCGTGCGGTACAACACCGCCGCCGAGTCGAGCTGGGCAAGCCCCCGCGCCCCCTGACCGAGCGCGAGCAGAGCGAGTCCCTGCGCTTCGTGCCCATTGGCTCCGCTCAGCAGCCGGCCGATGGCGATCTGTGTCGCGGGGATGTCCAGGCTGAGCGCAAACCGGAACCATTCCACGAGCCCCTTGGGAGGCGCTGCGGGACCAGCAGCGCTGTCCGTCCCGCCGAAGCGCCCGGCGAAGGCGATCTCCCACAGCGCGGGCTGATCGATGTCCACGTCTCCACGCCGCGCCGCGGTGACGTTGCGCAGGTCGCGGAGCGCGCGCGCCGCGGAATCGCGTTGCCCGAGGCGAATCCACACCCAGGCGAGGCCGCTGTAGATCTGGCCGAGCGACGGATTTCTGGTGGCCGCGAGGTTGAGCACCTTCGCAGCGCTGTCCAGAGGAACGCCGACCAACGCGCCACGATGCAGCAGCTCCCAGCCGTACAACATCGGAGCGGTGGCGCTCGACGGAAAGCGCTGCACCGCCCCGTCGAAGGCCGCGAACCGCGGCTCCCCGCTCGGTGCGATCATCGCCGCAAGCAGTTCCCGGTCGAGCTCGCTCAGCTCGCGCGCGTGCTCGTGGTACAGACGTCTGAGTGCCGGCTGCCCAGGCCCCACGCGACTCCAGTACTGGGCGAGGGTGAGCCGCCAACGCACATAGCCGAGTGTCGAGTCGAGCGCGAGCGCACGGCGATAGTGGTCCTCCGCGACGTGCCACGCGTCGCCCTGAAAGGCGTCTTCGCCACGTTGGAACTCCCGCAATGCCGCGACGGTGGCGTTCGAGAGACCTCCGACGGGACGAAGCTTGGGAAGCAAGTCGGGGCGCGTCGCGCGCACGATCTCGGCCCCCACGGCGAAGCCCAGGGTCGCGGGGTCCGCCGTGGTGCCGTGGACCGGCGCGCCCTCCTGGGGGCGGCCGCCCGCGTCGAACACGGTGAGGCGCACTTCGACCTTGCCGGCGCGCTCCGAGACCACGCCCTGCACCCAGTGCCTGGTCTGCAGGCGGTGGGGGGCGGCGCGCGCGAGGGCCACAGGGTCTCCGCGGCTCGAATCCCACCAGGCGAACGCGCGCTCGCGAGGCGTGAGCGTCAAGCCGAACTCTTCCAGACCCTCCAAGTGCACTGCGGCGAGGCGTGCAAGGTCCTTGCCGAGGAAGCTGTCCGCCCCCTCCCGCACCGTGAAGGGCAAGATCGCGAGATCACTGGCGCGCGCCGCGGGTGCGCTGGGCGTCAGGGCGCCCTTGACCACGTAGCCCGCGACGAGCCCTAGGAGACTCAACGCGATGGTGCGACGCACGTACCGCCGCGTGCGGTCGCGCCACAGGGCGCGCCGGAACGCGGCCGCGTCGGGCCACCGCCGTTCGGGCGCCACCGCGAGCGCGCGGCGCAACACGCTCGCGATGCCGCGGGGCACACCCGACCAGTCGGCGCGCTCCGGACGATCCCAGGACCAATGCCGGCCCGTCACTGCCTCGTACAGCACCATGCCAGCCGCATACAGGTCAGTGCGCGGCGTGACCTCGCCGCCGGCAGCCTGTTCGGGCGGCATATAGTCGAGCGTGCCCACCACGGCTCCCGGCGCGGTCAGGGCCGGGTCTTCCGGCGCTGTCGTCGCCGACTTTGCGATCCCGAAGTCCACGAGGACGGCCCGCCCGCCTACGACGAAGACGTTGCTCGGCTTCACGTCGCGATGCACCACGCCCTTCTCGTGCGCGGCACCCAGGGCGTCCAGCAGGTCGCGTCCCAGCTTGCGGGCCTCCTCCAGCGGCAGCGGGCCGTGCAGCAGCCGCGTGGCGACGGTCTCCCCCGAGAGGTACTCCATCTCGTAGTAGGGCATCCCATCAGCCTCGGACGCGTCATGAATGGGCACGATGTTGGGATGGCTGAACGAGGCGAGGACCTTCGCTTCCTGGCGGAACCGTTCCGCCGCCAGCGCGGTGTGCAGCTCGGGGCGAATGATCTTGATGGCGACGAGCCGGCCGAGCTCCTGGTGCCGGGCGAGGAATACCGTGCCCATGCCGCCGGTCGCCAGCTCGCGCTCGACGTCGTAGCCCCGCGGCGCGAGGGCGGCCCGCACGCGCTCCACCCAGGAGGTCATGTGTGGAAGGTGACTCACGCCAGAACATCCGGGGCGTGCCCCGCTCTGTCAAACGGCCACGCACGCGATCCGGATTGGTTGCATTTTCCCGGAGCCCGCACGACACTCCTAGGCATGGCCGACCCGGCGACGATACCGGCCGACGAGCTCGCCCGGCGACTCGATCGCGGCGAGCGCGTCCAGCTCCTCGACGTCCGCGCGACCGAGCGCGTGCGTCTCGGCCGCGCTGCCCTCGGACCCGCCCTCGAGTTTCACGCCCTCCCCGCCTCGCAGCTCTACAACCTGCAGTCGCTCGACTCGCTGGGACTCGATCGATCGCAGCCGGTGCTGGTGATCTGCGGGCACGGCAACAGCAGCGCGCGGGCGGCCGACTTTCTGCAGGAGCGGGGCTTCGACGCCCGCTCGGTGGCGGGCGGAATGGCGGCGTGGGAAGGGGTCTACCTGCCGCGGCGGCTCGCACCGACGCGCGCACTCGAGCACGTGGTGCAGCTCGACCGCGTGGGGAAAGGCGCGCTGAGCTACGTGCTCGCGAGCGACCGGGATGCCTTGATCGTTGACCCTGGCCGGCATCTCGAGCGCTATGAGGCGGTGCTCGAGGAGCTGCACGCCACGGCCACGGCCGTGATCGATACGCACATGCACGCCGACTATTTGAGCGGCGCGCGCACGGCCGCGCGCCGCTGGCGGGTCCCGTACTTCGTTCACCCCGACGACACCAGCTCGCCGTACGACGGCGCCGCTGGTCGCTTCCCTTACGAACCGCTCCGCGACGGCGACACGATCGCGTTCGGACGAGCGACGCTCCGGGTGGAGCACGTTCCCGGTCACACGCTGGGAAGCGTGACGCTCATTGCGGACGAATCCATCGCCCTCACCGGGGACTTCCTATTCGTGCAGTCGCTCGGCCGGCCGGATCTGGGGGGGCAGGCAGAGGCATGGGGGCGCCTGCTGTGGCACAGTCTCGAGCGCACGCGACGCCGCTGGCCGGGCGACCTCCTCATCCTTCCCGCTCACTACGCCAGCGAGCTCGAGCGGCGCGCCGACCGCAGCGTCGGCGCGCGGCTGGACGTCATCGCGGCGACGAACCCCGTAGCAGCCATCGCCGACGAAGCGAGCTTCCTGCGCTTCCTGGCCCAGCACGACACGGCGCCGCCGGAAAGCTACCGCACGATCAAGCTGGCCAACCTCGGGCTTGTCGAGCTGGCCGCAGCCGACGCGGAAGCCGTCGAGGTCGGCCCGAACCAGTGCGCGGTCGCCGCGGAGTGACGCACCGTCATTCGCCCGACTGCACCAGCAGGTAGACCCAGTCCGTCCCCCCCAGCGTTTGCAGCCCGCAGGGACACCGCGCCGGCACGAACACCACTTCGTTCGCCGAGACCTCGATGCGGTCACCGTCCAACAACATCACCCCTCGCCCCGACACGGTGAGGAACAGCTGGCCGACGTCTTCGGTGGTGACGGGAATGTCGGCGCCCGGCCGCATGACCGTGTGCCGCACGCTTACACCGGGGAGCGCGTCGGGCATGGTGAGCTCGACGTAGCGCCGCAGCCCTTCCTCGGACAGGGGGAGCCTAGAGAGACGACGGTAGGTGTAGCGCGGCACGTTGGGGCGATCCCCGTCCTGGAGGGCGCGAAGCCTGCAGTGCCGGGGCGCTCCGGCCCGTCCAAGATGAGACCCCGCAAGGCGTTTGCGCAACCCTGTGCGCGTTTCCCTGACTCAGTCGTCTCTCTTCGCGTCTCGCACAGGGGTGGATGTCATGGTTTCGCGTTTCAGGACCTTCGCAACCGCCGGCGCCCTCGTGGTCGCCTGCGCCAGCGTGCTCGCAGGCCAGGGTTGGATCGAACCGATCCATCCCCTTCCCACGGGCCGGGTGGAGAAAATCAGGAGCGCCGTGCAGGTCACGGTCACGGGGCGCGTCGCGCGCGTGACTGTGGAGGAATGGTTCCGCAACCGCGGCCCGATCATGGACGAAGGGTCGTACCTCTATCCCCTTCCCGGGGAGGCGGTCTTCAGCGACTTCTCGCTGTGGCAGGGGGACCGCGAGCTGAAGGGCGAGATGATGGACGCCACTCAGGCGCGCTCCGTGTACGAATCCATCGTCCGGCGCAAGCGTGATCCGGCGCTGATCGAGCTGGCGGGGCACGGGCTATTGCGCGCTCGCGTCTTTCCCATCAATCCCGGCGAAACGCGCAAGATCACGCTGCGCTACACCCAGGTGCTCGACCACGTGGGCGACGCCTGGCGATTCCGGTTCGCGAGCGGCCCCGGCGCGGCGCCCCGCAGCTTCCACATGACGGTGGACAGCGCGGACCGCGTGAGCAGCCCCTATTCCCCCACGCACCACGTCACCACGTCGCGGCAGGGAGACCGGCTGGACGTGACGCTCGCCGACTCGAGCTGGAGCGGCGACCTGGAGCTCCTGCTCCCTCTGACGCGGCGACTCGTGGGGGTGTCGCTGCTCGCGCACCAGCCAGCAGGTGAGGCGGACGGGTACTTCATGGCGCTGCTCGCGCCAGGGCAGGCCACCGACGCGTCACGCGTGCGGCGCGACCTCGTCGCCGTGCTCGACATCTCGGGCTCGATGTCCGGCGAGAAGATGGAGCAGGCCAGGGCGGCGCTGCTGCAACTGCTTCACACGCTGCACGCGGGCGACCGGTTCCGCCTCGTCGCGTTCTCGAGTGCCGTGCGCCGCGAGGCGCCGGACTGGAGCGATGCGACGCCTGAAAGCCTGCACCGAGCGGAGGACTGGGTGCGCTCGCTCAGCGCCGAAGGCGGAACGAACATCGCCGGTGCGCTGAGCGAGGCGTTCGCCGCCCGGCCCGCGGAAGGCGCGCTGGGCGTGGTCGTCTTCCTCACCGACGGGCTCCCGACCGTCGGCGACACCGATCCGGAACGGATCGCCGATGAGGCCGAGCGGCAGCGCGGGCCGTTCCGCGTCTTTTCCTTCGGGATCGGGTACGACGTGAATACGTATCTGCTCGACCGCCTCACCGAGCGTGCGCGGGGCACGAGCGAGTACATCCAGCCGGGGGCCGACATCGAGCGCGCGGTCGGGTCGCTGGCGGCGAAGATCGCGAGCCCCGTGATGACGGACCTCGCGTTGTCAGGGGACGGCGCGGAGCTGTACGATCTCCAGCCCGCGAGCCTCCCGGACCTGTTCTCAGGGGACGAGATCGTGCTGTTCGGCAGATATCGGGGCAGCGCGCGCGGGGGGTGGAGCATCACGCTCACCGGGCGCCGCAACGGACACGAAGAGCGGTTTACGGCGAGCGCGCCGACGGGCGAGACCAACTTCGCCAATGCCTACGTGCGGCAGCTGTGGGCGGCGCGCAAAGCAGGCGCGCTGGCGCGAGACATCCGGCTCCACGGGCAGACGCCCGAGCTCATGGCCGCGCTGAAAGACCTCGCGCTCCGGTACGGGATCCTCACTGACTACACGGCCTACCTCGTGCAAGAGCCGAATCAGGTGGTGGTGCGGCAGTTCGAGCGGTCACCGCTTCCGCCGGCTCCGCAGGAGCAGTTCGGCGCGCCATCCGTGGCGCGGGCGCGCCGCGAGGCGATGTCGGCGAGCGCGAGCGTCGCCGCCGATGCGGCGCGCCTCGACGCCGCCGCGCGCACGAGCATGGCAGCCCCCACCGAGCGGGCCGGCGATCGGCTGTTCGTGTGGCGCGACAGCACCTGGACGGATCTGCGGCACACCAATTCGCTCCGGGTCGTGACGGTGGAGCCGTTCAGCGACGCGTACTTCGAGCTGCTGCGCGCCCTGCCCGAGCTGGCGCGCCCGGCCGCCCTCCAGCCCGCCGTGCTCGTGGCGGGACGGCGCGTCAGCATCAAGATTGGGGCGGGCGGGAGGTCGGCGTGGGGGGAGGGCGAGCTCGAGGCGGTAATCAGGGAGTTTCGGAGCTGACACCAAGTCGCATGCCCGACGACCTAGCCGAGGTTTATCGGACCACCTACCGCGCGCTCGTGCGGTTCCTGTACCGCAAGGTGTGGGACGCCGATCGCGCGGAGGACCTCGCGCAGGAGGCGTTCACTCGGGCACTCGAGCGTCGACCGGAGAACCCGCGGGGATGGCTGTTCGTGGTAGCGGCAAACATGGCACGCGATGAAGCCCGGCGCGCTGCTCGCGAGCGACGTCACCTGACCCTGCTGTCGGGAGAGCAGCCCGCCGCCGCGCCGCCGTCCGATGAAACGCTCCATGCGGAGCTGCAGCGGTCGCGCGTGCGTGCTGCCCTCGAGCAGCTCACGCCGCGGGATCGCGAGGTGCTGCTGCTTTGGGACTCCGGGCTGTCTTATGACGAGATTGCCGAGCAGACCGGCTTGGCGCGGGGCGCCGTGAGCACCACCCTTGCGCGCGCCCGTCGCCGGTTGGTCGAAGCGTACGAAGCGGGAAGTGAGAGGTCACATGTCGCACGTGGATGAGGGAACGCTGCACGCCTACCTGGACGGCGAGCTGCCCGGGGCTGAGATGTCGCGCTTCACGGCCCACCTGGCGGAATGCGTCGACTGCCGCGCCCGCCTCGAGGAGGAGCGGGCGTTGGTGCAGCGCGCCCGCGACCTGCTCGCCCTCGTCGCGCCCCCGTCGTCCCGGGCCCGCAAGCGGGCGCATCCCTGGCGCAGGTTGCGCCTGCCTCTCGCCTGGGCGGCGACCGTGGCGCTCGCCTTCGCGATCGGGCGATACGAAGAGAGCGCACGCCCGGGGCGCGAGGTCAAAAGCGACCGCGTCGAGCCGCCGATCGTCGCCCCGCCGGTGGTGGCGACGCGGCCCGCTGCACCGCACCCCGGCCCGCGCGCCTCGATTCCCAGCAGCGGCACCGCGGCGCAACGTGAGGTCGCCGCGACGCCGACGGCGGTGATGGCGCAGGAGGCGGTCGCGCCTCCCCCTCCCCCTCCCCCGGCGCCGGCCGTGGACCTCGACTCGGTCCGACACTTCCTCGCTCAGGCTCCCGTGCTGCTGCCGGGGGCCCCAGTCCGGCGCGTCACTCGGGCCCCGGACGGGATCGTGGTCGAGCAGCAGCTCGAGTCAGGAGAGATTATTCGTCTGTACGAGCGACAGGCGCTGGCAGTCCAGCCGCCGGCAGCTGCGAAGGCCGCGCCACAACCCTCCGCACGCCGCACCGCCGCCCTCGACAACGCCGCGGCGGGGGCGCCGCCCGGTGGGGAGCGGCTCGCCCGGTACGTGGGATCGCTGCGGGTCGAGATCACAGGGCCCCTGCCCGCGGATTCGCTCTCGAAGCTCTTGGACCTGGTGAAGTGACGCGAAACGGAGTGCAGCCGCGCTCGCGCGCCGCGAGCAGGGTCCCCGCCCTGCGTCCTACGGCGCGCGCGGCAAGACGACGATCGTCCCGCTCATACGCTCAACGACATCCATCTGGACCGTGGAGTGATATGTATAGGTTCCGGTCGCAAGCATCACTGTATACATGCCGGCGAGCTGCGTCGGGGAGTTCGGGGGGAGCCCCCCCCCCGGCCCCGTATCCCACGTGACGTTGTGGTATTGGTTCCCAATTCCCCATATGAAGGTCACGGTGGCTAAGTCGTTAGTTCCAGCCGTCAGGGTGTCGGGCGACGGGGCGAAATAGTAGTTCCCCACGCTGATCGTATCATTGTTGGCTGCGGCCACCGGCGAGGCAAGGGTGTCGCACGACGCTTGCAGCACCGAGCCCAGCGCGAGTGGCAACAAGAGGGTCAGCAGCTGCGACCGCATAGAAGCTCCGCGTGAGTGGGTGGACCCTAGGAGCAGGTGTGGTACCCCTGGCACCGGCGGAAGAGCCCTCAACCTAGTGCGCCTCGCGCTCCAGGGTGTCGGCGGCCAGTCGGGGGGAGAGCATGGGGTAGCGCGCGGCGAACCACCCGAACGCCAGGAGAAACAGCCCGACGTACAATATTGTGACGCCGATCTCGGGGACGCCGATCGCCGGCCCCGCGCCGCCGTTGATGGATGGAACGACCTCGAGATAGCGCTCCAGCCATAGTCCGACGAGACTCACGGACACGAACGCGAGGAACGTGGGCGGGTACTTCTTCGGCCTGACGCCCAGCAGCCCGAGAAACGGCACCACGAAAACCAAGATGAACACCGTTGCGCCGACCGGCCGCCAGGGACCCCACAGGCGGTACCAGACGAAGTACGTCTCCTCGGGGATGTTGCCGTACCAGATCACCAGAAATTGCGCCCACATGAGGTAGCCCCAGAACACGGTAAAGCCGAACACCAGCTTCCCGAGATCGTGCAGCTGCCGGGGCGAGATCAGCGCTTGGAGACCCATCGCGCGGCGCAGGGCGAGCGACAGGACCGCGAGCGCGCCCAGCGCTCCCAGGAAGCCTCCCATGAAGTAAAAGGCGCCGTACAGGTTGCTCATCCACTTGTGGTTGAGCGACATGACGAAATCGAACCCGAGGAGCGAGTAGCCGAACGCGAATGCCATCGTCATGATGGCCGCATCCCGCATGATGCGGCCCTTCTCCTCCGGATCCGGGTCGACCGGGCGGCCGTCCGCCAGCTCCTGAATGTCCGGGGCGAGATCGCGCCGCACGAAGCGCCACGAGAGCCAGGCCAGCAGCGCGAGGATGAGCCCGTTGCGGACGAAGAAGACCTTGGTCGTGAACCACGCGCCGATGTCGGGCCGCGGCGCGCCGCGCAGCCAGCCGAACAGGTGGAACCGCCCCAGATACAGGCCGGCGAAGAGCACCAAGGCCACGAACAGAAACGGAACGGCCGCCTCGGCGAACCGGATCATGAGTCCCGACCAGTGGCCCTTTGCGAGCTTCTGCGTGGCGGCGAAGACGACCAGCGCCTGCGCCACGACGATGAAGAAGACGAAGTTGAAGTGATACGCCTGCCAGGCACGGTCAGCCCGGCCGCTCGCGAGCGCCCACAGGAACACCGCTCCTCCTGCGATCGCCGCGAGCGTGCCGTACGCGACGATGGCTCGGACCGGTGCCCTCCGCGCCCTCGCGGCAAGGTCTTTCCGCGTGACGTGAGTCGCCGCGGTCATCGGCCTACGCCGCTGCGCGCGAGGGCCTGCAGGGTGCGGACGTAGTTCACGAGGTCCCAGCGATCCACGCCCCGCACCTTGTCCCCGTAGCGCGGCATCAGCGGGCGGCCCACCGTCTGGGCGTTGGCAATTACGCCGTAGAGGTAGCCGTCGGAGCGCCGGGCCACCGTATCGGTGACGACGGACCGCACGCCGAAGAACGGCCCGCCCGCGGCGGACGAGATGGGCCCGTCGCCATGCCCCGCCTCACCGTGGCAGACCAGACAATAGGTCTCATAGACGAATTTGCCGCGGTTGATCGACTCCGAGGTGCGGGTCCGCGGATTCACGAGGCGATCGGCGGTGCTCAAGTCCACGACGGGCTCGAGACCCGTGACCGGCACGGTGCCTTCGACCGGATCGCGCGGCATGGCGTAGGGCTTGATGCTTCGCTGGGTGACCATCGCCGAGAACCAGCTGAAGCTGTGGATCACGTCTTCGGGCCGGCAGCCGGCGGCGACCAGGAGCGTTACCGCAACGAGAGCGCGGCTAGCCATGCCGCACCTCCTCGGCCCCGCAGCGCTTGAGCAGCGCTTCGACGGGCGCGGCCTGCGCCCGGCTCGCGGGGACGAAGATGCCGAACTTGTCGTTGGTAAAGCGCGGATCGTACGCGATGGTGCCCTGATGCCGGGTCGCGAGCAGGACGTTGAACGCGATCCCGAGCAGCGTGGTGAGCGCGCCGAACAGCACCGTCATCTCGAACATGATGACGACGTACGGAGGGATCGAGCCGATGGTCTTGCCGCCCACCTGCACTGGCCAGTCGTACGACATGTACAGCGTGATCCACGTGCCGATAGCACACCCCGAGATCCCGCCGATCAGCGTGTACATGCGCACCGGGCTCACCGGCTGGGCGAGCGCGTCTTCCAGCTCGTGGCGCGGGAGCGGTGAGTACACCGTGAAATCCTTGTGGCCGTCGCGCTTCAGCTGGTGGATCGCGTCCACCGCGGCGTCCAGGTGCCCGAACACCGCGAGCACGCCGGGTGTCGGCGGCGGGTGGAAGATCGCGGCCAGCGGGTTGCCGAGCTTCACGCGTGTCTCGCTGCCGCGCGCCGCGGCGCCGGGAGCTCTTCTTTGACTTCGGCCACGGAGACGGCGGGGAAGTTCTTCACGAACAGGAGAAACCACATGAAGAACCAGCCGAAGCTGCCGGCCATGATGCCCCAGTCCGCCCAGGTGGCGTTGTAGCCGGCCCGCACGTAGGGCTCGAACGGCTCGCCCGCGAGGTGAACCGCGATGATCACGAACCGCTCCATCCACATCCCCACGTTCACGAAGATCGAGATGACGAAGAGCGCCGTAATGTTCGTGCGGACTTTCTTGAACCACAGGAGCCACGGCAGGAACGCGTTGCAGATGTTCATCGTCCAGCCCGCCCACCAGAAACGGCCGAACGCGCGGTACCAGAACGCGTCACGCTCGGGCGTCGGGCCGCCGTACCACGCCACGTAGTTCTCGATCACGTAGGCGTAGCACACGATCATCCCGGTGAGCAGGCACAGCTTCGAGAGATTCTCGAAGTGGTGCACCGTGACGATCTTCTCGAGCTGAAACAGCTTGCGCATCGGGACGAGCAGCGTGATGACCATCGCGCAGCCGGAGTAGATGGCGCCGGCGACGAAGTAGGGCGCGAACAGCGTCTCGTGCCACGCGGGCACCTGCGCCATGGCGAAATCCCACGACACCACGCTGTGCACGGAGAGCACGAGCGGCGTGGCCAGCGCCGCGAGATAGAGGTACGCCGGCCGGTAATGCCGCCATTGCTCGTTGGTGCCGCGCCAGCCGAGGGACGTGATCGCGTACAGCTTGCGCCGCCAGCCGGTCGCCACGTCCCGTACCGCCGCGATGTCGGGGATCAGTCCCATGATCAGGAAGCAGGCCGACACGGTGAAGTACGTCCCGACCGCGAACTCGTCCCAGATCAGCGGTGACTTGAAGTTCGGCCACAGCCCCCGCTCGTTGGGGTACGGCAGCAGCCAGTAGAAGAACCACTGGCGCCCGATGTGGATCAATGGAAACAGACCGGCGGTCATGACCGCGAACACCGTCATCACCTCGGCGACGCGATACACCGCGGTGCGCCAACCAGACCGAAACAGATACAGGATCGCCGAGATCAGGGTCCCCGAGTGCGCGATGCCGACCCAGAACACGAAGCAGGTGATGTAAATCGCCCAGTACGTCGGCATCGAGTAGCCGGCCATGCCCATGCCGTAGCGCAGCAAGAACAGCAGGCAGACGATCCCGATCCCGAGCAGCGTGACCGCGCTGCCCAGGAGCACGTAGTAGCCCCGCCCCGGGTTGCCCAGCGTCCGCGCGATGGCGCGCGTGACGTAGTCGTAGGTCAGCGGGCCGGTCGCCCGCTCAGGCGGTGCGGTCGTGGGCTGGGCCATCGTCGCTCAGGCCTCCTCGCCGTGGAGGACGCGCGCGAGATACGTGATCCCGGGTTTCGTGTTGAGAGTCTCGAAGACGTGGTAGCCGCGCGGGTCTTCCGACAGCTGGGCCACGCGCGATGTCTTGTCGTGCAGGTCCCCGAACACGATCGCCTCTGAGGGGCAGGACTGCGCGCACGCCGGGACGATCTCACCGTCCAGGACCGTGCGGTCCTCGAGCCGCGCCTGGTTCTGCGCCCCGCGGATGCGCTGCACGCAGAAGGTGCACTTCTCCATCACGCCCTTCTCGCGCACGGTGACGTCGGGGTTGAGCTGCCAGTCGAGCGGCGACGGCCACGCCTCCCAGGCTCCGCCCGGCTCGGCGAAGTTGTGCCAGTTGAAGTAGCGCACCTTGTACGGGCAGTTATTGGCGCAGTAGCGGGTGCCGACGCAGCGGTTGTAGACCTGGCCGTTCAGCCCATCGGGCGTGTGGTAGGCGGCGAACACCGGGCAGACCGGCTCGCATGGCGCGAGCTCACACTGCTGGCACAGCATCGGCGTCACGACGCCGCGCACCGGGGCGCCACCTTCCCCGCCGCGCCAATAGCGCTCGATCCGCATCCAGCTCATCTGGCGGTGGCGCAGCATCTGCTCTTCGCCGACTGTTGCCAAATTGTTCTCGGCGTAGCACGCCGTGACGCACGCCGAGCAGCCCGTGCACTTGGTCAGGTCGATCGCCATCGCCCAGCGCGGCTGCCGGCCGGCGTAGTTGCCGAGCGACGCCTTGGCGCGCTGCGCCTCGGCCCAGCCGGCGAGGGCGCCCTCCGCGTACGCCGGCGCCTCGCGCTCCGCGAAGGGATGCGCGCCCGGGGTCAGCTTCGCGGCCTGCGCCAGCGGCAACACGCGGATGATTTCCTCCCCTGGCCCGAGGTCGCGTGAGTCGCCCGCGCTCGTCGCGAGGAAACGGTGCTCGCCCGTTTTCCTGGGGGACACGCGCACCACGAACGTGCGGCCGCCGTACGCGTTGGCGGCGCCGGAGAGCAGGTCGAAGGCGTTGCACGAGCGGTCCCGCGCGTAGCGCCCGTAGGCTTTGTGCCCCTGGCCTGTGGGGAGGGCAAGCACGTCGGGCCGCACGGCGGGCGTGATCCAGACCGGCGCCCGCACCGCGCCGAACGGCGACTGCAGCACCAGGAAGTCGCCATCCACCACCGACCACTTCGCCGCGGTCTCAGGATGCAGCTCCACCCACGCGTGCCAGGTGAGCTTGGAGACCGGGTCAGGCAGCTCCTGGAGCCATGGCTTGTTCGCGCCCCGGCCATCGTGCAGCACCGGCGACGGAAACACGATGAGCACGGGATCGCCGGCGCCGCCGTCGAACGCGGGCGCGGCTGGCGCGCCCCGCATCAGGTCTCCGGCCTGCGGCCCAAGGCGCACCGCCTGTGCTGGAGCGTCGGTGTAGACGCCGCCATGCTGCAGCGCTTCGGCCCAGAATTCGTCGAACGTCTTACCGTGTGCGTACCGCGCGTGCAGCGGGCGCCAACGCGCCTGGAGGTAGTCCTTGAAGGTCTGCGACTTCCCGGCCAGGTCCAGTAGTACGTCACCCGCGTGCCGCGCGTTCGGGAAGACGGGCTGCATGACCGGCTGCTGCAGCGCCCAGACGCCGGCGCGCGGACGGCTGTCGCTCCACTGCTCGAGGGGGTGCAGGTCAGGGAGCACGAGATCGGCGGCACTCGCCGTTTCGTCGAGGTAGGGGGAGAAGCTCACCTTGTACCCCACCTTGGCCCACCCCTCCCAGAAGGCGCCGCTGAGCGAATGGCCAGGATTCGCGCCGTGCACGAACAGCAGCGCCAGCTTGCCGCGCTGCATGTCGGCCGCCAGATCCGCCATCTGCTTGAAGGAGCCCGAGCCCTCGAGTCCCTCATTTGGGCCGAACCGCACCAGCTTCCCGACTGTGCCCGCGACATAATTGAGGATGTTCACGGCCGCCACGACCTCGGCGCCGTTCGGGTAGTGGGCCGCCATCCCACCAGCCACCGCCACCCCGCCGCGCGCACCGGCGAACTCACGCGCCAGCCGCTCGATCGCCGCCGCGTCGACCCCCGCGACTGCCGCAACGGCTTCAGCAGTGTGTCGGGCGAGCAGGTCCCTGAGCCGTCCCGCGTCGGCGGGGACGGGGGCGAGCCGCTCGCGCACGATCACCCCGGCCAGCGCGAGGGCGAGCAGTCCCTCCGTTCCCGGAGCCGCCGCGACCCACTCGTCGGCGTTCATTCCGGTGAGGAACATGCGCGGCCCGACAAACACGGCCTTCGCCATCGGGACGGCTCGTCCCGCCGCGAAGGCGTGCGCGCGCGTGAACGCGCTCTGATAGGCGACCGGGGAGAGCCACGTGTCGAGGAAGTCGGCGCCGAAGGACAGGATGTACTTGGCGTTCGCGAGATCGTACCAGGGGACCGCGCTGGTGCCGAAAGCGAGGCGGTTACCTTCGCGCAGCGCTTCGAAGGCGAACGGCTCGTAACTCACGTGCGCCCCACCGACCGCCCGGGTCCATTCGCCCACTAAGTCCCCAAAGGCGCCGGACTCGTTCCCCGTGACGAACGCGATCCCCTTCCCCCGCGCGGCTTTGACCTGGGCTTTCACGCGCGCGAGCGCGTCGTCCCACGTGATCTTTTCGAGCTCTCCCCCAGCATTGCGCGCGAGCGGATCGGTGACGCGATCGGGGTTGTACACGCCCTCGAGCGCGGCCTGGCCCCGGGCGCACAGGCGCCCCGCGTTGATCGGCGACTCGGGGTTCCCTTCGAGCTTGATCACGCGGCCCTCGCGCACCTTAGCATGCAGACCGCATCCGGCGGTGCACTCGCGACACGTCGTCGCGTACCAGGTCGCCGTGCCGGGGACCTGTTCCTCCGGTTGAATGAGGTACGGGATGAGCTTTTGCGTCCGCTGGGCATCGCTGCCGCAGGCGGAGACCGCGGCGGCGCCGCCCCCGGTCACGCCGAGGACCGTGAGAAACCGCCGGCGATTCATCTGCTCGCTCATGGGGTCTCCCCCGCCCCGCTCAGTAGTGGCATACCAGGCAGTCGCGCGTGACCTGTTTCTGCATGTGACAGTTGGTGCACCACCCCATGGTGAGGGGTGCCGCCTGATACACCTGCGGCATGCGGGCGACGTCGCCGTGGCACGTACCGCAACTCCCGCTCCCGAGCGCCTTGATGTGGCGCAGGTGCGGAAAGTGGACGAATCCGGGAAGGGTGTGGATCCGGACCCATTCCGGAGGTTTGCTGTTGCTCCACGCGTCGCGGACTTTCTGGATCTCGGCTTCGTGGGAGGGGGTCGAGCCGCCGATCATCAGGTGGCAGCCGAAGCAGGTCTGCAGCGCCGGGATGCCCGGCTCGCTCGAGATCGCGGCGGAATAGTGGCAATACATACAGGGGACGCGGTCCTGGCCGGCGTGCACGTCGTGCCGAAAAAAAATCGGCTGCCGGGGGCCTGGGAGCGACCCGGTGTCGCTGATCACGGGAGCTTTGAACGCGGGCACAGGCTGCCCGCTTTGGGCTGCGGCAGGAAGGGCCGTGCAGGCGGCCAGGGCGATCCCTACCGCGACCCGACCACTACTCCTTTTCGTCATCCGGGCGCGCTCGATGGCGAACGGTGCGTCGTGTGGAACAGCCGCGGGCGGCAGAATGTACCGCCACCCGCCGCAGGCGCAAGTAGGAGTTGCGCCCTACTCCGGCCGCGACAGGATCAGGTGCTTCAGTCTGATGACGTGAACGAACGCGGCGGCTGCGTCCAGGTCCGGGAATTCCATCCAGCACCAGCGCACGCCGCCCGACACCGGACCGTTGCGCATCGCCTGGCGGAGCCGGGGCGGCAGGCCGTCGGCGCCCGCGAGCTCCCGCTCTTCGGTCTCCGTGAGGATGAACGTCGCGCTCACGCTCGACTCCATCGGGTGCAGGTAGCCGAGCTTGCGGCCCCCGACCTCGTACATCCACACCCACTTCCACGCGGTCCCCATAAACACGACCTGCTCGGTCACGTGCTTCAGGGCGCGCACGCCCTCGCGCGCCGCCTTGAAGCGCTGCGCGGCTCGTGGGGGGAGATCCCTGAGCGGCGAATCCGACTTCGGCCGCTTGCGCGGATCTCGGTAGAGGGTGGTCGCCCAGTACCCCGGCTGCTGATTGTCCAACGGTATCATGTCACGGCCGCTTGACGTCAGGAACGCCCGGTAAGGTAGCGACCGGGCTAGCGAATCGAAACGGTCTGGGTCACCAACCGGCCCAGCCCGGAGGAGGGAGGGCGCACGCGCCATCGGGTGGGGCCAAGAGTCCGCCGCCTGCGGCTGTGTTCACGGCGAAACGGCGCGGCTCGCGGCCCGGAACCGTCCGCGATCGAGCAACCGCGCGACGCACTGGCCCGGGACCGCCATGCGGCCGTCCTTCCCCATCGTCAGCTTGATGACGTCGGCGTTGCGCCCGTACCAGCGCTCGCTCGGCTCGAGGTCCGACGGGTAGACGAATCCCGGGAGGGCCGCGACCGCGAGCGCTGCCTGGGAGCCGATCCCCGTTTCGGGCATGGTCCCCGCCCACAACCCCGCCCCGTACTGCTGCGCAACGCGATAGATGCGGCACACCTCCGCGAAGCCGCCCACGCGGTGCACCTTGATATTCCAGATCTTCGGCCCTTCGAGGTGGACCACCTGGCGGGCGTGGCTCGCGTCACGCAGCGTCTCGTCGAGACAGATCGGCGTGCGGAGTGTGT
>Ga0066683_10000098_pt1 | contig 18217 bp, 14 predicted proteins | sample GraSoiAngelo_132_FD_62296 | JGI IMG/M metagenome (GOLD analysis project Ga0066683, IMG submission 62296) | Grasslands soil microbial communities from the Angelo Coastal Reserve, California, USA - 14_0929_02_40cm | ecosystem: Environmental > Terrestrial > Soil > Grasslands | place: USA... | reverse complement strand
ATGGTCCTCAAGATCGGCGCGGTGCTGGGGCTGGTGGCCGCGGGCTGGCTGCTCCTGCCGGCCGCCTCCCCGGGACCGCACCCGATGCTCGACCGCCCGGCGTCATTCGGTCTCCTGACAGCGATGGGCGCGGCGCTCGTGCCGGTGCTTTTTGCGTATGGCGGATGGCAGACGGCGAGCTTCGTCGCGGCGGAGCTACGCCGGCCCGAGCGGGACCTGCCCCGCGGCCTGCTGCTCGGTGTCTCGGGCGTGATCGTTCTCTACCTGTCCGTCAACGCCGTGTGCGTGCGGGCGCTCGGGCCCGAGGGCCTGGCCGCCACCACGACGCCGGCGTCGACGGTGATGCGCCTGGCCCTGGGGGAGAGGGGGGCCCACCTCATCGCCGCGGGCATCGCGATCTCGACCCTGGGGTTCCTGAGCCAGGGAATACTCACGGCGCCGCGCGTCTACTACGCGATGGCCGAGGACGGCGTGTTCTTCCGCACCGTCGGCTTCCTCCACCCGCGCACGCTGGTGCCGGTCGTGGCGATCGCCTTACAGGGGCTGGTCGCGGCGATCATCGCGGTGTCGGGTCGCTACGAGCAGATCCTCAACTACGTCGTCTCGGTGGACTTCATCTTCTTCGGCGCGACGGGCGCGTCGCTCTTCGTCTTCCGGCGCCGGCAGGGGCCGGCCGCGTCGTTCCGCACGCCCGGCCATCCGGCGACGACGATCTTCTTCGTCGCCGCGTGCTTCCTGGTCGTGATCAACACCGTCTACACTTATCCCGCGAACACGCTGATCGGTCTCGCCATCCTGGTTACCGGCGTCCCCATCTTCTTCATGTGGCGGCGGCGGGTCGCATGACCACGCGGCGCGCCGACGGCTCCGAGTACATGGAGTGGGCGAAGACGCGCTCCCAGGCCCGCTTCAACCTGGCCTCCAGCGGCGTGGCGGAGCTGCCGACGTCGGAGCTGCCGATCCGCCTGGAGGACGTGGAGCTGACGGGGCCCAGCTTCTACGGCTACCCGCCGCTGCAAGAGCGGCTGGCGAAGAAGGCGGGAGTCGGGCCGGAGTGCGTGGTCGCGGCCACCGGCACCTCAATGGCGAACTACCTCGCCCTCGCCGCGTTCCTGGAGCCGGGAGATGAGGCGCTCGTCGAGGAGCCCACCTACGGCCCGCTCGTCGACGCGGCCTCCTACCTCGGGGCCGAGATCCGGCGCTTCCCGCGGCGAGCCGAGGACGCGTTCGCGATCGATCCGGACCGGGTGGAGAGCGCGTTGACGGCGCGCACACGTCTGGTGGTGCTGAGCAACCTGCACAACCCCTCGAACGCGCTCGTCGGCGAAGAGGCGATGCGCCGGATCGGCGACCGGGCCGGCCGCGTGGGGGCGCGCGTGCTCGTGGACGAGGTCTATCTCGACGCGCTCTTCGAGCGCGCGCCGCGCTCCGCGTTCGCCCTCGACCCCGAGCGCTTCGTGATCACGAGCAGCCTCACCAAGGCGTACGGCCTCGGCGGCCTGCGCTGCGGCTGGATCGTCGCTGATCCCTCGTCCGCGCGGCGGATGTGGCGGCTCAACGACCTGTTCGGGGTGGTTCCGGCGCACGCGGCGGAGAAGCTGAGCATCGTGGCCCTCGATCATCTGGCGCCCATCGCCGCGCGCGCGAAGGCGCTTTTGGACGGGAATCGGGCGACGCTGCAACGCTTCTTCGACGGCCGCGCCGAGCTCGAGGTGCCGCGGCTCCAGGCGGGCATGATCGCGTTCCCGCGCTTGCGCCGCGGCCGCGTCGACGCGCTGTGCGCGGTCCTCCGGGAGAAGCACGACACGACCGTCGTGCCGGGCCGCTTCTTCGGCATGAGCGATCACTTCCGCGTCTCCTACGGGTGCCGGCCCGAGACGCTCGCCGGCGGCCTGGAAGCGCTGGGCGCGGCGCTGAGCGAGATCGCTTAGACTGCCGTCATGGCCGAGTTCGTCCGGGCGATCGCCGCTTCGGACCTCGCCCCCGGCCAATGCGTGGAGGTGAAGGTGGGCGCCACGCCGGTGGCGATCTACAACGTCGACGGCACGTTCTACGCCACCAGCAACGTCTGCCTCCACCGGGGAGGACCGCTGGGGCAGGGCCTGCTCGAGGGACACGCGGTCATGTGCCCCTGGCACGCGTGGAGCTGGGACGTGAAGACCGGAGAGAACGTCGCCAACGGAGACCTCAAGATCCCGACCTACGAGGTGAAGGTCGAAGGCGGCGAGGTCTTCGTCAAGGTGGCCTAGCGAGACGTTCCCAGGGCTTCGCGAAGCGGGAGTGACCCAGAAGCGCCCGCGTCACTCCTGTGGTGGGTCGGGCGGCGCCGGCGACTTTCCATCGGGAGGTGTCGCCGTCGGATCGGCCGCGGCGGCGTCCTTCAGCTCCGCGGGGACGCTCGTCGACCGCACCTGGTTCCGGCCCGCGGCCTTGGCGGCATAGAGGCGATGGTCGGCGACGCGGATGAGCGGCTCCTCTTCACGCGCGTCCTCGGGCATGGTCGCCACCCCGATGGAGACCGTGACCGTGCCGACCTTCGGCACTGGATGCCCCGACACCTCGCGGCAGATGCGCTCGGCGGTGAGCACCGCGCCGTCCTTGGCCGTGGCGGGCATGAGGAGCGCGAACTCCTCGCCGCCGAGCCGCCCGGGAAGATCGGTGGCTCGCCGGCGCCGGGTGAGGATGTCGGCCACGTGGCGGATGGCGACGTCCCCCGCCTGATGGCCCTGGGTGTCGTTGATCTTCTTCAGGTGGTCGAGGTCCACCAGCAGCAGCGACAGGGGCTCGGTGCTGCGGCGGGAGCGGGTGCCTTCCACGCGGAGCGTCTCCATGAACTTGCGCCGGTTCGCGACGCCCGTCATCTCGTCGGTGGCCGCCATCTGCGTGAGCGTGGCGAACAGCCGCGCGTTCTCCAGGCCGAGGGCCAGGGGCTGGCAGACGTCGTGGAGGTACTCGATCAGGACGCGGTCGAACGGCTCCGCATCGGACAGATGGGCCACCGCCACCGCGCCCACGATCACGTCGCGTGACACGAGCGGGATGAGGAGGAGCGAGCGTGCGCCGAGGAACGGGCTCACGGAGTCGGGCGGCGGGCCGGTCTCGCCCTGGAAGACGAGGGTCTTGCGCTCCTCGACGAGAGGGGCCAGCAGGGGAGCGCTGAGGTCGAGGCGCAGCTCCGTCACCCGCTTCTCTTCGGCGGGAGCGGTCCCCTCGTGGGCGACCGGGATCAGCACTGCGTTGCGGGCGTGCGCCACGTAGAGCACCACGCGGTCGGCCCCGCTCAGGGGAAGGATCTCCTCCCCGGCGGCCCCGAGAAGCGACTCCGGCTCCAGTCGGGTCGCGGCGAGCCGCGTGAAGCGGGCCACGTTGGCCGCGCGCGCCCGCGCCTGGCGCTCTCGGCTCAGCAGACGCGCGGCGTCCAGGAAGAGAGCCGTGTTGTCGGCGAAGGCCGTGAGGAGCTGCCCTTCGTGGGCCTCGGTGGCGTGCTCGTCCTCGAAGACGACCACCAGCGCCCCGAGCACCCTCTGCTTGGCCTTCAGGGGGGCGGCCATCGCCCTGCCGGTCGCGCCACGAATGCCCAGCTCGGGCAGGAGCGTCGCCGCGTCGGACAGCACCTGCAGCGCGTGCCGCTCCAGCACGAGACCCAATTCTCCCGAGGAGCCCAGAGGCACGCGGACATCGACGCTTCCCCCCCGCGAGGCGGCGACGCGCAGCTCGTCGCCCTCGAGGACCACGGCCGCCGCGGCTTGGTAGCGCACGACCCGCCACATCTGGTCGAGGACGGTGCCGAGCGCGTTGTCCTCGGTGGGGGTGCCGAGAATCACCCGCGACACCTCGAGCAGGCTCTCGTTGAGGACGCGCCGGTCCTTCTCGCTCGCGTACAGGCGCACGTTCTGGAGAGCGAGGCCGACGGGCGGGGCCAGCGTCATGAGGTCGCGCGCGTCGTCGGCGGTGAAGCCGCCGGGCTTGTTGAGGACGTACAGCAGGGCCACGACCCGGCCGTCGCGCTGGACGGGGGCGGTGAGGACGGAGTGGACGCCGCGCTCCTTGATCGAAGGATCGTAGAGCGGGTCGCTCTGGGGGTCGTTGGAGAGATGTGGCTGCCCGGTCTCGATGACTTGCGACGAGGCCGCCGACGCATCGAGGGGGAAGCGATACTGGGGGACGCCCTTGGTGCGCCGAGTGTAGGCGGGCCGGCGGGCCACGACCTCGCGCCGGGCGCCGTCGTAGAGGGCGAGGTGGCAGCTCTCGGCCCCCATGGCCGCGGCCACGCTGCGGGTCACCGACTCGTAGCAGTCCCCGATCTCATCCTGGAGGAGAAGCAGGGACGGGTCTGTCAGCTCCAGCGCTTCGCCCCCTGCCGTGCAGCGACTGCCGGCCGGCTCATCACACTCCCAAGGGGGACCCCTGTCAAGCCGCCCCGGGTGGACTTTTGGCGGCGGGTATGGCAAATCCGAGGGGTGAATAGAAAGCTCATACCGCTTCTCGCCGGTCTCATCCTCGCCCCGTACGCCCTCGGGGCCCAGGTCCCCACGACGCCGCCCGCTCCGGCTCCTTCTCCATCGCCCTCTCCGGAGGCGGGCACCCCCTCCTTCCCGTCCCAGGTGGAGCTGGTCACGGTGGACCTCGTCGTGACCGACAAGAAGGGGGCGCCGATACCCGACCTCAAGGCCACCGACTTCACCGTGAGCGAGGACGGTGACCCTCAGACCATCGCCAGCTTCGAGGCGGTGCAGCTGCCCGCGGCCCCCTCGGCCACTCCGAAGGCACCCCCGCGCGTGTCGACGAACATCGAGCCGGAGTCGCGCACCGGCCGCACGTTCGTAATCCTGTTCGACACGATCCACCTCGCGCCGCCCCAGGCCCAGCGCGCCAAGATCGCGGTGGCGGAGTTCCTCAAGAACGCGGTCCGGGAAGGGGACCGCGTCACCCTCATCGGCACCGGGGGCGAGGTGTGGTGGAGCACGCGGATGGAAGCGGGTCGCGACGCGCTGATGGCCATGCTCAAGCGCCTCGACGGGCGCTACATCCCGGACATGGCGCCCGACCGCATGTCGGACTACGAGGCGATGCGGATCCACGTCTACCACGACACCCAGGTCGAGCAGCGTGTCTCTCGCCGGTTCGAGCAGTACGGGGCCTCGACCCGGGGCGGCCAGTCGCAGAACGACACCAGCAGCGCCGCCATGATGGGCGGGGACCCGATGGTGCAGGGCAAGGCGACGGAGGTGTATTTCCAGTCCGTGTCCCGCAACCGGATCACCCTCCAGATCCTGGAGCGCACGCTCACCTCGCTCGCCTCGACCAAGGGTCGCAAGTCGCTCATCCTGGTCTCGGAGGGGTTCATCTACGACCCCAACCTCGACGAGTTCAAGAAAACCGTGCAGGCCTCGCGAAGGTCCAACGTGGCCATCTACTTCCTCGACACGCGAGGCCTGACCGGCATGCCCGACTACTTCACGGCCCAGTTCGGGCCGCCCATCGACACCCAGGACATCGGGGCCGCCTTCATGGAGACGCTGGAGGCGTCGGAGGGCGCCGAGTCGATCGCCGCCGATACCGGCGGCTTCTCGGTGAAGAACACCAACGACCTCGGCAAGGGCATCCAACGCATCGGCGACGAGTCGCGGATCTACTACCTGCTCGGCTACAACTCCAGCCATACGCAGCGCGACGGGCGGTTCCGCAAGATCAAGGTCGAGCTGGCCGGGCGCAAGGGCCTGCAGCTCCGCTACCGCAAGGGGTACTTCGCGCCGCTCGAGGGCGGCAAGAGTGCGCTCGACAAGCGCGTCGGCCCCGGCGACCCGGACATCCAGGCCGCCCTCGATTCGCCGTACGCGCAGGAGGAGGTGCCGCTGCGGATGACGGCGTACGTCTTCGACGAGACGATCCTTGGCAAGGCGAGCGTGATGATCGCCACCGACGTGGACGTCTCCGGCTTCAAGTTCGAGGAGAAGGAATCCCGCTTCCTGGACACGCTGGAGTTCCTGCTCGTGGTGGCGCACCGGGAGACCGGGGAGTTCTTCCGTTACGATCAGCAGGTCCAGATGAAGCTGCTGCCGGCCACGCGCGAGAGGTTCGGCAAGTCCTGGTTCCCGGTCGTGCGCGACTTCGAGCTCGCCCCCGGGGGATACCAGGCCAAGATCGTCGTCCGCGACAAGAACAGCGGCCGCCTCGGCACCGTCGTCCACGAGTTCGAGGTGCCCGACATCTCCCAGTTCCGCATCTCGACCCCGATCCTCAGCGACGCCCTGCAACCCTCGCCCGAGGGCCAGAAGGCGGTGCCCCGGCCCGTCCTCAGCCTCCGCCGCGCCTTCCCCGCCGGCAGCACGCTGTACGCGGAGTTCGACGTCTACGGCGCGGCCAAGGACAAGGCGAGCGGCATGCCGAAGGTGTCGGCCGGCTACATCATCCGGCGCCTGGACGGTCCGGTGCAGGCGGTCGTGAGCCCCACGCCGATCCAACCCACCTCCATCGGCAAGCTGTCGCGGCTGGTCGGGTCGCGGCTGGTGGCGGCGGAGCCGGGAGACTACGAGTTCGTGCTGACGGTGCGGGACGAGATCGCGGGCAAGACGCTGGAGCTGCGTGAGCCTTTCACGGTGACTCCCGCCGCGCCTTCGCCGACGGGCGGCTAGCGGCTCGAGGGAGGAGCCGGAGTCGTCTTGGCCGCCGGAGCGGGCGTGGCGGGCGCGGGAGCCGCAGACTGCGCGGGCAGCGTCGTGGCCGGCGCGGGACCGGCGGAGCGGCCGGGCGTCGGAGAGGCCGCCGGCGTCTTCACCGAGTCGAGGATCGTGCTGGACCGCGGGCGCACCATGGAGAGGGACAGGCTCGTCACCATGAACACGCCGGCGAGGATGGTGGTGGCGCGGGAGAGCACGTTGGCCGAGCCGCGGGGCCCGAACGCGGTCTGGGTGCCGCCGCCGCCGAAGGCGCTGGCCAGGTCCTGGCTCTTGCCCTGTTGCAGCAGGACGACGCCGATCAGGAACAGGCACGTCAGGACGTGCACGAGGATGATTGCATAGTAGACAAAGGCCATATCGTCTCCGCGGCGGGCGCCGCCCGCTCGAAACGCCAAGTATAGCTATTTTCCCTTGCGGATCACCACCTCGACCCGACGGTTCTTCTGCCGGCCCTGGTCGGTGTCGTTGGTCGCGACCGGCCGCCGCTCGCCCCAGCCGCGCGCGCTGAGCTTGCCGGCGTCGATGCGCTCCTTGTCGGCGAGCCAGTTCCGCACCGACTCCGCGCGGCGCTCGGACAGGCGCTGGTTGTAGGCGTCGTCCCCTTTTGCGTCCGTATGGCCCTCGAGGGCGGCGCTCCCGGATGGATACGCGCGGATGATCGTCGCCACGTTGGCGAGGGCGGTGGCCGCGTCGCCGCGGATGTCCGCCTTGTCGAAGTCGAAGAGCACGTCGGCCGGCAGCTCGACGCGGACCTCGAGGTCGGTCTCCTTCGCCCCCAGGTCCTGCATCGCCTGCCGGACTTGTTGCACGCTCGCCGTCACGCCCGAAGTGAGGCCGACGACGTTGCTCACCGTGCCCTGGATCGCCACGAACCGCTTCGCCCCCAGCCGCGCCACGGCCGCTTCCGCCGCCGCTTCGGTGGCAGGATCCCAGGGACCCGCCGCGTAGGGCGCGTCGGCCGCGGCGGCGAGGGCGGGCGCAAGTGACAACGCCACCGCGCCGACGCCGCGGCGCAGGGGGCGGGCCGCCATCAGAAATCCTGGATGGCGAGATCGTCGAAGGGAGGGACGCCCGGGAGCTGCAACGTCACCGCCTTGACCTCGACCGGAGGCGCGGGGAACTTGGCCCAGACGACCATCTCTTGTCCGGCCGCGACCTTGTCGTACCAGCGGTCCTTCCAGCCCTGGCGGAGCGCGGCGATGTATGAGCCGTTCTCGTCCTTGAGCACCGAGTACTTCTTTCCGGCGCCCGCGTCCATCAGGTAGGCCTCCTCGTATTTGATGTCCGGCTCCGCGTCGGCGGTGCCCCCATTGCGGAAGCGCACCTTGGCCGTGAGCGTGTTCCCCTTGCGGCGAAACTCGGTCACCTCGGCGACCACGCCCGGCCATTTGGTCTCTTCGCGGGCGAGGACCCCGGCGGCCGGTGTTCCTCCCGGCGGCGCCGCCGCGGCGGGGGCCGCCGCGCCCACCGGCGCGGCCGCGGGCGCCGCCGCCGGGGCCGCGGCCGTGGCCACGATGCCGGGGGCGGCCGCCGGAGCCGCCGTAGCGGCAGGCGGCGGAGCCTCACGGCTACAAGCCGCCGAAGCGACGGCAAAACCCAGGGCGACGACACCCGCGGCCTTCCACGTCATGGGCGCCTCCTTATTCCGGGGAGCGGGTACTTCATACACCGCCGGGGCGGGGGAGGCAACGTCAGACGCGCTGGTAGTGGACGATCCTCAGGAAGGACTCGGCCTTCAGACAGGCGCCCCCGACGAGCGCGCCGTCCACGTCGGGCTCCGCCATGAGGCCGTCGACGTTGTCGGGCTTGACGCTGCCACCATAGAGGATGCGCAGGGCGGCCGCGACCGGCTCGCCGTGCGTGGCGCTCAGTCGCTTGCGGATGAAGGCGTGGACCTCCTGGGCTTGCGCCGGGGTGGCCGTGCGGCCGGTGCCGATCGCCCAGACAGGCTCGTAGGCAACGACGGCGCGGCTGGCCTCGTCGGGAGTCAGCGCGCGCAGGGCGCGCTCGAGCTGCCGCTCGACGACCTCCAGCGTCAGGCTCGACTCTCGCTCGGGCAGCGTTTCCCCGACGCAGAGGATCGGGGTGAGCCCGTTGTCGACGGCGGCGCGCGTCTTGCGCGCCACCATGTCGTCGCTCTCGCCGAAGATGTGCCTCCGCTCGGAATGGCCCAGGATGACGTGGCTGCAGCCGACCTGCTTCAGCATCGCCGGCGAGATCTCGCCCGTGAAGGCGCCCTCGCGCTCCCAGTGCATGTTCTGGGCGCCGAGCAAGACGTCGCTGCCGCGCAACGCCTCGGCGACGGCCGCGAGGGCGGTGAAGGGAGGCGCCACGAGCACGTCGCGGTCCTTCAGCGGAAGGGCGAGGCCGGCGCGGATGTCCTGGGCCAGCGCCACTCCCTCCGGCACCGTCTTGTACATCTTCCAGTTACCCGCAATCAGTGGGCGTCTCATGCGTCCTCGAGGCAGGCCACTCCGGGCAGCTCGGCGCCGCCCAGGAACTCCAGCGAGGCGCCGCCGCCGGTCGAGACGTGGTCGATCTTGTCGGCCAGGCCCATCCGGGTCACCGCGGCGACGCTGTCGCCGCCGCCCACGATCGACGTGCCGCCGCTCTCGGCCAGGGCGCGCGCCATCGCGAGCGTGCCCTCCGCGAACGGCTTCATCTCGAAGACGCCCATGGGGCCGTTCCAGAACACGAGCTTCGCCGGACGGACCTGGTCGGCATAGGCGCTGATGGTCGTGGGGCCGATGTCGAGGCCCATCCAGTCGTTGGGGATCTGGTCCACGGGCAGCGTGCGGCGCTCGGCGTCTTCCTTGAACGCCGCCGCCACCACGTGGTCCATGGGCAGGCGCAGCTTCGGCCCCGCCTTCTCGAGCAGGCGCCGCGCCAGCTCGACCTTGTCCTCTTCGACCAGGCTCTTGCCCGTGACCAGCCCCTCGGCGCGCAGGAAGGTATAGGCCATGCCGCCGCCCACGAGGAGCGCGTCGACCTTGGGCAGCAGGTGCTCGATGACCTCGATCTTGTCGGAGACCTTGGCCCCGCCCAGCACGGCCACGTAGGGATGATCGGGCGCATCGCGGGCCATGCCCAGGTAGCGCAGCTCCTTCTCCATGAGGAAGCCGGCCACCGACCTTTGCACGTGATGCGAGACGCCCTCGGTGGACGCGTGCGCGCGATGCGCCGTCCCGAAGGCGTCGTTCACGAAGACGGTGGCCATCGTGTCCGCCACCAGCCGGGCCGCGAAGCGGGGATCGTTCTCCTCTTCCTCCTTGTGGAAGCGCACGTTCTCGAGGATCAGCACGTCGCCATCGCGCAGGTCCTCCGCCATCTTCCGGACCTCGGGGCCGACGCAGTCGGGCGCCATGGCCACGGAGCCGCCGAGGAGGTCCTGCAATTGCGCCGCGACCGGCTTCAGGCTGAGCGCAGGCTCGGGGCCCTTCTTGGGCCGGCCGAGGTGGGAGGCGACGGCGAGGCGCGCGCCGGCCTTGACCAGGTAGTCGAGCGTGGGCAGGGTGGCGCGGATGCGGGTGTCGTCGGTGATCCGGCCGTCCTCGAGCGGGACGTTGAAGTCGGCGCGCACGAACACCCGCGTGCCTTTCAGGTCGGGAAGGTCTTTAACGGTTCGCTTTGCCATTGCTCTTCAACGCAGAGATCGCAGAGGCTCGCAGAGATGGAACAGCATGATCTTACGTTCTCGGCGGGCCTCTGCGGACTCTGCGTTAAAAAGTCGTTCTAGCCGCGGTCGCGCGAGGCCATGTAGCGGATCAGGTCCTTCATCCGGTTCGAGAAGCCCCACTCGTTGTCGTACCAGGAGAAGACCTTGGCCAGGTTGCCGTCGACCACCTTGGTGAGCGGGGCGTCGACAACGGACGAGTGCGGGTTGCCGCGGAAGTCGACCGAGACCAGCTCCTCGTCCGTCACGTCGAGGATGCCCTTCATCGGCCCCGCCGCCGCTTGCCGGAACGCGCCGTTGATGTCCTCCGCGGTGGCGTTCTTTCCCAGCTCGACCGTGAGGTCCACCAGCGACACGTTCGGGGTGGGCACGCGGATGGCAATGCCGTCGAGCTTTCCCTTCAGCTCCGGGATCGCGAGGTAGATCGCCTTGGCCGCCCCCGTCGACGTCGGGATCATCGATACCGCCGCCGCCCGCGCCCGGCGCAGGTCCTTGTGGGGGAGGTCGAGGATCTTCTGGTCGTTGGTGTAGGAGTGCACGGTCGTCATCTGGCCCTTCACGATGCCGAACCGCTCCTGCAGCACCTTGGCCACCGGGCCCAGGCAGTTCGTGGTGCAGGAGGCGTTGGAAATGATCACGTGGGTCTTCGGGTCGTACCGGTTGTGATTGACCCCCATCACGATCGTGATGTCCTCACCCTTGGCGGGGGCGGAGATGATCACCTTCTTCGCCCCGGCGCCGACGTGGGCCCGCGCCTTGTCGGCATCCGTGAAGAGCCCCGTCGATTCCACCGCGTACTCGACCCCGAGCGACTTCCACGGGAGCTGGGCCGGGTCCTTGACCGCGAGGACCTTGATGCTGCGCCCGGCGACGTGGATGGTGTCACCCTCCACCCGCACCTCGTCGGGAAGGTTGCCGAGGATGGAGTCGTACTTCAGCAGGTGGGCCAGCGTGGGCGCATCCGTGATGTCGTTGACGGCCACGAAGTCGAGGTCGTTGTCGTGCAGGGCGGCCCGCAGGATGTTTCGCCCGATCCGGCCGAAGCCGTTGATGCCCACCCGAATCGCCATCGTCTCTCTCCTCTCGCTCGCGAAATATTGAGTCTATGCGAGGCTCCGCGAGAGCGTCAAGGACGCGGTTACACTGCTCCTCGCATCATGCGCGCAGGTGTGGCGTCCGCCATTGTCGTGGCTCTGGCGGCAGGACCAGTGTCCGGGGCCGAGACGCGCCTGGTGCTCCTCGGCGGCGGCCGCGCGCCCGAGGCGGCCCTCGCGCGCTTCGTGGAGTGGGCGGGCGGACGCCGCGCGCACATCCTCGTCCTGCCGTGGGGATCGGTAGACGCCCGCGACGGCTTCGAGGCCGTGCGCGATTCGCTCCGTCCCTTTGCGCCCGGCGTCGTGGAGGCGGCCCCCTCCGCGCCCCTTCGCGACGACGCTCGCGCCGAGCTCCGGCGCCGCCTGGAGCGTGCCACCGGGGTCTTCCTGGCGGGGGGAGACCAGCAGCGGCTGCTCGACGCGCTCTCCGACGACGTCGTGGCCGCGGGCGTGCGGGCGCGCTACCGCGCCGGCGCCGCCGTCGCGGGCTCCAGCGCCGGCACGGCCGTCATCTCGACGCTCGCGATCACCGGCGAGGGAGACTTCGCCGTCATCGACGCCCGCCAGGTGGGGGTGCGGGCCGGGCTCGGGCTCCTGCCCGGCGTGATCCTCGACCAGCACTTCATCCGCCGCCAGCGCGAGAACCGGCTCTTCTCGCTCGTGCTCGCGCACCCGCGCCTGCTCGGAGTGGGCATCGACGAGGGCGCGGCGCTCCTCGTGCGCGCCGGCCGGCATGCGGAGGCGACGGGCGGGCAGGTCATGGCCGTCGACGGAAGCCACCGGGCCGAGCTTCGCGTCTCCATCCTCAATGCCGGGGAGACGTTCGATCTGGAGAAGCGCAAGCGAGGGCGCGCGGCGGATCGAGTGAACAAATAGCATTTCGGTTGGCCAATCGCGGCCCGCCGGGCATAATCCTCGTCGCGCATCGGAAGCCAACCCTTCCCGGAGGACAGCGACGATGGGCATGGACGTCGTTCTCGTGGCGATGCTCCTGGCCGGGCCGGCCGGATCGCCGGCGTCCCCGGAACCGCCGCTCACCTGGGGCGCGCTGGTGGGGAGCGGGCTCTTCACCATCCCGGACACGTCGACGCTACCCCGTGGACGCTTCGTCGCGGGCGTGACGATCGACAACCGTGACCGCGATCCGCTGGGCCTGGACTTGATGGACGGCGCCATCGCCTGGAACTACGGCCTGACGGGACGGTCCGAGGTGTACGGCCGGTTCATCTTCAACCGGTCGGTGGCCGTGCCCGATACGCCCGTGCTTCCCCCGCCCCCACTCGACCAGATCCTCGCTCCGGGGACGACCCCGCCGCGCCGACCGTTCTACTCGGTGTACCCCCCCACGCCCTACGTCGACGACACCGGCGCGATCCACTTCGGTGCCGGCACGCCGGGAGACGGGCTGGTGGGCGCCAAGATACGGGCCCTGGCGCCGCGCGGCTGGCGCCCGGCCGCCGCCGCGGTGCTCGAGCTGCAGTTCCCGATCGCGAGGAACCTGCGCGACCTCCAGCACGGCGCGGGGACGGGAGGGTTCGACGTCCGCCTGGGCGGAATCGCCGAATGGCCGCGTGGGCGCTGGAGCTTCGTGGCCTCGACGGCCTTCACCCGCGTGGGCACGCCGCCCTTTCCCGACCGGCGCATCGAGTGGCGCGACGGGGGGGTGCAGGTCACCGACGAACCGCTCATATTGCCCCACCGGCTCGACGCCGGCGTGGGTGTACGCCGTGTGCTCCGGCCGAACCTGGCCGCAGTGGGCGAGGCCTCGACCGTGTTCGACGTCGGTCACCGCACCCGCATCGTCGACCGGGCGCGTCCCATCGACATCCTGGCCGGGCTGCAATACCGCCGCCGCAGGTTCCGGGTGACCGCCGCCCTGCGCGACCACCTCCACGCGCTCCAGTCGATGGCGATAAGGCCCTCCCCCCTCGCGGGCATGGTGGACGTGACCAAGGTGGCCGACGTCGATCTCGCCCGCTATCTCTCGGCCATCGGGCTCGGCGACGCGGTGCCGAGCCTGCGCCTTGGCGTGCACCGGTTGCTCGTCCCCGGGCCGGGGGGGCCGCCGCTGCCCCCCGGCTCCCGCGTCATTCCGGACACGTACCGCATCCGCTCGGAGCACCAGGTGGGCTTCCTGCTCCTCTGGGGCATGACGTTCTGAATCGCTCGCTCGCTCCTCATGGCCGCATCCGGGCCAAGCCGCAATCCTGCTAAAATTGTCGTTCGCATCCATGCCTTCTTTGCGCCAAAGCGCGGTCGTGCTCTCGGCCGTCCTGGCCGCCGCCGGGTGTCTCAAGGGCCGGGCCAGCGAGGGGGATCCCCGGCGCCCGGTGCGGGCGAGGGTGGTGCCCGTCGAGGTGCGCCAGGTCCAGCGCGTGGTCGAGTCGGTCGGCTCGCTGTTTCCCTACGAGGAGGTCACGGTCAGCTCCGAGGTGGAGGGGAAGGTCGCGCGCGTGCTCACCGACGTGGGGGACCGTGTCCGGCCCGGACAGGCCCTCGTAGAGGTCGCTCCCGTGGAGCTGGAGCTGGCCCTCCAGCAGGAGCGCGCCGCTCTCGAGCAGGTGCGCGCCCACCTCGGCCTGCCCGAGGGGCGCGAAGACCTGAAGGATCCGGCGCAGGCCGCGGAGGTGAAGAGGGCGGCCGCGGAGATGAAGGACGCCGAGCAGAAATACACGCGCGCGAAGTCGCTCTTCGCCGAGGGGCTCATCGCGCAAGGCACCTTCGACGAGGCCGAGGCGCGCTACACCTCGGCGCGCGCCGCCCACGACGTGGCCGTGCAAGGGGTGGAGACGCTGCGGGCGCAGCTCGCGCAGCACCGGTCGGCGGTGGCGGTGGCCAGCAAGAAGCGGGGTGACGCGGTGATCCGCGCCCCGTTCGGCGGCCAGGTCAAGGATCGCATGGTCACCGCCGGCCAGTACCTCAAGGTCCAGTCGCCGGTGATGGTCATCGTCAACACCGATCCGCTGCGGGTGCGGCTCAAGGTGCCGGAGAAGATGGCGGGCTGGATCGCCGTGGGCCAGGCGGTGACGGTGGCGGTGGAGGCCTACCCCGATCGCAGCTTCGAGGGCAGCATCTCCCGCATCAGCCCGTCCGTGGACCCGCAGACGCGCTCGTTCGACGTGGAGGCGCTGCTCCAGAACCACGACGGCATCCTGAAGCCGGGCTTTTTCGTGAAGTCACGCATCGCCTCCCGGCAGGTGGCCACCCTGCTGCTCGTGCCCTTCCAGGCGGTGCGCTACGCCTACGGCGTTTACAAGATCTTCACGGTGCAGGGCGGGTCGCTCCAGGAGCGGGAGGTCAAGTTGGGCGACCGGGCCGAGGACGCGGTCGAGATCGTGGAGGGCCTGACCGACCGGGAGCGGGTCGCGGTCCTGGAGACCGGCCAGGAGGCGCGCGACGGCGCCCCGGTGGAAGCGGTCCAGTAAGAGGGTGGAATGACCCTGGCCGAGCTGTGCGTCCGGCGGTCGGTCTTCGCCGTGATGCTCGTCTGCTTCCTGGTCGTGCTCGGCGTCTTCTCCTTCCGCGAGCTCGGGGTGGACCTCTTCCCGCGCGCCGACCCCGCCACCGTCAACATCAACATGCGGTTGCCGGGGGCCAGCCCGGAGGAGATGACGACCCAGGTCGTGCTTCCTCTCGAGGAAGCGCTCAGCACGATCAGCGGCCTCGACGAGTTGACCGCCCAGAGCACCGAGGGCCTGTCACGCATCACGGCGAAGTTCGTGCTCGAGCGCGACATCGAGAGCGCGGCCCAGGACGTGCGGGAGAAGGTGGCGGGCGCGCAGCGCAGCCTGCCGCCCAACATCCTGCCTCCCGTCGTCCAGAAGGCGGACCCGGACGCCGATCCCGTGATCTCGGTCGTGGTCGCCAGCGAGCGCAGCCTGCGCGAGACGACCGAGATCGCGGACAAGGAGATCAAGCGCCTGCTGGAGACGGTGGACGGCGTCGGCGACGTCAGCCTCACGGGGGCCCGCGAGCGTCAGATCCGCGTCTATGCCGACGCGGACAAGCTCAACGCCTACGGGCTGACCATCAAGCAGTTCGAGGCCGCGATCCAGAACGAGAACGTGGAGACGCCCGGCGGGCGCATCGTCCGCGGCGAGTCCGAGCTGGGCGTGCGCACCCTGGGCCGGCTGTCGGCGGTGGAGCAGTTCAGCAACATCATCGTCGCCAACGCGGGCGGGAGCCCGGTCCGCGTGAGCGACCTCGGCCGGGTGGAGGACAGCTTCGCCGAGCCCAGCTCGTGGAACACGCTGGGCGGCCGGCAGGCAGTGACGCTCGACGTGCGCCGGCAATCGGGTACCAACACCGTCCAGATCATCGCGGCGGTGAAGGACAAGCTGGCCCAGATCCAGACGACGCTGCCTCCGGGGGTGGAGCTGAGGATCATCCGCGACCAGTCGGTCTTCATCAACGCGTCCGTGCGGTCGCTCGAGGAGCACCTGCTCTTCGGCAGCCTGCTCGCGAGCCTGGTGGTGATGCTGTTCATCCGCAACCTGCGCTCCGTGCTGATCGCCGCGGTGGCCATCCCCACCTCGATCGTGGCCACCTTCACCCTGCTCAAGGTCATGGACTTCACGCTGAACAACATGACCCTGCTCGCCTTGACCCTCGCGGTCGGCATAGTGATCGACGATGCCATCGTCGTGCTGGAGAACATCGTCCGTTACATCGAGGAGAAGGGCTACCGCCCCTTCCAGGCCGCCATCGACGCGACCCGGGAGATCACCCTCGCCGTCGTCGCCACGACCCTGTCGCTCGTCATCATCTTCCTCCCCATCGCCTTCATGAGCGGCTACGCGCGGCGCTACGTGAACCAGTTCGGATGGACGATGGCCTTCTCGATCCTGGTCTCCATGCTCGTGAGCTTCACGCTCACCCCGATGCTCAGCTCGCGGATGCTCAAGCCGGGCGGGGAGGGCGCGGGCGGCCACGGTTCGAAGGAGTCGCGGTTCTGGTCGTGGACCTCTGGCCATTACGGGCGGCTGCTGCAGTGGAGCCTCGGCAACCGGGGCACCGTGATCGTCCTCGCCGCCATCACGTTCCTCCTGACGTTCCCTCTGAACGCGATGGTAGGGCGGGACTGGATCCCGCCCGACGACCAGAGCGAGCTGACGATGCTGCTGAACCTGCCCGAGGGGACCTCGCTCGAAGGCACGTCGAAGGTGGCGTCGGACCTGGCCCGCCGCATCGCCCGCCTGCCTGAGGTCGAGTTCACGAACCCGTTCATCCACGAGGGCGGCCTCTCCAGCCACAGCCACGTCTACGTCCGCCTCAAGGACATCGGCGAGAGGAAGAAGTCGAACCTGGAAGTGGCCGCCGACGCGCGCGCGTTGGCCGCGGGCTATCCGAACCTGCGCACGCGGGTGATGATTCCCTCCGCCCTCGGCGGCGGCGAGATGTTCTTCCCCATCCGGGCCGTGATCCTGGGGCCGGACTTCAACCGCACGGCCGAGATCGCCAAGCAGCTCGCGGGGCGCCTCCGGGGCGTCAAGGGCCTTCTGGACGTCGACCCGATGGTGAGTCTCAACAGCCCCGAGCTGCAGGTGCGCATCGACCGGCAGCGTGCGTCCGATCTCGGCGTCCGTGCCGCCGACGTCGCCACCGCCGTCCGGCTCATGATCGCGGGCGAGGACGAGATCTCGACCTACAAGGAGGGCGACGAGCAGTACCCGGTGACGATGCAGCTCCTGCCCGAGCAGCAGAAGAATCCGGAGATGCTGGCGCGGATCATGATCCCCTCCTCCAAGGTGGGGCAGGTGCGGCTCGACAACGTGGCCGGCATCGAGCGGGGGCTGGGGCCGGCGCGCATCGAGCGGTTCAACCGCCAGTTCCAGGTGTCCGTCAGCGCCAACAACGCTCCCGACTTCCCCCTCGACCAGGCGGCGGCGGCGGTGACGAGCCAGATCCGGCAGATCGGCGTTCCGGCCGGCTACAGCTACAAGATGCTGGGTTCGGTGAAGATCCTCGACGAGACGACCCGCAACCTCGTCATCGCCTTCCTGCTCGCGTCGATCTTCATGTATATGGTGCTGGCGGCGCAGTTCGACAGCTTCCTGCACCCGTTCACGATCATGCTCAGCCTGCCGCTGTCGATCCCCTTCGCTCTCTTCTCGCTCTGGATCACCGGCCGCACGCTGAACCTCTGGAGCGCCCTCGGAGTCCTGCTTCTCCTCGGCATCGTGAAGAAGAACGGCATCCTCCAGGTGGACTACACGAACAAGCTGCTCGCCGAAGGCGTCCCCCGCGAGCAAGCCATCCTCCAGGCCAACCACGTCCGCCTGCGCCCGATCCTCATGACCACGCTGTCGATCGTGGCCGGCCTCATCCCTACCGCCGTCGGCATCGGCGCCGGATCGGCCCAACGCTCGGCGGTGGCGGTGACGATCATCGGCGGCCAGAGCCTGTGCCTGCTCCTCACGCTGGTGGTCACCCCGGTCGCCTATTCGCTCCTGGCCGAGGCGGGGGACCGCGGCTGGCGGGCCAGCCTGTCGCCGGTGGTCGAGCGCGTCCGGCTCGGGGTGGCGCGGCTGCGGACCTGAGGACGCTCGCGCGCTTTGTACCTCGCCTACAGCCTCCTGCTGGCCGCGGCTTTCGTGGTGGCGCTTCCGTTCTACCTCTGGAAAGGCCGCGGCACCGGCAAGTATCTCCGGAGCTTCCGCGAGCGCATGGGCGGGCCGCCGCCCTCGCTCGCCCGCGCGGACGCGCCGTCGGTGTGGATCCACGCGGTCTCGGTGGGGGAGGTGCTGACCGCGCGCATCCTCGTCGCGCCG
>Ga0066683_10000096_pt1 | contig 18316 bp, 15 predicted proteins | sample GraSoiAngelo_132_FD_62296 | JGI IMG/M metagenome (GOLD analysis project Ga0066683, IMG submission 62296) | Grasslands soil microbial communities from the Angelo Coastal Reserve, California, USA - 14_0929_02_40cm | ecosystem: Environmental > Terrestrial > Soil > Grasslands | place: USA... | reverse complement strand
TCCGAGCTCAAACAGTCTTGGATACATGCGCCCCCGCACCGAGCATGTCGAGAATCATGATGGTGACCCCGACCGAGATCGCGGAGTCGGCGACGTTGAACGCCCAGAAATGGTAGCTGCGCCAGTAGACGTCCACGAAATCGACCACCGAGCCGGCGACGACGCGGTCGATGAGGTTGCCGGCCGCGCCGCCGATGATGAGCGCGAGGCCGACCCGCGCAATCAGCTGATGGTGCGCGAGATTCGCCGCGTACATCCCGACGCCGACGAGCGCCGCCGTGGCGATGACGGCAATGAGCACCGTCTTGAACGGAAACTCCGTGCCGTTGAGAATGCCGAATGCCGCGCCGCTGTTCAACACGTGCGTGAAATCCACGAAGCCCGGGATGACCGTCACGCTGTCATGCACGGGCACCATGGCCCGTACCATCGCCTTGGTCGCCTGATCGATCACGACGATGAGAATCGGAAGCCAGACCTCGAGGCGACGCGGCGGTCTGCCACCCCCCTGATGTGTGGCTGCATGGACGACCTCTTCGAGCGTGTCATCCATGCACCGGCTCCGCCAGGGCGTCCTGGCACCGCTCGCACAAGCCGGCCGATGCCGGATCGGTCGAGACCGCCGGTACGTACCGCCAGCAGCGCTCGCACTTGACGCCGGTCGCGCGCTCGATGGTCACTCGCGGTCGATCCTCGCCATGCGCGCCGACGTCACCTGGCGCCGGACGAAGTTCCACCTCGGAGACGATGAAGAGCATCGGCAGCTGCCGCGCGTACCGTTCCAGCAATGCGAGTTCGGATGATGCGGCGGACAGCACCACCTTCGCCTGCAGCGAGCTGCCAATCTGCTTGTTCTTGCGCATCGGCTCGATTTCGGCGAGCACATGCTCTCGGAGAGCGACCAGCGTGTTCCACCGGGCGACCAGCTCGGGGTCTGTGAACAGCTGTAGCGCGGCCACGGCCGGGAAAACGGCCATGTGCACCGATTCCTCACGCGCCCCCGGAAGACGCCGCCACAGCTCGTCGGCCGTGAACGACAGAATCGGCGCCATGAGGCGGGTCAACCCGTCCGCCATCAGATACATCGCCGTCTGCGCCGATCGCCGCGCGGGGGACCGCGCCGCGAAGGTATACAAGCGATCCTTCGAGATATCGTTGTAGAACGCGCTCAGATCCACCGTGGCGAACTGATTGAGCGCCTGGGAAATCGTGCCGTAGTCGTATTCCTCGTAGGCGACGAGAATGCGCCGCGCCACGTCGCCGTACCGCGCGAGGATGTACCGGTCGACCTCTTCCAGCTTCCCGTGCGCCACGGCGTCGGTCGCCGGGTCGAAGTCGTAGAGGTTCCCGAGCAGATACCGCAGCGTGTTGCGCAGCTTGCGGTACGCCTCGGCGACGCGGGCGAGGATCTCCTTGCCCACGCGGATTTCCTCCTGGTACTCGCTCATTGCGACCCACAGGCGGATGATGTCCGCGCCGCTCTCGTTGATCACGTCCTGCGGCAGAATCGTGTTGCCGACGGACTTCGACATTTTGTTCCCGTCGACATCGATCAGGAACCCATTCGTCACAACCTGGCGAAAAGGTGGCCGGCCGCGCGTGCCGAGGCCGACGAGCAGCGAGCTCTGGAACCAGCCGCGGTGCTGATCGCTGCCTTCGAGATAGATGTCGGCCGGCCACGTCAGGTCGGGACGGACCGAGAGCACGGCCTCGTGGCTCGATCCGGAATCGAACCAGACGTCGAGGATGTTCATCTCGCGCTCGAAGCTCGTGCCGCTGCAGGACGGGCACGTCAAACCCTCCGGGATGAATTCCTCGGTCGGCCGCTCGTACCAGGCATCGGCGCCGTAGGTGTCGAAGACGCCCGCGGCCTTCTCGACGAGCGCCGGCGTCGTGATCGCCTCGCCGCATTTCGTGCAATCGACGGCCGGGATCGGCACACCCCACGAACGCTGGCGCGAGATGCACCAGTCCGGCCGGTTCGCTACCATGTTGTACATGCGGTCGTGGCCCCATGAGGGAATCCACCTGACCTGGTTGTCGATTGCATCGAGCGCCGCTTCGCGGAGCGTTTTGCCTTGAGCGGGCCGGCCATCGGCGTCACGGTCAGGCTGAGGCCCGACGCTACGGGAGCCGCCGTCCGCACGTGTTTCGGCACTGTCCGGCTTCAGCCGGACCTCGTCGCCCTTCAGCGGGACCCGATCGAGCGCGATGAACCACTGCGACGTCGCGAGGAAGATGACCGGGTTGTGGCAGCGCCAGCAGTGCGGATACTGGTGCGTGAACGACTCACGGTGCCACAGCCGGCCGCGCTCCTTGAGCGCCGCCTCCACGTTCGGGTTGGCGTCGAACACGCGCTGGCCGCCAAACAGTGCCACGGTGTCGAGGAAATGGCCAGCCGGCCCGATGGGCGCGTAGATCTCCAGCCCGTACTTCATCCCGGTACTGAAATCGTCGGCGCCGTGCCCGGGAGCCGTGTGCACCGCGCCCGTGCCTGCTTCGAGGGTCACGTAGTCGCCGAGGACGCCGACCGATGCGCGCGCGTACAACGGATGCTGAAAGCGGACGTGCTCGAGCTCCGCGCCTTTCATCCGCGCGAGCGGCGGGCCGAACGTTTTCCCGACGGTCGCACCGACCCTCGACGCCAGCGCTTCGGCGACGATGACGGCGCGGCCGTCCACGCCGTACGCCGCGTAATCGACCTCCGGATGGAAGGCGATCGCCAGATTCGACGGAATCGTCCAGGGCGTCGTCGTCCAGATCAGCACGGAGACGTCGCGTCCGGCCAATGCCGGCACGCGGCGCGCGAGCTCGGCCCGGCCGTCTTCAGCGAGGGCGAACTCGACGTAGATCGACGGTGACGTGTGGTCCTTGTACTCGACCTCGGCCTCGGCGAGCGCGGTGCGGCAGTGAATGCACCAGTGCACCGGTTTCTTGCCCTTGTAGACGAGCCCCTGCGCGACGAACCGGCCGAACGCGCGCGCGATCGCGGCCTGATACTTGAAGTTCATCGTCAGATACGGCGCGTCCCAGGTGCCGAGGATGCCGAGGCGCTGAAACTGCTCGGTCATCGCGCCGATGTACCGATTGGCGTACTCGCGGCACGCGCGGCAGAAGTCGGCCACCGACATCTCGCGCTTCCTCGGGCCGAGCTCGCGATCGACCAGCAGCTCGATCGGCAGCCCGTGGCAGTCGTATCCGACGACGTAGGGCGCGTCGAAGCCGGCCATCGACCGCGATTTGACGACGAGCTCCTTCAGGATCTTGTTGAGCGCCGTGCCCATGTGGATGTTGCCGTTCGCGTACGGCGGGCCGTCGTGCAGCACGAACTTCGGCGCGCCCTTCCGGCGCGCGCGAATTCTGCCGTACAGGTCCATCGCCGCCCAGCGGGCGAGCGTCTCGGGCTCGCTCGTGGGCAGGCTCGCCTTCATCGGGAAGTCGGTGCGCGGCAGGTTGACGGTGTCTTTCCACTCAGGCATGGGTATCCAACGATTTTATAATGAATGGATGGCCACTCCCGCGGAAGCTCGGCCGAACGCGGCACCGCGCGCTCTGACGCTCGATAACGGCTTGAAGGTCCTGATCCAGGAGGAACGCACCGCGCCGCTCGCGTCGGTCTGGTGCTGGTACAAGGTCGGATCCAAGGACGAGCGACCGGGGCTGACCGGCGTGTCGCACTGGTGCGAGCACATGAACTTCAAGGGCACCGCGAACATCCCGCGCGACCAGGTGAAGGGCATCATCGAGCAGTTCGGCGGGGCGTGGAACGGCTACACGTGGATCGACCAGACGACATATCTCGAAACCGCGACGCGCGACGCGCTCGATCGCATGCTCTTCATCGAGTCCGAGCGCATGGCGAGCTGCCTCTATCACCCGGACGACTGCGAGTCGGAGCGCCACGTCATCATCTCGGAGCTGCAGGGAGGCGAGAACGACCCGGATCAGCTGCTCGATCAGGAGCTGACGGCGACCGCATTCAAGGCGCACCCATACCGTCATCCGACGATTGGCTGGCTGCCGGATCTGCAGACCATGACGCGCGATGACCTGTATGGCTACTACCGGCGGTTCTACGTGCCGAACAACGCGACGCTGGTGATCGTCGGCGACGTCGACACGAGCGAAGCGCTCGGCCGCATCGAGCATCATTTCGGCGGTATTCAGGCGGGAACGGAGGTGTCGCGGCTTCGCACCGTCGAACCCGATCAGATCGGGGAGCGGCGGCTGACGATCCGGAAGGAAGGCGCGGTCGCATACCTGAGAGTCGGGTATCACGCGCCGGCAGCGACCGACGCGCACTTCTTTCCGCTGCTGATCCTCGACGCCGTGCTGACCGGGGCGAAAGGGCTGAACCTCTGGTCCAGCTTCCGCGTCCCGCCGCCGCAGCGGAGCGCCCGCCTCTATCGCGCGCTGGTCGAGCGCGGTCTGGCTTCGGCGGTAGCCGGCTCGCTGATGCCCACCGAGCAGCCGTTCCTGTACACCATCTCGGTGACCGCGACCAACGGCACGCCCCTCGACTCCGCGGAATCCGTCCTCCTCGAAGAGCTCGACCGCGTGCGCCGCGACGGCATCACCGGGGCCGAGCTCACGAGAGCCAAAGCACAGTTGCGCGCGCGACTGGTCTTCGACAGCGACAGCGTCACCAACATCGCCCATCAGCTGGGGTACTTCGAGACGATCGCCAGCGTCGAGGTCTTCACGACGGCTCCGGCGCGCATCGCGGAGGTCACGCTGGACGAGGTTGCCGCCGCCGCACGCGCAGCGCTCCGGCCTTCCAGCCGCACGATCGGCTGGTTCCAGCCGCTGCCTGTCGGCAGCGGAAAGTCGAAGTCTGAAGTCTGAAGTCTGAAGTCTGAAGTGAGAGGAGCCGACGTGCCGCCAGGAGCCCAGCCTTCAGACTTTGTCCTTCAGACTTCTCCCGCGCGCAGCGGCCTGGATCCCGCGCGCACAGTTCTCGAGACCGGCGTGGTTGTTCTCGCCAAGCCGACACGCACAACGCCGGCGGTCGCGATCAATCTGGCGATGCGGGCCGGATCCATCGCCGATCCACCGGGCCTGCCCGGCATCACGTGGCTGCTCTCGCGCGTCATCGATCGGGGAACCGCCACGCGTTCGGCGGCCGACATCGCGGACGAGCTCGACAGCCGCGGCATCACGCTGACGATCACCGTCACCCGCCACCTGCTCTCTCTCGTCTGCACGTGTCTCGCCGACGACTTCGAGGCGGTGCTCGCGCTGCTCGGGGAAATGCTCATGTCGCCGTCGCTGCCCGAGCGGGAGATCGCAACGCGCAAGGGCGAAGTGATCACGGCGATCCGGCAGGACGAGGACAACCCCGCCGTCCGCGCGACGGAGACCCTGATGGCGCTGCTGTACCCGGACGGGCATCCGTACGGCCGGCGGACGAAGGGGTCGATCGAGATCGTCGAGAGCCTGACGCGCGAACAGCTGCTGCGGCTTCACGCCGACCGTTTCGCGCCAACCGGACTGACAGCGGTTGTCGTCGGCGACGCCGAGCCCGCCCGCGTCAAGGAGGTCGCCGCCCGCGTGTTCGGGGGCTGGCGCAAACCGGCGCCCTCGTCGATCGCGTTGCCGCCGGTGCGGCCCGCGACCGCCCGCCGGCGGGTCGTCATCCCGATGATGAACAAGGCGCAGGCGGACATCGCGTATGGCTTCACGACCATCACCCGCCGCGACTCCGCCTACTACGCCTGCTGGCTGATGAACGTCGCGTTGGGCCAGTACGCCATCGGCGGGCGGCTCGGGGACAGCATCCGGGAGCGGCAGGGAATGGCGTACTACGTCTCCAGCTCGCTCGACGCGAACGTCGCCGAAGGGCCATTGCTCGTTCGCGCGGGCGTGAGCCCCTTGAACGTCGACCGCGCCGTCGCGTCGATCGACGAAGAGGTCGCGCGGCTCGTGCGCGATGGCCTGAGCGAAAAGGAGCTCGACGAGTCCCGGCGTTACCTCATCGGCTCGATCCCGCGCGCGCTCGAGACCAACGCCGCGATCGCGAGCTTCCTGCAGACCGAAGAATTCTTTGGCCTCGGCCTCGATTACGACGCGCGGTTGCCGGACCTGCTTGGCGCGGTCACACTCGACGACGTCAACGCGGCAGCTCGGCGCGCGCTGGATCCCGATCGCGCGGCGATCGTCATCGCGGGGCCCTACGCAGACGTGTGAATTGAGGAATCTGGTAATCGGGTAATCTGGTAATTGGATTGGCCAATTGAACAATCGATTGTGCAATTGAGCAATTCAATTACCCGATTACCAGATTACCAGATTACCCAATTACCAGATGCATTCCGTCACCTACCGCGATCTCACCACGCTCGAGGAGTACGCCGCGGTCGTCGATCTCGAGCGCGCGATCTGGGGACCCGGGTACGATGAGGTCGTGCCGGTGCCGATTCTTGCGGTCACGGTGAAGCGCGGCGGGATTCTCATCGGCGCCTTCACCGACGATCGCCTGGTTGGATTCGTCTATTCGCTGCCGGGCATCAAGCAGGGGAAGCCGACTCAGTGGTCGCACATGCTCGGGGTCGTCGACGCGTTTCGAAGCGCCGGCGTGGGGTACGAGTTGAAGCGCCGGCAACGCGAGCGGACGCTGGCGATGGGTCTCGATCTGATTGAGTGGACGTACGACCCGATGCAGGCGATGAACGCGCATCTCAACTTCGCGAAGCTGGGCGTCGTCGTGGGGGAGTACGAAGAGAACGTCTACGGTGAGTCGACGAGCCCGCTGCACAAAGGTAATCCGACGGATCGTTTCGTGGCCGAGTGGTGGATCCGCAAGCCGCACGTCGAGCGCCGCCTCGCGCCGGCCGGTCCGCTCACGTTCGGGACGGTTGAGTTGGCCGACGCGCGGCACGTCAACAGCGTCGCCGCGGCAGGCGACTGGCTCGAGTCCGTCGATGTCGATCTGTCTCTCGATGCCCGGCGGCTGGCCGTCGACATCCCGATGGGATTCACGGAGATGCTGGCGCGCGCGCCGGATCGCGCGCTCGCCTGGCGGATCTGCACGCGCGCCATTTTCACGACGTACTTCGATCGGGGATACCGGGCAGTCGATTTCCTGCTGGACCGCCCGGGGCGTAGAGGGACGTACCTGCTCACACGCAATTAGGAATTAAGAATTTGGAATTTGGAATTTGGAATGCGCACCCGCAGTCGAGGGCTCTGTGAGCGAATTCCAAATTCCTAATTCTTAATTCCTAATTCCTGAGCGCGATCATCGGATCCACGCGCATGGCCCGCAGAGCGGGCGCGATGCTCGCGGCAATCGCCAGCGCGATCACGCCGCTGATGACCGCGGCGTGGGTGAACGGATCCGTGGTGCGGGTGTCGAACAGCAGATCCCGCACCAGCGATCCAGCCGCGATCGACGTCACGGCTCCCAGCGTTGCCCCGACCGCGGCCAGGACGACAGCGCCCGCGACCACGCGACGGAACACGGATCCCCGCGACGCGCCCAGCGCCATGCGGATGCCAATCTCGGGCGTCCGCTGGACGACCGAATACCAAATCGCGCTGTAGATGGCGACGCCGGCGAGCGCAGCCGCCAGAGCCGCGGTGACCATCAGCAGGAGCATCGTCGCGCGCGTCTGTGCGAACGAGGAGGCGATGCGGTCGTCCATCGTGCGGACGTCGTAGATGGGAAGGTTTGCGTCCACCGCCTGGACGGCGGCCCGAACCGCCGGAGTCATGGCCGCGGGCTCTCCTGCGGTCCTCACCACGACCGCGAACATCGGCACCGCCGTCTGCGCGATGGGGTGATACATCTCGGGCACCGCGTCGCGGCTCAACGAGATGTGGCGCACGTCGTCAACGACACCGACGATCCGGAACCAGATGCCGGAGTCGAAGCCGGCTGATGTCCGGACGCGCCGATTGACTGGATCCGTGTTCGGGAAGCACCGCCGTGCCATCGTACGGTTGATCACGGTGACACGCTCCGCGCGATCGTCGTCGGCCGCCGTCAGCGCCCGTCCGCTCACGAGCGGAATCCTCATCGTCTGGAAGTAGCCGGGCGACACGTGCCGCTGGTCGATGATGAGTGGCGGCTCGCCTGGCATGGGCGTACGTCCCTCGATCTCGACCGTGTTCGCTCCGCGCATTCCGCCGAACGGGACCAGCGACGTGAGCCCCTCGGCACGAACGCCCGCCGTGGCCGTCAGCCGCTCGAGAAGATCCGAGACGAATCGAGCGCGCGCCGGCCTGGCTGCATAGCGGGATCCCGTGAGCGCGACCCTGAACGTGAGCACGTGATCCGGATCGAACCCCGGCTTCACCCGCGACAGTCTGGCCACGCTGTTCAGCATCAGCCCCGCGGCCGAGAGCAGGACGACTGCGAGGGCGATCTGTGCGACCACGAGCGCGCTGCGGCTTCCTCCGGAGGCAGTGATCGATCGCGTGGCGGAGCCGAGCGACCCGGCGAGGCGGTCGCCCGGTCGATGCGCCGCGATGACGCCGAAGATGACGGCGATCACCGCCGTGAGGCCGGCCGTGAACAGCGCCGCCCGGCCGCCGACGTCGATCGAGAGCGACGGCGGCAGCGATTCGGCGAACAACGGAATCAAGCCGCGCAACGCCCAGTGTCCGAGCACGAGGCCGGTCAGACCGCCGACGCACGCGAACACGAGGGATTCGGCCATCGAGAGCGACAGCAAGCGCGCCCGCGTCGCGCCGAGCGCTGCGCGCACCGCGAGCTCGTGACGCCGGCTCGATGCACGCGCGACGAGCAGCGTCGAGGCGTTCGCCGTGGCGACCACGAGCAGGAGCGCGACGCTCGACGCGGCGACGACCAGTGCCGGGCGGATGGCGCGAGCGGTTCGCTCGGCGACGGGAACCAGCCGGGCCCCGAGGCCGTGATGGGTGGAGTGTTCCGCCTCCATTCGGGCGGCGACTGCATCGACTTCGGCGGACGCCTGCGGGAGCGTCGCGCCATCGGCGAGACGGCCGAAGATCGTGTAGCTGTGGCTGATCTCGTTGACACGCTCGGACGGGCTCATGCGCATTGGCAGCCACAGCTGGTCGTCTCCCGATGACGATCCGGGAAGCAACGCGCCGCGCGGCATCACGCCGACAACGGTCCTCGGCATTCCGTCCACCTGGATCAGACGGCCGACGATCGCCGGGTCCGCGCCGTAGCGCCGCCGCCAGAGACCTTCGCTGATGATGGTGACCGCGGGCGCGGCGTCGGAATCTTCCAATGCCGTGAATGCGCGGCCGATGCTCGGCGCGATGCCGAGCATCGGCATGAGCGATGCCGTCACGCGCGATCCCCCGACCCGTTCGGGGTTGTCATCGCCACCGGTGAGGGTGAACGAGCCGTACTGCACCATCCCGATCTCGGACACGCTCCGGAGCGAGCGCCACGCGCCGTAGTCGAACGGCGTGGCCTCGAGCTCGAAGACGTTCATCCGCGGCAACGTCTGCCACACGTATACGAGCCTGGACGGATCACGGTACGGCAGGGGGCGGAGCAGCACGGCGTCGACGAGCGCGAACACCGCGCTGTTGACGCCGAGCCCGAGCGCCAACGTCGCGGCGACGAGCAGCGTGAAGCCAGGGCGCCGCGCCGCGTTTTTCCATGCGAATCGCAGATCGCCCCACCACTGATCCAGATACACTTCGCTGCTCCCGAGAGTCACGTGGTGAAATCGCGGAATTCAGAATGCAATGCTCAGATTGAGCCTTGAGCCTTGAACCCTGCGCCCTGAGCCTTGAGCCTTGAACCCTGCGCCCTGCGCCCTGCGCCCTGCGCCCTGCGCCCTGCGCCCTGCGCCCTGCGCCCTGCGCCCTGCGCCCTGCGCCCTGCGCCCTGAGCGTTGGACGGCCGGTTCTGCCGACGGTTAGTAACGAAGCTTCGCCTGGAAATACGACGACATATTTGGCCACAGAGAACACAAAGACACAGAGAAGAACACGCTGCAGGTAGCGCCTCTGTGTCTCAGTGTCTCCGTGGCTTGTCCAAATCAATACGTCGTTTGCTATCCCGGCGGCCAGCTCAGGCTGCGGCCGCCGATGAGGTGCAGGTGGATATGGAAGACGGTCTGGCCGGCGTCGCGGTTCGTGTTGAACACGGTCCGGAAACCGCCGGCGGAAATCCCGCGGTCCTTCGCGATGGCGGCGGCCCGCCGGACGACTTCACCGACGATCTGATCATCGTCCGCCGACAGTTCGTTGAGCGACGCGATATGGCGCTTCGGCACGACGAGCACGTGCGTGGATGCCTGCGGATTGATGTCGTTGAAGGCGAGCAGGCGGTCGTCTTCGTAGACGACGGACGCCGGAATCTCCCGTTTGATGATCTTGCAGAAGAGACAGTCTGGCATGTCCACTCTCGCTGCCATGGTGGATGCGTCTACTTTCGCTGCGATATGGCCGTGCGGGCGATGCCCTGCAGATCGCGGCGCACGCCAAGCGTGGTCAGCTCGGGCGCGCCTTCCAGCAGTCGCTCGATTTCGAGGTCCTGGCCGAGGCCGAACTCGAACACGAGGTGGCCGCCGGGACGGAGGCGGCTCGGCGCTTCCCTGATCAACCGCGTGAGCAGATCGAGGCCGTCCGCGCCGCCAAACAGCGCGACGGCCGGCTCGTGATCGCGCACTTCGGGCTGGAGCGCCGGCCGTGCGCAATCGACCACGTACGGCGGGTTCGCGACAATCGCGTCGAGCTGCCGGTCGATGCCGTCGAGGAGATCGCCGTGCCTGAGCGTCACGCGGCCGCTGACGCCGTGTCGCGCCGCGTTGCGGCGCGCGACCTCGAGCGCCTCACGTGAAATATCGGTCGCCATGACGGTCGCCGCCGGACGGTCGTGCGCGATCGCGACTGCCACGCAGCCGCAGCCGGTGCAGATGTCGGCGACGGTGAGCGGCGCGGATCGATCCGGAAACAGGTCCCGAATCGCTTCGACGATCAGCTCGGTCGAAGGACGGGGGATGAGCACGGCCGGAGTGACCTCGAACTCCAATCCCCAGAACTGGCGGGAGCCGACGATGTAGGCGAGCGGCTCGCGGGTGGCCCGGCGCGCGACGAGGATGTCATAGCTCGGGTGGAACCCGTCGGGCTCGGGCGTGTGGCCGTCGGTGAAAAAGCGCTCGGGCGTCCAGCCGAGCACGTGCTGGGCCAGGAGCCGCGCATCGAGGTCGGACTCGATATGGGAAATGCCTGCGTCGCGCAGCCGCTGGCGGGCGTGGGCGACCTGCGCGTGAATGGTCACGAGACGGCCGTCGCGTCCTTGAGTTTTTCGGACTGGTAATGCGTGATCACGTTGTCGAGGAGCTCGGAGAGGTCGCCGTTGAGCACCTCGACCAGGCGATGGGTCGTGAAATTCACCCGGTGATCGGTGATGCGGTTGTCCTTGAAGTTGTACGTGCGAATCTTTTCGGATCGCTCACCGGTGCCGACCTGAGTGCGGCGATCCTTGGCGATCGCTTCCTGCTGCTTCCGCAGCTCCATCTCGTAGAGTCGGGAGCGCAGGACCTTCATCGCCTTCGCGCGGTTCTTGACCTGCGACTTTTCATCCTGCTGCGACACGACGACGCCGGTCGGGATGTGTGTGATGCGGACGGCGGAGTACGTCGTGTTGACGCTCTGCCCGCCCGGCCCGCTCGAGCAGAACGTGTCGATGCGCAGATCCCTGGGGTCGACCTGCACGTCGACTTCCTCGGCTTCCGGCAGCACGGCGACGGTCACCGTCGAGGTGTGAATGCGGCCGCTGGCTTCGGTGGAGGGGACACGCTGCACACGATGCACCCCGCTCTCGTACTTCAGCTTGCTGTAGACGCCGCGGCCTTCAATCATCGCGATGGCTTCCTTCAGCCCGCCGACGCCGGTGTCGTGGCTCGACATCAGCTCGACGCGCCACCCGTTCCGCTCCGCGAACTTGCTGTACATGCGGAACAGCTCGCCGGCGAACAACGCCGCCTCGTCGCCGCCCGTGCCGGCGCGGATTTCGAGCATGACGTTCTTTTCGTCGTTGGGATCCTTGGGGATGAGCAGAAGCTTCATCTCGGCGATGAGGGCGTCGCGCCGCGCGGCCAGCGACTTCAGCTCCGCCCTGGCGAGCTCGCGCATGTCGGCGTCGCCCGTGGCCGCCAGCCCCTCGGTCTGCGCGATATCACCGACGACGGTCTTGTACTCGCGGAACCGTTCGATGAGCGGCTCGACGTCCGAGAGCGATTTGGCGTGCTTCCGGTATTCGGACGGATCGCTCTGCACCTCGGTCGTGCCGAGCAGCCGCATCAGCTCTTCGTACCGCTGTTCTTCCGTGGCGAGCTTATCGAACATAACGTCACGTCACGACGATCGACGGAACTCGCGGAACCCGCAGAGCAAGAGATCTTTCTGCGTATTCAGCGGTCTCTGCGTTGATCGTCGTCATCCTCCTGATACCGGCGGCAAAAATGCGATCTCGTCGCCGTCCGAGACGCGCTGATCCATCCGTGCGTAGTCCGCGTTGAGGGCGCTCGAGATCGACCGCTCGTACCGGGCGAGCTCGGGAAATTCGCGCGCGAGCTGCCGCCAGACGTCGCCGATTGTCGCGCCCGGCGCCAGATCGCGCGCCAGCTCCGACACGCCCGCGATGTCGCGAAGCCGCGCGAAGAGCCGCACGGTCACGCGCATGCGGCCCGCTCGGCTTCCGCCCGGGCGCGCTCGTCGTCGGGATCGGCAGTCGCGCCTTCGATCCAGACGTCGCCACCGTCGAAAAACTCGCGTTTCCAGATCGGCGCGATTTGTTTCACCCGTTCGATCGCGTACCGGCACGTGACGTACGCGTCGGCCCGATGCGGCGAGCGCGCGGCAATGGCCACGCTCGCCTCGCCGATCTCCAGCCGGCCGACGCGGTGATGCAGCGCCAGCCGGGCGCTCGGCCACCGCTCGCGAATCTCGGTCGCGATTCGTTCGAACGTCTTCAGCGCGAGCGGTTCGTACGCTTCGTACTCCAGGTATCGGACGCTCCGCGCCTGATTGTGGTTGCGCACGAGGCCGAGAAACGTCACGACCGCCCCGTCGGCGCCAGCGTCCGCGCCGACACTCGCCGCAAGCACCGCGGCGATCCGCTCCAGATCGAGCGGCTCGGACGTGATGGCGAGGAGCGAGGGCACCGGTTCAGTATACGAGGTCCGGCTGAAGCAGGACACTACCGAGGGCGGTTGCTGGCTTTCACCGTTCCAGCAGTGTCCGGTTTTGGAGCCTGTGAAGAAATGCCACGCTTAACCGCAGAGCACGCAGAGATCGCCGAGAATACTAAGATTTTTCTCTGCGGTCTCCGCGGTCTCGGCGGTTACTGTAGGGTCCTTCACACCCTCTTTAGCCGGACCGGTGCTCCCAGAAGTGATCGATCGGTCCGCAGCCGTGGCCGATCCCGAGAGCATGCGCGACGGCGCCGGCGACGTACTGCTGGGCGCGGGCGACGGCATCAGGCAGCTCACGACCGAGCGCCAGACCGGCGGCCACGGCGGACGCAAACGTGCACCCGGTCCCGTGCGTGGGCCGTGTATCGATCCGAGCCGTGCGGAATTCGTGGAACACATGACCATCAAAGAGCAGATCGATGATCTGCGGCCCCGCGCCCTCAGCCCTCGGCCCTGTGTCGCCGTCCCACACGGCGTGCCCGCCGGTGACGATCACGGACGCCGCGCCCATGTCGTGAATCCGTCTCGCGGCCTCGCGCGCCTGCTGGGCCGATCCAATGGTCCGGCCGCTCAGCGCTTCGGCTTCGGGGATGTTCGGCGTGACCACACGCGCGAGCGGCATCAACTCCATGCACAGCGTTTGCACGCCGTCGGGGTCCAGCAGCCGGTCCCCGCTCGTCGAGACGAGCACCGGATCCAGCACGACCAGCGGCAGCTCCAGCTCCTCGATGGCGGCCGCCACGGCTTCGACGATCGCCGCTGTGGCGAGCATGCCGATCTTCGTCGCATGGAGGGCGAGATCGCCGGCGACCGCTTCGATTTGGGCCGTCACGAGGTCGGCCGCGAGCGGTGCCACGGCCTCGACGCCTTTCGTGCTCTGGACCGTGATGGCCGTGATCGCGCTCGCGCCGTACAGACCAAACGCCGCGAACGTCTTGAGGTCGGCTTGAATGCCGGCGCCGCCGCTGGAGTCGCTGCCTGCAATTGTCAGCGCTGTACGCATACGTTAAGATCCGCGCTCATGTATCCCACACTGCTCGACGCCGTGACGACCCGGTCCGATTCCCGCTTTCGGTCAGCCGAACAGGCCGGCGCCGTCCTCTTCGTGACGGTCCTCACGGCCATGGCAGCGCAGATCAGCGTGCCGCTGCCGTTCACGCCGGTGCCGTTCACGTTTCAGCCGATGGTGGTGCTCGTCGGTGCCGCGGCACTCGGGTCGCGGCTCGGCATGTTCAGCCAGATTCTGTATCTGGCGCTCGGCATCGCCGGCTTGCCCTGGTTCGCGGCGTCGCCCGTGCTCCCGCAGGGCGCGGCTCGGTTGCTCGGCCCGACCGGAGGCTACCTGATGAGCTATCCATTGGCGGCGTTCGTCGCCGGTGCTCTCGCCGAACGCGGATTCGATCGGCGATACCTCACGGCCGTTCTGGCCATGGTGTGCGGCCTCGCAGTCGTCTTCGCGGGCGGCATCCTCTGGCTGACGATCGCCGGCCAGCCATCGTACGGTCTCTCGAGGGCGCTCGCAGCCGGGTTTTTCCCGTTTATCATCCCGGACCTGTTGAAGCTCCTCGTTGCGGCCAGCGTCATGCCCGGTCTCTGGAGGATCAGGGGGACGAACGCGCGTTAGCCCGTCCGAACACCAGCAGAAACACGAACGGCGGAAAGTCCTCGCGCAAGATCAACTGCAGCCCTGCGGCACTCGCCGCCCTGATCACCGCCGCGGGATTCACGCGCTGATCCGCGGGCGGTCCCGGGCCGCCCGCGCCCGGCGTCCAGTCGACGATGCCGAGCCGGCCCTGTGGTTTGAGCGAGCGCCCGATGTTCTTCAACAGCGTGACGACAAGCGTGGGGTCCTCCGGAACGTCCATCTCGTGAAACGCGTCGGAGATGAGTGCCGCGTCCAGGCCCGACGGCAGCCGCGGGTTGCTTGGCGTACCGAGCACGGGCTTCACATTCGCCAGGTTCTCGCTCTGCATGCGCCGGCCGATCGCTTCGATCATCTCCGGCTGAATGTCCTCGGCGTAGACGAGCCCGTTCGGACCGACTCGCGTCGCGAGACGCAGCGTGAACCAGCCGCCGGCCGCCCCGAGCTCCGCGACCACGGCGCCTTCCGCGACGCCCAGCGCGTCCAGAATCTGATCCGGCTGCTGCCATTCTTCGCGATCCGGCGCTTCGAGCAGTCCCAGATCCTGCGATCGGAAGAGACGGCCTTTCGGCTTCGCTGCCTGGACAGGACGGGCTGGAGTGGCGGGACGCGGAGCCTGGAAGGCAGGAAGGGCAGGGAGGGACGAAGCGAACGCGAAAAAGCACACGAGCAGCGTGACAAGTGTTTTCCCAACCTGCCGCACCCGACCTGCCAGCCCCACCAGCCCCACCTGACCTACCTGACCTGCCTGACCTACCTGACCTACTTGACCTACTTGACCCATCCGCCCTACACGTCCTTCCTATCGTCTCCCACGATTCCGCCCCGCGTCATCGAATTCAGCGAGAGGATGTCGTCGAGTCGCGTGGCGTCGACGAGGCCGCGCTCGAGGACGAGCTCGCGGATCGACCTGCCGGTCTTCACCGACTCCTTCGCGATGTCCGCCGTGGCGGCGTAGCCGATGTACGGACTGAGCGCGGTGGCGCTTGCTGTGCTCCGCTCGAGCAGATCGCGGGCGCGCGTCCGGTCCGCGGCGATGCCGTCGACGCAGCGGTGGCGGAACACTTTCATCGATTCGCGCAGAATCGTCGAGGCGTGAAGGGCGTTCCATGCGATGACCGGCATCATCACGTTGAGCTCGAGCTGGCCGGCCTCACAGGCGATCGCGACGGTCGTGTCGCAGCCCACCACCTGGAAGCACACCTGGTTGACCATCTCCGGAACCGACGGATTCACCTTGCCAGGCATGATCGACGATCCCGGCTGCACTGCGGGCAGCGAGATCTCGGATATCCCCGCTCGCGGCCCCATGCTCAGCAACCGCAGGTCGCTCGCGATCTTGCCGACTTCGACGGCAAGCCGCCGCATCGCGCTCGAATAGGCGAGCACGTCGCCCATGCTCTGTGTCACGCGAAACAGATTCGACGCCGGCTTGAGGGGAAGGTTCGTGTATCGCGCGAGGTTCCGCACCACGAGCCGCCGGTATTCGTCGCCCGCGTTCAAGCTCGTGCCGACCGCCGTCGCCCCGATGTTCAGCTCCTCCAGCTGTTCCGATGCGTGTCGGACGTCCTCGGCTCCGCGGCGCACGCAGTCGGCGTATCCGCTGAACTCCTGCCCGAGGGTGATCGGCACGGCATCCTGCAGATGCGTCCGGCCCGTCTTCAGGACGTCCGCGAACTCGTCCGCTTTGTGCGCCAGGCTTTCGGCGAGGACGTGGGCGTTCGCGCCGAGCAGCACGGCGCCGAGCAGCAGCGCCAGGCGCGTCGCCGTCGGAAACACGTCGTTCGTCGACTGGCCCATGTTCACGTGGTCGTTCGGATGCACGCGTCTGTACGTGCCTCTCGGCTCGCCGAGGATCTCGCCGGCGCGATTCGCCAGCACCTCGTTCGCGTTCATGTTGTGCGACGTGCCGGCGCCCGCCTGGTATACGTCGACGACGAACTGATCGCGGAGTCGGCCGCTCAGGATTTCATCGGCGGCGTCGAGGATGGCGGCAGCGATGTCCCGGTCCAGCCGCCCCAGCGCGGCATTGGCTTCGGCCGCGGCCTTCTTCACGAGGATGGTCGCGACCACGAGATCCGCGGGCGCCCTCAGGCCGCTGATGGGGAAGTTCTCGATGGCGCGCTGGGTCTGCACCCCGTAGTACGCGTCGGCGGGAACCGGGAGCTCACCAAGCGGGTCGCGTTCAGTGCGGAAGGACATGAAGGTCTGAGGTCTGAAGTCTGACCGACTTCCGACTTCAGACTTGTGATTATACTTCCAGTATGCTGCCCTCCTTCTTCGAGAGCGTCCTCCAACTCGTCGTCAGAACCTCGACCGATTTGCCGCCCGACGTGCGCGCGGCGATGAAGACCGCGCGCGACGCCGAGCCGGACGGCACGCGCTCGTCGCAGGCGCTGACGATCATCGCGCAGAACATCGATCTCGCCGTCGATACCGAAGGGGCGATCTGCCAGGACACCGGCATGCCGACCTTCGAGGTGAAGACACCGGTTGGCGCCAACCAGCTCTGGATGCGGCGGCAGATTCGGGACGCGGTGGCCGAGGCGACGCGACGCGGCAAGCTGCGCCCGAATTCGGTCGATTCGATCACCGGCGTGAACTCGGGCGACAACCTCGGACCGGGCACGCCGATCATCCATTTCGATCAGTGGGAGCGCGACGCGATCGAGATCAAGCTGATTCTGAAAGGCGGCGGCTGCGAGAACACGAACGCGCAGTACGCGCTGCCGGTCGAGCTGCCGCATCTCGGACGGGCGGACCGCACGCTCGACGGCGTGCGGAAGTGCATCCTCCACGCGGTGTGGAACGCGCAGGGCAAAGGCTGCGCTCCCGGCGCCGTCGGCGTATGCGTCGGCGGCGATCGGACGTCGGGTTACACCCACGCCAAGGAGCAGTTGTTCAGGACGCTGGACGACGTCAACGAGGATCCGCGGCTGGCCGAGGTCGAAGCCTCGATCATGTCGACCGTCAACGATCTGGACATCGGCACGATGGGCTTTGGCGGAAAGGTCACGCTGATCGGCTGCAAGATCGGCGCGCTCAATCGTCTGCCGGCCAGCTTCTTCGTTTCCGTCGCATACGACTGCTGGGCGTTCCGGCGCCTGGGCGTGGAGCTGAACGCGTCGACCGGCGCCATCGACCACTGGCTCTATCGCGATCCGTCGCATCCGATTATCCCGATGCTCGATCAGGCGGGTTTCACGCGCACCGGTCGCGAGGTCACGCTGCGGACGCCGCTGTCCGAGGACGCCGTGCGATCGCTGAAGGTCGGCGACCTCGTCTTCGTGTCGGGGCGGATGTTCACGGGCCGCGACGCGGTCCATTCCTATCTGATGAAGCACGAGCCGCCCGTCGATCTGCGCGGGTCGGTCCTGTATCACTGCGGACCGGTCGTGGTGAAGGACGGCGGGGGCTGGCGCGTGACCGCCGCCGGACCGACAACGAGCATCCGCGAGGAGCCGTATCAGGGCGAGATCATCAGGCGCTACGGCGTGCGCGCGGTGATCGGCAAGGGCGGCATGGGCGC
>Ga0066683_10000094_pt1 | contig 18461 bp, 15 predicted proteins | sample GraSoiAngelo_132_FD_62296 | JGI IMG/M metagenome (GOLD analysis project Ga0066683, IMG submission 62296) | Grasslands soil microbial communities from the Angelo Coastal Reserve, California, USA - 14_0929_02_40cm | ecosystem: Environmental > Terrestrial > Soil > Grasslands | place: USA... | reverse complement strand
GTCCGACGGCAAGATGGATCTGGTAAAGAAGCCCGGCACTGTTCCACCACATGAGGAAGTGGAATTGGTTTTCAAGCCGCATCCCAACGAAACTCCCGACCGGGTATATCTGACCTTGGATACTCCTATCGAAGGACGAACGAATTATACCTATCGCCTCCCCAATTCCCGGCGCTGAACAGGCGCCGCGCTCTTCGTGAAACATGTATAAGAACCGGCGCATCACCGTAGTCATTCCCTGCCTCAATGAGGAGATCGGGATTGGAGAGGTGCTTCGGGAACTGCCGCCATTTGTCGATGAAATCATTGTCGTTGACAATGGTTCTACCGACCGGACGGCCACAGTCGCCGGGGAGATGGGCGCGATCGTCATTCCTGAATTGAACCGCGGATATGGGCGAGCCTATAAGAGCGGATTCTCGAGGGCGACCGGAGATATCATTATCACCCTGGATGGCGATCATTCATATCCAGTCGATGCCCTTAGCTATTTGCTGGAAGCGTTCATGCACTGCGGCGTGGGATTTGTCTCCGCTTCCCGATTTCCAGTGCTCCACGACGCGGCGATGAACTCGAAGCATAAATTCGGCAATCGCGTTCTTTCAATCGTCATGTCGCTGCTGTTTCTACGGTGGGTACACGATTCGCAATCCGGCATGTGGATCTTCAGAAGAGACGCCCTGAGGAAGATGAACCTGGTGAGCGACGGAATGGCCTTCAGTGAGGAAATCAAAATCGAAGCCATTAGGAACAAAGAGATCGGGTTTCGTGAGATTTTTATCAGCTACTCCCAACGGATCGGTGAAAGAAAGCTCATGCCCTGGCGCGATGGTTTTCAGAATCTCATGTTTCTGCTGCGGAAGAGACTGCGAATATGAAGCATCGAATGGGCGGGAGCATCTGGATTATCGCCATCGTTTTATTCGCCGCGACTCTCGCCGCTTACTCCAATTCGTTCTGGGCGCCATTCGTTTTTGACGATCTCCAGACCATCCAGAGGAATGCGTCTGTTCGCTTCGGCGATCTCGGTTTCGCGTTTTATCCCCGTGCTCTTCTCTTCAAGACTTTCACGTGGAATTCTATTTGGTCGGGCCAGGAGGTGTGGAGCTATCACGTCCTCAATTTCGTTCTGCACTTCTTGAATGGATTGCTTGTCTTTGTCATCGCCGGCCGCATCCTGCGTTTGACCGCGACAGACATCAATCGCCGTACCTATGCCGCATTGGCCGCAGCGTTTTTCCTGCTCCACCCGCTACAAACCGAATCGGTCACATACATCTCGAGCCGTTCGGAATTGCTTTCCACCTTCTTTTATCTCTTAGGTCTGTTGGCTTTCATTGTGTGGCCTCCGGATCATATCGGTTTTCTTTGCGGCGCCGTGGTGGGACTCGCGTATGTTTTCGGCGTTGGCGCGAAAGAGACCGCCGTCACGTTGCCTGCGGCAATACTTTTATACGACTTCTTGTTCATATCGAAGGGCCGGTTTCGTGCTCTTTTATCGAGATGGCGCTTTTATTCGCTGTACATACTCGGCGCCTCCGCGACGATTTACTACCTGCTCACTGTCGGACTGAAAGAAGTCGTTGGCAGTCATGTCTCAGGTAACCTGTCCTCATGGCATTATTTCCTGACCGAAACACGGGTTCTGATCCGCTACCTTCAGCTAACGTTTCTGCCTTTCGGTTTGAACCTGGACTATGACTTCAGGCCCTCAGCCGGCATTGCGGATCCTGCCGTTCTATTCTCTGTCGTTCTTCTGTTGGCATTGGGAATTCTGGGATGGCGGCTTCGCGAACGCGCTCCGATTTTCGCGTTCTCGATTTTTTGGTTCTTTGTCACGCTCTCGCCGACATCCAGCTTTGCTCCTATTGCGGACGTGATTTTCGAGCACCGAATGTACTTGCCGCTCGCCGGGCTGGCAATCTCGTTCCCGCTTCTGGTGAAGAGGTTTTCGCCTCGCAGGCCCCTATTTTCTTGCTGGATCCTTGCTGCATTGGTTATTGGAACCGTCTCGCGAAATTATGTGTGGGGAGATGAAATCCGCTTATTCACAGACGTGGTCGCCAAATCTTCACACAAAAAGCGGCCGTACAACTCGCTGGCTTTTGCCTACTATAAGCGTGGCGATTACGATCACGCGGTTGCCGTTCTCGAGAATGGGATGGAAAAAATTCCAGACGGCATCGATTATCTCGGCGATTTCCTGGGAACGATGTACCTGAAGCAAGGGCAATACGGCAAGGCTATTCAGTTGTTCCAAAGAGAAGCGCGCGAGTTCACCGGCAAGCAACTGGCCGAAACTTACAACCATTTAGGAATGGCGTATCTATATATCTGGACAGATCTCCAGAATCGGCAGAATCAAATCACAGCGGCGGAATTCGATTCAAGAAAGGAAGAAGTCCTGAAACCTGCTGCCGAGGCATTCTCAAAAGGTCTGGAGATCATGCCCGGCATGGCCTCGATGCTGGATGAATACATCAACACGATGTGCTGGAGGGGAAGAGGAAGCGCTCTCGAGACAGCGGCGGTCGCGCGTCTGAGGTTGAATGAAAACTTTGATTTCGCGCGTGCGACGGAAGCGCAGAAGACGGAAAAATTCTCGGATCTTTATACGATAGGGAAAGTCGCATTCAATAATGGCGATTACGCCAGGGCCGACAATTATTTTGAGGAAGCCGAAAAAATCAAGAACGATGTCAAAATTGTCTTTTTCAACCACGGATATGCGTTGGCGGCGCTGAAGCAGGATGAACGTGCCATCGAGAAGTACATTCAGGCTATCCGTGTTGAGCCTGTATTCATAGAGGCGCATCACAATCTCGGATTGATATATATGAACCGCAGGGACTACCCCAAAGCCATCGAGTCATTCACTGAGGTGCTTCGCTTCGAACCGAACTATGTCAGTGCTCACCTCCATCTGGCATCGATCTATGCCGCTGAAGGTAAAAAGGACCTGGCGCGTGAACATATATCGAGTGTCTTGGCCGTATCTCCAAACAACCCGCAGGCAGCGGCCATCGCCCGCCAGCTTGGGTTGTAGTCTATAAAGAAGGAAACAGCAAGACGGACTTCATGGCAAAAATACTGATCACCGGCGTTATGGGAACACTGGGCCGGCCGTTGAAACGAGAACTTGAAACCAGAGGGCACGACGTTTGGGGTACGGACCTTCAACATCAAGCGGAACAGAAATACTACCGGGCCGACGTCGCCAACTTCCGGCAATTAGAGCGCATCTTCGAACAGGATTACGATTTTGTCTATCATCTCGCAGCGGAGTTCGGACGGATCAACGGCGAAGAATACTACGACACGTTATGGACCACCAACGTCATCGGTACCAGGAATATCCTGGAGATTCAGAAGCGCCGAAAATTCAAGCTGATTTTTGCGTCGTCCTCCGAAATCTATGGCGACAAGCATCAACACATTCTGTCCGAGGACATTCCGCTGAATCATTCCATAATTCAGCATAACGACTACGCCGTAACGAAATGGGTGAACGAAATTCAAATCATGAATTTCGAAAAGCGTTTCGGAAATCCTGTCGTTCGGCTGAGGTTCTTTAACGCATACGGGCCGGGGGAGTACTACCACAACTATCGCAGCGTGGTTTGCCTATTCACGTACCGGGCGCTCCACCGCATACCATACGACGTTTACCTCGGATATCATCGCGTCTTCATGTACATCGATGACTTCATCCCAACGCTCGCCAACGTTGTCGAAAACTTCGTTCCCGGCGAGGTCTATAACATTGGTGGTGAGGAATTCAGAAGCGTAAAGGAACTGAGCGATCTTATTTTGAATTACCTTCATCTCGACGACTCGCTTGTGAACTATCTTCCCGAAGACAAGCACAATGTGCTGAACAAGAAACCGGATATTGAAAAGGCCCGCAGAGCTTTCCGTCACAATCCGCGGATTGTTCTCGAGGAGGGAGTTCCCAGAACCATAAATTGGATGAAGTCGGTATATCGGTGAAACTACTCGTCGTTCATGAAGTCAATTATCTTGAAAAGATCGTCTACGAGTTCCAGATTTTGCCGGAGATCCTTTCGACGCTTGGCCACGAAGTCACCGTCATCGATTACAACGACAGTTGGAAACACTCATCGAGTGGTAATAGTTACGGTCTGAAAACTCGAGTCCACAAAACCATTCACCGTGCCTACCCCCAGGCTTCCGTAACCGTGCGCCGTCCGGGAATGATCCGGTTCCCGGTACTATCTCGCGTTTCAGGGGCCGTCACCTCCGGATTGGAAGTCCATCGATTCCTGCGCGATCATCCCGTCGATGCCCTCTTGCTGTACGGTCTGCCAACCGTAGGCGTTCAAAGCTTGCATGCAGCTCGAAAATACAAAATTCCAGTCATCTTTCGGTCGATTGATGTTCTTCATCGTCTGGTGCGGTGGCGGAGTCTGGCGCTTGCCACTCGAGTGCTCGAACGTTATGTGTACGCGAACGCGGATGCGATCTTTCCGGTCACCTTACATCTCAAAAACCATATCCTTTCCTACGGCGTTCCCGAATCGCGCATCCGCGTTTTGCCGTCCGGCGTGGACACGGAAATGTTCTCGCCGGGCCCCCGAAATACTTCATTACTCCAGCAATGGGGAATCGGACCTCAAGACCCGGTCATTCTATTTATGGGCACAATTTACAGATTCAGCGGCCTGGACCGGGTCATTGCGGAATTCCCCAGCCTGATTGCACGGCATTCGAACGTCAGGCTGGTCATCGTCGGTTGTGGCGAAGACGAACAGCGGCTGAGGCGATTGTCTACACAAGCGGGCCTATCGAAACATATTATCTTCGGAGGCCTGCATCCTTACCCGGCCTTGGTGGACATCATCCGGTCGAGTGATATATGCATCAATCCATTCGAATTGAATGGCATTACGCGAGATATTCTGCCCACGAAACTGTTTCAATATCTCGCGTGTGGCAAACCGGCCGTGGCCACCGAGCTTCCGGGAACCACCCCATTTTTATCGGGTCCCGAGCATGGAATGGTGTACTGTTCCTTGGACGCTTTCACCGGTTGCCTGGCTGAGCTGTTGGATTCCCCCGAGCGTCGAGAACGCCTCGGCCAACGTGGAGTCGAGGTTACGCGTGCGAAATACGAATGGAAACGGATTGCTGAGACAATGGTGTCGTGGATTGCGGAATTTCAGGGAGCAACCGAATTCGCACAAATTCGGGATGCGTCCCTCTAAATAATAATGAGTAAGTCGGTCGCTGTCGTCATGCCTGCATATAACGAAGCGCGCGTGATCCCCACCGTCATCAGCCGTATACCCTGCGAAATCGATGGAATGACCGTTCTTCCTATCGTCGTTGACGACGGCTCGAACGACGGCACCGCCGAGACCGCGCGGCGCAGCGGCGCCCTGGTCGTCCGGCATCTCACGAATCTGGGCGTTGGCGCCGCGACCATCACCGGTCTCGAGGCAGCGCAGAAGTTGAACGCGCACGTGATCGTCACGATGGATTCGGACGGCCAGCATAATCCCGAAGAAATCTCTTCGTTGGTCCGCTGCCTCTTGGAAGGCCCGTTCGATGTCGTCATCGGAAGCCGGATTCTTTCTCCCGAAGGTATGCCTCTCAGCCGCGTCGGCGCCAATCTTTTCCTCAACGCGATGACGTTCTTTGTTTACGGAAAAGTGGTGTCCGATTCGCAATCCGGTTTCAAAGCAATTACGAGTGATGCCTTATTGCGAATGAAACTGAACTCGCCGGGATACGAAATTTGTTCCGAATTCATTGGTGAGGTTCATCGAAATCATTTGTCGTACAAATCCCTGCCTGTGAAGGCTGTGTACACACGATACTCTCAAGGCAAAGGACAACATTTCCTGAATGGGATCAACCTTATCCTTGGAATGCTTACCCGTTTACTCAGGCGCATCTGACATGCTTCCGATTTTTGTAAAAGGTTTTTCTCTCGCGCTCGCCGCTATTGCAATTTCGAAGAGCTATGTCGATTTTCGGGCACGCCGGGAATCGCTACAGATGTTTCTGCTGTGGAGCCTGACCTGGACCGGAGTTGTTGTTGTGGCCTTGTTTCCTTCAATCGTTGATGTGATCCTCGCCTACCCCACATCCGGGGGCGCCGGCCTCGGCACGTTTTTCGGGATGGGATTGGTATTCGTTCTCTTCGTGGTCTACAGGATTTACGTCAAGTTAGAACGGGTCGAACAGAAACTGATCAAAACGATTCAGGAATTGGCGCTCAAAGAAGACTGGATGCGACGTGGGGGGACCGGCCGGTAGTAAGGAGGCTGCGAAGCGGCGTACCTTAGCGATCCGGACGGTGGGCCCGACGTTAAGAAGAAATAGAAGAAATAGCTACTTCTTTTTCTTCAAGTCCATCTGCTCCTGATTCTTCTCTTTAACGGCGCACGTCTTTTTGTCGGCTAAAATCCCAGTCGTTGTGCCGAACATCCGAGCGGGAGATACAATGACCAATAGCCATTCCGTATCGAACTTGCATTCCTTACCGCCTTCCATTTTGGCCGTAAACGTACCCGTTCCCCTGTAGGTGTTGATTTCGTCCTGCTTCTTCAAAGAAACATCGTATTGGAGGTATTTCGTATTCGACCCGGGGACCAACTTCACCTCCAGATCGGCCCCATTCTCCAGTATTTGATATTCGACACCCGTCTCAGACTCCCAGATACCAGTCGGGTTGTATTTGGGGATTTGTACTACTAGCAGGGTTAAAGCCAAAACCGGCAGTCTCATAGTATGCGATCATACCACCGTGCGGATCGCCTTTGTCATTCCCTATTTTTATCCCGCTCTGGGATACGGCGGTGCGCCCCGGCTGGCCTACGACATGGCGCAAACCCTCGCCCACCGCGGCCATGACGTGGTTGTTTTGACGACGGATACCGGCGGTGAAGAACGAATTCCAAATGAAGTCATTGAAAGAATTCACAATAACGGCCTCGACGGGATCCGCATACTCTTTTACAGGAACCTTTCGAACGCGCTCGCATACCGGCATCGGCTGTTTTTTCCCACCCGTTTTTTCCGGGAGGTTCGGGCTCAGATGAAAGGTGTGGAAATCGTACACATTCACGACCTTCGCTCCCTCTTGAGCGTGGCGTCACATCGGGCGGCTCGTACACTAGGAATTCCCTACGTTCTGTCACCTCATGGCGGGCTTCCGCGATTAGGTAAAGAATCGGCAAAGATCGTCTTTGATACCCTATGGGGTAAATCCATCTTGCGCGACGCTGCCGCTTTGTGCGCGATATCACCCATGGAAGAGAATGACGCCAAGAGATGGGGCATCCACACCGAACGCATCCACCCATTCCCCGCGGCAATCAACGCCGGCGATTATCGGAAACTGCCGCCGCGAGGCATGTTTGCCTCCCAGTGGGGCCTCCAGGATCGCAAGATTGTTCTTTTTCTCGGCCGCCTGCATTGGGTAAAGGGCGCTGATATCTTGATTGAAGCGCTGAGCCGTCTTTCAGAATTCACCGGCCTGCACGTTGTTCTCGCCGGCCCGGATGACGGCGCCTCGAACGCATTGCAATCCCTGGTAAAGGCGAAGAGCCTCGAACAGAGAGTGACGTTTACCGGTTTCCTCGATTCGACGCATAAATTGCGCGCAATCGTTGACAGTGAAGTCGTTGTCATCCCTTCCCGGCGGGAAGGCTTTCCACTAGCCCTTCTTGAGGCATTCGCTTGCCAAAGACCGGTTGTTCTGACGTCCGCTTGCGATTTGGGAAGCTGGATCGAAGAACACCGCGCTTTGATCTCTTTTAAAAGCGAAGATGCCGAGGACCTCGCGCTAAAACTCAAGGCGACGTTATGCCTTCCGCCGCTCCTGGAAGTCACACGTGATGCCCGCAATTTTGTTTTCGACCGATTTTCCCTCGATGCGCTTGCAGCCCGCGCCGAGCGTCTTTATCAATCGCTGATCTAATCTTTTTTGCGATAATCCTCGCGTGAAGAATAAGAGCGCATTCTCCCCCTCCGTGAGGGGGAGACGCGAGCGTAGCGAGCGAGGGGGTCGCTTATGGCGACTTTTTGCACAAAGCCCGCCGGATCTGTGGCTTTGCCTGGGTCTCGGACTGCTCATCCTGATCTTCTTCTCCAACTCCTTCACTGCGGGCTTGGTATTCGACAGCCAAAGCATCGTCGGAATGGATATGCGAATACGAGAGCTGAGCCTCGCCAACCTCACACTTATTTTCACGCGCAACTACTGGTGGCCGACCGACGAAAGCACCTTGTATCGTCCTTTGACCACGTTCAGTTATCTGTTCAATTACGCCATTCTGGGAAACGGCGAGAATCCAGCGGGATATCACATCTTCAACTTTCTACTGCATTGGGCAAATGCGTGGCTCGTCTTCTTGATCGTCCGTCACCTTGCTTCGCGTTTTGACGTGGCGCTGCTGGCGGCAGCGCTTTTTGCGGTACATCCTGTAAACACCGAAGCCGTCACAAACATTGTCGGCCGCGCAGATTTGCTTGCGACGCTGTTCGTACTGTTTGGGGGTTGGTGTTACCTCGAAAGGCGGCTCGCCGGCGTCGTCGTGGCCGGCTGTTTGGCGGTTCTGGCAAAAGAGACCGGAGTGATGCTCGCGGCCTTTGCCGGCCTTTACGATCTCCTGTGGACCGAAGGTCTCAAACCTTTCCTCAAAAAGTTCCGGCGAGAATATTGGGCCCTCGTTCCAGGCCTCATCCTCATAGAGCTCGTTCGGCAATGGATGACCTCCACTGCCATTGTGTTCGAGCAATACTTCACGGATAACCCGCTGGTTGGGGCAGCACCCCTTCAGCGCTTGATGACGGTCATGGGGATCATCGGCCGGTATCTCAAATTACTCGTTTTGCCTTGGCGTCTGTCCGGCGATTACTCGTTCAACCAGATTCCGCTTTACGGCGCCGGCAACGCGGGAAGCGACATCGGCGCATGGATGTCCATTCTGGCCGTCGGCCTGCTCATCGCCGCTGCTGTTTATCTGCGGAAGCGGGAGAGGCTATTTTCCTGGGGTGTATTGTTTCTATTGATCATGATGCTCCCAACCTCGAATTTGATCCTTACGATCGGCAGCATCATGGCCGAACGGTTTCTGTACCTGCCGTCGATCGGGTTTTGCGCGGCCCTCGCCGTCATTCTTTTAAAGATCTCCGGCAGTACCCGGCTTCGATTGGCGCTGCCCGCCGTCGTGATCTGCCTGCTCGGCATTCGCACGTTTCAACGGAATGCCGATTGGCAGGACGAGCTGTCATTCTGGAAGAGTACTGTGGCTGCGTCGCCGGCAAGCTTCAAGGCCCACATGGTTTACGGCGATACCATCATCGCCGAAGCCGAGCGCAAACATGACCGTCCGCTGGCCGAAGCCGTTGACGAGGCCATTCCGGAAGAGGAAACAGCGCAGTCTATCCTGGAAGGCAAGGCCCTTCCTCTGAAATGGCAGAACATCAATATCTATCTGCATCTCGCAAAGGATTACCGTCTCAAAGGAGAGTTTCTGGATGATGCCGGCCATCACGAGGAAGCTGCCCGGTTCTACCAGAAGTCTCTCGACACGTTAACGAAAGCCCACGACATCGACCGCTTCACAAATCAGGCTTCCCGCGAGTTCCGGTTAGCTCGTGGAATTGCTCCGGAAAAGATTCCCGATGTCGGCAATCCCGTTCTGTACGAGTCGCTATGTTTTACATACGCTAAATTCGGCGAATGGGAAAAATGCGAAGCGGCTGCACGTTATCTTCAACGCATAGCTCCGCAACAGACATCGAGCTATGAACTGCTCGGCGCGGCATACTTCAACCTTGGCCGCTATTCCGAGGCCGCCGCGCAATTTCTCGCAGGCCTCCTGGTTGACCCGCAAAAGCCCGATTGGTTGGCCAGTCTCAGCAGAACATACGAGAAGATGGGCCCCGAGACCAATCCGGTCGCAAACCAGGGAACAAACTTCACGCTGAACTATAATGTTCCGTTTGTGCGCGAACAATTGAACAAGGTTGCCGCGAAGCTGATTCAGCTATACCAGCAAGCCGGCCAGTTGGACCAGGCCAATGCCTTGCGCGAAAGGCTCGTCAAACAATTTTCTGTCCCGCCCGATGTCCTCAGCGGTCAGCATTGAAGAGGCGACTTTGCGACAAAAAGCGCTCGAGCAGCTTCTTCTGCTTCTAGTCATTATTTTGCAAGTTTGGGTGTTCTTCGGAGTGCCAACAGATAACAACGGCGATCCGAATGATTATCTTCTGATCGCAAGGCGACTCTTTTCTACAGGAGCGCCAATTAGCTTCAACCGGTTTATCGGCTACCCACTCATTATCAAGATCCTTTCCTTGAACCTCACACACCTGAATGTTCTGTTTTTCTTTCAATCAACCTTGTTTGTTGCCGCGCTGGTTCATTTCGCAAACGCGTTTGCGCTACCTTCTCTCCTGCGTTGTCTGTTGTATCTCCCCGGCTTGATTCCATCCATCGCGTATTTGCAAAAACTCATCTTCCCGGATGGGATTATATTGAGCCTGCTTCTTGTTTTCGCAGCACAGTTAAGGAAGAAAAACTTTTTCGCAAGCGGCGCGATTACTCTAATATTGATCGCGATAAAACTTGTATTTGTTTTTGTGCCGGCTTTCTTGTTCGCGCAATGGGCGATCGAAACGAAGTATTTCTCGAAGCCGAAAGCCTACGCTTTATTTTTCGTCCTTCTCGTTTGTCTCGTCCCAATCGTCTACTTCATCAAGCCGTTTCCTTTGTATCAAAGCTTGGTGCAGGTCCTCATCCCCGCCGACGCAGGAAATGCCGGCACGCTGCCTAAAATATTAGAACTCTCGTGTGGGGGGGAAGCCAAACTGGTTGAAGTTAAGGATCCTGCTGTTCTGACCAGACCCAGCTCCGACGAATTTTTTATGCCGCTGGGAGAAAAAACGGCGTCCGACCTGGGTTGCACAAAGGACGATGTGAAGAAATTGCAGAGAAGACTTATCCTCGATACCTTTCTTCAAGATCCTTTCTTTGAACTGAAAAAATTCTCCAATCATTTCGTTCGTGCTGTGTTTGTCTTTCCGCAGGTCGCGCATGTAGATCACATGCTGGAGGAAAAGTATGCATTGGCGTTGGCGCACTATAATGAATCCTTTTTCTATGACGATTCACAAGTGCGTTCCTGGCAAGAGCAGAAAATCTCTCCTCTGGTGCAGCCCAGTTTGGTGCTTTTAGGATACAGCGCACTGTATGGCACCCACTACAACGGAGTCATCATCAAAGTAATTCTCATCGTGCTGCTTTCGCCGCTGATCGTCTGGCACTATGTGAAACGTCCGGAATTTCGCTCCGATGCGACCGCACTATTGATCTTTATCGTTGCATACAGCTTTGTCATATCCTGCTTCGCGTTCATATATGACAGGTATGTGTACGTTAATCTGTTTCTCTGGATGGCAATAATTGCAAGCTCGTCCAGGAGAAAACGGCTCGCAACAAATGCCGCGTCATGACGCGAACGCGAAAACCCCCGCAACAGAAGCAAAACGATCGAAAAGTGTGGACGTGCGCCGCTATCGCTCTGATCTGCGTTTTCTGTGTACAAGCATTGCTGGCGCTGTCGCGCCTTTCGGCGACAACGGACGAGCCTGTTCATCTGTCCGCCGGATACAGTTATTGGCAGACGCTTGATTTTCGACTCAATCCGGAGCATCCGCCGCTTGCAAAGCTGGTCGCGGCCCTTCCGCTGCTTGTCTTGAAACCAAACCTCGATACCTCCAGTAACGACTGGACAGAGGCCTCCGAGTATCCATTTGGTTTCGCCTTCCTCTACGGCAACGATGCGGATCGCCTTCTGTTTTGGGGGCGGGTACCAATGATTGTCCTCGCCGCACTTGGCGGCTGGATCACATTTCAATTTGCACGAAATTTATTCGGTCCTCCCGCCGGAGCATTTGCTGCGGGGCTGTACTGCTTCTGCCCGAATTTGCTCGCGCATGGAATGCTCATCACGACGGATGTTCCATTGGCGGCGTTTACCGTGTTGACGCTGTACTTGTTTTGGAAACGATGTAAAAAACCATCGTGGAAGAGCGATTTCGTGACTGGTTTGGCGCTCGGGGCGGCGATGGCCAGCAAATTCTCCGGCGCTGTATTACCGGTCCTCATTGTTGTTTTTTGTCTGGCCCGGAAAGAGATAAAAAGCCTTCTCATTATGGCGGCGGCATCTTTGCTGGTGATTGAATCGGCATATCTGTTTTCGGCCTCTCCCCTTTTGTACTTTCATAACGTACGTACCGTCAATGTCAATCACGATCCCAACTATGAGTCATATTTGTTGGGTCAACTAAAGCAGAACGGGTGGTGGTATTACTTTCTCGTCGCCTTCATTTTCAAGGCTACCCTTCCAACGTTGATCCTGATCTCAATTGCTGTAATCAAAACCTTGGCGGGTTTCATCGATTGGCGGGGCGAGACCATTCTGTTGTCCGCGATCGTGCTCTACTTTATTGCGATCTCTGCAGGAGCCGACGAACTCGGAGTTCGTTACTTACTGCCGATATTTCCTCTCATCTACATATGGGTCAGCCGCATCGTGCCACTTTTTTGGAATAGCCGGTTGGGCCGGGCTGCATTGTGTTGCTTGTTGATCTGGCAAATTGGCGCGGCAGTGGGGAGTTATCCGCATTATATTACCTACTTCAATGAACTGGCCGGTGGTTCCGAGCGAGGGCCGGACATCCTTGACGATTCCAACGTGGACTGGGGCCAAAGCTTGAAGGAGGTAGCACACTATGTGAAAACGAAGCAAATCACAAACGTTGTCTTGTGTCCGTTTTCCGCGTTTGAGAACCCCGCCTATTACGGGTTGACCTCGACTGTACGCGCCCCGAAGGAGCTGGTTTTCAAGACCCCAACGGCCGCTACCTATATCATCAGCGCCCATAACGTAGCTTGGATGAAGGCGGTCGATGCCGCCTGGCGTTCATATCAGCCGATTGATCGCATCGGCGGCATGTGGGTTTATAGATTCTGAGGCGTAACATTCCCCTCCTCGCAGAGGAGGGGTGGCCGCGACACCAACAAGATTTCGCGAAGCCACCTTTAATTGGAGCGGACGGGGTGGTCAGTTCGGCGAAAACGCGGCCGTGCCGGTCTGACCACCCCGTCTGCGCCGCTTCGGTGGCTCCGCGGCATTTTTTAATGGCGCAGCCTCCCCTCCTCTGCGAGGAGGGGAATGTTTACGCTCAACGTTCATCTCATGGTGAATTCCACGAGCTCAAGACATCTGAACATGGTATTTTTTCGTTTCTAATGTCGTCTGTAGGTTTACGAAAAACAGATATTGGCCTGGTGATTCTCCTGTTCGCCGCAACCTTGATTGCGTACTGGCCGGCACTGCACGGAGGAATGCTCTGGGACGATCAATCCCATATTACGCGGCCGGAGTTGCAATCGACGCGAGGCCTGTGGCGGATATGGTTCGACCTGGGCGCGACCCAGCAATATTACCCTCTGCTGCATAGCGCGTTTTGGGTCGAGCATCACCTTTGGGGAGACTCCACCTTTGGATACCACCTTCTGAATGTCGTTTTACACATGATCGCCGCATGTCTGTTTGGGCTGATTCTTTCCGAACTATCTATAAATGGAGCGTGGATCGGAACCTTCATTTTTGCACTCCATCCGGTCTGCGTAGAGTCGGTCGCCTGGATTTCCGAGCAAAAGAACACATTGTCGGCAGCGTTCTATCTCTCGGCGATGTTGCTCTACTTGCGTCACGATAAAAAGGTTCAAGGGGGAAGCTCCCGCTTCACGATTGCTTACTTCATTTCTCTGGCCTGTTTTCTAGCGGCAATTCTGAGCAAGAGCGTCACAGCGACGTTACCGGCCGCTCTTTTGGTCATTCTGTGGTGGAAGCGCGGGAAATTGTCCTGGAACGGAGATGTCTTACCGCTGGTCCCGTGGTTTGCCGCCGGTATTGGAGGCGGGCTCTTTACGGCGTGGGTCGAGCGACGATTCATCGGCGCCGCCGGGACTGACTTCTCCTTCACCATCCTGCAGCGCCTCTTGATTGCAGGACGGGCGGTCGCGTTTTATTTCGGAAAGCTCCTGTGGCCCTCCGGCCTGATGTTCATCTATCCGAGATGGGACGTCAGAGCCTCTGTTTGGTGGCAGTATTTGCTTCCAGCGGCTGTGGCCGCCGTCGTGCTTGCAACATGGCTGATCCGGGGAAAAAGCCGGGCACCGCTGGCCGCGATGCTGTTTTTCGGGGGTTCGTTGTTTCCAGCCCTCGGATTTGTGAATGTCTATCCTTTCGTCTTTTCGTTTGTTGCCGACCACTTCCAGTATCTCGCCAGCCTGGGAGTCATCGCATTAGTGCCGGCGTTGTGCCGCGGAAAGTGGCAAGCCGCGGCTGCCATTGTGGTGGTCGCCGTTCTTGGAACATTGACCTGGCTCGATTCCGCAAAGTATCGCGATTCCGAAACCCTATACCGGACCACCATCCAGCAAAATCCTGACTGCTGGATGTGCTACAACAGTCTCGGGACAATTTCTTTTCTCCAGGGCCGTCTGGCCGAAGCGAAGGAAAATTTCGAACAGGCGCTCCGTATCCGGCCTGAGTTTCCCGACGCGTTGGATAACCTGGCGATTGTCTTGATCGACCTCGGCCGGGGCGACGAAGCCATTCCGTATCTTCGAAAAGGATTTGAATATCAATCAATAGCCGATGCCGCCGAGGCGAGCTTCCGGTTAGGGGCCGCGCTGTTAAAGATGAAACGTGTCGATGACGCGATGCCGAATATCCGGCAGGGAATAAGACTCAAGCCCGATTACGCCGAGGGTCACGCCCTCCTGGGTGCGGCGTTGCAAACTTCCGGAAAGTTATCGGAAGCGAAAAGTGAATTGGACGAGGCCATCCGTTTGAAGCCCGATTCTCCATCACTGCATCGCGAACTGGCCGATATATTGTTGGCGTTGGGCCAATCGGACGAGGCGATTTTCCAACTCGAGACGGCATTGCATATTGATCCGCAGGATCCAGATTCACATGAGGCGCTGGCTAAACTTTACGCGGCGAAAGGCCGTCCTGCCGGCGCCGTAACGCATTATCAAGAAGCGGTGCGCCTCAAACCTGGCCAGCCATTGCTCTACAACGCGCTCGCCGTTGTTCTGCAAACGCTCGAAAGACCGAAAGAGGCGCAGGCGCATTTTCAGGAGGCGATTCGGCTCAAACCCGATTATGCGGATGCTCACTACAACCTCGGACTCTTGCTCGCAGCGCTCGGCCGGCGCGATGAAGCGATCGCCGAATTCAAGTCATCATTGCGATACGATCCCAATCACCCCGAAGCTCATGACGCGCTGGGAGCCGCTCTTTTCGAGTCCGGAAAATTCGCCGAAGCGGTCGCGGAATTTACCGAAACCCAGCGCCTCAAACCGGAATTGGCCGGAATCCGCGAAAATTTGGAACTCGCGCGCCGCGCGGCAAGTAACGGCAGATAGAAACACGTGAGCCGGGCAAACAATGTGTGGTGTATCACCTTTCTGATCGCTATCACCTTCTTTGCATACGCACCGGTGAGGCAATACGGCTTCATTAATTACGACGATCCGCAATATGTCGCTCAAAATCCGAACGTCACGGGCGGACTGACGTGGCACGGAATCATCTGGGCCTTTACTACTGGATATCAATCCAACTGGCATCCCCTCACGTGGCTGTCCCACATGCTTGACGTTCAGTTATTCAGCGCGAATGCCGGCGCCCATCACCTTATCAATGTCTTCTTGCACATCGCCAATAGCCTTCTCTTGTTTTGGTTTCTGGTTAAGACTACTGGAGCGCCTGGGCCGAGCACTGCCATTGCAGCTTTGTTTGCCGTCCATCCCGTTCACGTAGAGTCCGTAGCGTGGATCGCCGAGCGTAAGGACGTGTTGAGCACCTTCTTCGGAATGCTGACGCTGTGCGCGTACGCCGCCTATGCTCGACGTCCACGAGTGTCGGCGTACTGCCCTGTGCCGGCTTTCTTTGCGTTAGGCCTCATGGCTAAACCAATGCTCGTGACACTACCGTTCGTTTTGCTGCTGCTGGACTTTTGGCCTCTCAGGCGTTTGACACTACGAAACCCGTCTAACATTGCTCAATTGGCTGTCGAGAAACTCCCGTTGCTCATCCTGGCGATCATCTCCAGCATCGTGACTTATGTGGCCCAGCATACAGGAGGGTCCGTCGTCGGAGTCGATGCAATTCCAATCGCTACTCGCCTTGCTAATGCATTCGTGGCTTACTTTGACTACGTGAAACGAATGCTGTGGCCCGCGCGGTTGGCCTTGCTATACCCCGCTGCCTTGACCGTTGTGAGTTGGTGGTGGCTGGCGGCTTTGGCTCTAGTAGCGGTGAGTACTGTCTCGGTCCTCTCAGCAGAACGCCGGCCTTACATTCCAGTCGGCTGGTTTTGGTTCATCGGAATGCTGGTTCCCGTTATCGGGTTGGTTCAGGTCGGACGACAAGCTACGGCGGACCGTTATACCTACGTGCCGCTAATCGGATTATTCATCATCGTCGTTTTCGGCGCTGGTGAAGCACTCGTCCGTTTGCCCCAACGAAAGTACATTTTGCTCCTCGCGGGCGGAATTGCGATCGCCGCGTGCATCTGGAGAACGCGGACGCAACTGGAGTATTGGGCCAGCAGCCGTGCGCTATGGTCGCACGCCCTGGATGTGACCTCCGAAAACGAGCTCGCACACTTCAATTTGGGCGTCGCTCTGCAAGATCAAAACGATTTGGACGAAGCGATTTTCCATTTCTCGCAAGCGGCGCGTATCGAGCCGCAAAATATCGGGGCGCGGTATAGTTTGGCCACCCTTCTGATCAAGAATCATACGGCGCTCGGCGAAGCCGCCGATCATTTGTCCGTAGTGCTCCGCAGCAAACCCGATTTTGCCGAAGCTCACAACGCGCTCGGCATAGACTACCTTCTGCAAGGAAAACTCGATCGGGCCAAGACCGAATTTTCCGAGGCGATCCGCCTGAAACCGGATTTTGCCGGCGCGCACAATAACCTGGGCACGACGCTGGGAAACCAAGGACGTATCGACGATGCAATCGCTGAATACGGGGAAGCCGTGCGCCTCGATCCAAGTCTTACGGATGCGCGTATCAATCTCGAGTTTCTTCAAGCCAAGCAGGGTAAAGCAGTCAAATCCGTACAATGAAAAGCAACTGGGTTCATAATAGGGTTCGAGGAAGCCATGGAAGAGCACATGAACATCAGAACTGGCTTCGTACTACTTCTGGGACTGGCTGTCGCGGGAATGGTCTCGGCCTGCAGCTCATCTAAAGAACAACCGCCGGCGAACGTGAAGCGGGGCACACCGGAAGCTTTTGCGCAGTGGTATCAGGATTGTTGGAACAACTTCAATGCGCAGAAATGGGACGAAATCCAAAAATGCTATAGTCCGACCGCAGTTTCTCGACAACCAGGGTACGGGAAGCTATCGGCGACTGGACCTGCGGAAATCGTGAAAGCATCCGAGGACTTCATGAAAACGTTCCCCGATGCGCGTAGCGAAGGCCAGTTGATTCTCGTGAATGGCGATCGCATCAGCAGCATCTACCTGCTGAAAGGCACCAACACCGGCCCCCTTTTCGGCCCTGACGGTAAAGTGCTGCCGGGGCGAAACCGAAAGATAGGATTGTTTTTTGGTCATTCGATCGAGACCGATTCCGGCGGCCGGGTTGTGAAAGAAATCGGCGCTATGGACGGCATCACCCTCGAAGCCCAAATGGGCTTCTTGAAAAGCGGCGGACGCCCGTTGGCGGAAATTGGCGTACCGGCGCCCGTAATCGTTATCGCGAAAAACGATGAGACGGAAATGAAGAATGTTGAGATGGAAAACGCCCAGATCGCTGCCTGGAATAAACACGACCAGTCGGCCGTCGATATGCTTGTGGCCGACGACTACGTGTTCCATGACCTGACACAACCCAACAATCAGAATAAAAAGCAAACCGCCGAGATGAATAAGCAGTATTGGAAGGCATTCTCCGACGCAAGAATTAATCCTGAAAGCGTCTGGGGCGCCGGCAATTACGTCAGTGTCGTTGGAACATTCGAGGGGACCAACGACGGCGATTTCGCCGCAATCAATATCAAGAAAACCGGTAAGAAAATCGCGCTGCCATTCGTCGATATTTTTCGCTTCGATAACGGCAAGCTCAAGGAAGAATGGCTGTTCTTTGATAGCGCTTCCTTACTGACTCAGCTCTCCGCGAAGTAAGCGGGTTTCGCGTAATCCGTGAAATCCGTGGCTTATTCTATCTTTGTCGTCCGGAAATCCTCCCCCGATATTTGACAGACCACGTTCCCACCGAAAACGCCATTTTTAACGCGTGAAGTGACAAAAGCTCGGGTAGGAATCGGAGAGACCGCAACCCTACTCCGGTCCGTCGAATCACATCCAGAGCAATCTCCGCTTT
>Ga0066683_10000086_pt1 | contig 18681 bp, 14 predicted proteins | sample GraSoiAngelo_132_FD_62296 | JGI IMG/M metagenome (GOLD analysis project Ga0066683, IMG submission 62296) | Grasslands soil microbial communities from the Angelo Coastal Reserve, California, USA - 14_0929_02_40cm | ecosystem: Environmental > Terrestrial > Soil > Grasslands | place: USA... | reverse complement strand
TCGGCGGAACGCCGCCAGCATCGTGCGCAGCGTATCGCCTTCGGCCATGGCGGCCAGCGCCTGACGCGCCGACGCCTCGATGCGCATGGCCGCATCGTTGACGAACACGCGGGCCGCGTCCACGTGCAGCGGCACTCGAGTCGCCTGCCCTTCCGACGCCGACTGCGCGCGCAGCGTCGCACTCTCGGCGCTGTACACATCGATCGCGATATCCGCCAGATGCATCAGTACTTCCTGCTCGCCGGTGAGCTTCTGACCGTAGGTCTCAATCGCGACGCCGAACACCATCAGCGCGGTTTTCTTGAACGCGTCGACCGCGCGCCGCTCGTCGGCGAGCAGGCCTTCGTCCGACGCCGGCATCGACGGCGGCCCGAGCAGCTCGTCCTGCAGCGCCCTGGCGGCGGGGATGAGCGGCAGCTCGCCCTTCACGGCGCGGCGGATCAGCAGGCCGGGAATCAGCAGCCGGTTGATCTCGTTCGTGCCTTCGAAGATGCGATTGACGCGCGCGTCGCGGTAGTGCCGTTCGGCGGGATAATCCCGCACGTATCCGTTGCCGCCGTGAATCTGGATGTTCTCGTCGAGCACGAAGTCGAGCGCTTCGCTGCCGGCCACCTTGGCGATCGACGCTTCGACGGCGTACTCCTCGAACGCCGCGAGCGCGGCGGAGCCGTCGGTGGGTTCGTGCGGCGTTGCCGCGATTCGCGCGTCGACGAGGCCCGCCGTGCGATAGAGCAGGCTCTCGATCGCATACGTGCGGACCACCATCTCTCCGAGCTTGTGCTTGATGGCGCCGAACGAGGCGATCGGTACATCGAATTGGCGCCGTGCCGCGGCGTATCTCGCGCTCTCGGCAATGGCGCCGCGCGCACCGCCGGCGCACATGGCCCCCAGCTTGAAGCGCGCGAAGTTCAGCACGTTGAACGCGACTTTGTGGCCCTTGCCGACCTCGCCGAGGACGTTCTCGGCCGGCACCTTCACGTCCTGGAAAATGAGCGCCGTGGTCGACGACCCGTGGAGACCCATCTTGTGTTCTTCCTTGCCGCTCTTCACGCCGAACCCCCGCTCGACGAGGAGCGCGGTGAACTGATCGCCGTCGACTTTGGCGAACACGACGAAAAGATCGGCGAAACCGCCATTGGTGATCCACATCTTCTCGCCGTTGAGGATGAAGGACCCGTCGGGCTGGCGCGCGGCCCGCGTCCTGGCGCCGAGCGCGTCGGACCCCGAGCCCGACTCGGTCAGGCCGTACGCGCCGATGATCTCGCCCGCGAGCAGCTTCGGGAGGTATTTCTGCTTCTGCGCGTCGCTCCCGAAGAGAAACAGGGGGATGACCGTCAAATTGGCGTGGGCGCCGAACGTCGCGCCGAACGACGCCGATCTCGCCATCTTCTCGCTCACGACGAGCGAGCTGACCTTGTCGAGCCCGACACCGCCATACGCTTCAGGCACGTCGACTCCGAGCAGGCCGAGGTCGCCCCCTCGTTTCACCAGCCGCCGCGCGAGCGCCCAGTCCTTTTCTTCGAGCCTGTCGAGCACGGGCAGGATTTCCTTGTCCACGAACTCGTGCGCGGTCTGGGCGATGAGCCGATGCTCGTCGCTCACGCCCTCGGGCGTAAAGACGCTGTCAGCGGTCGCCGATTGCAGGAGCCATTCGCCGCCGCGGAGCGTCGAGGTCGTGGTCGGAGCAGCAGTCATTGCCATAATCACATTCTCTCAAAAATGCCGGCGGCACCCATGCCGCCGCCCACACACATGGTCACCATTCCATACCGCGCGTTGCGGCGCTTCATCTCATGCAGCAGCGTTGTCGTCAGCTTGGCGCCGGTGCAGCCGAGCGGATGCCCGAGCGCAATCGCGCCACCGTTCACGTTCAGCCGATCGGGGTCGATGGGCAGCGCCCTGAGGCACGCGAGCACCTGCGCGGCGAACGCTTCGTTGAGCTCGATGAGGTCGATCTGGCCGAGCGTGAGGCCGGCCAGTTTCAGCGCCTTGCGAATCGCCGGTACGGGCCCGATGCCGAAGCGCTCCGGCTCGACGCCGGCGGTCGCAAACGTCACGAAGCGCGCCATCGGCGCCAGGCCGAGTGCCGTCGCGCGCGCGGCCGACGTGACGATGACCGCCGCGGCGCCGTCGCTCGTCTGCGACGAGTTGCCGGCGGTCACCGTCCCGGCGGCGTGAAATGCGGGCCGCAGCTTCGCGAGCGCCTCGGCCGAGGTATCGCGTCGCGGGCCCTCGTCGATCGCGAACGTGATCTCCCGCAAAAAGGGGCCGCTGTCGACCACCGTCGCCGTCACCGGCACGATTTCTTCCGCGAACCGTCCTCCGTCAATCGCCGCGAGCGCCCGCTGGTGGCTGCGCAGTGCAAAAGCGTCCTGTTCGGCGCGCGAGATGCCCGATTCGCGCGCGTGGTTTTCCGCGACGAGGCCGGTGCTCAGGTACACGTCGGGATACCGATCGATCAGCGTCGGGTTCGGCGCGATCTTGTGGCCGCCCATCGGCACGAGGCTCATCGATTCGGTGCCGCCGGCGAGGATCGTCGACGCGAAGCCGCACATCACGTGCTCCGCGGCATACGCGATCGCCTGCAATCCGGATGAGCAGAAGCGGTTGACGGTGACGGCGGACGCGTCGACCGGGATGCCGGCGCGCAGGCTTGCGATCCGCGCGACGTTCATGCCCTGTTCGGCCTCCGGCATCGCGCACCCGAGAATCACGTCGTCGATCTCGCGCGGCTCGATTCCCGGCGCCCGCTTCAGGGCTTCGGCCATGGCCGCCGCCGCGAGCTCGTCGGGCCGCGTGCCGCGCAGCGTTCCGCCCGGCGCTTTGCCGGCCGCTGTGCGCACCGCTGACACGATCACGGCATCATGCATACGAACCTCTCGGGGTCCGGCTTCAGAGGGACCAGTCCTCCAGCAAATCTTCAATCGCGTCTGCGACCTCGGCGACCTTCCCGTCGAACAGATGGTCCGCCCCGTCAATGACGACCAGCTCTTTCGGCTCTGCGGCGCGCGCGTAGAACTCGCGCATGACCTTCAACGGACAGATCTCGTCGAGCTCGCCCTGGATGAAGAACTTCGGCGTCGTGCTCCGCTCGACGGAGGTGAAATCGTACCGTGCGATCGGTGGCGCGATGCCAATCAGCGTCGAGACGCGCGGATCCTCGGCGCCAACGGTCAACGCGATCCAGGCGCCAAACGACATGCCGGCCGCCCACATCACGGCGTCCGGATAGCGATCGCGCATGAAATCAAGCGCGGCGCGAAAGTCGTCCATCTCCCCCGGTCCGTCGGTGAACCCGCCGGCGCTCGCACCGGCGCCGCGAAAATTGAAGCGCAGTACCGCGCAGCCGATGCGGCTGAGCGCCTTGGCCGCCTGATAGACGACCTTCGTGTGCATCGTGCCGCCGTATCCGGTGTGCGGGTGGCCGAACACGACCGCCGCTCGCAGGCCTTCGGTGTGCCCGATCTCCAGCCGGCCGTCGGCGCCGATGCCGCGCGATGCGGGCTCGTCGAGGAGCGCTTCGAGCCGGCCGGCCGGGCCCGGAATCTCATGCAGCGGCATGCCGTTGCTCTTCGACGAAGTCGCGCAGCAGCGAGGCAAACGCGTCCGGACGCGTAATCGAGCCCAGATGCCCGGTCCGCTCCAGCACGACGGCGCGCGCATTCGGAATCAGCCGCAGGTACTCGGCGGCGCCCTCGACCGGCACCACATGATCGAGATCGCGCTCGCCGGTCACGATGAGCGTCGGCGCGGCGATCCGTTCGCAGTCGGGCCTCATGTCGACGGTTGAGATGAGCCGCGCCCGCGCCGCCATTCCGGACAGGGACACGGGAGCGCTGATCAGCGTACGAACCGCGGCCAATGAGAGCAGACGGCGAGCGCGCGGATCCGGAATCGCGGCCTTGATCTCAGGCCGCAACCGCCACGGCGTCTCGGCGAGAAACATCGGTCCGAAGAGCCACGGCGCGCGCACATACAGCCGATGCCGGCGTTGCAGATCGAGCGCCGGCCGGGGTGTCGAGGCGAGGACCAGCGCGGCGCAGCGCGATGGATGGCGTGCCGCGAACCAGACGGCGATCAGGCCGCCGAACGACACGCCGCAGATGGTCGCGCGTTCGATCCCCTTCCCGGACAACGCTGCGGCCACCTGCCGCGCGTACCCATCGAAATCATCACCGTCCAGCGAGAACGTCAGCACGCGAAAGAACGCGGACAGCGCGTCGACGGCGGGGCGCAGGTATTCCCAACGGCCTTGAAGGCCTGGAATCAGCACGAGCGGAGGTCCGCTTCCGCGGTCGATGATCTGCATCAAATGTAGGGCGACCCTTTCAGGCGATCAAATGTAGGCGACCCTTTCCGCCTTCGCGGAACGCTTCGGCGGACCGCCGTAGCCTTGGCGGAGGCGGTCAGGGTCGCCGTCTAGTTTCTCAACGGCTTGCCCGTCTTCAGCGTGTGCTGGATTCGCTCCAGCGTTTTACGCTCGCCGCAGAGCTCGAGGAACGCTTCGCGTTCGAGGTCGAGGAGATACTGCTCGCCGACTGTCGTCCGATGCGGCAGCGACCCGCCGGCCAGCACGCTCGCGAGCGCGCGTCCGACCACCGCATCGTGATCGCTGATGTGTCCCGCGCGCCACGCGAGGTGGACCCCGAGCTTGAGCGCCGCGAGGACGCCCTGCCCGCCGACCGGAATCGCCGTTCGCGGCGTCGGCCGCTGGTATCCTTCGCGCACGCGGTCGAGCGCGTACGCTTTTGCATCCGCCATCACCCGCTCGCGATTCATCGTCACGCGATCCGCCTCGTCCAGGAAGCCAAGGCGTCTGGCGTCAGCGGCGCTGGTCGAGACCTTCGCCAACGCGATCGTTTCGAAGACGCGCTGGACGAAGGGCAGCAGATCGGCGTGTGTCGCCGGCAGGCCTTCGACCGCGCGCGCCAGCATCTCCTTCGTTCCACCGCCTCCGGGAATGAGCCCGACGCCGGCTTCCACCAGCCCGATGTAGCTTTCGGCGGCGGCCTGCACGCGATCGCCGTGGAGCGCAATCTCGCAGCCGCCCCCGAGCGTCAAGCCCGCCGGCGCGACGACCACCGGGACGTCGGCGTAGCGAAGCGCCTGCGTCGCTCCCTGGAATGCGCGGATCATCAGGTCGATGTCGTCCCAGTTGCCTTCCTGCGCTTCGAGCAGCAGGAGCATCAGGTTCGCGCCCGCGGAGAAGTTGGGCGCGTCGTTGCCGACGACGAGGGCCTCGAAGTTCGTGGCGGCTTCCTTCACGCCGGCGTGCATCATCTGCACGGTATCGCCGCCGATGGCGTTCATCTTCGAGTGGAACTCGAGGGCGAGCACGCCGTCGCCGATGTCGACGAGGCTGGCGCCCGCGTTTTTCCTGACGACGCGGTTGCAATCTTTGGCGGCCTTGAGAATCTGCAGATCGGACTGGCGACCTTCAGGGCCGGAGCCGACGCCAATCGCGTTCATGATGGCGAACGGCCCGATCTCCCATCCGAACCCCCACTGCATCGCGTGGTCGATGTCGTCGGTCGAATACGCGATGTCGGGCGCCACCCTGGCCGTGTATTCGAGCGTGGGCCTGAGCGTGTCGCGCAGGAACTGACCGACCTTGTCACGTCCGTTGAAGAGGGTCTTGATGCGTTCCGCGGGGTCTTCGATCGACCGCGCGGCGTCGAGCGACGGCAGCTTCGGCGACTGCCTGGCTCGATACGTCAGCGTTGCCGGGTCGAGCGTGAGAATCCCGGAGCCGGTGGCGGTCTTGTCACGCTTGTAGAACCCCTGACCCGCTTTCTCGCCAATCCATCCGCGCTCGACCAGCGCGGACACGATCGTGGGCAGCTCGAGATGCAGGTTCTTCGCAACGTGCGCCAGGATGTCGATGCCGGCGATGTCCATGGTGCGGAACGTCGCGCTGTTCGGCCGTCCGATCGCCGGGCCGGTGATCGCGTCGATCTCCTCGATCGTGTACTGGCCCGACTCGAGGACCCGGAGGATCTGCATTACGCCGTAGACGCCGATGTGGTTCGCGATGAAACCCGGCGTGTCCTTCGCGACGACCACTCCCTTGCCGAGCCGGTGATCGGCGAAGTGCGACACGCGCTCGACCACTGAGGGATCAGTCTCGCGGGTCGGGATGATTTCCAGCAGCCGGAGGTATCTCGGCGGGTTGAAGAAGTGCGTGCCGAGCCAGTGCCTGCGGAAATCGTCGCTCCGTCCTTCTGCCATCGCGGCGATCGAGATCCCCGACGTGTTCGACGTGACGATGGTGCCCGGCCGGCGCACGGCATCGACACGTTCGAGCAGCGCCCGTTTCACTTCGAGCTGCTCGACGACCGCTTCCGTGATCCAGTCGACCGCGGCGAGCTTCGACAGGTCGCCGTCGAAGCCGCCAGTCGCGACGAGCGCCGCGGCGTCCGCGGTGAAGAACGGGTCGGGTTTCAGTGCGCGCGCGCGCTTCAGCCCGTCGCGAGCGATGTCGGCGGTCAGGTCCAGCAGCACGACCGGGACGCCGGCGTTCGCGACGTGCGCGGCGATCTGCGCACCCATCGTGCCGGCGCCGAGCACGGCCATCGCTCGCGTGATCATCGTGGCCGGGCGCCGTTGATGAAGAGGTCGACCACCGCGTCGGCGTCAGCCTCGAGTGAATAGCGCCGCCGGCTCAGGATCCAGTTGGTCGCCATCTCGTCGAGCGCGCCGAACAGCATCTTCGCGGCGGAGGTGGGCTTGAGGTCGGCGCGAAACAGCCCCTCGCGCTGGCCATCGGCAATCGCCTCGCGGATGAGGCCGAGGTAGTCGCGCAGCAGCGTCGCCGAAAAGCGCTCCATGAATTTTATCGAGCTCCGCAGCTCCACCTGGAAGACGATCGCGAGGTTGCGGTCGTGCCCCAGGCGCGCGAGGTGACCGCGGGCCAGGCGCCGAAGCCGCGCGCCCGGGTCGGTGAGGTCGGCGACCGCGGCGCGTCCCTCGGCCAGGCCTTCGCGCATGCTCCGCTCGAAAATCGAGACGAGCAGGTCGTCCTTGCTCTTGAAGTAGAGGTACACCGTGCCGGCCGCGATGCCCGCGGCGCGGGCGACGTCCGCGACCTGGGCGTTGAAGTATCCGCGCCCGGCGAAGACGTCGATGGCGGCGCGCAGGATGGCGTCACGCTTGGCAGCCCGTGGTGCAACTCCCTCTGCATTCGAGCGGCGCTGCATCCCGCCTCCACCCCAACGCGGCTGCCGCGTTGGGGACCCCGGGTCCGGCGGCGTTGCTCCTCCCTCAAATACTCCCGGTATTGCCACCCCACCGCGCAAACCAGGCGCGGCGGGGGCCCCGGTTCTCGGTCGTCGCGCCTTGCCAGACGGGCGCATCGCCGCTCTCGGTGCAACGATGGACTTGCCCCACGGACTGCCAGGGCCGGGCGGTGTGCCCGGGTTCCCCGGGCGAGGTCGCCGGACCGCCGCGTTCAATGCCATGACTGAATGAATGGTCATTCAGTTGCGGTCGCGCTGTCAAGCGTCGCCATCGGAGGGCGGGCCCTTCAGGCGAGCCGCGGGGGGGGGCCGCTCGGCTGAAAGCCTCGCGCTACGTCGAGGGTTCGCGTGTCACCTCCACCGCGTCAAGATCGCTTCTCGATCGAAGACCGCGACGCTGAGAAGCGTCAGGAGAAGCCAGACGCCGAGCAGGCCCAGACCGAGCAGCCCGAGCGCGGCGGCCGACAGCCACAAGGAGCCGGTGAACTGCGCGACCAGGACCCCGGCCAGCGGGATGATGATGAGGACCCCGAACTGCTGCGCGGTGCGCGGATCGTTCGCGCGCGACGAGATCAGGATCGCCGACTGCAGGGAGACGAGCGCCGCCGCCGGTGCCACCAGCACGACGAGCATCAGCGTCCGGGCGCTGGCCATCGCGGCCGCCACCCCGGGCAAGGCGAACGCCAGGATCCCCGCGAAATAGAGCGCCAGACCTGCGAGGGAGATGGCAAGCGTCGGGATCAGCGCACCGAACACCTTGGCGGCCAGCAGCTCGAACGTCGTGATCGGGGTGGCCAGCAACGGCTCGAGCGTGCGCGCCTGCTTCTCGCCGACAATCGCATGCGCAGCCAGCGCCATCGCTCCCGTTATCGGCGTGAGCAGGAACAGCATCAGGAACTGCTGGAACAGAAAGAGCTGGATACGCGCGTCGCTCGAGAGCGCCTCGCCGGACCCGACCGCCACGCTCACTCTCAAAAGATCGGCGTCCTCGCCCAGACCGTGGCCCGTCATCGCCGGGACGCCGACGGCGATGCCGAACGGCAGCACGAGCGACAGCACGGTCACGATCACCACCGGCAGCAGCGCCGTGCGGTTCCGCGCCAGGTCGAGGAACTCTTTCGTGATGAGCGTTCGAATCCGCCTCATCGTTATCGCACTTGAACGTCAGACTTCAGACTTCAGACTTCAGACTTCTGACTTCTGACTTCTGACGTCTCGCCCACGAGATGAAGATAGACGTCCTCGAGCGCGGGGATCTCCGCGCGGACCTCGAGGATCCGCGCGCCGCCGGCGACCAGCGCCGCCACCAGGGCGGGGGCCTGCCGGTCGAGGTCCGCGACGCGAAGGATGAGCGCCGCCCCTTCGATCGCCGGGTCCGTGAAGCCGGGTCCGAGCGCTCGCACTGTCTCGATGTAGGAGGACGGATCGCCGGATACGCGGACGATCAGGCGCCCGGTCGTCAGCCGCTGCCGCAGCGCCGACGGCCGATCGATCGCCAGCAGCCGCTCGTGGAGCACGGCGACGCGATCCGCCAGACGCTCGGCCTCGTCGAGATTGTGCGTCGACACGAGGATCGAGCAGCCGGCGGCCCGCCGCTCCTCGAGCAGCCGGCGGACCATTCGCATCACCTCGGGATCGAGCCCGGACGACGGCTCGTCGAGCAGCAGGATCGCCGGATCGTGCAGGAGGGCGCGGGCCAGCGCGACCTTTTGCCGCATGCCTTTCGACAGTTCAGCGGCGCGCGCCGATCGGCAGTCGGTCAGCTCGAACATCTCGAGCGCGCGGTCGATCGTCTGTTCGGCGTGCGCAAGATCGTAAAGGCCGGCGTAGATGCGCAGGTTCTCGCGAACGGTGAGCCGATCCCAGAGACCGGGGGCCTCGGTGAGAAACCCGATGCGGCGGCGCAGCGACGTCCCCGCCGCCTTCGTGAGCTGCACGCCGTCAATCGCCACCGAGCCGCTGGTCGGCGCGATCAGCCCCGCCAGCATTCTCAGTGTGGTGGTCTTGCCAGCCCCGTTAGGGCCCAGCAGCGCGACGATTTCAGAGCGAGACACCGCGAACGTGATGTCGTTGACCACGGTGCGTGAGCCGAAGCGGCGGGTCAGGCGAGTCGCGGCGATCACGAAGCCGTTGGCGGGATGGGTGGAACGGGCGGGATCGGCTGGACGGGCTGGACCGGCTGGATGGGGAACCTCAGCTGTCCCGGCGATCCTGCTCCTCGTGCTCTTCCTGCGCCCTCGGGCTCGAATTCGAGCAGCCCCGGTGTGACGAGCACCTGGCCGTTCTTCCCGAAGAACAGGCTGTTCGGTGCAATGAGGCCGGCGCCGCGGAACTGGACGGTTCGGGTCTTGTCGCCTTCGCCATCGTAGACATACGTGTAGGGCACGACGAACGCGATCCACAGACGGCCCGTGCGATCGACCGTCGCCGTCCGAATCGTCGGCCTCACCAGCGGCAATTCGCCCTCGCTCGTGTGCCGCGCCGGCCATTCGGTGGGCAGCCGGCCGACGAGCTGATCGATCTCGCGTCCTTCGACGTGCCGTTCGAACACCAGCTGTCCGGCGGCGTCGTACTTCTGGAACACCGGTTCGCCCGTCTGAAACACGAAAAAGAAGCTGCCGTTCGGGTCGACGAGCGGGATCCCGCTGTTCAGCGCGAGATGCACGTCGCGGTCGTCCTCGTGGCCCGTCCGGCGCAAACGGCCGAAGGTCCGGTTCACGCCGCCGTTCAGGGCGTATTCGGTGATGAGTGCGCCGGTCTCGGGCAGCGACATGAGAATCGAGGTGCCGGTGTATTGCAGCGATCCGATGCCGTTCAACACCGCGTTCTCGATCATCACACGCGCTTTCACCCGCCCGGGGACGAGGAATCCGCCGATCCGAAAGCCGGCCGGCGTGAAAACCTGGATGCGCTCGCGGTTGTTCGGCGCGTCCGCGACCACGAAGGTTCCGTTCGGCTCGACCGCGAACGCCGTCGGTTCGATGATGCGCCCCGGCTCGGCTCCGATCTGAATGATTTCCCACGAGCTGGACCGCTGGGCGTCGAGGCCGTAGACCGCGTGCGCGCGACGATCGAACACGAAGTACTGGCCTGATGATGACTGCTGAAAGCCGGTGGGTTCGCGAAACCGCCCGGCGATGTGCGCCGGGACGGCGGCCGACGATCGGAGGACGTCGGGTTTCAGCGCCGCGGGCGACGTCGTCAGAAGACAGATACCGCAAAGCACGCAGAGCCCGCGCACGGCTCGTCCTCTGACGGGCCCGTCCTGAGCAAGCTGCTCGTCCTTCGACACGCTCAGGACGAGCGGAGACTCGAAGGGCTCAGGCCGGGCGCTCATGGTGAGCGTGCCCGCCGTTCAACGGTCGGCCTCCCACGCGCTCGACGTGAACGTGTCCGCCGTTCAAGATCGGCCTCCAGCGCTCTTGGTGAGCTTGTCGCGCCATGAGCTCAGCGGTCAGTACCTGGCGGTTTCGCGAATGGCCTTCAGCACGTCGGCAGACTGCGGGAGGATGGCTTCTTCGAGGTCCGGGCAGTACGCCACCGGTGTGCTCAGCGCGCCGACGCGTTTCACCGGCGCGTCGAGGTGCTCGAACAGCTCGCCGGCGATCCGCGCCGCTATCTCGCCGCCGAATCCGCACACCATCTGATCCTCATGAGCGACGACGACGCGGTTCGTCCGCTTCACGTGAGCGGCGATCGCCGCCCAGTCGTACGGGACCAGCGTCCGGAGGTCCAGGACGGCAACGCTGATGTGATCTTTTTCCGCCTGATGCGCCGCCAGCAGCGACCGCTGCACGAGCGCGCCCCAGGTGATGACGATGACGTGATCGCCCGCGCGGCGCAGGCTCGCGCGGCCGAACGGGATCATGAAGTCCCTGCCGGGATATTCACCCTTGTTGTAGGTCTGGCGGTACAGGTGTTTGTGTTCGAGGAACAGAACCGGGTCGTCGCAGCGAATCGCCGTCCGCAGGAGCCCCGCCGCGTCGACGGCGTTGGACGGATACGCGATACGAAGGCCGGGACAGTGCGCGAAGATGCTCTCTCCCGACTGGCTGTGGTACGGCCCGCCGCCGCGCAGGTACCCGCCGATCGGGACGCGGATGACCATCGGGCACGACCACGTGTTGCCCGATCGATACCGGATCACGGTCAACTCGTCGCGGATCTGCATCATCGCCGGCCAGATGTAGTCGAAGAACTGGATCTCGACGACCGGCTTCAGCTTGCGCGTCGCCATCCCGATCCCGCGGCCGACGATGCTGGCTTCGGCGATCGGCGAGTTGAAGACGCGGTCGTCGCCGTAGAGCCGTTGCAGGCCGTGCGTGAGCTTGAAGACGCCGCCCTTGCCGGGCACGAGCGGCAGCGCGTCCTTCTTGCTGGCGTCCGCGACATCCTCGCCGAAGACGACGATCCGCGCGTCGCGCGCCATCTCGTCCTTGAGCGTGCGGTTGATCGCCGACACCATCGTTTCGGCCTTGCCTTCGGGACGCGCAGGCGTCTCGAACGCGGCGGAGGTGGGATCGACGTCGGGCGAGTACACCCACAGCTCGGCGGTGTCCTTCGCCGGCTTCGGCGCGGCGAGCGCCTTCAGCGCCGCCTCGGTGACTTCGCGCTCGACGTCGGCGGCCATCGCCGCCAGATCCTCGTCGGTCGCGAGGGCGTTCAGCTTCAGGAGATCCGCAAAGCGCACGATCGGATCGCGTCGCGCTTCCGCCGCGCGCTCGGCCGGCGGCTTGTACAGCTTCTCGTCGTCGGACAGCGAGTGCGAGTACGGACGGATGACCCGTGCATGCACGAAGGCCGGGCCCTTGCGCGCGCGCACGTAGGCGGTCGCCTCGCGCATCGCGCGCAGGCTGGCGAAGAAGTCGGTGCCGTCGATCGAGTCGACGTGGAGCCCGGGAAACGATCGCACGAGTCGCGAGATGTCGCCACCCGCCGTCTGCACTTCGACCGGCACCGAGATCGCGTAGCCGTTGTCCTCGACGAGGAAGAGCACGGGGAGCTGCTTGATGCACGTGCTGTTGAGCGCCTCCCAGAACTCGCCTTCGCTCGTCGCGCCCTCGCCGAGCGAGACGTACGTAATCTCGTCTGCGTGGAATCGCGACTCCCGATCGGGAATCTCGGGCACGCGGCCGTAGATGACGCCCGCTTCCGCGGCGCCGACGGCGTGCAGGACCTGCGTGCCGGTCGGGCTCGAACCGGAGACGATGTTGAACGCCGCGTGGCCCCAGTGCGACGGCATCTGGCGCCCGCCTGAAGCCGGATCGTCCTTCGCGCCGACCGCCGCCAGCAGCATTTCGAGCGGCGTGACCCCGAGCTGCAGGCACAGCGCCCGATCGCGATAGTACGGAAAGAACCAGTCGTACGCCGGTTTGAGCGTGAGGCCCGCGGCCACAAGCACCGCTTCGTGTCCGGCGCCGCTGATCTGAAAAAAGATCTGGCTCTGGCCCTTGAGCTGGATTTCCTTGTCGTCCAGTTTGCGCGACAGGAGCATGCACCGGTAGACGGCGAGCAGATCCTCGCGAGCGAGTCCGTCGAACAACTGCGGCTCTCGCCCGTTGAGAACGGCCTTCATGCGGAGCCCGATTATAGCATCGGGACCTGTTGGTATATGCTCCACCTCATGAGCACCCGGACGGTTCGTCTGCATCGATGGGACGAGATCGCGCTCGAAAAAGTCACCGAAATGCTATCGCGCAAGGTCGTGACGGGCGAGCGCGAGATGCTCGCGCAGATCTACTTGAAGCGCGGCTGCCTCGTACCGATGCACTCGCACGAGAGCGAGCAGATGACCTACATCCTGGAGGGCGCGCTGAAGTTCCTGATCGGCGGCGATGAGATCATCGTACGCGAAGGCGAGTTGCTGCACATCCCGTCGCGGGTCGAGCACCAGGCCGAGGCGCTCGAGGATACTTTCGAGCTCGATGTGTTCAGCCCGATTCGCCAGGACTGGCTCGATCACACTGACGATTATTTCCACCGCTAGCCCGCCAAGGAGGGCAGTGATGTGTCGTTTCGGCGTTCCGGTGCTGGCGTTCTGTGCCGCGACGGCCGGCGTCACCTGGTTATCGGCGCAAGCCTCGGGACCAGGCTCGGGCCAGGGGAATGCTCCTGCGCGCATCCGGGGGTTTTCGGCTGCGTCGAGCGCGGCTGAAACGGCGCGCGAACGCGAGATGAAGGCCGCTCCCTCGCCGAAGCTGGCGGAGGCCGACTTCGACGTCATGACGGCCGAGCCGCATCACACCGGCTCGCCGTACGAGATCAAGCTGGCCGACTACGTGGCCGACGCGTTCAAGTCGTTCGGCCTCGACGCGACCAAGTACGAGTACAGCGTGCTGCTCCCCTGGCCCGGCCAGCGTCGCATCGACATCGTCGCGCCGGACCCAATCAAGCTGCAGGTCGAGGAGGAGAAGATCCGCGGCGATCAGTGGGCCGACAAGCCGGGCATCCTGCCGGCGTACAACGCCTATTCGCCGTCGGGCGACGTGACGGGCGAGATCGTCTACGTGAACTTCGGCATCCCGGCCGACTACGAGACGCTGCAGAAGCTGGGCATCGAGGTGAAGGGCAAAATCGTCCTCGCGCGCTACGGCGGCAGCTGGCGCGGCATCAAGCCGAAAGTCGCGTCCGAGCACGGCGCGATCGCCTGCATCATCTATTCGGACCCGCACGAGGACGGCTACTTCCAGGGCGAGGTGTATCCCGACGGCCCGTTCCGCGGCTGGGGGATGATTCAGCGCGGCAGTGTGATGGACATGCCGAGATATCCCGGCGATCCGTCGACGCCCGGTCGTCCGTCGAAGCCGGGCGTCGAGCGCCTGCCGATGGACAAGATCGAGACCTTCGCGCCGATTCCCGTGCAGCCGCTGTCCTATCGCGACGGTGTCGAGCTGCTCAAGCGGCTGAAAGGTCCGGTCGCTCCGGAGGCGTGGCGCGGCGCGCTGCCGATCACGTATCACATCGGTCCCGGCCCGGCGAAGGTTCACATGAGCCTGCGGATGGACTACGGCCAGCGCCGCCTGATCAACGTCGTCGGCAGGATGGCCGGCTCGGTCGCGCCGGACGAATGGATCATCGTCGGATCGCACCGCGATGCGTGGACGTTCGGCGCGTCGGATTCGGTGAGCGGTCACGTTTCGATGATGGCCGTCGCGCGTGCGATGAGCGACATGATGAAGAAGGGGTGGAGGCCGCGGCGAAGCGTGCTCTTCGTCAGCTGGGACGGCGAAGAGCAGGGACTGCTCGGTTCGACCGAGTGGGTGGAGGACCTGACGGAAGAGTTGAAAGCGAAAGCTGCGGTGTACGTCAATCGGGACGCCGGCGCCGGCGGGTTGAACTTCAGCAGCAGCGCGGTCCACTCGCTCAGCCCGTTCGTCCACGAGCTGGCGCAATCGATACAGCCCGAGGGCCAATCGAAGACGCTGTACGACCTGTGGCTCGAACGGTCGCGCGAGCAGGCGCCCGCGCGCGACGGTCAGCCGCCGCTGAAGACGCCGGCCGTCGGCGCCCTGGGATCGGGATCGGACTACACGGCGTTCCTCGATCACGTCGGCATCCCGTCGATCGACATGGGCCTCAACGATCGCGGCGGCGACGGCAGCTATCACTCGACGTACGACAACCCGACCTGGTTCAAGAAGTACGTCGATCCGCAGTTCAAGTACAGCGTGCTCGCGGCGCAAGTGACAGGCGTCGCGCTGCTGCGCCTCGCCGACGCCGAGGTGCTCCCGTTCGACTACGAAGCCTACGGCGGCCAGATCCTCGAGTACATCGCCGAGATCGAGCTGCAGGCGAGCCACGCGTCACCGGACGGTTCCAAGAGCGTCGACTTCGCGGGGATGAAAGCGGCGGCGGAGGCGTTTGCGAAGGCCGGCGCGAGCCTCCGCTCGACCGGCGAGACGCTGCTGGGCGGCGGATCGGCCCCCGGCCAGATGAACACGGCCGGCGCGATGGCTCGGATCAACCGCGCGCTCATCATGGCCGAGCGCGACCTGATCGAGCCCGCCGGGCTGCCGGATCGTCCGTGGTACCGTCACGTGATCTATGCGCCGGGCCTCTACACCGGGTACGGGGTGAAGACGATTCCAGGGGTGCGCGAAGCCGTCGACTCCGGCAACTACACGCGCGCCGCAGAGCAGGCGAAGATCGTCATTCGCGCGCTCGAGCGCGCGGCGAAGACGCTGCAGCCCGGGTCGTAAAGCGAAGAGGACGCGATGGCGATGGATCGTCAGGGCACGGGGCTGTCGATTCTGCGGATCTGCATCGGGATCTTTTTCATCTTCGAAGGGCTCGGCAAGATCCGCTGGTTGACCGACACGTCGCTGCTGGCGAGCCAGCTCGCGGACTGGTCGCAGGCCGTGCCGGCCGGATCGTGGAGCCACCAGTACCTCGAGCGCGTGGCGATGCCGTACTCGACGATCTTCGCGCGGCTCGTGCCGCTCGGCGAGATCACGTCCGGTGCGGCGATGGTGGCCGGCTTCTGGACGCCGCTGTTCGCGCTGGTCGCGTTCTTCATGGCGCTGAACTTCCAGTTCGCCAGCGGCGCGCTGTTCAAGTACAGCATCCTGACGAGCGGCTACGGCCTGCCGGTGCTGGGATCTACGCTGGCGCTGGCTGTGGGAGGCGTGCGGCTGCCGTGGAGCATCCGGTCTTCAGGACTGCCGCGTGCCGAACGATCAAAGAGATTCTCCTAGTGCACACGGCGGTCGTAGTCGTCCGCACGGCCGCCCGAGTACACATCGAACTTCTTGCGTACGCGGTTGATCTTCCATTTAAGGTAGCGGTATTTCACTTCTGACATCGGGTGGAGCCGTGCGCCTTTGAGGAAGAGGTAGGCGACCAGCAGACCGCCCAGGTGTGTCGCGTTGGCGACGCCGCCTGCATCGCTCAGCGACGAAAAGAACGCGATCGCGCCCATGATCGCGACGAAGATTTTCGCCGGGATCGGGAACACGAAATACATGTAGATGGGCCGATCCGGAAAGTACAAGGCGTACGCCAGCAACAGGCCGTAGATCGCTCCCGACGCGCCGATGACGTTCGAGCGGTGGACGCTCTGAGCGAATTCGAAGGGCAGCAGCGAGAACAGCACCGTGAGCACGCCTGCGCCGACGCCGGTGACGAGATAAAACTTCAGGAAGTACCGCGTCCCCCAGATCCGTTCCAGTTCCGTCCCAAACATCCAGAGGGCGAGCATGTTGAACACGATGTGGAAAATCCCACCGTGCAGAAACATGTATGTGGCGAGCTGCCAGACCCAGAAGTACCGCACGACGAAGATGGGGCGCAGGCCGAGCACGTCCGTCACGATCGAGAAAAAGAACTGCCCGAGAAACATGACGACGTTCGCGCCGATCAGCGCTTTCAGGGCCGTCGAAAGCGGACCCGGACCGAATGAGAAGGAAGAGGCGTACAGTGAAGAGTTTCGGCGCATTGGTGCGGACAGGAATCGTACTACATCCGGACGGAGCGGCGACTGTCTGTCGCCCAGGCCTTCATTCAGTCAGCAACTTTCGTACCCGTCCCGGAATCAGCTCGACGCGCCGCCGAATTCCTCGACACCATGCTGCCGCAGATGGCGGTGAGCCGAATCGCCAGCGCGGCCAGTCGCGGACCGTGCGGGTGCGATCCATCGCGGGTTGAATGACGCTGGCCGCGACACCCATCAATACTGCGGACTATGTAATTTTGACGAGCGTCGCCAGCAGGCGTTCGCCCTCGATCCACCCGAGCCGGCGGCGCGGCATCCACAGCAGCGCGGCGCATTCATGATCGCCGCGATGGATTTCTCGAGCGCCAGCCGTTGAAATCCAATCACGCGCAGGAGCGCGACGCTCGCGAACGCATTGACGCGAAGCTGCTCACGAAGGCCGGATGCGACTCTTCGGTGTGAGCCTCTGCCCGACGGCGGGCGCGAAGGGTGTTCGGAAGCGGACAAAAAAAGGCCCTTCGTCGCGTTTGCGGGAAGGGCCTAAAGGAGGATGGATGAGAGGCTGTTTGTGCCGTCTCGCAAGGTTAGACGGACGCCTCTGAAAAAAAGTTTAGCGTCCGGCCAGCTTCTCACGCACGAGCTCGTTGACGGCTTTGCCGTCCACGCTCTGTCCCGCCAGCCTGGCCATGGCCGCCTTCATCACGCGGCCCATGTCTTTGGGCGATGTCGCGCCCGTCTCCCGGATCGCGTCGGCGACGGCGCGGTCGATCGCCGCCGGATCGGCGGCGGGCGGCTGATAGGCTTCGAGCACGCGGATCTCGGCGGCTTCCTTGTCGGCGAGATCCGGTCGTCCGCCTTTTGTGAACTGTTCGATGGAATCTTTCCGCTGCTTGACGAGCGAGGCGACGACCTGCCGCGACTCGCCGTCGTCCAGCGCGCGGCCGCGTTCGGCCTCTCGATTCATCAGCGCCGCCTTCAACATGCGAAGCGCGCTCAGCCGAATCGGATCGTGCTTGCGCATCGCGTCGGCGATCGCCGCGGTCATGTCGTCGACCAGAGGCAAGTGCTATTGACCGCCTGGCCGACGCACGGGCTGCCCGGGCGCGCCAGGCTGACCGGGTTGCGGGGGCGGCGGCGGGGCGACCATCCCCGGAACGGCGACGCCGCCAAACGGCGCGGTGGGGAATGCGCTGGGAGGCATCGTCGGCGTTGGAGGCTGGTTCGGCGTCTGCACCACGCCGCCGACCACCGGCTGACCGGGCACGCCGGTCTGCGGATTCACCATCTGCGGTTGCGGGAACGTGTTGAACACGGGGCCGCGGCCCGGATTCGGCACGACGACGTTGGTCGCGGGAGTCTGATCGTCATCATCGTCCGCGGGCGGCGGCGGATTGAACTGCGGTGCCTGCTGGAAGACCGGCGGCGGGGTCGTCGCGGCCACCGGCGCGCGCGCGCCCGCGAGCGTCGGCATGACGATGATGCGATCGTAGCGCGACAGGTTGGCCGCTTCGACCGGACGCGGCGCGGTGATGTAGCCGCTGATAGGCCGCAGCAGGACTTCGAGCGCCTGCCCTTCGGTCACGTCGTTCAATTCGAGCGACACCGGCCCGCCGGGGATCCGCTCGACGTTGACGATGGTCGTCTGACCGACGCGCGCCCACTCCGTGAGAATCTGGCGGAGGGTCGCGTCCTTTGCGACGATCGACACCCGCCCGTTCTGCATTGTCAGGTGCACTTCCGCTGAGGCCGTGGAGGCTGCGAGCAGATATGTGGCCGCGCAAAGCGCCAGCCGCTTCAGGGTCTTCGCTTTCGAGATGTTCATGGTGTAAAACCAGTATACGCGCATCCTGCCCAATCGCAGCCCAGCTGGCTATTTCCTGCGGAAATAATCAATGACCTGGGCCAGGATCTCGTCCAGTTGGTGTTTCGGGGCGTAACCGATGAGCCCTTCGACGCGGGTCAGGTCCGGGACGCGCCGCGGCATGTCCTCGAACCCCGACTCGTAGGCCTGGTCGT